>Ga0209058_1003518_pt1 | contig 12644 bp, 12 predicted proteins | sample GraSoiAngelo_147_FD_185904 | JGI IMG/M metagenome (GOLD analysis project Ga0209058, IMG submission 185904) | Grasslands soil microbial communities from the Angelo Coastal Reserve, California, USA - 14_1009_05_40cm (SPAdes) (version 2) | ecosystem: Environmental > Terrestrial > Soil > Grasslands ... | reverse complement strand
CTACCTTCGGGTTGCCCCGGAGTTGTATCTCAAGCGGCTGATCGTGGGAGGCTTTCCCCGCGTCTTCGAGATCAACCGAAACTTCAGGAACGAGGGGATCTCCACCATTCACAACCCTGAGTTCACCATGTTGGAGTTCTACGTCGCCTACGCGGACTATACCGACCTCATTGGGCTGACGGAAGAGCTGATTGCGCGGCTCGGGAAAGAGATTTTCGGCACGACCACCATTGAATATCAGGGTCAGCAGATCCACCTGGCCCCGCCCTGGCGTCGTTGGTCCTACCGACAAGCGATTCTGGAAGTCAACGGTCTCGATTCGTCGGTCCTGAGCGATCGCACCGCCGCCATGAAGGCAGCAGCACGACTGAAGGTGGAAGTGGAACAGAATGCCGACCTGGTGACGATCCTGAACGAAATCTTCGAAGAGACTGTCGAGCCCAAGCTGGTGCAGCCGACTGTCATCACCGATTATCCCATTGAGATCTCCCCGCTGGCCCGTCGCAAGGATTCGGACCCTTCTCTGACCGACCGGTTCGAGCTTTATATTGCCGGAAGGGAGATCGCCAACGCCTTCTCCGAGTTGAATGATCCACTCGATCAGCGCAAGCGTTTTGAGGCGCAGGTCGCTCAGCGGGAAGCCGGTGACGAGGAAGCCCACTATATGGACGAAGATTTTCTGCGCGCGCTGGAACACGGCATGCCGCCGACGGCCGGAGAAGGGATCGGCATTGATCGGCTGGTCATGCTTTTTACCAACCAGGCATCCATCCGTGACGTGATCCTGTTTCCGCAACTCCGCCCGGAGAAATGATGGCGGCCCTCCCCTACGAGATCTTCGTCGGCTTACGGTACCTGCGCGCCAAACGCCGCCATCGCACGATCTCGCTCAATACTTTTGTCTCAGTCGCGGGCATCACCCTGGGAGTGGCCGCCTTGATCGGAACGCTGGGCATCATGACCGGGTTCAAGGAGGATCTTCAGGCCAAAATCCTGGGTACGACATCCCACATCGTCATCCACGAGCGAATCAGGGAAAACATGGCGGACTACGACATCTTGGTGAAGCGCGTGGAAGAAGTTCCCCATGTGGTGGCCGCAACCCCCTTCGTGTACCGACAGGTTTTGTTGACCTCCCAGTCCGGGGTACAAGGCATTATCCTGCGCGGAATCGATCCCCAGCGAGAGCGGCGCGTCACCGATCTCGCCAAGAATGTAAAGGTGGGACGTCTTGACGATCTTGAGCAACCCAGCACAGGAGGCCAAGGCCAAAGCACGGCAGGTCAGGGCGCCCGCGACCCAAGCATCGCTGCGACTCCTGGTCATCCTGGGATCATCCTCGGGAAAGAGCTCGCCATGCGCCTCGGCGCCTTCCTGGGCGACAGTGTGAACGTGGTCTCTCCGGTCGGTCCCACCAGCGCGCTCGGTGCCGTCGCGATGGTGCCCAAGATCCGCACGTTTGCCGTGGTGGGAGTGTTCGAGTCCGGCATGTATGAATATGACTCCTCGTTAGCCTACATCGCCCTGGGCGAGGCCCAGAAGTTCTTTAACATGGGGAACACGGTCAGCGGCATTGAAGTCAAGGTGGACGATATTTTCATGACCAACGAGATCGCAAGGGCCATCGAGCGGGCGTTGGGTCCCACCTACTGGGCCAGGGACTGGATGCAGCTCAACCGGAACCTGTTCTCGGCTCTCAAACTAGAAAAAATCATGATGTTTCTCTTACTGGTGCTGATCACGATCGTAGCCTCCTTTAACATCGTCAGCACCCTCACCATGATCGTGAGTGAGAAACAGCGCGAGATCGCGATCTTGAAGGCCATGGGCGCCACTCGTAAGGCCATCATGCGCATCTTTATGTTGAACGGCCTAATCATCGGACTGACCGGTACCGTGATCGGTATTCCCCTGGGCTATACGTTTTTGTGGTTGATCCAGACCTACTGGACCTTTGATCCGACCGTGTACTACATCTCGCACGTCCCGGTTCACGTGCAAGCGTTGGACGTGATCCTCGTATCGTTCTCGGCGATCCTGATCAGTTTCGCCGCCACGCTCTACCCATCCTGGCAGGCCGCGAAACTGGACCCGGCCGCAGCGCTGCGCTACGAGTAAGTAGTGATGCGTCGCTCGCGTCGAGCGTCTGTCGCGAGAGAGGTGTCAGCAGCGTCTATAGCGCGCAGCGTCTGTCGCGAAAGACGCGATCAACGCAAAGGACGCACCACGCAATAGACGCAACGTCGCAAGAGACGCGAAAGCATTTTATGATCAAGGTGGTGGACCTCTACAAGTCATTCCCGATGGGTGGGCGCGAACTGACGGTCCTGAAGGGAATCCATCTGGACATCGCGCGGGGCGAGATGCTTGCGATCGTCGGGGTGTCCGGAGCAGGGAAAAGCACCTTGCTTCACATCATCGGCACGCTCGACCGGCCCACCAGCGGAACCGTGCTCTTTGAAAGACAGGACCTCTTTCGTCTATCCGATGAGGAGCAGGCGGAATTTCGAAACCGGAGGATCGGGTTTGTCTTTCAGTTCCACCACCTGCTCCCCGAGTTCACCGCGCTTGAGAACACCTATTTGCCGGCGCTCATGCAGAAGCGCCCCATGGCCGAGGTGCAGGTTGAGGCGGCCGCGCTTCTCAAAGACGTGGGATTGGGAGACCGCCTGCACCACAAGCCAGGGGAACTGTCCGGAGGAGAGCAGCAACGGGTGGCTGTCGCTCGCGCCTTGATGCAGAGGCCGGATCTGGTCATGGCGGATGAGCCGACGGGAAACTTGGACACTCACACAGGTGAGGCTTTGTTTGCGCTGATGCGGGAACTGAACCGATCTCGTGGCACCACCTTCGTGATCGTCACCCACAACGAGAAACTCTCGGCCCAGGCCGACCGCATCATTCACATGGAAGACGGCCGGATCATCACGCCGTAACTCTTCCGTCCTGTCAGAAGCTCTCCCTTCGCTCCCAGCGCATTTGACTGTAGCCTTCAACTTCGAGTCAGCTTTCGCTTGACCATTTCGCGAGGGCTGCGTATTATCCGATCAAACGCGACCATCATGCTCACCCACCAAGCAGGAGGGCTATGAGAACGGCAACTATTGCAATAGGGATCGTCATCCTTGTCGTACTCGTTGCGAGGGAGGTCCTCTCACCAACTTCAGTGCTGGCGGTAGAATTCACCATCGTCGGCCCGCGTGCTGTGGGCATGGGTGGTGCAGGAGTTGCCGTCACCACCGACGCGTTAGCCACCTACTGGAATCCCGCTGGCCTCGCCATGAGCCAGACCATTGACATTCGGGTGCAAGGAAGCGGACAGATCGTCGACCGGTTGGGTGTTGCCGACACGCTCAATGACATCAACAATTTCGATAGAAGTGATACCACGCCCGCCAATCAGGCCCGGCTGCAGTCACTCCTGAACAGGATCAATCGTCCCGGAGCGACAGTGTCGGCTATGGGTGCGGCGGGGCTGTACCTGAAGGGCTATTGGGGTGATCATGCCTTCGGCTTTACTCTTTCCGATGTCGCGACCGGCGGGCTGTTTACGCCGACGCCGCTCACCGCGGGCGTCAGCGGAGGCCAACTCGCCGTCAACGGCCAAATGGCGGTCCGTGGGCTCGAAGCCCGCCAGGCCGGCTTTTCCTACGCCTTCTCCTTCTTCGATCGCTCCATCGCGATCGGTGCCACGGCCAAGATCATCCAGGGCGCGGCCTACTCGAACCAGGTGGCGGTCTTCGGATCCGAGGGAGACGCCGGCTTTACCGGTGACTTTGGCAAGGCCAAGATATCAACCGCGCTGGGAATCGATGTCGGGGCTATTTACCGTCCCTTCTCGTGGCTGCGGTTCGGAGTCGTGGCAAAAGACATCAACGAACCGACCTTCGATGCTCCAGGAGGCGGCGAATTCAAGTTGACTCCTCAGATCCGAGGCGGGGTTGCGGTCAATCCTTACTCGTCGCTGACGCTCACGTTCGACAGTGACATCACCCCGAATTACACCCTGGTCCCAGGCCTCAAAAGCCGGGTTCTGAGTCTCGGCGTTGAACAGACGATTCTGTCCCAATTCATATCGCTGCGGGCCGGTGCGCTCAAGAACGTCGAAGACACTAATTCGGCGGTGACGCCAACGGCGGGGCTCGGCATACGGTTCTTCGCCTTGCGTGTAGACATCGGTGGCGGCTATGATTTCCGCGAGCGAGGCGCCCTCGCATCTGGTTCTGTCTCGCTGACCTTCTAAGAAGCCGAACATCTAGCCCTGCGTGAAGTCGAGAGGTGCGATGAAACCTCTGTCAAGGTGTCTGCTGTTCGCCGGCCTCTTGCTCTCCGGATGCGGGGGGCTTCTGGAGCTATGGGAAGGTCCAGGGGCCGAATCGTTTCGACCAAAATCCATCGCAGTACTGCCGCCGATCATTGGTGACTATGAAGCCGCGCGAGAGGCAGCCCAGGAAGTGCTAATGACCTCGCTCAAGAAAACAAATCGTTACGCGCAGGTGATGAGTCCGGACGAGGTGAATACGACCTTTCAGACCTCAAAAGAAGCTCTGAGCGCATTAGTGGCCTATTACTCCCAGCTTGAAACGACGGGCCAGTCGGACAAGGAAGCAGCCATGAAACTTGGACAGCTTCTTCACGCCGATGCACTGCTCGTCGTCAAGGTACACGCGTGGGAATATGTGCGAGCAGAAGGCGAGAATTTTGCCAAGGTGGGATTCAGTCTTCGCTTAGTAGAGGTGACCCACGGCTTGGTCGTCTGGAAGGCAAGGCATCAGTCCATCAAGGGCTATATGTTTTTTAAGCCGAGCTTAAAGGCCCTTGCCCAGGATCTTTCTGACTACATGATCAAGCACGTACCATGATCCCTTGCGCCTTCCTCACAACTTCCGCACTCGCGTGTATATCTTTGCCTCAACGAACAGTTCAAACAGATGGGCATCCACTTGCCCGTGCCTGGCTTTCTCTTCGATGATCTCAAGGGCTTTCATGGCAGGCACCGCCGCCTTGTAGGGCCGGTCCGAAGCTGCCAGCGCATCATAAATATCGCAGATGGTCATCATACGGGTTTGCACCGGAATCAACTCGCTGGAGATCTGCCGTGGATAGCCAGTCCCATCCAGCGTTTCATGGTGGCCATACGCGATCGACGGAACATTTTTCAAGGACTTTGTCCAGGGAATCTTGGAAAGGAATTGGTACGTATGGGTCACGTGGCCTTCAATCTCGCGGCGCTCATCCAGCGTGAGACTCCCGGCCGGAATTGAGAGCATCCTCACTTCTTCCGCCGTCAGATAGGGTTTGGAGCCATCAAACGATTCGTAACTCAGTTTGGCGATCTCATCCAGCCGCTCGAATCCTTCCTGTGACAAGACGGAGGGCTGATTGCATTTCAGCAGAAACTCCAACAACCCGTCCACTTCCTTCATGCCGCGCGCCAGGTCTGCATCCAGTTGGGACAGGAGCGGAGAGGCTGCAGCCTGACCCTGTGATACCAGAATCTCCACCTTTCGTCGCAGGGCCTGCACTTCCAGGGTGCGCTTGATGAAGTCAAAGCGGGCCTTCAAAAGGTCGAGATCACCCGGGAATAGTTTCTTGGCCTTGACCAGGACATGTTCCCGCACGCCGACTTTGCCGAAGTCATGCAGCACGGCGGCATAGCGAATCTCCTTCATCTGATCGTCATTGAACTGAACGCCGGCATAGGGGCCTCGGTCAACACGATCGACCACTTGGGCCAGCCCACAGGTCAAGGCAGCTACTCGTTCACTATGTCCGCTGGTGGTGGGGTCCCGGCTTTCAATCGCCTGCACGCTGGCAGAAATAAATCCCTCAAAGAGTCGATTAATTTCTTCGTATAAGTTTGCGTTTTCAATGGCTATTCCAACCTGATGTCCAAGACTCACAAAGGTCTGGAGGTCCTCATCCGCGAAGAGGCCACCGCCCTTTCTGTTTATGGCTTGGAGGGCGCCGATAATTTTGGTGTGCGCCTTGACCGGTACGCAGACCATGTTGCGGGTCACAAAACCACTCTTGTCATCCGCCGAGCGCGAGAAGCGAGGATCTTTCTGGACATCGTTGACGATGACCGGTACTCCGGTCTGCACCACATATCCGGCAATGCCCTGTCCCGGCTTCAAACGAATCTCCCGGACCTCCTTACCTTTCTCCCCCAACGCTACCTCGAAGTACAGTTCCCCGGTCAGTTCGTCCAATAAGAGTAAAGAGCCGGCCTCAGCCTCCATGAGCAGGGTCGCGGCCTCAATGGCTCGCCTTCTAATCTCAGATTGTTTGAGACTGGAATTGAGAAGGGCGCTGATCTCCTGAAACTTTCGTAGCGCTTGATCTTTCACCGGTGGGTTCCTAAACAGTCGATCCGTGCGTCATGCGGGCGAACCGGTTTCTGGTTACCCAGATGAGTTGGTGGCGGATCGCAAGGAGTGGACGAATTGCCCCGTACGTTCCGGCATGCGGGGATCCTGCTGATGTTCTGTAATGTGTCGGACGACCGCGCTTCCCACGATCACCCCGTCGGCGATGGCGGCGACCTTGGCCGCTTCCTGCGGAGTGGCAATGCCAAAGCCGACGGCAATCGGGACATCCGTCAGCCGGCGGATCTTGGCCACGTTGCGCCGCACATCCTCCAAGTCGGCCAGCTTTGCGCCGGTGATACCGGTGAGCGAGACATAGTACACAAAGCCCTGTGATCGGCGAGCGACCTGGGCACGCCGTGCCGACGTACTGGTCGGTGCCAGGAGAAAGATCAAGAGTGGGCCGCCTTCGGCCGAGGCGGCTGAGCTGAGCGGAGTCGCTTCCTCAACCGGCATGTCCGGCACGATCAACCCGTCCACGCCCGCCGTCACAGCCCGTGAACAGAAAGCCCGTTCACCCATTGCATGAATGGTGTTGTAGTAGGCCATGAGGACCAACGGGATCTGCGTGCGCGTGCGCAGGCGGGCGATGGTATCGAGGATACGACGCAGCGAGGTCCCGCCGCGAAGGGCCCGCTCGGCTGCCTTCTGGATGACCGGGCCATCGGCGATCGGGTCGGAAAACGGAACACCAAGCTCGATGATGTCGGCTCCGGCTCGTTCCAACTCTAGCACCAAGGTCTCCGTATCCTGGAGCGACGGGTCCCCCGCCATGAGATACGGGATCAGTGCCTTCTTGCCTTTTTCTCTGAGTCGCTGAAATGTCGCATCAAGACGGTTCATTGTCCCCATCGCCTAACGCCTCACCCCTCACGCTTGCGCGCCGAAGCGCTTCACCGCGCAGGCACGCCTCACGGGAAAATCACAGCGTTACGCCCTTGATGCGCGCCACCTGCTGCACGTCCTTGTCTCCTCGCCCGGAGAGGTTGATGATGATCACCTGCTGTTTCTTCAGTCTGGGCGCAAGCTTGACGACCTCGGCAACCGCGTGCGCGCTTTCGAGTGCAGGCATGATGCCTTCCTCACGCGAAAGCAGGTCGAAGGCCGCGAGGGCTTCATCGTCCGTGGCAGAGGTGTATCGAATGCGCTGCGCATCATGATAGAAACTGTGCTCAGGCCCTACGGCCGCATAATCCAGCCCAGCGGAGACCGAGTGCGTCAGGTTGATCTGGCCGTCGTCATCCTGCAAGAGGTAGGTCATGGTGCCATGCAGCACTCCAGGGCGTCCCCCGGCGAATCGAGCCGCATGCTTCCCGCTCTCAACCCCCAATCCACCGGCCTCGACCCCGATCATCTTGATCTTGGAATCCTTGAGAAAGGCATGAAAGAGCCCGATGGAATTACTCCCCCCTCCGACGCAAGCCACGAGATAGTCCGGCAACCGACCCTCCGCGGACAGGACCTGACGGCGGGTTTCCCGCCCGATGACGGACTGAAAGTCCCGGATCATCATCGGATAGGGATGCGCGCCAAGGACGGAGCCGAGGATGTAGTGTGTGGTGCGCACGTTCGTCGTCCAATCACGCATCGCTTCGCTGATGGCGTCCTTGAGGGTTCGGCTGCCGCTATCCACTCCGGTGACCGTCGCACCGAGCAGCCGCATCCGAAAGACATTCAGCGCCTGGCGCTGCATGTCCTCGATGCCCATATAGACTTCGCAGGTCAGACCGAATATGGCGGCCACGGTCGCCACCGCCACCCCATGCTGGCCGGCGCCGGTCTCGGCTATCACCCTGGGCTTTTTCATCCGCCGTGCCAAGAGCGCCTGGCCGATCGTGTTATTGATTTTGTGGGCGCCGGTATGACAGAGGTCTTCCCGTTTAAGATAAATCTTGGCTCCCCCGAGCTTGCGAGTCAGCCGCTCCGCAAAATACAACGGCGTAGGCCGGCCCGCGTAGTGCGTGAGATAATAAGTCAGTTCCGATTGGAACCGACGATCGCGGCGAGTATCCAGATAGGCCTGCTCCAGTTCCAGCAAGGCCGGCATGAGGGTTTCGGGCACATAGCGCCCGCCGAACTTGCCGAAGCGGCCTCGTTTATCGGGGAGTTGAGGCATGATTGATTAGTCACAAAGTCTGAAAGTCAAAAGTCGTAAAGCCTGCATCATCTATAGGACTTTGGACTTTACGGCTTGATGGACTTTCTGACCGTGCCAGGTTAGTCAGGCAGTATAACCTTCACCTTACAGAGACACAAGCCTAGCCGCGCGGATGAAGGCCTGGATCTTCGCGGGGTCTTTCTTGCCCGGACTCGCTTCCACACTGCTGTTGACATCCACACCGTAGGGATGAACCGTCCGGATCGCCTCCTGCACATTCTCCGGCGTCAGACCTCCCGCCAGGAGCACCGGGGTAGCTTTCGCGACTTCGGCCGCGAGACTCCAGTCAGCCCCAAGCCCTGTTCCTCCATAGGCGTTCTCAGAAATAGCGTCTACGACGAATCCTCTGACCTGCGCGCGTCCTGTGTATTCCCCTATGGCCAACAAGGAGCCCCTGTTGTGCAGTCTGAGAGCCTTGAGTACCGGCCGTGCCAGGGTTTCACAGTAAGAGGCACTCTCATCGCCGTGCAGTTGGGCCAGCGCCAAACCACATTCCTCCATCAGATCACGGACTACCTTCACATCTTCGTTGACGAACACGCCAACCGGCAGCACAAAGGGTGGGAGCGCGGCGACAATCCGTCTGACTATTCCTACTTCTACACACCGCGGACTCTTGCCATAGAACACGAACCCGAGCGCGTCCGCGCCGGCCTCCACCGCCGCCTTCGCATCCTCGGCATTCGTGATCCCGCAGATTTTAATCTTCACACTTCTCATCGCAGCAACGGCACTCTTCCTTCAACGAGACTCTTCCTCTTCCTTGCAAGTGAGTCATGTTCCGTCGATGGCGCGCGACATCGGAAGGAGCACGTTATGGACAGCTGGTTTGACTCCGTTGTTCGCCGTAGAAGCCTCGGTACATCCATTCGCAAACAGCACCACGTGGGTCAAAGGAGAGTGAAATTGTATCCACGGTATCCGGCCCCGCCCTCAGAGGCCACTCACACACTTCACCTCCAGAACGGAACGCATGACAGCGAGTTGGGATGCCTAACTCCCGAACCCGTTCATCTTTACTTGTCCCTAACCAGGCATCCCACCTGTAAGCTGAATCATCCAACGCGCTCTCGGCACAGCCGGTCAGTCCCATAAGAAGCCCGACGAGCAGGAAGTACAGGCCGGCATGCCCTCGTTTCCCGATCATCCCGCATTCTCCTGATGCTCGCCCATCAACTCCTTCATCTTGGCCCCGATCTCCTCTGCACGGATCAGCGACTCTCCGACCAGCATCGCATGGACTCCCGCTTCCTTCAATCGTTGCACATCATCCCGCTTGTGAATCCCGCTCTCGCTCACAATGACCTTGCCCGGTGGGATGTGTTTGGCAAGCCGGAGCGTGACGGCCAAGTCTGTCGAAAAGGTCTTCAGGTCCCTGTTGTTGATGCCAATGAGCCGTGCCTTCGGCAACCACTCCAACACCGTATCCAGTTCTCGCTCATGGTGCGTCTCCACGAGCACGTCCAGCGCAAGTTCGCTAGCAAGCGCGAAAAAGTCCACCAATTGCCTCCGTTCCAGCGCGGCGACAATGAGCAGGACCGCGTCGGCGCCGTGGGCTCGTGCTTCATAGAATTGGATTTCGTCGACCATGAATTCCTTGTTGAGGGCCGGGAGTCCTACTGTATCTTTTACGGCGAGCAGATCGCCGAGGCTTCCTTGAAAGTAGTCTTTGTCCGTCAAGACTGAAACTGCGGACGCTCCATGTTCTCGGTAGTCTCGGGCCATCTTGACCGGATCGAACTGCTTCTCAAACTCAGGGCGGAGGAGGCCCAGGCTAGGCGACGCTTTCTTCACCTCGGCGATCAGCGCAGGGCTCGATGGCCGTATTGTCGCCTCCAAGGCCACCGTGAATTCCATCGGCGGGACGCGGTCCCGAATTTTCGACTTCAATTCGGCCAAATAGCCCCGACCCTGCTTGTGCCGAATCTCCGCCCTCTTATGCTCGAGGATCCGATCGAGAATCATGGAAATCAGGCTATGGGCTTGCTCTTAGCTCGTCCGAAACAGGTTCATTGTTCAATGGGCCATGCTCGCTAACCCATCCCACAGGCTAATCACGTCTTGCACCGTAAAATGTGCGCGAAGCGCGCCTTTTCCAGTACAGACCTTCACAGACCCCTCAACAGTGTTACGAGCGTCGGTCGTGCGATCATGATTGCCCCTCCAACGAGCAAGAATTCGCCCATCGCCTATTGCCCTTTGCCTCCTACCTTATTCGTAAACGCGATGAGCCGCTCCAACTTTTCCATCGCCGCACCACTGTCAATGATGCGCCCTGCCAATTCGAAGCCTTCCTGCAGCGTTTTAACCTTGTGGCAGGCGACAAATGCCGGGGCGGCATTGAGGCAGACTACATCGCGCCTTGGGCCTTTTCGTCCCTGAAGAATCTCCCGTGTGATGTGCGCGTTCTCCTCAATGGCGCCTCCAACGAGATCCTTGAGTCGAACACGCTCTAATCCGAAATCGTTCGGGTCCAGGTAGTAACTGGACACGAGGCCTCCCTTGCCCTCCGAGACACGAGTCCGGTCGGTCAATGTTATCTCGTCCATCCCGTCCATGCCGTGCACCAAAAAACAGTGCTTCGTGCCAAGATGGATCAATACCTTGGCCAGCAGTTCAGGCAACCTCGCGTCGTAGACGCCAAGCACCTGGATCGTCGCACCTGCCGGGTTGGTGAGCGGCCCTAAGACGTTCAGGAGCGTCCGAACTCCCATTTCTTGTCTCGGCAACGCACAATGCTTCATGGCGCCGTGGAAGAGCGGCGCGAACAGGAAACCGATGCCGAGCTCGTTCACACAATCCTGGATCGCGTCGGTCGGCAGATCAATCCGAACCCCAAGCGCCGCCAGTACATCGGCGCTCCCTGATAAGGACGACACAGATCGGTTCCCGTGTTTGGCGACCGTGAGCCCTCCACCGGCCACGACAAAGGCTGCCGTAGTGGAGATGTTAAAGGTATTGACTCGATCGCCGCCTGTTCCACAGGTGTCCACTACCAGCGGATCGGCTGCCCTGATCTTGGTAGCCCGGGACCGCATCGCCCTGGCAGAGCCTGCGATCTCCTCCACTGTCTCGCCCTTCATCCTGAGCCCCATGAGATAGGATGCGATCTGCGCTGAGGTGGCTGCCCCATCCATGATTTCCAGCATGACCTCTTCGGCCTCCTTCTCAGAGAGGTCAGCCCGGTCTGCTAGCTTGGTGATCGCGTCTTTGATCATGGTCGTTGGCAGGGAGCTTATGGCATATAGCTTATAGCAAGAGCGCGCGGATACATTCCATGTGTCTTCGCCATACGCTATTGGCCATCAGCCATGTGCTAGAGTTTCAGGAAGTTGCGGAGCAGGTCCTTGCCAGTTGCCGTGAGAATGGATTCGGGATGGAACTGCACCCCTTCCACGCCGAGCGTTCGATGCCGGAGGCCCATGATCTCGCCTTCAACGGTCTCGGCTGACACCTCCAAGCAATCCGGAACCGTCGCCCGGTCCACCAGTAAGGAATGATAGCGGGTCGCCTCAAATGGGTTGGGGAGGTCATGAAAGATGGTCTTGCCGTCATGGTGAATCATGGAGGTCTTCCCGTGCATCAAGCGTTCGGCATGAATGACTTTGCCTCCGAACGCCACGGCCAGGGACTGATGCCCGAGACAGACTCCCAGGACAGGGATTCGCCCGGAGAACTGACGGATTGCCGACACCGATATTCCGGCCTCTTTGGGCGTACAGGGGCCCGGCGAAATCACCAGTTGCTTCGGGTGCAAGGCTTCGATCTCATCGACCGTGATCCTGTCGTTTCGATACACCTGCACCTCTTCTCCCAACTCCCCAAAGTACTGCACGAGGTTATAGGTGAAGGAGTCGTAATTGTCGATCATCAACAGCATAAAAACCGTGAGGCGTGAAACGTTAGGCGTAAGGGGGGAAGACTTCTTAGGCTCTTATCGCCTCACCCCTTACCCCTCACGCCTTACGCTCCGCTACTCCAATCCCTGCTCGGCGAGCTCAATCGCCTTCATCATGGCCCTCGCCTTGTTACAGGTTTCCTCATATTCCCGTTCCGGATCAGAATCGGCAACGATTCCCGCTCCGGCCTGGATGTAGGCCCGGCGGTCCTTGATCACG
>Ga0209058_1003517_pt1 | contig 12646 bp, 10 predicted proteins | sample GraSoiAngelo_147_FD_185904 | JGI IMG/M metagenome (GOLD analysis project Ga0209058, IMG submission 185904) | Grasslands soil microbial communities from the Angelo Coastal Reserve, California, USA - 14_1009_05_40cm (SPAdes) (version 2) | ecosystem: Environmental > Terrestrial > Soil > Grasslands ... | reverse complement strand
GCGACCCCCTGGCCGGCGAGCGCCCGCTCCACTACCCGGCTTCCGAGGAGCCGCGACGCCTCTTCCCGATCGATGCGGCCCGTTCCGAGCTCGTGCAACACGACAGCCTTGTAAATTTCGAGCAGGCCCCGCCGCAGGGCCTTCCCCAAAATTTCAACTTCGTCGGCCTTCAGACGATCGCAGACGTACGCCAGCTCCTCGCCGATCGGTCGACGAAAGGTCTCCTCGAGCGTGTTCATGGATGCCTCTCTGCCCGTCCCGCGCCTTCGGGCGCCGGCGCATCTTCGCACACCGCCCATCGGGCGCCAGCCCGAGGCGCCTTGAAGCATCCGCGGTGTGAGGCGCCGACCCTGCGCCCGGCGGACACGGGTCCGCGTCGCGGCGCCCACGCCACTCGAAACGACGATCGAGGCGGGCGCGTCTCAGGGATCGGGTGGACAATAGGGGCGAGGCGCTCGACCATGCTCATCCGGAGGGCCCAGACAGTCGTCCTGGCCGCGCTGTTCCTCCTCGCGACCCACGACGCCTCTGGCGGGGCGGTGGTGCGCCCACCAGGGGCGGATGCCACAACCGCTGCGCCCGCGAACCCGAAGGCCGCCGCATCCCCGGTCCCGGGGCACACGACACCCCTGCGGGAATATGTCCGGGTGGTCGAGCGGCCGTACCTCCGGGTCGGCCTGACGGTGACCGTGGTCGACCGGCAGGGGAAGCCGGCACGCGGCCTCACGCAGGCGGACTTCCGCGTGCTCGAGGACGGCGACGAGTTCGCACTCGCCGACTTCGGCCTCGAAGGCGAGAGACGCGACCGGCCGCTCTCGGTGGCCGTCCTCCTCGATTTCTCGTACAGCATGGGAGGCCAGGTGAAGAAGGTGCGCGAGGCGGCGCAGGCGCTCGTTTCGTCCCTGCGACCCGGTGACGAGATCATGGTGGCGAAATTCAACGACGAGCTGACCGTCCTGCAGGATTTCACCGGCGATCCGGGCGACCCCGCAAGGACCCTCAAGAAGGTCGGCGCGGCCTTCGGAGGCACCTCGATCTTCCGCTCGATCGAGAAGACCCTGCGGGACCTGCGTGTGCGCGCCGGCCGCAAGGTGATCCTGGTGGTGAGCGACGGGCTCGACAACGACCTCGAGCAGGGCGGATCGGTCTTCCAGTCCCTCTACCTGCAGGATCTCATCCGGCTGTGCTTCCGGACGCAGACGACGGTGTACGGCGTCCGCCCGGGCATGAGCGCTCTGTCCTGGCTGCCGTTCGAGGGGTTCGTCGAAGAGACGGGTGGACGCCTCCTCTACACCGGGGGCGATCTGGAGAAGCTGTTCGCCCGCCTGGGGGAAGAGTTCCTCGGGCAGTACTACCTGGCCTACGACATCGACCCGAAACGCGCCGAGAAGCGGCGGCGGCGCATCAGGGTCGAGGTGACGCGTCCAGACCTCACGGTCAAGACCGTGCGGGGGTTCACGGCACCGCGCGACAACGTCGAGGCGCTCCTCCGCGACCTGGTCGACGCCGATTCGCGGACGCGGGCCGACGCGGTGTACGAGATGTCTTTCATCCCCGGGCCACGCTCCCTGTCGTCGATCATCAAGGCGGCGGCCGACCCGGATCCAGGTGTGCGTCGCCTCGCAGGCCAGGCCCTCGGCCGATTGGGTGACGGGGGCGGCCTCGAGGCGCTTCTCGATCTCCAGGGCGACGCCGTCCCGGTGGTGAGGGCCGCGGCCGTGGACGCCCTCGTCCTGTTCGAGGGAAGGGCGCTGGCGCTCCTCGTCGACGACGTGACCCGACAGACCGCGGACCGGCCCGCCGGCCTGCGGCTGGAGAGCGCGGTGAGAGCCCTGGGGCGGGTGGGGGACGACCGGGCCCTGGCGCCCCTGTCGGCGGCGCTCGTGGGCGGAGGGACGGCGGCGCGGGTGGCGGCGGCGCAGGCGCTGGGCGACCTGGGATTGAGCCAGGGGATCCCGCCCCTGCGGGCCGCCCTGGCCGACCCGGCCCCGGAGGTCCGGGAGGCCGCGGCGCGTTCCATCGTGGCGATTGCGGGGCCGGCGGCCCGCGAGGTGATCGAGGAATATGTCGCGAACGAGACCGACCCGCGCCTGAAGGAGGCGGGGCGCGCACTCCTGCGGCGCTGACGGAGCAACGGTGGATGGTTTACAATGCGACGCATCCAGACGGAGGGACGCGAGATGGCTGAGACGAGATCGGCCGCCCCCAAGGTGACCTACGCGACCCTGGCGGCCGGCCAGACGCCCGAGTTCAACAAAGCGTACGACGAGGCGGTCGAGAGGGTCAGGGGCACCCTGGGGAAGACCCACGGCCACATCATCGGGGGCAGGGAGGTCCAGGCGAAGGAGACGTTCGCCGACACCAGCCCGAGCGACACGCGGGTGGTACTCGGCCGGTTCGCCAGCGGCACGCGTGCCGATGCCCAGGCCGCGATCGCCTCGGCCCGCAAGGCCTTCGAGTCGGTCTGGCGGGACCTGCCGTGGCGCGAGCGCGTCGCATCGATCCGCAAGACCGCGTCCGTCATCGAGAAACGCCGCTTCGAGATCGCCGCTCTCATGTGCATGGAGGTCGGCAAGAACCGCCTGGAGGCCATGGGCGACGGCCAGGAAACCGCCGATCTGATGAACTACTACTGCGCTCAGGTGGAGCGACATCAGGGCTACGAAGAGCCGATGGAACGCCTCTCCGATAAGGAAGACAACCGTGACGTCCTCCGCCCCTTCGGCGTCTGGGTCATCATCTCGCCGTTCAACTTCCCGATGGCGCTGTCGGGCGGGCCCTCTTCGGGGGCGCTCCTGGGCGGAAACACGGTCGTCTTCAAGCCGGCGAGCGATACACCGATGACCGGCTACGCTCTGGCCGAATGCTACCGCGAAGCCGGCCTGCCGGACGGGGTGTTCAACTACGTCACCGGCCCGGGCGGAAGCGTCGGGGACGAGCTGGTCACGAATCCGGGCGTGGACGGCCTCCTGTTCACGGGTTCCCGGGAGGTCGGGTTCGATATCCACAAAAAATTTTCACGCTCCTACCCGAAGCCGTGCATCGCCGAGATGGGAGGAAAGAACCCGGCGATTGTCTCCGCCAGCGCCGACCTCGACGCCGCTACCGACGGCGTCCTCAAATCCGCGTTCGGCCTGCAGGGACAGAAATGCAGCGCCTGCTCCCGCATCTACGTGCATCATTCGGTTGCCAGGCAGTTCACCGATCTTCTGGTCGCGAAGACCGAGAAGATCAGCATCGGCGACCCTGTGAAGAAGGAGAACTGGCTCGGACCGGTGATCAACAAGGCGGCCCACGACAAATACGCCAGGTGTGTCGAGATCGGACGCAAGGACGGCCGGATCCTCACCGGCGGCGAGACGCTGCGGGGCGAGCCCTACGACCACGGCTTCTTCGTGAGACCGACGATCATCGCCGGGCTTCCCAACGATCATCGGCTGACGCACGAGGAGATGTTCCTGCCGATCACCTGCCTGTGGGAGGTCGATTCGTTCGACGAGGCGATGGAACTGGCCAACAAGACCGGATACGGCCTCACCGCAGGCCTGTTCAGCCGCGATGCGAGCGAAATCAAGAAGTTCTTTGATCGAATCGAGGCGGGCGTCGTCTACGTCAACCGCCGCGCCGGGGCCACCACCGGCGCCTGGCCCGGCATCAATCCCTTCGGCGGCTGGAAGGGGAGCGGCTCGTCCGGCAAGTCGTCGGGCGGGCCTTACTACGTCGCGCAGTTCATGCGTGAGCAGAGCCGCACGCTCATCCGCGACTAGCCGTCCCTTCGGCGCGGGGTCTCCGGCCATGCTCCAGCGCACCGTCGGCAAGGCGAGGCTCGTCCTGGTGGAGGGAGACATCACCCGACAGGACACCGACGCGATCGTCAATGCCGCCAATCCGGGGCTCTTGGGCGGGGGCGGGGTGGACGGGGCGATCCATCGCGCCGGCGGCCCGCAGATTCTTGAGGAGTGCAAGGCCATCGTGGCACGTCAGGGCCCGTGCCCGACCGGCGAGGCGGTGGTCACCGGGGGCGGGCGCCTGCGCGCGCGCCACGTCATCCACGCCGTCGGCCCTGTCTGGCACGGGGGCGGCCGGGGCGAGGACGAGGCCCTCCGGGGCGCCTACGTGAACAGCCTGACCAGGGCCCTGGCCGTCGGGGCCCGCTCGGTTTCCTTTCCCTGCATCAGCACGGGGATCTACGGCTTTCCGGCCGAGCGCGCAGCCCGCATCGCCTACGACGCCGTCGTCGATTTCCTGAGGGGGCGCCACCGCCTCGACGAGGTGCGGTTCGTGGTCTTCGGTCCCGCGGATCATGATGTGTACGCCCGCCTGTTCGAAGCCGCCTGATCCAAATTCTCGCGATTGACCGCACCCGCTCCGGGCCCTAAGTTGGCGGGGGCACCTGTCGATGACGGGAAAGACCAGGCCGGGACCGGAGGAGCGGCGCAAGCGGGAGGAGCGCTACCGCTTCTTCGTCGAGCAGAGCACCGAGGGGATCTGGTGCGTCGAGGTGGAGCGTCCCATCCAGGTCGAGCTGCCGGAGGACGAGCAGATCCGCCAGATGTTCCGCCACGCCTACCTCGCAGAATGCAACGACGCGATGGCGAGAATGCACGGGATGACATCGGCCGCGCAGGCCCGCGGATCCCGGCTGGGAGACTTCCTGGTCCAGACGGACCCTCACAACATCGATTTCCTGAAGGCCTTCATTCGTTCCGGCTACCATCTGCGCGACGCCGAGTCGCGCGAGCTCGATACGGCCGGGCGCCCGCGCACCTTCCTCACCAATTTCCTCGGGGTCGTCGACAACGGGCGCCTGCTGCGCGCCTGGGGCGTGCAGCGGGACGTTACGGAGGCCCGGCGAATGCAGGAGGATTTGCGCCAGAGCGAGGAACGCTCCCGCCAGCTCGTGGATCTCCTGCCGGATGCCGTGTTCATCCACACCGATGGCAGGTTCGTCTACGCCAACCGTGCGGCCGTCAGGCTCCTCGGGGCGAGAAGCGAGGTCGATCTCGTCGGCCGGCCGATCTTCGACATCGTCCACCCGGACTTCCGGGAGATGGCCGGGAAACGGGTGCGGGCCATCCACGAAGGACAACAGGTGACCGAGCTGGCGCAACAAAAGGTCGTGCGCCTCGACGGTGCGTCCGTGGACGTCGAGATCGCCGACAGTCGCGTCGCCTACCAGGGACGGCCATCGGTCCTCGTGGTCATGCGGGACATCACCGCCCGCATGGGCCTGGAGGCGCGGCTTCCCCAGACCCAGACGATGGAGGCGGCCGTCGAGCGCCCCCCGCGCGGCGCCGAGACGGTCCTGGTGGTCGAGGACGAGCAGGTGGTGCGTGACCTCGCCTGCGACGTACTGAGAATGCTGGGTTACACGGTCCTCAAGGCGCGCACCTGCGCCGAGGCGCGGAAGGTGTGCGAAGAGCACGATGGACCGATCCACCTCCTCCTCCTCGATGTGGTCATGCCGGTCATGAACGGCCCCGAGCTGCTGCAATCGCTGGCCGGCGTTCGTTCCGGGATGAAGGTCCTCTACATGTCCGGCTACGCCCACGAGGCGATCGTCCACCGTGGTGTCCTCCCGCCGGGCAAGGCGTTCCTGCAGAAGCCCTTCGCCCCCGATATCCTGGCCAGCCGGGTGCGGGAGATCCTCGACCAGCTGCCGTAACCCCTCCCCGATCGCTCGGGGAGCTTGCGTCTGGTCCCCGTCCCATCCCGCGATTATCCTGCTCACACCCGACCGCCTGGCGCGTCTATGAGAGATGCGGGGCGTCATGGGGTACCGAGGAATCGTGCCGCCACAGGACGAGGGTGGACTCATCGGCGAGGCGCAGCGGGGGAGCGCGGGGGCGTTCGAGGAGCTCGTACGCCTCCACGATAGGGAGGTGCTCCGGCTGGCGCTGCGGATGGTGCGGTCCGAGGAGGAGGCTCGTGACGTTTACCAGGAAGCATTCCTCAAGGCCTACCGCTCGATCCGCGAGTTCCGGGGCGAGTCTTCCTTCAAGACCTGGCTCTTCCGCATCGTCACGAATCTCTGTCTGGACCATGCGCGACGGCAGGCCGGCAGGCGGGACGAGCCGCTACCGGCCCAGGGCGACCATCGGGGCGACGACTGGACGGTGGAAGCAGCGCGGCTTCTCGTCGATCGCCGGCCCGAGAGCGACCCGGAGAGAGCGCTTGAGGCGACCGAGGTTCGCCGCCGCGTCGAAGAGGCGGTACGGCGCCTGCCTGAACGGGAGCGGCTGGTGTTCGCTCTGCGGCACGATCAGGGATTGCGGCTGGTGGCGATCGCGGAAATCCTGGACGCGTCCGGGGAGACGGTTCGCAACTGCCTATACCGAGCACACCAGCGGTTGCGCGCGGCTCTTTCCGACCTGCGTTGGGCCGCGGCCGGGGCGGCCCCAGGTCGCGCCGCGCCCGCGGTGGAGCGCAAGTTTCGCGCGCCGGGACGTCGAGAGCCGGTGAACGGGGTGAAATGATGAGCTGCGAGAGCAACCGGGAACGAATCATCCTGATGATCTACGGCGAGGTGGAGGAGTCGGCGCGTCTCGATCTCGAAGCGCACCTGGCCACCTGCGCCGCCTGCGCCGCCGTCTTCGAGGACGAGCGCCGCACCGCCGGCATCCTGGCCTCCGCTCCGATGGACGGGCCGCCAGAGGCGCTTCTGCAGCGCTGCCGGGACGATCTGCACCGGGCGCTTGAGAAGAACAGTTCGAGGGGACGGGTCGAAGGCGCACGGGCAGGAGCCCTGTCGCGGCGGCTCTGGTGGTCTCCGGCCTGGGCCACGGCCCTTCTCGTGGCCGGCTTCGCCGTGGGGCGCGCCTTCCCGGGGGCCGGGCTCCCTTCCCTCGGACACCGTCCGGAACCGGCCACCGAAGGCGCGGCGACGATCGCCAACGTCGACTTCCACGAGAACGATCCCCTGTCGGATCGCGTCAGTCTCACCTACGACACGCTCCTGCGGACTTCGCTCTCCGGGACCGCGAGCGACCCAAGGATCCGCCGCGTGCTGGTCGACACGGTGCGCGACAACCGGAACGCCGGGCTCCGGCTTGAGGCCCTCGATGTCCTGCGCCGTCACGTCGACGACCGCGACGTACGCCAGGCGCTGCTTCGTGCCGTCCGCGAGGACGAGAACGCCGGCGCCCGCCTCAAGGCGCTCGAGGCGCTGACAGGGCGCGCCGCGGGCGATCCCGAGGTGCGCGGCGCCATCGTCCAGGCGCTGCTCAAGGACCCCAACCCCGGCGTGCGCGTGCGCGCGATCGACGCCCTGAAGGACACGCGCGGCCCCGAGACGCTCGCGGTCCTGAGACGCCTCGCGGAGCAGGACCCGAACGAGTACGTGCGGCAGCGTTCTGCGGCCCTGGTGAGCGAAATGCTGCCGCAGGGGACGGTGCGATGAAGGACCGCCACCTTATCGCCGGTCTCGTCCTGACCGCCTTGATCGTCTGCTCCCCGGCCGCGCCACTCTTTGCCCAGGAGGCCCGGTACTACGGCGAGGGTCGCCACTTGGTTCACGAGATCACCGGTATCGTCCACGAGCCGACCCCCCGCGTCCGCGTCGAGACCGATCTGGGGTCGGTCACGGTCCGGGCCACGACCGGTCCCGAGGTGCGATACCGGATCCGGGTGCGTGCGCGGGGAGGCGACGACGCGGCGACACGTCGGCTGCTGGAGGACATGCAGGTCAGCGCCGCGATGACCGGCGGCGTCCTCCTGTTCAGGGGCCAGGCGATCTCCCCGGGCGCGGCGCGCGATCTGTCGGCCGATTTCGAAATCGACGTGCCGGCGAAGACGGAAGAGACGGAAGTCGCGACCGGCGCCGGCGACGTCGCGGCCCGCGGCCTCGGCGGCAGCGCGGTTCTCGCCACTCGCGGTGGAAACATCACGGTCGACCGGCTGGGCGGGGCGCTGCGGGCCGAGACGCGCGGCGGGAACATCGACGTCGGCGCGGTCGGGTCGGCCGCCCGCCTGGTCACCGCCGGCGGCGGCGTGCGCCTGGAATCGGCGCAAGGCGAGGTCGTGGCCAAGACATCCGGAGGGGATATCCTCATCAAGAGCGCTTCCGACCAGGTCCGCGCCGAGACCGGCGGCGGGAACGTGGTCGTCGAATCCGCCGGCGGGGACGTTTCGGCTCAGACTTCGGGTGGCAGCATCCGCGTCGGCAAGGCGCGCGGCGAGGTGACCGCGGCGACCGCTGGCGGCAGCATCCGGATCGCCTCGGCCCGCGGGGGCGTGCGCTGCGAGAGCGGCGCGGGCCCCATCTTCCTCACGGGGATCGAAGGGCCGATCCGGGCGGTGACTTCGGCCGGCAGCATCCAGGCGGAGCTTCTGCCGACGAGCCGTCTTCTGTTCGACTCCGAGCTGCAGACCTGGGAGGGGGACGTGACCCTCGCGGTCCCCGAGTCTCTGCCGGTGACGATCCGCGCCACGGTCGACAACTCGCAGGGGGGTCGCATCAAGAGCGAGTACCCGCTGCGCGTCTACCGCGAGGCGGAGGACGCCGGCCGGACGGTCGAGATCGGCGAGGGCCCGATCGCCGGCGGAGGATCGCTCATGAAGATCCGCACTCTCGACGGACACATCGTGATCCTGAAGCCGAAGAGAATCGTCCAATGACCCGGGAGGTGCCATCCATGTCGAGATCAGTCGTCGTTCTGGCAACCCTGCTCCTCCTCGCGGCCGCTCCGGCGTCCGCCGCGCGCCCGGCCCCCGCGCCCCCGCCGGATGCGCCGTCCGCTCCGCGGCCCCCGAGGTCCCCGCACGACCACACGATCTTCTTTTCCTCCGGCGGCTCGTGGCTCGGCGTGAGCATCGCCGACGTCACGTCCGAGCGGGCGAAAGAGCTGAACATGAAGGAAGAGACCGGCGCCGAGATCAAGGCGGTGATGCCGGGCAGCCCCGCCGAAGAGGCCGGCTTGAAGAGGGGGGACGTCATCCTCGAATACCAGGGGACCCGCGTGGAGGGCGCCATGCAGCTGACCCGCATGGTGCGCGAGACGCCGCCGGGGCGAACCGTGTCCCTCAGGACGCTGCGCGACGGCGAGAACCGCGCGGTGCGCGTCAAGGTGACCGAGCACGATGGGGACGAGCACGAGAGGACCTTCCACAGGCGAATCGAGATCCCCCCTATCGAAATGCCGGACATCGAGCTGCCGGAGATTCCGTTTCTGGAGAGCATCCCGTCCTCCTTCCGCCTGGGCGTGTCGGTCGAGAATCTCGGCGATCAGCTCGCGGAGTACTTTGGTGTGAAGGGCGGGGAGGGGGTGCTCGTGCGCTCGGTCAAGAAAGGGAGCCCGGCCGACGGCGCGGGTCTTCGCGCCGGGGACGTCATCGTCAAAGTGGAAGGAGAGGCCGTTTCCGATTCGGCCGATCTGCGCAGCGCCCTGCGGGAGCGCCGCGGCAAGACCTTCCCCCTCACGATCGTGCGCGACCGGCGCGAGCAGTCGGTCAGCGTCACGCTGCCGAAGGCCGAGGAGCCGGCGGAGGGGAACCTCGAGGAGTCGCGGTACCAGAACCTCATCGAAGACCGCATGCAGATGAAAATGGACGCGGTGAGACGCAGGCTGGACGCGGCGCGGGCCGCCATGCAGGCCGGGCTGGGCAGATTGGAGAGCGACATCTAGGATGACCTGTCGGGGCCCTGCGGTTGAGCCCCCGTCGAGTTTCCCCGCATAGTTCTTCCCGCCTCACAGAACGTCCAGTCGGCCGGGCCCGGCGCCCCCGCGGGGCGCCGGGCCCCCCTTTCCGCCGTAAGGAGGCCGACCGGTGGATGAGAACGCGTCTTGCCCCCCGGCGTTCTCATCCCGTACTCTAGACGCGAACGTGGAGAGGACCATGCCGCCCGTCATCGAGGCCCGGAACCTCACGAAGAGGTACGGCCAGCTCACGGCCTTGGAGGGCGTCACGTTCGCCATCCAGGCGGGGGAGTGTTTCGGCTTCCTTGGTCCGAACGGCGCCGGGAAGATGTCGACCGTGAAGATGATTCACTGCTCGTCGCCGGTCACCGCGGGTGACCTGGAGGTGTTCGGCATGGACGTCCGGCGGGAGCCGCGCACGATCAAAGCGCGCATCGGCGTCTGCCAGCAGGAGGACAACCTCGACCCCGCCCGCTACTTCGGCATCCCGGCGACCGCCGCCGAGGAGCGGGCCAGGGAGCTCCTGGAGTTCATGGGGCTCTGGGAAAGGCGCGACGCACGCATCCGCGAGCTGTCAGGCGGGCTGAAGCGACGTCTCGTGATCGCGCGTGCGCTCGTGAACCGGCCCGACCTCCTGATTCTTGACGAACCGACGACCGGGCTCGACCCGCAATCGCGACACCAGGTCTGGGACCGCGTGCGCACGCTTCGCAAGCAGGGGAAGACGATCCTTCTGACCACCCACTACATGGACGAGGCGCAGACGCTGTGCGATCGGCTGGTCATCATGGATCACGGAACGATCCTGGTGGAGGGCCCGCCGGCCGAGCTGGTCAGGAGTCGCGTCGGCAGGGAGGTGGTCGAGATCTCGGGCTTCCCGCAGGCGCTCGTCGGTTTCATGCGGGAGCGCGGCTGGAGCTTCGAGACGGACACCGACCGTCTGTGGATCTACACCGACACGGGCGAGGCGGTGTTCACCGCCGCATGCACTATCAGAGGACGTTCGACGCCATCATCACGACCCCTTTGTCTCTCGAGGACGTGATGGCCGGGGAGCTGTTGTGGGGGACGACGAAAGGGACAATCGGCTGCGCGCTCATGATGGTCGCCATCAGCGCCTTCGGCCTCCTGCACTACCCGCACGCTCTTCTGATTCTGCCGTTCTCCGTTCTGGCCGGACTGTTCTTCGCCGGGCTCGGGTTGTGCTTCACCGGAATGGTGCCGGCGATCGACTCGTTCAACTTCCCGACCTTCCTGTTCATCATGCCGATGTTCCTGTTCTCCGGCACGTTCTTCCCGCTGGATGTGCTGCCGCGCTGGGCGCAGAACATCGCGTGGTCCCTGCCTCTCACTCACGTGGCGAACGTCATCCGCGAGCTGGGCCTGGGCCGCATGCCGGCCGACCTGTGGTGGGATCTCGTGTACCTGGTCGCGGCGACGGTGCCGCTGTGGGTCCTCGGGATCTATCTGATGAAGCGCCGCCTGGTCAAATAGCCCCCTACTTCACATCGACCGCCAGGATGAGCCAGGTGCGGTCCTTCATCTCCATGCCGTGGTGCGGCTCGGTTCCCTTGCCCTCGTAGCGGTACCAGGTGCCGGCCTGCATCTTGCCCTGCTGAGGGTCGATGGCGGGAAATTCCGCGAGCCGCAGGCCCTTCTCCACGAGGGGAGCGGCGTCGATGAAGTAGACGATGTCCTCTCCCGTCTCCGCCGGCCGCGTGCTGAAGTGCGCCATCACGGGTCCGCCCGTATTGAGGCACATCTCGCCCGTCTTGGAGGAGAAGTCGATCGCCATGGCCGGCTTGAGCGCCAGGAGGCGCGCCACCGCCAGGACCTCCGCCTGCGCCGCCGCCGGCAGCTTCTGAATCGCCCCGCACGCGGGGTCGCCGCCCGCGCCCTCCGACGAGGCGCCCGGCGATGCGGACGGCAGGAGGATCATCAATGACGCGGCGGCTGCGAACAGCCGAAGCCGGGAATCAGGCGAGCGCTTCTCATGCGGACGCATGGTCGTCCTCCTTGTCTCAGGGGTCGAAGCTCTTGACGGGAACGGGCATCAGGGCGGGCTCCCCTTCGACGATCTTGTAGACGCGATCCAGGGCGGCGTCGCGGAACGTCTGCTTCTCGCCCGTCGCGGGCCACATCACCTCGATGGTCTCGATGGCGGTCGCGCGGCCGAGCCCGATCTCCTGCTGCAGGCTGTTCCCGCCGAAGCTCCCGCCGCTCCCGACCACCGCGTAAATGTCGCGGCTCCCTTTCCCGGTGCTCACGCGCACGCGGATCCGGGTTCCGATCGCGGCGCGGTTCGACCGCCGCCCTTCGACCCTGAGCGTGATCCAGTGGTTGCCATGTCCGGGGTTCAGGAACAGCACGCTCACGCCCACGTCGGCGTCGAAAGCGCCGCCGATCACCTCGAAGATGTCCTGGTCTCCGTCGTTGTCGAAGTCGCCGAACGCCACGCCGTGGCCCTTTTGAAGATGCCCGAAACCGCCGGCGGTCGTCACGTCCTGGAACACGGTTCCTTCCGCGTTCCGGAACATCCGGTTCGGGAGGAGCACCTGCAGCCTCGGCTCGCCGGTTCCGAAATAGCAGTCGGGATAGCCGTCATTGTCCAGGTCACCGAAGTTGGCGCCCATCGGGAGCGCCAGGCGATCCAGGTGCACCGCGTGGGTCACGTCGGCGAAGGTCCCGTCCCCTCGATTGCGGTAGAGCCGTGGCATGTCGCAGCGGTTGGGCACGCCCAGGTACATCTTGGCGACCTCACCCACGTCGGTGAACGCGTACCCGCCGACGAAAATATCCAGCCAGCCGTCGTTGTCGTAATCCCAGAACCAGGTGGGAAAGCTGCTCCTCGGCTCCACGACCCCCGCCTCCCTGGCGACATTGGTGAAGCGCCAGTCCTCCCCGGCCGGGCCGGCCGGGGCGCGCCTGCCGTCGTTGCGGAACAGCATGTTGTCGCTGCCGAGGATGGAGACGTAAAGATCCTGCCGCCCGTCGTTGTTGTAATCACCCCA
>Ga0209058_1003516_pt1 | contig 12650 bp, 8 predicted proteins | sample GraSoiAngelo_147_FD_185904 | JGI IMG/M metagenome (GOLD analysis project Ga0209058, IMG submission 185904) | Grasslands soil microbial communities from the Angelo Coastal Reserve, California, USA - 14_1009_05_40cm (SPAdes) (version 2) | ecosystem: Environmental > Terrestrial > Soil > Grasslands ... | reverse complement strand
CTGGCCGGGCAACGCGTGCGACTCGAGAATCTTCGAATGACAGATCGCTTCGGAACCGTGGTGGCCGAGCCGCAGCTCACCGTACAGCTTGATCCCCTGCGCCGTGGCGAATTCGCGCTGCTTCTTCTCGAGCTGCAGCGCGACATCGAGTAAGCCTTCCTTCACGCGCTCGGGCGTCATCGCCTCGGGCAGGAACGTCAGGTGGTCGCGGAACATCAGGATCGAGCCGGGATCGTTGACCTTGGCGTCCTTCCCGACGAGCTGCTCGAAGAAGATCGCCGCCATCGGCGTGACGTACTCGTGGCTGAACCGGATGTCAGTGAGCACGAACCCTTCATCGCCCGGCTTCACGGCCGGAACACCGATCTTCCCTTTCGCCGGATCGACGACCCAACGGCGTGCCAGGATCTTCTCGCCTAGCGTCATCGGCCGCTGCGGCGTCTTGGGCGGACGCAGCACGACTTCACCCTTGAACCGGGCCATGTTGTAGTTGAACAGCCCGCCATGCTCGATGATGCCGCGGGTGATCTCGCCCTCGCCCGCGGTGAACGCCGACAGCGGGATGACCTCACCGCGGCGCACCTTGTCGAGGATCGAGAAATCGGTCGTCGTCAGCACCCCGAGGTTCTGACAGTTCTCGCGATAGATGCGCTCGATGCTTTCGGCTACGACCAGTCTGATCCCGGCGCACATCTCGGCGTAGGGCGACTGCTCACGCGACGAACCCTTGCCGCGCCGCTTGCCGCTCACCGCCGCCACGAAGCCCCCGCCTTTGACTGAGCCGCGGGAAATCGGGAATTCGTCGCGGCACTTGAGGCCGAGGTAGGGAAATTCGCCCAGCGTTTCGTCGTAGTAGTAGCAGATGTAAGCGGGAGTGATTTCGTCGGTCGAGATGTCGTCGCGCAGCTTGTGCTCCGGCGACCAGGCCGGGTCATTCCCGGCGAGCTGCGCACGCACGAAGCCCGGATCCTCGGTGAGGTAGAGGATCCGGCCTTGCAGTCGAACGTTTGCGTCACGCATGTGCGAAGTATCTTCTTGGAGGCTCATGTTTGCAACCGCGCTGTTCCTCCTGCAAGCGACCTTCCAAAGTCCGCGCGTCGTCGAAAGTTCCGGCGTCGCGGTGAGCCGCGCGTACCCGGGCGTGTTGTGGACGCATAACGACTCCGGCGATGGTCCGTACGTCTACGCAACGGACCTGCGCGGAACCGATCGTGGGGCCCTGCTCCTACCGGGCGCCCAGGCGATCGACTGGGAAGACATGTCCCTCGGCCCCTGCCCGGTGAACTTTCCGCTTCAGTCCCGTCCGACACGCGCGAGCCCCGACACGTGCATCTACGTGGCGGACACCGGCGACAACCTGGAGTTCCGGCCGTTCGTCACGATCTATGCGATTCCCGAACCCGCGCCGCCGGAGCGTGCCGGCGACACGCTGGGCACCACGAGAGCGCCGGCCCTGCTTCGGCTGCGGTATCCGGACGGCGCGCACGACGTCGAGGCGGTTTATGTATCGCCACGCGACACGGCGGTATTTCTCGTAAGCAAGGGAGCCACGCGTGGTAGCGCGATTCGATTGTATCGCGTCGATCGCAGCGCCTGGCGCACGCGCGATACGACGTCAGACATTGTGGTGGCGACGCTGGTTCAGACCCTCGATATCCGACCGAGCTCCGAGGCGGGCCGCCTGGTCACGGCGGGTGCGATACGCCCTGACGGCCGGCTCGTGGCGCTGCGAACCTACACCGAGATCTACCTTTTCTATCCTGGAGTCGGAGGCCGGCTGCTGCCCGCGCGGGAGCGTCCCTGCAACATCTCAGGGCTCGAGATCGGCGGCGAGGCGATCGACTTTCTGGATGACTCGACGTTTGTCTTGACCAGTGAAGCCGGCCGGCACCGGCCGGGTACGATTGATACCGTCAAATGTCGCCTTTCACGGGAGCAGTTCACTCAATGACCAATAAATGTTGCAATACTGTCGTGATGCTGGCATTCGTCGCGACGACCACCGCGGCACAGCGATCGGCGCCGATCCCGGTCGATACGGCCGCAATGGACGCGCATTTGCGCTTCCTGGCGAGCGACCTGCTCGAGGGGCGCGCGCCGGCGACGCGGGGCGGCCGGCTCGCGGCCGAATACATCGCCGCCCAATTCCAGGCGTTGGGCCTCGAGCCGGCGGGAGCGAACGGGACCTATTTCCAGCCCGTCGCCCTCGTGGGGATGACGCCGCAGCCGATGTTCTCGTGGGGGAAGGCGGGCGGCGCAACCGATACGCTCGCGTATCGGGATGCGTTCGTGGCGTGGGCGGAACGCCCGGAAGCCGATATCGCAGCGAGCGGCGAAGTCGTGTTCGTGGGATACGGAATCCGCGCGCCCGAGTGGCAATGGGACGATTACAAGGGCGCGGATTTGCGCGGCAAGGTGCTGCTGATGCTCGTCAACGATCCCGGCCTCGTCGATTCCACCGTGTTTCTCGGCAAGATTCTCACCTACTACGGCCGCTGGACATACAAGCTGGAGGAAGCAGCTCGGCAAGGTGCGGCCGGCGCGATCCTCATTCACACAACCGAGAGCGCGACGTATCCATGGGAAGTCGTGCGTGGGTCGTGGTCGGTCGAGCAGTTCAAGCTCGATCAACCACACTCTCCCAGCATCGCAGTCGCGGGGTGGGTGACCGAGGCGAGTGCCCGTACGGCCCTCTCCAAGGCGGGACTCAATCTCGACTCGCTGACTCGCGCCGCGGCACGGCGCGACTTTCGTCCGATCCCGACGGGAATCACCGCCAGCCTCGGCGTTCACAGTGCGCTCCGTCGCGTGGAATCGGAGAATGTGGTGGCGCGGTTGCCCGGACGCGATCCGCGTTTGGCATCGCAGGCGGTGTTGATCACCGCGCATTGGGACCACAAGGGCATCGGTCCAGCGATCCGTGGGGATTCCATCTACAACGGCGCGGAGGACAACGCATCGGGCGTCGCCGCGATCCTGGGTGCTGCCAAGGCGCTCACACAACTGCCGCGGACCTCGCGCTCGATCCTGTTCGTCGCAACCACCGCCGAAGAGAGCGGCCTGCTCGGCAGCGAGGCCTACGTCCAGCGTCCGCTCGTTCCCCTCGGCCAAACCGCCGCCGTGCTGAATCTGGACGTTACGAATGTCCGGGGTGCGACTCGGGACATTGGCGCCCTCGGCATCGACCGCTCGACGTTGGGACCAATCTTCGTCGCGGCAGCGCGTGTCGAATCGCTCAGCGTCGAGTCACAACCCGATGTGCGCGGCTCGTTCTTCCGGTCGGACCACTTTCCGTTTGCGCGGTCGGGCGTGCCGGCGTTGTCGATCAAGCCCGGCGTCGATTTTGTCGGACGTCCGAAGGGTTGGGGCGAGGATCAGGAGAACATTTACAACGAGCAGCGCTATCACCAGCCGAGTGATGAGTACCAGCCGTCGTTCCGCTACGCCGGGATGGCGCAGCAGGTGCGCGTCACGGTGCGAGCGGCGCGCGCTATCGCCAACGATCCGGCGATGCCGCGCTGGTTGCCGACGTCGGAGTTCCAGCGGCCCCAGCCGTAGGCGGTGCAGCAAGTTGCGCGCTGAGGGCATTCTCGGAACATCTGGAAACACAAAGGGTTAATCTCCCGCGATTGCCTATTCGCCGGGGGGCGGGTAAGTTTGCGCCCGTTTTTGACCACGCAGCACCAGCTGGTCCGAACTCCTACCATTGGAGCGGCGGTTGGAGATTCCCTCCACACATACAGTGCCTCTGTCGTGGTTGTACGAGGCCGCCAGTCTCCCCATCCAGTATCGGACGCTCACCGAGGTCGTGCCAGAGCCGGCGCGCGACGTCGAGCGCGTCGCCGCGTTGCGCGAAGCGATGCTGCATTATAAGGAAGCGCTCGCCATCGTCCGGAAGCAGAAGGAGACCGGGCTGTGGGGTGGCAACCTCCTCGCGCCTGCTCCGTCGAAGGCGATGGGGTGGAAAGAAGTCGGAACGATCTACCAATACCGGCGGCTGCTCGAGCTGGGGTCGCCGCCCGACGCGAGGGTCTTCCGGTTCGCCGATCGCTTCCTCTTCCGGTTGCTGTCGCGGGACGACGATCCGGCACTCCTCGTCGAGTTCCACCGGGCGGCAAAAAACGATCCCGGCCTGGGGCTGTGGGCGAGGAGCATGGGTGGGCAAGCGGCAGCAGCGGCGCTCGCGCGCGGCGCGCATCAAGACGACCCGCGCCTGCGCGGTGCCGCGCATCGCATTGCGAGCGACATCTCGATGTATTTGCGCAGCGAGCTGGCGCAGAAGCCATTCAAGAAGGCGCAAGGCAAGACCGTCCTCGATCCGCTTACCTATCCACCAACCGTGTTCTCGGTGGAAATGCTCGCCTTCATGCCCGCGGTCCAGCGCGAGCGCGCCGGCTTCCTCGAGCGCCTGGCCGCCTATTTCTCGGTCCCGACGCCCCGGCGCTCGTTCTTTATCCTGGCCGGAAAGAAGATCGTTCGACCGCTGTTCGAGATCCTGGGTGACCCGCTGCATGCGGACGCCCAGGGTCGGATCACAGACGTGCCCTTTGCCGTGTATTGGCTCGAGTTGCTCACACGGCTTGGAATCGTGCGCCAGGTGCCGAGTGCAGCGAAGGTTCTGGCACGGCTGTACAGTGAATGCGATGACCAGGGGATCTGGAGCCCGGCTGGCCTCAGGGCGATGCCGAAGTCAACGAACCCTGTGGTATATCACTCCTTTCCGCTCGAGGGACCGGGGAAAAGCCCGGCCCAGCGCCAGACCGACGTCACGTTCCGCCTGGCGCTGATTGCGCGGCTGCTCGGGATTCCCCTAAACGTCGTCTAGGATGGCAGGCCGCAGGTTTACGTAGTAGTATTTGCTACTACAGTGGCCATCGATCTGACACCCTTCGGTTTTACCCCCACCGAGTCGCTCGTCTACGGGACGTTGCTTCGGCTCGGTCCTTCGACCGGTTACGCGGTGGCCCGTGGCGCCCGGCTCGCGCGCGCCAACGCGTATGGCGCGCTCGAAGGTTTGGTTTCCCGGGGGGCCGCGACCCGCACGCCACCTCCTGATCGGCCGGCCCGCTATCGGCCCATCGATCCGCAGGCGTTACTCGCGCTGCTCGCGGCCCGGCAAGGGGAGGCGTTGGACCGGCTGGGCCGAGAGGTGCGCGATCTCTCACGACCGGGCGATCCGGTAACGAGAGAAGTGACTGGCAGTCGCGCGGTGGCAAACCTCGTCACCCAGCTGGTCGCCCGCGCGGAGCGAGGTGTAGAAGGAGTGATGGCGCTCGAGCTGTGGCGGCCGACGCTGCCGGCCTGGCGACGCGCCGCGGAGCGCGCGACGCTGAAGGTGCGTGCCCGTGGTGGTGTGCCGCCGGACGCCCCGTCGTGGCTCGCGCCAGCTCCCGACGACGCTCCCGATGCGACGGTGCTGTTGATTGACGACACGCAGTTGGTGATGACATCGGGCGAGGGAGAGGCCATCGCCGGTCTGTGGACCTCGCATCCCCTGATGGTGCTGCTCGCCCGGCGCGCTTTGCAGAGCGTCTTGTGACCGCCCCGCGGATACTGCTTTCTGTTCTGTTGCTCGCTGGTGCGTGCCGAGCGTCGCCGATTCCCGAAGCGCAGCGCTATCCCGCCGGCACTCCCTTCCGCGCGCAGTACCGAACCGTGGATGGAACGCGGTTACGGATGATCGACACCGGCAACGGCACGCCGGTCGTATTCATTCATGGGATCGGCGCTTCGATGTACGGCTGGCGCTATCAGCTACCGCCGATCGTCGCCGCCGGGTATCGCGTGGTCGCGTTCGACAATCGTGGCTTTGGATTCTCCGACAAACCGGCCCATGGCTATACCAATGCCGCATACGCGCACCTCGTCGTGTCGTTGCTCGACTCACTCGGTATCTCGAGTGCGGTGCTGGTCGGTCATTCGATGGGCGGCGCAATCGCCGCGGAGGTTGCGCTGAGCTACCCGGATCGCGTCCGGGGCCTCGTGTTGATCGACGCAGCGGGGTACGGCGTGCGCTGGCCCGGCGTTCTCAAACTGGCGCGCTGGCCGCAGGTGGGCGCGGTGGTCACGAGGTTTCGGGCGCGCTGGATTACCGCTCGCATCCTGCGCTCGACATTCGTCGATCCCGGCAAAGTCACCGAGGCAGACGTCGATCAGTACTACGCACCTGTCCCCGATCCGGCGTATGGACGCGCCCTGCGAGGGGTGCTTCGAGAGTTCAGGTTCGACAGCCTGGGCGGTCGTCTTGGCCGCGTACAGGCGCCCACACTGATTCTCTGGGGCGACGCCGACCGGTGGATTCCGCTTCGCGATGGCACCAGGTTCACGCAGGAGCTGCCGCGCAGCGAATTCGTCGTCCTCACGCGCACCGGACACGACGCTGCTGACGAATCGCCCGATCAGGTGAATCGATACCTGTTGGCCTATCTCAAGGAAGGTCTGTCCCGCATTCCGGAGAACGTCGCAGTGGCGGCAACAGACGATGGTCCTTAGATTTCATCAACCAAACGGTTGACGGGAATCGTCCGATGCCACCCAAGCTGGGTAATGACAGGGCATTACGGATCGTAGCGGCAGCCCGCGAAGAGTTTGCCAAGCGGGGTTTCGCTGGTGCGCGGGTCGATCAGATCGCGCGCATGGCCGGCGTCAACAAGCAGCTCCTGTTCTACTACTTCCACTCTAAACGCGGTCTCTTCCAGGCGGTGCTGGCACAATCGGCCGGCGAGTTGGAGACGGCGCTGGCGGCGTTGGTGCATCCAAGCGGGGGGCCGCTCGAGCGGCTTCGGCTCACACTCGCCGCACAGTTCGAATTCCTCGCGAGACATCCGGAAATCGTCGCGCTGCTGGGCCAAGGCGCCGCCTTTGCGCCGGCCATCAACCGGCTCGTCGTACTCCTGGCGGAGGGCCAAGGCCTGGGCCAGGTGCGGGACGATCTCGACCCGCACCTGGCTGCCGCTCAGGCGTTGATTCTGATGGTCGGCTATCTCAGTATGGAAGCCGTGATCGCCACCAGCGCGCGCCCACTCGGCGCTGATGAGCCGTCGCTCCGCGAGCGTTGGCGCGAAGCGGCGGTCGACTTAGTGGTTGCCGGCGTGAGCGCTGGTTAGCACCGGCGCTTCTGTCTCGAAGATCAGGTGCCCCGACTCGAAGCGGGCGCCGCGCAGGGCCAGGCTCAACACATCTCCCAGCTCCTCCACCAGATGCACGTCGAGCGTCTTCCGCACCTCTTCCGGGAGATCGTCGAGATCGCGCTCGTTCTCCTTCGGCAGAATCACCGAGGTGATCCCCGCCCGCACGGCGCCGAGCACTTTTTCCTTGACGCCGCCGATCGGCAGAACGCGGCCACGCAGCGTGATCTCACCCGTCATCGCGATGTCGTGGCGCGCCGGCCGGCGCGAAAGCGCCGAGACGAGCGCGGTCGCCATCGTCACACCGGCGGAAGGTCCGTCCTTCGGAATCGCTCCAGCTGGGACGTGGACGTGAATGTCCGTGTCGACGAGCGCGCCTTCCGGAATCCCCAGCAGATCGGCGTGCGACTTGGCGTACGTCAACGCCGCACGGGCGGACTCCTTCATGACGTCGCCCAGCTGACCGGTCAGGACCAGCTCGCCCTTGCCGCGCATGATGCTGGCTTCGACGAACATGATGTCGCCGCCGACGGGCGTGTAATACATCCCTGTCGCCACGCCGACCTGATCCGCGCCGGCCATCCGCTCGGGATGCACCTTCGGCCGCCCGATGAGATCGGGGATGTCCTTCGGTCCGACGGTCACCTGCTCAGCCGCCCCGTCCGCGATCTTGCGAGCGACCTTGCGGCCGAGCTTCCCGATTTCGCGCTCGAGCTGGCGGACACCCGCCTCGCGAGTGTAGCTGGCGATGATCTCGCTCAACGCGCCATCGGTGAGCGTCAACTGACCCGCGCGCAAACCATTCTCAGTCAACTGGCGGGGAACGAGGTACCGCTTGGCGATCTCGAGCTTCTCGCGCTCGGTGTAGCCGGCGAAGTTGACGGTCTCCAGCCGATCGAGCAGCGGAGCGGGGATGCTCTGCAGGAAGTTCGCGGTCGCAATGAACAGGACCTCGGAGAGGTCGAACGGGACCCCGAGGTAGTGATCAGTGAACGAGTCGTTCTGCGCCGGGTCCAGCACCTCCAGCAGCGCCGCGGCCGGATCTCCCTGGAAGGAAATGCCCAGCTTGTCGACTTCGTCGAGGAGGAAGATCGGGTTCTTGGCGCCCGCCTGCTTCATCCCCTGGATGATGCGGCCGGGCATCGCCCCGACATAGGTGCGCCGGTGGCCGCGAATGTCGGCCTCGTCCCGGGCGCCGCCGAGCGAAATCCGGACGTACGGCCGGCCCATCGCCCGCGCGATGGATTTGGCGATCGAGGTCTTCCCGACGCCCGGCGGTCCCACGAACAGCAACGTCGGCGCGCGCGCGGCGCGATCATCTTCGTTCCCCGGGGCCTCCTCCTTCGGCTGCTGTTGCCGCAGCTGGCGGACCGCGAGGAACTCGAGCACCTGGTCCTTCACATCCTGGAGGCCGTAGTGATCTTCCTCGAGGATCTTCGCGGCCTGCTTCAGGTCGAGCGACTCTTCGGCGCGCTTGTTCCACGGCAGCTCGGCGATGGTCTCGAGGTAGGTGCGAATGACTTGCGCCTCCATCGATTCCCGCCCGGCGCGCTCCAGCCGCCCGAGCTCGCGATCGACCTCTTTGCGCGCCGCCTCCGGCAACTCCAGCGCATCGAGCCGCTTCTTGAGATCGTCGGCCTCCGCCGCCTCTTCCTCTTCACCCAGCTCCTTGCGAATCGCCTTCATCTGCTCGCGCAGCAGCATCTCGCGCTGGCGTTCGCCCAGCTCTTCCTGGACCTGCGACTTGATGTCTTCCTGCGCATCGACGACGGCGATCTGGCGCTGCACGTGCACCAGCACGCGACGCAACCGATCCTCCACCGCGAGCGTCTCCAGCAGCTGCTGGCGCTCCAGCGATTGGATGTCGAGATGGCCGGCGACGAGATCGGCGAGGGCGCCGGGGTCGCTGACCCCCTGCAGCACCTGTTGGATGACTTCTGTGGGCAGTCCCGACTTCTGGCCCAGTTCCGCGGCCCGCTCGCGGACCTCGCGATGCAACGCTACGAACGCGGGATCCTTCTCATTGAGTGGAGGGAGATCCTCCGCTTCACGTACGGTCGCTTCGAGATAACCGTTGGTCTCGCTGTAGTGGACGGCGGTCCCGCGGGTTTCCCCGTGGAGGACCAGCTGCACGCCACCCAGATTGCGCTGCACCTGACTGATTCGCGCGATCGTTCCGGTGTTGTACAGCACGACGGGGGTGACCTGATCGATATTTTCCTTTTGCGCTACCGCAAAGACTTTGCGGTCGGGGTTCTTGAGGGCGGCTTCTATGGCGCGCAATGTCGCAGGACGGCCCGCGCCAATTGGCGACGCGACGCCGGGAAACAGCACGGCGTCGCGCAACGGCAGGACGGGCAAACTCATCCGGTCTGACATGGAATCTCCAATGGTAAGTTTCGTGACCTACAATCTGTGAGGGAGAACGCACCGTCCATGCCACGAAAAAACGCCGTCTGCGGCAGGTCCGTTCCGAAACGTGCCGCCAAAGCGGCGCGGAGCTGCCAACACGACGCGCCCGGACTGTGTTGCAAGGCCGCATGGTTGCGGCTAAATCTTAGTCCTCGAATGGATTGCAAAACGGCATGAACGATCCGCTGGCGCAGCGGCTGAGTCAGGCCCTGGGGTCCTCCTTCACGCTCGAAGGGGAGATCGGTCGCGGCGGCATGGGCGTCGTCTACCATGCGCGCGATGAGCGGCTCAAGCGGAAGGTGGCGGTCAAGGTATTGCCGCCCGAGCTCGCCTTCCGCGAGGAAATCCGGATCCGCTTCCTGCGGGAAGCGGAAACGGCCGCTCGGCTGTCCCATCCGCACATCGTGCCGATTCACTCCGTGGGCGAAGGGCCCGACGGGCTCGTCTACTTCGTGATGGCCTACGTGGACGGTGAGTCGCTCGCGGCGCGCCTCAAGCGCCGCGAGCGACTGCCACCCGAAGAAGCCCGGCGCATCTTGATGGAAACGGCGGACGCACTCGGCGCCGGACACGCCCTCGGCATCATCCATCGCGACGTCAAACCCGACAACATCCTTTTAGAGGGAAGCCGCGGCCGGACGGTCCTCACGGACTTCGGCATTGCCAAGGCACTGACCTCGACCACAGGGCCCGGAACGCTGACGGCAACCGGGGTCGCGATCGGGACGCCGCACTACATGAGTCCGGAGCAGGCCGCCGGCGATCGTGAAATCGACGGGCGCTCCGACATCTACAGCCTGGGCGTCGTCGGGTATCAGATGCTCGCCGGAGAATTGCCATTCTCCGCCCCCACTGTGCCCGGCATCCTGCTCAAACAAATCACCGAGCAGGCGCCGAATCTTCAGGACCGCTCGCCGACTTGCCCGGACGATCTCGCGTCGTGTGTCATGCGCTCGCTCGAGAAGGAGCCGGAGGCGCGCTGGCCGACGGCCGACGCGTTGCGGCGCGCGCTCGAGTCGCGGAGCGCACCGCCGTACCGGCCCTCGCGACGTCAGGGTGTCAGCCCGCTGGCGCGTCCGGAAACTCGCTTGGAGCAGCCCGCGCGGATGTCGGGCGGTGGCCGGCCGGAGCGCCGGCGTGCGTCACGACCTAGCCCGAAGCGGGACCCAAAGAGCGATCTCACGCCCAGCGGCGAACCCCGCATGGTCGCGAAGTTCCGCGACAGTTTCGTCTCGTGGGCGTCCATCTGCGGCGGCCTGATGTTTATCGATATGATCATGGGCAACGGCCTCAGCTGGTCGCTGTTCCCGACGGCCGTGTGGGGCGGCTTCGGCTTGCTGCCCCAGTTCATGAAGCTGTGGCAAAACGGGTATTCGTGGCGCGACGTCCTCAACCGACCGGCAGCGCCGGACGCGCAACAAGCGTTGGGGGGCCCGCGCCGCGTTCTGCCGTCGCCCAAAGCGGACGAGTTCGGCCGCCAGGTCGATGCGGTGCGACTGGCACGCAACGACCGGGAGGCAATCCTCAAGATCATGGAGCGCGTCCCGACGTCCGAGCGAAAGTTGCTCCCGGACGTCGCGGTCACCGTCGATGCACTCCTCAAGCGCGCCGAAGATCTCGCGCGCATGCTGCACGGCATGAGCGCCGATGTGGATGACGGCGCGCTGGCGCGGATCGAAGTGCGGATTGAATCGGTGAAGCATCATGAAGAAGGAACGGAACGCGAACGGCAAATCAGCTTGCTCGAGCGCCAGCGCCAGGCATTGAGTGACCTACTGACGCGACGCCGCCGAGTCGAGGAACAGATCGAGTCGTGCGTCCTGGCGATGCAGAATGTGCGATTCGATCTGCTGCGGCTGCGGTCGGCGGGCGTGGCGGCGGTGCTCAGCGATTTGACGAACGCGACACAACAGGCGCGGGCGCTCTCCCGGGATGTCGATCATGCAATCGCGGCGGCGGGCGAGATTCGCGACGTGCTCAGTGCTGCTCCGGCACCTGCCTCGCCGCCGCCCCGCGGACGGCCCCGGTCTGCGCCATAGAGTCCTGCGTGGCCCAGCACTCGCGCACGAGTGCGGGGCCGTTGTCCCGCTGGACAGCGAAATCCAACAACTCCACAAAACCCGCGGCGGCGTCCTCGCAGCGGCCCGCCCGCAGCGCGGCGACCGCCGCCAGCTCGCGGTAGCGCGCCGAACCCGGGCGCTGGCTGGTCGCATAGCGGAGCAGGCTGTCCGCCATGCCGGGCGGGGCGTCCAGCGCGATCTGGTTGAGCGCCTGCATCAGGAACTCGCCGGGGAACGGATGGCGGAACGTGCCCTGGGCGGCGCCCAGCGACCCGCGCGCCTGCGACGCCGCCTCGCCCCACCGAGACTCCCGGGCTGCTAGCAGCGCCAGCGCCGCGCGCACTTGCCCTGTGTCGGCGCCCCCAGCGAGCGCCTCGCGGAGCGCCACCGCCGCAAGCGGCCTGTTTCGAGCCGCTGCGAGCAAGCCCCGCATCTGGAGCGCGTCGCGGGGGGCGCTGCCGCCCCTGGCAGCCACCGCTCCGAGCAACGAATCGGCCTGAGCCGTGTCACCCAGCGCCAACCGAATGCCGGCCGTCCGGACGCTCCACTCGAGTGCCTCGGGTTGTGCGCGCTGAGCCGCATCGAGATAGGGGAGTACGCCGGCATCGCTGCGGCGCGCGGCGAGGATCCGCAAGAGCGCGAACGGGGACGTGCCGGCGTCGCGGTTGCCCAGCTGCATGAGCGAATCGAAAACCGCGTGCGCCGCCGCACCCGGATCCAGAAACCGCCGCGCGGCGACGAACTCGAGCCGGGGCTGGTCGTCGGTGTGATCGAACGTCGCCCGCATGACGAGACGCGACACGCCCGAATCACCCAGCAGCATCCGGCCAAAGTATTGGTCCTGCGATTCGAGGTTCAGCCACTCCCTGCCGAGCGTGTACAGCTGACCGCCCGGACTGAGCAGCCGCTCGAGCCATCGCCGGTCATACGAGATCGGACGCGGCGACGCGAGCACCACGAGATCGGCGGTGCCGCCGAACCACACATGGACGTAGGGGAACACCTCACGTAACGAACGCACGATACCGGCGACGATCGGCAGCGGCAGCTG
>Ga0209058_1003514_pt1 | contig 12653 bp, 13 predicted proteins | sample GraSoiAngelo_147_FD_185904 | JGI IMG/M metagenome (GOLD analysis project Ga0209058, IMG submission 185904) | Grasslands soil microbial communities from the Angelo Coastal Reserve, California, USA - 14_1009_05_40cm (SPAdes) (version 2) | ecosystem: Environmental > Terrestrial > Soil > Grasslands ... | reverse complement strand
TAACGAGAATTAGACTGCAATGTGCAATCTATTTCTGCCTCCATAGAGGCAGTTTGCTGGAAAACACTGCAAGACGTCAACCGTGATTCCGGGGGCAAACCCACACCCGATTAAAATTCCGAAAATATTATGTGTCATATAAACTCTGTAGGTGTTGGGTCCGATTCAGCCGCTCCGGTCGAAGGACCTATTCGCGCCGGAATTCATAAGCCTGACCGTCCGCGGTGGAAAGCCGCAGCAAATTGAGCTTTCCATCTTTGTCCATTTGAAACTGGGCAAATCCCTTTGTCATGAAATGCAAATCGACTATGGGCCCAAACTGGCCCGTCGCCATAAGGGTGGCCATGAAAATGTCGCCATCCCAAGGTACAAGCTTAAACTTAGCGCCGGTTGCCTGGACTTCGATGACGAGCGCATCGTCCTTCAAAGTCAACACCGCTTTGCCGAAGCTCGAATTGACGAAATTGCCGGTGAGCGGTGCGAGCGGCGGAAACGGCCGCGGATTGGAAGGTTTGGCAAACAGCTTCGCTGTCTGCTCGAAATTGGCTTTAGCGTTTTTAAGACTCTCCGCCACGTTGTCATGTTTCGCGTTGCCAAGAATCCGATCCAATACCCATGCCCCTAACGAATTGGGGGCCGTCACATTCGTTTCGTTGGTAAGAATGATGATGCCGATATTCTTATCTGGGACTAAGCCGACAAAAGAGCCGAAGCTGAGCGCATCTCCATCATGCCAGAGGATGTTGCCATTCGGCGTTAGATAGTTATACCAGCCAAGGTCATAGAATACCTGGCCGGTGAGTGCCACCTTTGGCATGCGCGTATAGGCGAGATTCTCGGACGAGACGATGCGGCGTCCATCGAAGGTGCCATTCCCAAGCTGCATACGGACCCAGCGCGCCATGTCCTCAACGTTAGAGTTGATGTCGCCGGCTCCCGCCATTCGGTAAGGGAAAATCGGGGTGAAAGGCACCTCGGTCGTGCCTTCCGGCGTCCAGTGATGACCCATTGCATGATTAGGCGCCGCTTCGATAGCTTCGGCTTTGTAGGTCGAATCCCTCATGCCCAGGGGATCGAGCAGTTCCTTTTGAAGCACCGCATTCCAATCCGAAGCACCCGCGGCTTTTGCCACGATGCGGGAGGCTAACAGATGCGTGATGTTGGTATAGGAAAAGGTCGTGCGGAAACTGGACACCGGTTCAACATGGCCAAGGGAGCGAATCAATTCCGGCTCTTTGAAGTTCAGCATGACGAGAATGTCGTTGACGAGAGGCGGAAGCCCGGAGCGCTGCGCGGCGAGGTCGAAGACACGGAACTCGCGCGTAACCCAGGGATCCTTCAGGCGGAACTCGGGATAGAGATCGACTACGCGGTCGTCCCACCGCAATTTGCCGCGATCGACCATGATCGCCATGGTCGCGGTGAGGAACGCCTTGGTGGTCGAGCCGATCTGGAAAACCGTCCGCGTATCAACCGGCAGTCCGTTGCTCTTGCTGCGCACGCCGAAACCTTTGGCGTATATAAGCCTGTTGTTGGCAACGATTCCAATGGCCAGGCCCGGAATGTCAAACCCCTTCATCCCGCTGGTAATGTAGGCGTCGATTTCCGGAATCAGTTCCTGCACCCGGCCCTCGATAGTCGCTTTGGTCTGGGATGGTTCCTCCGCTTTCGCGGCATTCGGGAGGTTGAAAGTAAGCGCGACGACGATTATCAGAGACGAAAGGAAGACCATCAAAACAGGGCGGTAGACTTTAGGCCTGGATATCTCCGTTGCACTTTGCGGCGGAACTGTTGATGCGACAGAGGAAGCGACCGTAAAAGGCTCCATTAAGGACGAAAATACAATCCGGTGTGAAACGGGCAATGCAAAACTGCTTGAAAGAACGCGCTGTCTTCCGGCAAAGGAAAACAAGTCCGAGTCTTGCCGGCGATGATCCCTTCGCGACGTATATGCCAGACAAAATCGGGGGGCCGCTCCGGCAGCGAAGGGTTAGGCCTTACACTAGTGAACCTGGGCGCCGCATGGGAAGGAACGAGATGCCATGGACGCTTCTTATTGACTCAGCAGGAAGGAAACCCAACGCCCGGTAGACCGGCACGGCCGCAAGGCTTGAGTTGACTGTGAACGCTCCTTGACTCTCTGGAGGGCCCAACTCGTGCAATGCTCGCTCCCACAAGGCGCGCGCGAGGCCTTGGCGTTGGTGTGCACGCTCGACGAAGAGGTGAAATAGGTGGGAACCGTCTCGGATAGCGATGAAGCCGGCAAGCTGAGGACCAGCGTACGCAAGGAGGTACCGATAGCGTGGCGAGGTTAGGTATTCGCACTCGGCTTGCGCAGATACGGAGGCGAGATACGCCTCTGCGCCCGCTCCGGACGGATCGTCGGTGAGCTCCCTCTGAAAGCTGGCGATCAATCGACCTATAGCTTCTGCATCCGACGGTGAGCCAGACCGAATCTCCATGAGGCCTAACTAGAATTAGACTGCAACGTGCAATCTATTTCCGGCTCCATAGAGGCAGTTTGCCGGAAAAAACTGCAAGACGTCAACCGCGATTCCGGCGCAAAACCCCTGCCCTAAAATTTCCGTAAAAAACTATATGTCACATGAAGCTCTGCGTCAGGAGGCCTCTTGTCGATTTGCCACCCCGTGGCGTGCTGCCCTTAGCGCGTTTCCGTAACGGGCGTTGGAGAAGGCCTCTCAGACACCGAGAGCGTCGTCTCTACGTTTTTTCTGATTAGGTACCAAACCGTTATCGCGAGTAGTAGAGAGACCAACTTCGCGCGCCAGTTTTCCAGTGTCAGTCTGGTCCACAGGATGGAAACCAATATCGAGCGCCAATTCTTCGAAGTCTGTTCCTTCATATTTGCTGTGGCAGCAAAATTTGCCCGATGCATTGACGAAACGTCTCCCGAGTGAAATTGCTGTCAATTCGCCGCCGATGGCAAATAAAAATCCCGCCCGTCGGCGGTTGAACACATCGCGAAGAATGTGCGACTACGTCCAGGCGACAAAATCAGTACTTGTATATGTCACATAAAGCACATCTGGGTCCGGTGCAGCAGGCTATTAGGCAGTGCGCACAAATCTTCATGGCTCTGCTTGGAAATTCCAGGCCGCGACAATGTACTGCGAGCCTTCTGTTTCCTTTATGAGGTGGAGCCCGACGTGCGCGACATGCTTCTTGGAGAACTTGGCTTTGCAAACCAGCTCGGTATGAATTCCTGAGCCGATTGTATTTGCTGCAGGCTGATCTTGCGGAGATATCGTGGTCGTCTTCGTCCTGAGTACCTCGTAACCTTTAAAATCGCCAAAATCCCTGGTCACTTGTTCGAAGTTCTCAGTCACTAGCTTGTTTTTCCATTCGCGCCATATTTCCAGACTGCCCTCCGGAAGCCTTGATCGGTCTTCGGGCGATAGGTAGAAAGAAAGGGCCTGCAGTGTAGCGATATCTTTTGATTTCCACGCATCAAAATACTTATCAAGAAACTGTTGGCAGTCGGCTGGAACAGAGGCCGATGGCTGCTCCTTGCCTTTGGTACATGCAAGGAGAATGATCACAAAGAAAAGGAACAATGTTGCGATGTAAGACCGGTTACTGAGCCCAGTGTGCTTCTTCGCCATAATAGAGCTCATGCTCAGCTCCATGTCTCAAAACTAACTATTGACTTCACTGGCAAACCGAAGACACGCAGCGCCGAGGTTTGTTCGGCGTAGAGATTGGAGTAGCCGACGCTTTGGCTCTGAAACCCCGGAGACTAGACGTCGGCTTCGATGGGCTGACCCGATCTTCATCGTGCATTTGTCGGCCAGATACGCCCAAACCCGCCTTGCGCCTTCGCCTTGCTTGAGCCTGATAACCGATCCGGAGCCGCTGTCAGTTCCGCCAGCGAAATGCAGAACCAAATACTCGCCGGTGCGCTCTGCGTATGTGAGGTGATCAAGATTTATTATGCGGCCGTCCGGCGTGCTGACTAGATTCATAGTCAGGACTCAACTATCAGGTCTCGAATAGGCGCACAACGCAAAAAGAAGTCCTTATGAGTTTCGTATCTACCTCTGGCGACTTAAATTGCGCGTAGCAGTCACGCTGCTCGAATCGGCCGAAGCGGCGTTGCGTGCAACCCGCCGCTCAAACGTTACTGCCGCTCCACTTAAGCTTTTGCCGGACGACACTGAAGAACGAGGCCTCTGGCAACGACGCCAGCGGAAGTGTTTTTCTGGCTTTGCGGATCGTGACCATTGACCCTCGCTCGACATGGATCGGCTTACGGCCGTCCAGCGTTAGGAAGACCGGATAATCTGGATCACTTGCTTCGATTTCGATTATTGATCCTTGAGCGACAATGATCGATCGATTCGTGAGAACGTGCGGACAAATCGGTGTGATAACAAAAACACCGGACTCAGGATCAAGAATCGGTCCACCAGCCGACAGCGAGTAAGCCGTCGAACCGGTGGGCGTTGCCACAATCAAACCGTCGGCATTGAACTCAGTAAGCGGTTCGCCGTTGACTCGGGTGCGCAACAAGACCAGCCGCGACAGTTCACCGCGACTTAGCACGGCATCGTTCAGTGCGATCATTTTGCGTGTTCTTTTGTCGCCAAGGGTAACTCGAGCCTCCAGTAGCGCCCGCTGGCTGAAATTGATCCGGTCTTTCGCAATGCATTCCACGGCTTCCCGATATGTTGACGAACTTGCGCAGGTTAGAAACCCAAGTGAACCGACGTTGATACCGAAGATTGGCTTGATGTTTTCGCCAAGCTGACCAACTACGCGCAGTATGCTTCCGTCACCCCCAGCTACCACCAGGAGATCCGCCGTAGCTCCCAATTCCGTGAGCGAGTGTCCCGACTTTTTTCCGGCAAATCGAGCGGTTTCCTTTTCGAAGAGCACCGAGATTGAAAGCCGGCCGAACTCCTGGGCAATTGCATTGATCAGCTCAGCAACCCCTGGTTTCCCCGTGTGAGCTATTAAGCCGATCGTTTTAGCATGCATGCAAAAAATTCCTGATTTCCGTCAGCTCCTTTAATGGCAGACGGAACGACACCAGTTACCACATGTCCCAGCTGCGTGACAAACGCGACAATCTTGTCTTGTGCCTTTTGGTGCAAGTCTTGATCGCGCACGATTCCGCCTTTTCCCACGTCGGAGCGTTGCAACTCGAACTGTGGTTTGATCAGGGTGAGAATCACTCCAGTTGAGGTTATCAAATCGAACGCGTTCGGCAGGACCAGGGTCAACGAGATGAAGGAAACATCGATCACGCAAATGTCGACAAGTTCGGGAATCTGCTCACGTGAGAGCGAACGTGCATTGACTTTTTCGAGAACAATCACCCGTGGATCGTTGCGGAGCTTCCAATCCAACTGACCTTGGCCGACATCCACCGCATAAACCTTACAGGCGCCACGCTGCAACATGCAGTCGGTAAAGCCGCCGGTTGAAGCGCCGATATCCAGCGCCTTCTTTCCATCCACATCGATGTTAAAATGATCGAGAGCGGCTTCCAACTTCAGTGCGCCTCGCCCGACGTATTTTCGCATCGATTTCACTGTGATCGCCGCCTCTTTATCGAGAAGCTCTGAAGTCTTTGCCGCAACCCGAGTGCCGACGATCACCTCACCAGCCATTATTGCTCGTCGCGCTTGCTCTCGGCTTGGGAAGAAACCCTTTCCAACGAGAAGCTGATCAAGCCGTAATTTCTTCGGCATCTTTTCTTCCGGAGTTATTGGTCCAGCGCCAGACCTCGATGATCGACGTTCGGAGAGCTTCTCCGGCTTTCCTTAACTGAGCCATTGTAATGCAGAGTGGCGGCATAAGAACAACCACATTCCAAATTGGTCTGGTTAGCAGGCCGTGGCGCCGCGCTTCGATGCAAGTGGCTGCGGCCATCTCGGCGCGCGAGGTTTCTATTCCGGCAATAAATCCGCATTGGCGCACTTCGCTTACGCAAGGAACCTCCTTTAAACCGGCAAGTGCCGAGCTGAGGTAGCGGATTTTCGGCTCCAGAGCTTCCAAAACGCGCTCATTTTCAAAAACCTCCAAGCTGGCTTTGGCCGCAGCGCAACCCAAGGCATTTCCCGTGTAGCTATGGCCGTAGGCGAGCGCTTTACCGTCGGCGACCGAGCCGTCGAACGCAGAAAACAGTTTTTCTGAAATTACAGTAATAGCGAGCGGAAGATATCCTCCAGTCAATCCTTTACCTAGAACCAGGATGTCCGGAATCACGCCTTCATGTTCGCTTGCAAACATTCGCTCCGTCCGGCCAAAGCTGGTCATCACTTCGTCGACAATTAAAGCGTATCGGTCCGACTACACCAGTCTCTGACGGCTCGTAACGTGCCAGATGTCCAAACACGCATTCCCGCCGCCCCTTGGATAGGCGGTTCGATAACCACAGCAGCAATCTTCGCTATCTCGGCTGGGGTAAGCGCCGACAGGGTATTGAAATCTGAGACTTGGATTGCAGGAAAGTTCCACCGAGACGATCTGGTTTGGAACATCGAGGCAGCACCCAGGCTGGCGGCACCAGCAGTATCGCCATGATAGCCGCTTCGAAAGGCGATAAACTGATATCGTCTTGAGCGGCGCAGCCGCCAGTACTGATCGGCAACTCTTATAGCCACTTCAATTCCCGTTGAGCCATCATCGGAGAAAAAAACTTTGGTCAACGGCGTGTCCGGGAAAAGAGCCACGATCGCCTGCGCGAATTCGATAGCCGCGGGGTTCGTACAGCCGAGAAATGAAGTGTGCGCCACGCGGCTGAGCTGACGGCGGATAGCCGCGTTGATGTGCGGGTGATTGTGGCCATGGATGTTTGTCCAGATCGATGAATTACCATCGATGTATTCGCGGCCGTTGCTATCGCGCAGCAATGCGCCGCGGCCTTCGACCAAGACCAGCCGTTCATGTTCCGGAGCGCACCATTCGCGCATGTCGGTGAATGGATGCCAGACAAACCGCTTGTCAGCGGCAATCAGTTCTCCCGTGTTCCACTCAGGCATGAACGTGTAGTCATCTGGTGCGGTCGTCGCGCTGCGCCGACGGAACGCCGGGACGCGGCGACCCTAACTCCATTTCATCGGCAAGCAATTTCTCGACCGAAGCAACGTCATCGGCCGAAGCGCGTCGTCGCTGATATTTTCGCGCGAGAATTTCTTTCAACGCCAACAGGTCCTCCAGTAACGGGCGCTCATAATAGATCCACTCAAGATCGCCCGCAGTCTTGGCTTGGAACTTCCACGCGCCCCCGAATTTCGTGGCTCGAACTTCACGCTTGGTCCCATGCTGATCCTTGTGCGTCCATATGTGTTGACTCGGCATTGCGGTAACACCTTACATTAGCAGGCTTGAAAGACGTAGCTAAACTGGCGCTCTATTTTATCGCGATCGTCGTTGCTGGAGCAGTCCTTGCTCCATTTCTCTTTTGGTCAGCCCAGTCGCTTGCAGCCCACGGTGTCTTTTCGTTTCTGGCAAAGTACGATTTCGAAACGTTTTTCCATCGCGCCATTCTGATGGCTGCTGCGCTGTTACTCTGGCCCTTTCTGCTAATTAGCCACGTACGTGGCATGGCTGATGTGGGTCTTGCACCCAATCCGCGTTGGGGCCGCGATCTCTGCGCTGGTGTTGTTCTCTCGGCGATTCCCCTACTCTGTTGCGGCGCTTTGCTCATTGCACTTCATGTTTATTCATTTCGGCACATCTTTGCCTGGTCACGCTTTGGTAAACTGCTTGCTGCTTCAATCGCTGTTCCATTCATCGAAGAGGCGTTCTTTCGCGGAATCGTTTTAGGCGTTCTCCTGAGGACAGGTCGAAAGTACCTGGCGATCCTTGCCGTTTCCGCGCTCTTTGCTGCTGTCCATTTTTTGAAAGCTCCGGAACAAACATCGGCCGTCGTAACATGGAGCTCAGGCTTAAATTCGATTGCGCATTCGTTTGGACGACTGAGCAACCCGATGATGGTAGCGTCCGCGTTTGCGACGTTATTTCTTATCGGCTGTATTCTCGCGGATGCGCGCGTGCTTACGCGTTCCTTATGGTTATCGATTGGACTTCATGCAGGATGGATCTTTGGGAGCGGCACTTTTAGCTTGCTGGCGCGTCGGCAAACGTTGGCCCTCCCATGGCTGGGAAAGAATCTGCTTGTTGGAATCATCCCGTTGGCCATAGCCACATTCACTTGGATACTCATGCGGACCTGGCTGAAATATGATCGCCCCTCAAAGGTTTGAGCTCCTGGAAGCGGCCGTATCGCTTCTCTATCCACCGGTCTGCACAATCTGTGGGACAAGCATTCGAGCTGGCGAGTATCTTTGCGATCAATGCGAAGCAAAAGCCGTTCGCATCAGCGCGCCATTTTGCGAGAAATGCTCGGAACCATTCGACGGCTCCATCAAAGGCGCATTTACATGTGCCAACTGCGCCCATCGGACAATTTACTTCGAGGCGGCCGTGGCCGCATACCGCGGTCGCGGTATTGTTCGCCAGATTGTTCACGAATTTAAATACGGGCGCCACATTCACCTGCGCCATCTTGTAGCGCGTTGGCTGCATGCTGCGCTGGACGATGAACGGCTGTGCGGCCATCGATTCGACGTCGTGGTGCCGGTGCCGCTACATCCCGCCCGGCAACGAGAACGCGGATTTAATCAGGCCAGCCTGCTTGTAGAATTGCTAAGCGCGCAGACCGCGATTCCTCCCAAACCGCTGCTCGAACGCACTCGGTACACCACGACACAAACTGCACTTGATCGTTCGGAACGCATGGAAAATTTGCATAACGCATTTCGTTTACGAAAAAACGCGAACGTGCGAGGTTTGCGGGTGTTGTTAGTCGACGATGTTCTTACCACAGGCTCCACGTTGAACGAGTGCGCGCGGGTTTTGAAACGCGCGGGGGCGTTCTCCGTTCACGCAGCCACGGCAGCACGCGCATAAGTCTCATGGCAATCTTTAAGAAGCCAGCAATCAAGGCGGAAGCCGGCAAGAAGCGAGAAATTCCCCGCGGCCTTTTTCAGAAGTGTCCCGGCTGTTCGGAAGTCGTGCCGGAAATCGAACTGGCGCAAAATCAACGTGTCTGTCCCCGCTGCGACCATCACTTTGCAGAACCTGCTAAGGAGCGGATTCAAAATCTGCTCGATCCCGAAACTTTTGTAGAGATGGATGCCAACTTGAAATCCGTGGACGTCTTGCGTTTTCAGGGGATGGCTACTTATAAAGACCGGCTCAAGAAGTATCAGGAGAGCACCGGACTCTTCGATGCTGTGACCAGCGGGTATGGAATTCTTGACGGCTACAAGGTGGCGATCGCCGTGATGGATTTCGGTTTTCTCGCTGCGACCATGGGATCAGTGGTTGGCGAGAAAATTACGCGGACGATCGAATATGGCACGGCCCAGCGTTGCGCGGTCGTCATCGTTGCTGCCTCCGGCGGCGCGCGCATGTACGAGGGGATGTTAAGCTTGATGCAAATGGCTAAAACAAGCGGCGCGCTTGCGCGTCACGCAGAAGAAAAGCTGCTGTACATTTCTGTTCTCACGAACCCGACGACTGCCGGCGTGATGGCCAGCTTTGCTTCGTTAGGCGACGTAATTATCGCCGAACCAAAAAGCATGATCGGTTTCGCCGGACCACGCGTGATTAAGGAAACCACGCATCAGGACCTGCCGGAGAGATTTCAAACCGCGGAATTTCTGCAGGAACACGGTTTGATCGACATGATTGTGCATCGGAAAAAACTGCGCGAAGAAATAAGCCGATTGCTTGGTTACTTCGCTGTCGCGGCGTGAAGGTGCGAGGGGCCTTGGTGCCGCGACCTTGCCTATCATACAAAGAGGCGCTCGCCTGGCTTTACAGCCTCCAGCGCTTCGGGATCAAGCTCGGGTTGGAAAACACGCAACGGTTGCTCGACAAATGTTGTAGTGGCGTTTGTGCCAAACGGCCGGCGCTCGCTGCGGCGAGCGTCTCCACACCTTGCGTGATCCACGTCGCCGGCACAAACGGTAAAGGCTCCGTTTGCGCCATGATCGATTCGATCTGTCGCGCGCAAGGATATCGGACCGGCCTCTTCACATCCCCTCACCTCATCACTTTCCGCGAAAGGATTCGTGTTAATGGCGAAATGGTTTCCGAGGACGCAGTTGCCGATGGATTGACCACGATTCGCAATCTGGTCGCCGATTGGGATCCGCATCCGACTTTTTTTGAAGTCACGACCGCACTCGCGCTAAAATATTTTTCTGAGGCAAACGCCGATGTGATTATTCTTGAGACTGGAATTGGCGGTCGCCTCGATGCAACGAATGCCATTCAATCTGATGTCGCAGCCATTACGCCAATCGATTTAGATCATGAAGAATGGCTGGGAAACACGCTTGCTGAGATCGCCAGTGAAAAGGCGGGAATCATCAAGCCCCGAATTCCGGTTGTTTGCGCCTCGCAGCGACCCGAGGCTGAGAAGGTGATTCGCACACGCGCCGCCGAGTGCGAAGCGCCACTGCAATTTGTAACTGAATCTTACGACGGTTCGCCAATCGCGTTGCGTGGTCATCTTCAAAAACAGAACGCCGCGATGGCGATCGCTACAGTTCGCGCCGCAAAGATTGCGGTCGACAACTCGACGATTGCGCGTGGACTTGCGACTATCGATTGGCCCGCTCGTTTTCAGAGCTGGGACGAGCGCACAATCATCGATGGCGCGCATAACCCAGCTGCTGCGCGCATGCTCGCCGAAACGTGGCGCGAAATTTTTGGCGATCAAAAGGCGACGCTGATTCTTGCAGTTCTGTCCGACAAAAATTTGCGCGGCATCGGTGAAGCGCTCGCGCCGATCGCCGCGTCAGTTCTTCTCCCTAAAATCCGCAGTGAACGGGCCGCCGCACCGGGGGAATTGGCGAAAATCTTCTCCATCATTACTCCATCACTCCCCTACTCCATCACTCCTTCTGTCAGCGAAGCGCTCGACCATGCACGCGCCAATCCAAATTCGATTTTGATCACGGGCTCGCTGCATTTCGCCGGGGAAGTTCTCGCGCACTTGCGCGGTGAACCCGCAGCATTCGAAGAATGCGCGCAATGACCGTCCTCAAATCTTTGTAGGGCAGGCGCTTCGCCTGCCGGCAACCGACGCGGTTGCCCTACAAGATACGGTTCAAATTGTAGGGCGTTTGTGTCAAACGCCCTCATCAACCTCAATCCGCGGGAAGAGCGGCACCGGTTTGCCGACCACATGTCCGTCCGGCAATCTCCCCCACTCCGCGTCTGCGAGTGAAAAGCGTTTTTCTTTTCCGCTCAATTCCATCTTCCAATTAAGTTGATCGAAGAGTCGATGTGCGGCTTTAGGCAGCACCGGCGAAACAAGCGTGGCAAGAATTCGAAGAGATTCTGCGCAGTCGTACAGCAGATCTTCCAAAAGTTCGCGATCCTCTCGCTTCGATGACTTCGCTAGATTCCATGGTGACTGCGCTTCGATAAAACCGTTGAAGACAGACGCGAGATACAGCGAACGTTCAATCACTACATCGGGGCGAACCGCCACCGTCGCTGCCGTATATTCGTCAACTAACTGCTTGTATCCGTCGATAACGTCACCTGGCAATTTCCAACTTTCATGAGGCTTCCTTAAGCTTCCCTCGCAATATCGGTGCACCATATTGAGCGTGCGATTAACTAGGTTCCCGAGATTGTTTGCCAGATCGGCGTTGTAACGTTCGACGAGACGCTCTTCGGAAAAATCAGCATCCTGGCCGGTGGCGATGTCGCTCATTAAATAATAGCGAAGCGCGTCGGGACTGTATTTATCGATGAGAACAAACGGATCGATAATGTTCCCTGCGCTCTTGCTCATCTTCGCGCCACCGAGATTCCACCAGCCGTGGACGAGCAACTGCGGCATTTGTTCATCTGGGAAACCGATCGCGTGCAGCATGATGAGCCAGTAAATGCCGTGCGCGGGGACGAGAATGTCCTTCCCAATGATTTGTAGCGCAGGCCATTTATCCAGGAAGTTTGATGGTTGATGTCTGATGTCTGATTGAGATGGATCGTAACCGGCGAAGCTGATGTAGTTCGTTAGGGCATCGAACCAGACGTAATTCACAAAATCTTTGTCGAACGGGAGTTCGATTCCCCAGTCGAGCCGCGATTTTGGACGCGAGATGCAAAGATCGCTGCTAAGTTTCTCGACCGCATTTCCCAGTTCCGTCTGGCGAAAATCTGGAATGACCGCGTCGTGTCGTTTCTCGAGATAATCAAGCAACCATTTTTTGTGGTCACTTAACTTGAAGTAATAATTTTCTTCCTCGCGAAATTCGATCTGTCCCCATTCAGGACCAAATTCGCCCTCAGGTCCGCGCTCCTTATCCGTGAGAAATTGTTCCTGACGAATTGAGTAATAGCCGGCCTGTTTGTCCTTGTAGATTTGGCCTGCATCGAATAGCCGCTGCAAAATTCCTTGCACGACCTTTTTGTGGCGGTCGCTCGTTGTTTCCGCCCACTCGTCGTACGTCACGTCCAGCTTTTTCCAGAGTTCGATAAACTTCTGTGTGATGTCTTTAACAAACTCAGCTGGAGGAATGCCGGCTTTCGCCGCGGATTGCTGGACCTTCTGGCCATGCTGATCGACGCCCGTTAAAAAGAACACTTTTTCGCCT
>Ga0209058_1003511_pt1 | contig 12655 bp, 8 predicted proteins | sample GraSoiAngelo_147_FD_185904 | JGI IMG/M metagenome (GOLD analysis project Ga0209058, IMG submission 185904) | Grasslands soil microbial communities from the Angelo Coastal Reserve, California, USA - 14_1009_05_40cm (SPAdes) (version 2) | ecosystem: Environmental > Terrestrial > Soil > Grasslands ... | reverse complement strand
TCGAAAATCCTGGTCGTCCTGGTCGATGGGGCGAAGGGTGTTCCTGCCGCCTGGCGGACGGGCGCCGGAGCCGATCGTTTCGCCGTGGTCCGGCCGGAGCGTCTCGAGGAAAAGGCCCGTGACGCGAGCCGGATCGACGCCGTTCTCTTCCAGGTGGATGAGGGTGGCAGGGCGCCGGCGCCCCTCAAGGATTTGAAGCGATTCTCGCGGGGAGCCCCCCTACTTCCCTTCCGGCTCGAGTCTCCCGCCTCGCGCCCGCGCCGACGGAATGGTCGCCGCGCTCCTCGCGACGCCGACCCCTCCGTCCTGCCAATCGCCCCGAACCTGGACGCGGGCCTCCTCGAAGCCGTGCTCGAGAGGGAGAAACAGCTCGCGGACCAGCGCCAGCGCGTGCGCCGCGCCGTCCTCGAGGCGCGCGACGCGGCGGCGCGCATGCGCGCCCTCACCGCCATCGTCCGGCTGACCGGCCGCGAGCTCGATCCGCACCGCATCATCGACGTCGCCATGGAGCGAGTCGGCGAGTTCCTCAACCTGCGCGCCTGGCTGTTCTTCCTCGCCGACCCGGAGCAGGGGCTGCTCACCGTGGAGCGCACGAGCGGAGAGGGACTGGGCGCCATGAAGGGCAGACGTTTGGGAATCGGAGAGGGCGTGGCCGGCCGGGCGGCGCAACGGCGGCAGCCGGTGATCCTGGACGACGCCGGCGCCGGGGACGCCTCGGTGCCCGACTTGCCTAAGGCGATGCCGGCGCGTTCGGTGCTGGCGGTCCCGCTTTTGAGCCGTGGTCGTCTGATCGGCGTTCTCGTCGCTGTGGACCGGCAGAGGGTCGGCCATTTCACGAACCGGGACGCGCGCCTCCTGTCGCTGACGCTCGAGCCCGCGTCGGTCGCGATCGACAACGCGCTTCTCCTGAAGAGATCGGAAGAGCTGTCGATCACCGACGACCTGACGAAGCTCTACAACTCCCGCTATCTCAATGCCACGCTGCGGCGCGAGGTGGAACGCAGCAAGCGCTACAGGACGCCCGTGTCCCTCATCTTCCTGGACCTCGACGGGTTCAAGAACGTGAACGACCAGCACGGCCACCTGTGGGGAAGCCGTACGCTCGTGGAGGTCGGGCGCGTGCTCGGCTCGACGGTGCGCGAGATCGACGTTCTGTCGCGCTTCGGCGGAGACGAGTTCACCGTGATCCTGCCGCAGACCGGACCGGAGGGTGCCGCGATCATCGCCGAGCGCATTCGCCAGAAAATCGCGGAGACGATCTTCCTGGCGTCGTATGGCCTGAACGTGCGCATCACGGCGAGCCTGGGGATCGCGTCGTTCCCGGATCACGGACGCACCAAGGACGATCTGCTCGCCCGCGCCGACCAGGCCATGTATCTCGTGAAGGGCCGCGGCAAGAATGGCGTGGCGCTGGCGGAGCCGGACAGTCCGAGGCCGGCGGTCGTTCAAACTCTGCGCTAATCCGCGCCCGGGAGGCGCGGCCGGATCTTTGGCGTAAACTACGGTGCCGTAATAGGTTGCGATTCAAAGTCAATGATTTGACTTTGCGCATGCAGGGCCCTAATATTAGCCGCGCCCATAAGATATTTTGGCGCGGCCTTTTGCACGAAACCGCGGCTCTGAACGGGGCTGAACACAACTGGGAGGCGCAGGTGGGGGCGACGATGGCCTGGAGTCCACGGTCGGTGCTCAGTCTTTTCTCGAACGATCTGGCCATCGACCTGGGAACCGCCACCACGCTGGTCTACGCGAAGGGCAAGGGGATCGTCCTGTGCGAACCTTCCATCATCGCCGTCAACCAGAGGACGGGCCGCGTCGAGGCCGTCGGCAAGGAAGCGAAGGAGATGCTGGGCCGCACGCCGGCGAACATCATCGCCATCCGGCCGATGAAGGACGGCGTCATCGCGGACTTCGAGCACACGGAAAAGATGCTCGACTACTTCATCAAGAAGGCGCACAACCGTTCCCTGGGCGTACGACCGCGCATCGTCATCTGCGTCCCCTCCGATATCACCCAGGTCGAGAAGCGCGCGGTCAAGGACAGCGCGTATCGGGCCAAGGCCTCGGAAGTCTACCTCGTCGAGGAGGCGATGGCCGCGGCGATCGGGGCGGGGCTTCCTGTGACCGAGCCGACGGGCAACATGATCGTGGACATCGGCGGGGGGACGACGGACGTCGCCGTGATCTCGATGGCCGGGATCGTCTACTCGAGATCGGTGCGCATCGCGGGCAACCGCATGGACGAGGACATCATCCAGTACATCAAGCGCAAGTACAACCTGCTGGTCGGCGAGCGAACCGCGGAGGAGATCAAGATCAACATCGGCTCGGCATTCCCGCTCGACGAGGAGCTGACGATGGAGATCAAGGGGCGCGACCTGGTGGAGGGCATTCCCAAGACGCTGGTGATCTCCGATGAGGAGATCCGCGAGGCGCTCTCGGAAACGGTCTCCAACATCATTGAGGCCGTGCGCGTCGCTTTGGAGCAGACCCCCCCGGAGCTGTCCGCGGACATCGTGGACAAGGGAATCGTCCTGACCGGCGGCGGCTCGCAACTCAAGAACCTCGACAAGCGCCTCCGCGAGGAGACCGGCCTCCCCGTCTCGATGGCGGACGACCCGCAGGCCTCGGTCGTCCTGGGCACGGGGAAGATGCTGGATGACTTCAACCTCCTGCGCAAGATCGCGATCGACTGATCGGGACGATCCCCCGTGCATCCCCCCGGTCATCGCTCGGGGAGGCTGAACCGATGGCCCATCTCCTCACCGAGCGCAAGCCGTACCTTCTCCTGCTGATCCTCCTGACGTTCAACCTCGGCCTGATGTCCTCCCGCATCAAGAGCGGTGGCCAGCGGTCGCTTCTCGAGGAGGCGGTCATGAGCCTGGTGTCGCCCTTTCTCAAGGCCGCCGCCTGGACGGGTCAGGGTGTTTCCGAGACCTGGCGGACCTACGTCGGCCTGAGGGGCGTCGAGCGCGAAAACCGTCGCCTGCGTGTGGAGACCGACGCGCTAGCGCTCCGGGCGCGGGAGACGGAGGAGGCGCGCCAGGAGCTCGCGCGCCTGCGCGAGCTGCTCGACCTGCGCGACAGCGTGCCCTGGACCACTGTCGCGGCGCGGGTGATCGCGCGCGGTGCCGACGGCAGCGCCCGCATCGTGACGCTCGATCGCGGCAGCAGCGACGGCGTGCGATTGAACCAGCCGGTGCTCACGCCACGCGGCATCGTGGGGCGCGTCATCGAGGCGGCCCCGGGGGCGAGCAAGGTGCAGACCATCCTCGATCCGAACTCGGGGGTCGCAGGTCTCATTCAGAGAACCCGAGTCCAGGGGATGGTCGTCGGCGTGGGGGAGCGCGGCTGCAGGATGGAGTATGTGAGCGAGCTTTCGAACGTCGAGGTGGGCGACGTGATCGTCGCCTCCGGGCTCGATCAGATTTACCCCAAGGGATACACCATCGGCGTCGTGGCCTCGATCGGCGAGGGCGAGGGGCTGACGAAGCTCGTCGAACTCCGGCCGGAGGTCGATTTCAGGCGCCTGGAGGAGGTGCTCGTGGTCCTGAAGCCGGAGGGGTCCCCCGAGAGGAACTCCCCGTGAGGATCGCTCGCGGTGCGCTGGCCCTCGGGGCCGCTGCCCTCGCCCAGGCCCTCCTGTCCCGCTACGTGCCCGCGCTGGCGCGCTACTGCGACCTGTTCACGATCATCGTGGTGTACTACGGATTGACCAGCCCGCCGACCGCCGCGATGATGATGGGGACCGGAGCGGGGCTCGTGGAGGATTCGCTTCTGGGAGCGGTCCTGGGAATGAACGGCTTCAAGAAGACACTCATAGGCTATCTGGTCGGCTCCTTCGGTTCTCTGTTCATGCTGAACCAACCGATCCCGAGGTTCGGGATTCTGTTCGCCGCGACGGCCCTCGACCCGCTGGCGGAGCTGGGTCTGTCGGTCGCCATGGGACGGGGCTTCGTCGTCCCGGGCACCCTCGATCTTCTGCAGCGGGGTCTGGGCAACGGCGTCCTGGGCTTGCTGTTCTTCTGGGTGGCCGCGCGGCTGCCCTGATGGCCATGGGCTTCGAGCAGGACTACAAAGGGTTCCAGGACTACTACGAGGCGCGGCGCCTGAACACGCGCATCCACGTCATCCAGGTGCTGTTCGGCGCGGTGCTCGTTCTGTACCTGTTCGCCTTCTGGTACCTGCAGGTCGTGAAGGTCGACTACTACAAGAGACTGTCCGACAATAACAGGTTGCGCCGCGTCACACTCATGCCGCTGCGCGGGGTGATCACCGACGCCGAGCACCGCGTCCTGGCCAACAACCGTATCGCCTTCAACGTCCGCCTCGACCGGGAGAAGGTCGCCGATATGAAGGCGTTCTTCCCGCGGCTGGCCGGGATCCTGGGCGTCCCCGAGAAGACCCTCAATGAGCGCCTGGCGAAGTACCACGGACGGCCGGCGTTCGAGCCGGTGATCCTCAAGGAGGACGTCGACCTGGCGGAGGCGGCGTACATCGAGTCACGCCGGCTGGAGCTGCCGATGCTGTCGGTCGAAGTGGAGTCGCGCCGCAATTACCTGTACGGTCCGTTCGCGGCCCACGCGCTCGGGTACGTCGGCGAGGTGAGCGAGGACCAGATCAAGAAGACGGATTCGTCGGGCGAGTACGAGCTGGGGGAGATCGTCGGCAAGGCCGGCGTCGAGAAGCAGTATGACGACGACCTCAAGGGAGTGAAAGGCTGGAAGCAGGTCGTGGTCAACAGCCTGGGGCGCGAGATCCAGGAGATCGAGGAGGGGCGCAAGCCGAACCCTGGCCGGTCGATGCGGCTGTCGATCGATCTGGACCTGCAGCGGGCGCTCGAGGACGCGTATGCCGACGAGGCCGGTTCGGCGGTGTTCCTCGATCCGAGCTCGGGAGCGATCCTGGCCATGATCTCCCGTCCGGCCTTCGATCCCAACGTGTTCGCGCACCGTTTCTCGCAGGACACATGGGAGAGCGTGGTGAACGATCCTCGCAACCCCCTGCAAAACCGAGTCTCGCTCTCCAAGTTCGCGCCGGGGTCGGTGTTCAAGATCGTCATGTCGATCGCCGCCCTCGAGGAGGGCGTCGCCACCCCGAGCCGCGGCGACCATTGCACCGGCTCGTGGCGATTCGGCGACAAGGTGTACCAATGCTGGGCGGTGCGCAAAGGCGGACACGGCTACCTGACCATGCGCGAGGCGATCATCCAGTCCTGCAACGTCTACTTCTACCACCTCGGCAATGACATGGGGATCGAGCGCATCTCGAAATGGGCCCACCTCATGGGTTTCGGAGAGCCGACCGGCATCGATCTGCCGCACGAGCAGGCGGGGACGGTGCCCGATCCGGAATGGAAGAAACGGGCGATGCCCCGCGACCCGACCTGGCACCCGGGCGAGACGATCTCAGTCTCGATCGGTCAGGGGGCGATCGAGGTGACGCCGATCCAGATGGCGACCTTCGCCGCCGCCATCGGCAACGGAGGCACGCTGTACCGCCCGCACCTGCTCCAGTCGCGCGAGGTGCGCGAGGGGGTCGAGGAGGAGGAGCGCCAGGACTACGTGGTGAGACGGGTCGAGCTGCACCCGCGTACGCTCGAGTTGATCAGGAACGCGATGTGGGGCGTGGTGAACGAAGACGGCACCGGTGGGCGGGCGAAGATCGCGGGCCGTGACGTTTGCGCGAAGACCGGGACCGCCCAGGTGTTCAAAGCGTCGCGCGATATCGACGCCGACAAGCTTCCGAAGGAAAAACGGGACCACGCCTGGTTCGTGGGGTTCGCGCCCAAAGACGATCCCAAGATCGCCTGGGCGGTGTTCGTGCAGAACGGCGGGCACGGCGGAACGACGGCCGCGCCCATCGCCCGCTTGGTTCTCGAGCGCTTCTTCCAGAAGCAGGACGCGCGTCAGGGAGGGCAGCAGGTTGCCAGCGTGGCGGTACCTCAATAACTTCGACTGGATCCTGTTCCTGGCGATCCTGGCGGTCTGTTCCGTCGGCCTGGTCGTGATCTATTCCGCCACCACGGGGACGCCGAGCGCCGGCGCCTTCCACAAGCAGATGATCTGGCTTGGGCTGGGGCTCGTCCTGATGCTCCTGGCGCTCCTCATCGACTACCACACCCTGGCGGAGTTTTCCTATGTCTTCTACGGGATCGGCCTCCTTCTCCTCCTGCTGACGCTCGTCTACGGTCGCGTGGTCAACGCCAGCAAATCGTGGCTGGGGTTCGGAGGCGCCCAGTTCCAACCCTCGGAGTTCGCGAAGGTCGCCACCATCCTGATGCTCGCGGCCTATCTTGGGCGCGAGCGCGTCCGGGGGCTGGGAGCGCTGCACTTCGCCGCCCTCTGCGCCATCGTCGGGCTTCCTGTGTTGCTGATCATGAAGCAGCCGGACCTCGGGACCGCGGTGACCTTCGCGCCGCTGTTCGCAGGCGCCGTGTTTATCGGCGGGATCAGGGTGCGGACGCTCGTGGTGCTCACCCTGGTCGCCACCCTCGCCCTGCCCATGGCGTGGGGCCACCTCAAGCCGTACCAGAAGGAACGCGTCAAGACCTTCCTCGAGCCCACCCGCGACCCGAAGGGCTCGGGCTACCAGCTCATCCAATCGCTCATCGCCGTGGGTTCGGGTGGAGTGCTCGGCAAGGGGTTTCTGGCGGGCACGCAGGGACAGTTGCAATTCCTGCCGGAGCAGCACACCGATTTCGTGTTCGCGGTCCTGGCCGAAGAGCGGGGTTTCATCGGTGCGCTGCTCATGCTCGGTCTCTATTTCGTCATCATCTACCGATGCCTGGCCACGGCACGGTCGGCGCGCGACCGCCTCGGCGTCTTCCTGTCCATCGGGGTGGTCTGCACCTTCGCCGGCCAGGCGCTCCTCAACATCGGGGTCGTGGTGGGGATGTTACCCACCACCGGCGTGCCGCTGCCCCTCATGAGCTACGGCGGCTCCTCCCTTGCCAGCACCATGCTGGGCATGGGAGTGGTGCTGAATGTCTGGATGCGACGGCTCGTGAACTAGGAGTTCACAGCGCCGACCATGCGCCGCGAGATTCTGATCGACAGCGCCACCCCCGAGACCAGGGTCGCACTGCTCGAAGACGACGTCCTCACCGAAGTATTCATCGAGAGGCCCTCCGGCCGGGGTATCACCGGAAATATCTACAAGGGGCGCGTCAGCAACGTCCTGCCAGGGATGCAGGCCGCATTCGTGGACATCGGCACCGGTCGCGACGCCTTCCTCTACGTGCAGGACATCAGGCGCGGCGTCGAGGACGAGGGCCTCCTCGAGGATGGGGAAGCGGTCCTGCGGGCCGCGGCAGGGGCGCCGGCCATGCGCATCGAAGACTTGCTGAAGGAAAGGCAGGAGATCCTGGTGCAGGTCACCAAGGATCCCGTGCCCGAGAAAGGGGCGCGCCTCACCTCCGGCGTGTCGCTTCCGGGTCGCCTTCTGGTGTACCTCCCGGGTGTCTCCCACATCGGCGTGTCGCGCAAGATCGAAGACCCGGCCGAGCGCGAGAGGCTTCTCGAGCTGGCACGCGGCGTGGCCCGTGATCTGCACCTGCCAGGCGGGTTCATCGTGCGCACCGCCTGCGAGGGGCGCGGATCGGGGGAGCTTCTCGCCGACGCAGTCGACCTTGCCTCGACCTGGGACGAGGTACGTCGGCGGGCAGAGGTCGTGCCGACGCCGGCCCTCCTGCACCAGGAGGCAGGTGCGGTTGTGAAGGTCCTCCGCGACGTCCTGAACCACGAAGTGCACCAGGTCCTGGTCGACGGCGAGTCCGCCTTCAAGGAGGCCGTCGAATTCGTCGGACGGATCGATCCCACCCTCGTTCCGAAGATCCGCCGCTACGAGGGTCGGGAGGCTCTCTTCGGGGAGCGGGGCGTGGAGCAGCAGCTGGAGCGCGCGCTCCGGCCGCGCGTCTGGCTCAAATCGGGCGGGTCGATCGTCATCCAGTCGACCGAGGCCCTGGTGGCCGTCGACGTGAACACCGGCAAATATGTCGGCTCCAGGCGGCTGGAAGAGACGGTCCTCAGGACGAACCTCGAGGCGGCGGTCGAAATCGTGCGGCAGATCCGACTGCGGGACCTCGGTGGAATCATCGTCGTCGATTTCATCGACATGGAGGAGCAAAGCAGCAAGGACGAGGTCCTGAGAGTGCTCAACACCGAATTGTGCAAGGACCGGTCCCGATCGCGCACGCTGCAGCTCAGCGAATTCGGTCTTGTCGAGATCACCCGTCAGCGCACCAAGCGCAGCCTCGAGCGGCTGCTCTGCCGGCCCTGTCCCGCGTGCTCGGGCTCGGGACGGCTGAAGGCGGCCGACACCGTCGTCTTCGAGATCCTGCGCGAGATCCGCAGACTGGGGCCGATCGGGGAGGGGGCGCGTGTCGTCGCCCGCGTGCATCCGGAACTCGCCTCGTTCCTTGCACAGGAGCGCCCCGAGCTTCCCGGGCGGCCGGGCCGCCTGGCAGCGGGTGGTCTTGAGATCGCCGCAGATCCGTTGCTGCGGCTCGAGCAATTCAGCCTGACGATCAAGGAACCGGACTGAGATTCGACGGGGCGCCTTCCCGCCTCAGTCAGGAGCGCCGTGGCGTGACGCTGCGGGTCTCGCGCCGGACGGCCCCTCCGCGGCAGGCAGGGCCAGGGTGACCGTCGTGCCGGTGCCGGGCGCGCTATCCACGCGGATGGACCCCCCGTGCTCCTCCACGATCCTCTGCACAATGGCCATCCCGAGCCCGGTGCCCTGGGCCTTGCCGTGCGTGAAGAAGGGTTCGAACACGCGCCGGCGCACATCCTCGGTCATGCCGCAGCCGCTGTCGCGCACCGTGAGATGACAGGAGCCGTTCACGCGGCCGCAGCGGATGTCCAGGTGACCGCCGCCGCGCATGGCGTCGAGCGAGTTGGCGAGAAGATTGTGCAGCACGCGCACCATGCGAGGCGCGTCGACGGAGGCGCGCGCCTCTTCATCCAGGCCGAGCGACACACTGACGTTGCCGCGCTGCAGCCGGGGCTGCAGCGGCTTGAGCGTCTGGCGCACCAGGTCGGCCAGTCGCGCCGGGGAGCGCAGCAGGGGCGGGGCCTCGCGCGAGAACTGCAGCAGGTCCCCGGTGAGCCCGGTGAGACGGTCCGCCTCCGCCATGATCGTGGCCAGGTGCGGGCGCGACGGGTCCTCCTCGGGCGCCCGCTCGTGCAGGAGCTCGGCGAGACCGCGGATGGAGGACAGGGGGCTGCGCAGGTCGTGCACCACCGCGCGCGCCATCTGTCCGATCACGGAGGTGCGCTCGGCGCGTACGCGCTCTTCCACCAGATGGCTGTTCTGGATGGCGACGGCGGCGAGTCCGGCCAGGGCTTCCAGGAGGGGCAGGTCGGGCCGATGGTGCGGGAGGCGCCTGCGGCTGTCGAGATAGACGACGCCGATGACGTCCTGACGGACGGCCAGGGGCAGGCAGAGGATTGCCTGCAGCCGCAGGCGCACGATGCTGTCGGAAGCGGTCTGCCCGGGCTCGCCGGAGGCCACATCGCGGTACGCCGGTTTGCCCGTGGCGGCCACCTCCTCCAGGACCGACAGGCTGACTTGAACGTCGTCCTGCACCGGCGGGCCATGATGCCAGCGTGACAGGCGATCACCGTCCTTGAGGAACAGGTAGCCACGCTCCGCCCCCGAGAAGCGCACGGCCCCCTCCAGGACGCGATCGAGGATGTCTTCCACCGCCAGCGATGAGGTGATGGTGCGGGCGACTTCCATGAGCATGACGAGACGGTCTTCGCGGTCCTCGGACCGGGCCCCTTCGAGAAGCAGGCGCAGGGTGTAGGGACACCCGGTCCCCAGCGCGATGCGAGCGCCATGGGCCAGGGCAAGGCCGCCCGCCGGCACCGGGGCCCCGTCGGCGAACAGGGGGGCGGCGGACGCGCCGGGCAGGAGGTGACAGGTCCCTCCGAGGAGGACGATCTGCGCGTGATGCTGCGCGATCCCCGGGGCAGCGAGAGCCAGGTGGGAGGACTTTTCCGATCCGATCGAAAAGGGTGTGCGGTCGACGGGGACGACCTTGGTGAACCCGTCCTGGCTCGAGATCTCGAGGCGCACCGTCTGTCGGGGCAATAGCCTCCCTCCGCACCGCCGCTCCGCAGGAATATGGTTTCCGGGAGGGCGGGAGGCAAACGGGGAGTCTCCGTTCCAGCCGGCCGCGGAGACGGGTGAGGGTTCGGTTCTGACCTCCCCGGATCAGCCACGGCGCGGCGGGCGGCGGTCCTTGCGGGTGCGATTCGCCAGACGCGCCCGGCGCCGCTGCGACGCTTCGCGCTGGCGCCGGCGATCCTCCGGCGACCCGGGCAGAAGAACCGGCACGGGAGTGGGCCGCCCCGTGGCATCGAGGGCGACCATGGTGACGAAGGCGCTGCAGCAGTGGGCCTGAAGCCCCGAGAGCGGATCCTCGGACAGGACCCTCACGCCGACCTCCATCGAGCTGCGAAACGCCGCGTTCACCGCGGCGCACAGCTTCAGAATGTGCCCGAGCCTCACGGGGGCGCGAAAGACCAGCGAATCGACCGACGCGGTCACCACGTTCATGCGGCAGTGCCGCGTCGCGGCGATGGCGGCCGCCTTGTCAATGAGGGTCATGACCCGGCCCCCCCAGGCATGACCGTACTGGTTCGTGTCTTCCGGGAGGACGATCTCGGTCATCTCGACGCGCGATTCCCTGGCGGGCTTCCGCGCGAACCGGCCGGTCATCGCAGACCTCCCGTTCCGGAGTGCGGTCTCCCCGGAACGGCGCAGCCTACCACACGCGGGGACGCGCGGGCTTGACAGGCGCCGGCCGGCGCAGTACAGTACGCGACCCAATTGAGATTGAGTCGCAATCACAATAAGACTGGAGCCCGATTGTGTGGATCGCGGGAGCGGGAGCGGGGTCGTGCCTGGGCGCCGGGCCGCGTGTGGCGGCACTGGCGGCATTCCTCCTCGCGGCGGGTGCCGGGAGCGAGGCCGCGGCTCCTCACGCGGCCGCCTCGGGCGAGGTGGCACGGGCGCGTTTCCTCATGGGCACGCGACTGGCGATCGAGACCGACGTCCCGGTGCCGGCGAGGGCGTTTGAGGCCGCCTTCGATGAAGTGGCCCGGCTCGAGACCATCCTGAGCAACTGGACGACAACGAGCGAGATCACGCGCCTGAATCGAGAGGCCGCGCGCGCGCCCGTGCGCTGTTCTCCCGAGCTCTTCGGAGCGATTAGCACCGCGCTACGCTGGGCCGAGGCAACCGGCGGCGCCTTCGACCCCACGGTCGAGCCGCTGGTCGTCGCACTCGGATTGCGCGGCGACCGGCCGCCGCCGGCAAGCGGCGCTCCCGGTGAGGCGCCCGGCGGTCCGGCGCCTCCTGACGTTTCCATCGGCGGAGTGCTTCCGGCCGGCGGCGCGCCGGCCGTGAGGCTGCCGGTCGGCTGGCGCCATGTGCGGCTTGGGCGAAGGTCGCGCTCCGTGAGCTTCGATGCGCCGGGCGTGGGCATCGATCTTGGGGGAATCGGCAAGGGAATCGCGCTGGACGCCGCGGCAAGCGTGCTGAGACGTCACGGAGTTCGGCGCGCCCTTCTCGATTTCGGCGGACAGGTCCTGGCGATCGGCCGGCCGCAGGGTTCTCCGGTCTGGGTGATCGGCATCGCCGACCCGTCGGAACGGGACAGAGCGATCGGCGCCGTCGGGATCGCCGATGTCTCGGTCGCCACGTCCGGAAACGCCGAGCGTTCCGTCATGACGCCGCACGGGCCGGTCGGCCACATTCTCGACCCAAAGGAGCAGCGGCCGGCGAGTTTCGCGGGCTCCGTGACCGTCGCCGGCCGGGACGCGACCTCGGCCGACGCATTGTCGACGGCCCTCTTCGTCATGGGGCCCGAGAGGGGCACCGCTTGGGCCGACCGCAGGGAGATTCCGGCACTGTACCTGTGGCGCGACGGACACGGCCTTATGCAGCAGCGGGCGACGCGCGCCTTCATGGATCGATTCGAGGGCTGGGACGATGCAACCGGAAGCTGACGGGACGGCGGCCACGATCCTCCGAGGCGCGGACCGCCGCGGGGCGAAAGAGGACATCGCGTGAAGCGGCCCGCCAGGAACACCGGCTCGTGGCGGGGGCGCCGGCATCGGCCGCGACCCGCCGCTCTGTGGCTCCTGCTCGTTTTCGGAGGGATGGTCGCCTTCGGATCGGCGGCGGTCCACCCGGCCGCCTCGGAACGGAAGGCGCCGGGGAATGAGGGCGGATCCACCGGGGCCGCGGGGCAGGAGACACCGGCTGCGCGCGGCGGGCCGGGCACGAAGGGTCTCGAGGAGCGCATCGCCGAGCTCGAGGCTCAGGTCGGGAGGCTGCGGGCCGAGCTCGAGGCGTTGCGGGCGACGGCCGCCGGCACGGCTGCCGGCGCGGGCGGCCCCGCCACGCTCCAGGAGCTGGAGAGGAAGATCGAGGCCCTGGCGCAAGAGATCGAGAGGCTGCGCATCGGTGAGGCGGCTGCGCCACCCGCGCAGGAGCCGGTCCCCGGTTTCGGACCCGCGGCCTCGAAGGTCTACGCGATCAAGCGGGGAGTGTCGGTCGGCGGGTACGGCGAGATGCTGTACCAGAACATCGCTGCGCGGCGCGATGACGGCGTCCCTTCCGGCGCTCTGGACAGGCTCGATCT
>Ga0209058_1003507_pt1 | contig 12666 bp, 17 predicted proteins | sample GraSoiAngelo_147_FD_185904 | JGI IMG/M metagenome (GOLD analysis project Ga0209058, IMG submission 185904) | Grasslands soil microbial communities from the Angelo Coastal Reserve, California, USA - 14_1009_05_40cm (SPAdes) (version 2) | ecosystem: Environmental > Terrestrial > Soil > Grasslands ... | reverse complement strand
AATAAAGGGCAAATCGCGCAGTGGCGTGAGGATTACGGCGAGGACTCGGACTTTTTCCGTGTCCGCGTGCGTGGCCTGCCGCCGCGCGCCGACGAGCTGCAGTACATCGACACAGGGCGCGTGGAGGCGGCGCGCCGGCGCATCGAGATCGCGCTGCCCGACGAGCCGCTGGTCGCCGGCTTCGATGTCTCGGGCGGCGGCAAGGCGTGGAACGTCATCCGCTTCCGGCGTGGCCTAGACGGGAAGGTCCGTGAGCCGATTCGGATCCCGGGGGAGAAGGATCCCGACCGCAATCAGCGGGTGGCCGTCTGCGCGGAACTGCTCCGCGACACGCGACCCGAGCACAAGCTCTCGGCGCTCTTCGTCGATTCCGCCTTCGGCGCGCCGATCGTGGCCCGACTGGAGGCGCTCGGCTTCAAGAACGTCTTCGAGATCAACTTCGGCGGTGACTCGCCCGATCCGCACCGGAAAAACATGCGGGCGCATATGTACGCCACGGCGAAGGACTGGCTGCTCCGTGGGGCGCTGCCCGATGAAGAGGACCTCATGGAACAACTGACGGCGCCGGGCTACCACATCGATAAATCGGGCAAACTGGTGCTCGAACCGAAGGAAGACGTGCTGACGCGCATCGAGTGCATGGATGACGCCGATGCCTTTGTCCTCACCTTCGCGATGCCGGTCCGCCTGCCGCGCGTCGTGCATGCGCCAGCGCCACTCCCGCGAGGCGCGCACGGCTGGTTGGGCACGTGACGCGTTTGCACTCGGCCGCACCGGTCCCGCACCCTGAACGTCGCCCATGAGTAACGCCGGATTCCGCCCGCAAGAGATCCAACGCCGGAAATTTCAACAGGCGGTCGCGCAGACCTTCGACGCGCAGGCCCAGGCGATTCAAGTGACGCGTGAGTTTGTCGCGGATCTGTCCGCGAAGGTCGACGCGCTGAGCGAAACCGTCTTCCAACTTGAGGGCGCGTTGAGCGACGCCCGTGTCCGGCTCGAGCGCGACGCGATCCGCCGCAAAGGGTTCCTCGGCCGCCTGCGCTGGCTGGTGAGCGGCCGATGACCAACACCGCCTTGACGCCGACGTGGGCCGCGAAAGAGTTTCTGGTGCACCTCGCGTGGGAGTTTGACCGCCTGCACCCCGTGCTGACGACGCGACCACGGCGCGATCTCGTCACGTTCTCGATTCCGGTCGAGCCGTCCACGCGGTGGCGCCACGACCAGCCGCGCGCGCGTTACGTGATTAGCCAAGCGGCCCGCGCGATGGCGCGGACCCTCAAGCGTCGCCACATTGCGCGGTTTTATGAGGCACCCGTACCGGTCGCGGGACCGGCGGCGGTTCGGGTCAAGTCGAAGAACCTCGGCCTCTGCGCCCTGTATGTCGAGTCTTACGACCTTGGGTCGGGCGAACTCTCGGCCGACTTCCGCGTCCTCGGCGCGCCGTGTCATCGATGAACGAGAATGTCCGGCGCTTGGAATATCACCTCCTACGCGAACTCGATCTCGCGTCACGGAGCCGTCTCTATGCCGCCGCGCGGGCGCAGGCGCTGTCGATCGGCGAATTCGTGATGATGGCCGTCGTGGCGTTCATCGAGACGGTCGAAACCGATCGCGACCACGAGGCCAAGCTGGCCGCACGAAGGACACACGCGTGAGCGACGACACGAAGACGCCCGACCTCGTCCAAGAGGCGCTCGATCGCTTCCAGATCTGCGTCCAGGCCGAGGCCCAGCAACGCACGCGCGAGATCGACGATCTGAAATTCCAAGTCCCCGAGCTCCAGTGGCCCGCCGAGGTCCGCGACCAGCGCACCGCGCAAACGGTCAACGGGATCGCCTTGGCCGCGCGGCCGATGCTTGCGATCCCGAAACTCGATCAGCCGATTCAACTCGTCTTGAATCAAGAGAAAGCCGCGCACCTCGGCGTCCAGGTGCATCCCTTGACCGAAGAGGCCGACGACGACACGGCCGAAGTCCTCCAGGGGCTCTACCGGGCGATTGAAGTCGACTCACGCGCGAATCTGGCGCGCAGTTGGGCCTTTGAACGCGCGGTGAAAGCCGGGCGCGGGGCGTACCGGATTCTGAAAGAGTACGACGACGATAGCGATCACCCGTCCGACCAGAAGATCGTCATCAAACGGATTTATGAACAAGGCGCGGTCTACTTCGATCCCGCCGCGAATGAGCCGGACGCCTCCGACGCCGAGTACGCATTCGTCGTCACCGACGTCCCGATCGCCCGCTACCGGCGCCAGTACCAAGACTCCGCGCTGGCCGCCTATAGCGATGAAGCGTTTGTCGCACTGGGCAATGAGCACGAAGGCTGGATCACCGGCGACGGCGACGCGCGCGCGATTCGCGTCGCGGAGTACTTCACCGTCGAGACGCAGACCGAAGATGCGACGTGGGACGGCGGGACGCGCCCGAAAGCGACACGCGTCGTCCACTGGTGCACGCTCAACGCCATCGAACAGCTCGACGCGCAAGTCTGGGACGGGCGCTACATTCCGCTCGTGCGCACGGTCGGCCGCGAACTGATCCCCTTCGACGGGGAGAAGCGCTGCGTCGGGTTGATCAGCCAGAACAAAGACGCGCAGCGGTTGTTTAACTACGCCGCGAGTGCGTCGGTGGAGATGGCGGCCCTCGAAACCAAAGCGTCCGCAACTTCCCGTATCTGCCGTATCGCCGGTTCGTGAACGGCCAGGACCTTGGCGAGCCCGTCCCGATTCAAGCCGACATGAGCAAGATGCAAGTCAACGCCATGCTCCTGCAGCAGGCGGGCGAGTTCATTCACGCGGGGACCGCAACCTTTGAACCCTCGCTCGGGAATCAATCGCCGAACGTCCGGACCAAGGGTGCGACGCTCGCCCTGCAGTCGCAATCCGAGCAAGCCAATTCGAACTGGCTCGACAACCTTGCCGAAATCAGCATGACGCACGAAGCGCGCGTCGTGCTCGATCTGATCCCGCACGTCTACGATCGGCCGGGGCGCGTCGCGCGGATTTTGGACGGCGAGGACAACCCGAAACAGGTGATGTTCAACGCGCCGTTCACGGTGCAGAACAAACGGCCGCGGCCGCTGCCCCCGGGGATGCCTCCGCCGCCCGACGCCAAGCACTACGACCTGACGAAGGGGCGCTACGGCGTCACCGTCTCGGTCGGCAAGGCGTATAAGTCGCGCGTCGAGCAGGGCAAAGACGAACTCGGGCAACTGTTTCAGGCCGAGCCCGAACTCTTCAAGATTCTCGGCGATATCTATCTGAAGTTTGCCGACTTCCCCGGCCACCGGGAAGCCGCCGACCGCATCAAGAAGATGCTCCCGCCGCCCCTCCAGGATCAGGACGGCCAGCAAGACGCGAAGCTGCAACTCGATCAGGCGAAAGCCGCGCTCGAGCACCTCCAGCAGCAGCTGCAGGCGATGGCGAAGGCGCTCGAAACCGATCAAGTGAAAGTCGACGGCCAGATCACGCAGGCCAAGATCAAGGCGTCGGTCGATCTGCAGAAAACCGTCATGGACAACGCGACGAAGTTGGCGGTCGCGCGCATCACGGCGGCGAAAGCGTCGCTTGATGCCGCGCGGGAAGACGCCGAAGAAGCGCTCGCCTTGAACCAGACCCAATCGCACGAGGCCACGCAGAACGCGATGGATCGCCAGCACGAGATGAATCTGGCCGAGCAGCAGCACCAGCAAGCCCTGCAGCAGGCGCAGCAAGCGCACGAACAGGCGGTCGTCCAGGCGGAACAGGGGCAGGACCACACGCTCCAGCAAGGCGATCAGGCAGCCGCGCACGCGAGCGACGCGGCGGTCCAGCAAGCGGCGTTACAGCCGCCAGAGACGGGAGCCGAGTAATGGACGGATTAGTCGCAGGGCGGATCGTGTACTTCGTGTTCGATGCGCAGAGCGCGGATGAAGTCAATCGTCGTCGCACGACCGCAAACAGTATCGCTGAGCTCATAGGCGATCTCAGTTGGCCACGCGGCGCGCAAGCGCACATCGGCAACTCGGTCGCGGCGGGCGATGTGCTGCCCGCGCAAGTCGTGCGTGTGTGGGATAAGTCGTCGGGTAGCGCGAATCTGAAAGTCGCGCTCGACGGGAGCGACACGTATTGGGCGACGTCGGTGCTGTACGCCGAATGGTCGCCGGAGGCGGAATCGGTGCCAACGCCGCGCACGTGGCACTGGATGTATGCGGGGCAAGCGACCCGCGGCAACACGCGATGAGATCGAAAGTCGTCTGGGGCGGCGCATGAGTGATCGCCTGCTCGTCTCGATCAACGAGGCGCGGCAACTCGCGGGCGTCTCACGGCGCACGATTTACTACTGGATGGATCAGAACTACGTGCAGTGGGTGTTTACGGCCGGATCGCAGCGGCGGATTGTCGCGGCGACGTTATTCCGGCCGGGGAATGTGACGCCGGGGACGGTGCCGATCGGATCGGCCCACGGGTCACCAAATTCGGAGGCGGCTGATCCGTCCGCGTGAATCCCTTAGAGCACCAGATCCGCACGATCTTGAGCCGCGTGCATTTGCGCTTCATGGATCGCGTTCCGCAGACTGAAGACTGATTTCACAGGTTTGACCTGACGGGCTCGAGCCGGACTAATTACCCGGCTGACACGGCACATCCTCCGCCGCCGCAGGACAAGAGGACGCCACTGGAAGAGGGCCAGGGCTGATCACGCGACAAGCGCGCGTGGTGAGTCCCGGCCCTTTTCCGTTGGCGCCCGCTTTTTTCTCAGGAGTGCATGGACACACCGACTGTGACGCCTGTCGACGCGTTTGACGCCGCGGTCACCGCGGAGTCGACCTACGTCGCCCCCGCCGCCACGCCGATCGTCGACGACGCCGACGCGATCACCGCGACGCCCGTCGCCGCCGCGCCCGCGCGGGATGCCGCCGGGAAGTTCGCCGCCGCCGCGCCCGCGGAGGCCGCCGCCGACGCCGAGGCCCCCGTCGAGGACAAACCCGCCAGCAAGAAACCGCGCCACGACCCGCAAGCGCGGATCGATCAGGCGATTGCGCGCCAACGCGAGGCCGAACGCCGCGCCGACGACGCCGAGCGGAAAGCGCGTGAGATCGAAGCGCGCACGCAGACGCCCCGTGATCAGCCCGCACCCGCGGCGCCGGAGAAGTTCCCCGACTACGCCGCCTACCTCGCGCAGCATCCCGACGCCTCGCTTGAAGCGTGGCTCGATGCCCGCGACGAGTGGCGCGACACCAAACGCGAGACCGCGACGCGGCAGCAGGCCGAAGCCGCCCGCCTCGAACAGACCTTTACGCAGCGCGCGACCAGTTTTAGCGACCAGTTCGCCAAAGCGCGTGAGGCCGATCCCGCGATCGAGTCGCGCATCAACCGGGATCTCCTGACGGTGCGCCCCTTCTCGACGTTGACCGCGCAGGACCAGGCCGCCATTCGGGCGATCCCGAACCCGGCCGAGCGCGACCGCGTGGCCTTCTTGTGTTTTCTCGCCGACCAGTGGATTGACTCGGATCACGCCGTGGCGCTCGTTGAGCACCTGAGCGACCCGAGAGAATTTCAGCGCCTCGCCACGCTGCCCCCGACCCAGGTGGTCCGGGAATTGGCGAAAGTCGAAGCCCGCTTGGGCGCTGCTGCTCCTCAAGAGCGCGGCGCAGCGCCCCGGCCCACCGCGAGTCAGGCGCGTCCCCCGATTACGCCGCTCGGGACGACGCCCCATGCTGCCGCCGACGACGGATCCGACGATGAACCGGTCGAAGCCTTTATTCGCCGGGAAAACACGAAGGACCGGAAAGCCGGGCGGCTCTAACCAGGACCTCTCATGGCGAATACGCTAGCCACGCCGTCGTGGACCACGAAGGAAACGGCGCGCGAGTTTTTCAACGACCTGACGTTCCTCGCGAACGTCAACCGGACCTATGACGATCAGTACGTCCAGGCCGGCGCCAAAGTCGGCAACACCGTCAATGCGCGCCTCCCGCAGCGCTTCACGGCGACCGACGGCCAGGCCCTCCAGCTCCAGAACATCTACGACCAGACGGTCCCGATCACGCTGACGAATCAGAAAAACGTCGCCTTCGGGTACTCAAGCGCGCAGGCGACGACCGAACTCGATCGCATCCGCGAGCGCTACACGAAGCCGGGCGGGGAAGCCCTCGCCAACGCGGCGGAAGTCTTGGCGTTCAATGCCGTCTACCGCGACATCTACAGCGCGGTCGGCACGCCGGGCACCACGCCCACGACGACCCTGACCTACCTGCAGGCGGGCACGAAGCTGACCGATCAGGCGACGCCGCTGCGCGGCCGCGTCGCGGTCCTCGATCCGCTCGCGATGCAGACGATTGCCAACACGTCGACGACGCTCTTCAATCCCTCGGCGGTCATTGGCGAGAACTACGAGAACGGGATGTTCGGCCGCCGGCAGCTCGGCGTCGACAAGTGGCTCCAGGATCCGCTGACGCCGACGCACACGACCGGCACCTTCACCGCCTGCACGCCGACGGTGAACGGCGCGAGTCAGACCGGCTCGACGCTCGTCACGCAGGCGTGGGCCTCGGGCGCGACGACGCTGAAGAAGGGCGACATCTTCACGATCAACGCCGTCAACAGCGCCAACCCGCTCGCCTACTCCTCGACGGGCCGTGTCCAGCAGTTCGTCCTCACGGCGGACGCGTCGGACACCGCCGGCGCGATCACGCTGAACATTTCGCCCTCGATCGTCACCTCGGGCCAGCTCCAGACGGTCGATAGCTCCCCGGCCAACGCCGCGGCGATCACCGTGTGGGCGGCCAATCCTTCGGGCGGCACGCTCGCGACCACCTCGTCGCGGCAGTCGTTTGTCTATCACCCGGACTTCTGCGCGTTCGTGATGGCGGATTTGATGAAACCCGGCGCCGGCGCGGAAGCGACGACGGTCCGGAGCAAGTCGCTCGGCTTCGCGATCCGCATGGTCGAGCAGTACCAGATCGGCACGGATCAGAACCCGTCCCGGCTCGACATTCTGATCGGCGCGGCCACCATTCAAGCGCGGCTCGCGTGCCGCGTGGTCGGGTAAGGGAGATTCCATGGCACTCGCTACTACCACCCTCTCCTCGGCCTGCGCGCAGGGCGATGTCTCGATCGTGGTCGCCTCGGCGACCTCGGTCGCGGCCGGCCGCCTGATCGTGATCGATCAGGAAGAGATGCAGGTCGCGCAGTCCTACAGTTCGGGCACGACGGTCCCGGTCCTCCGGGGGCGCGACGGCTCGGCGCAGGTCGCGCACAAAGCGACCGCGAACGTCACGCACGGCCTCGCCTCGGACTTCGCCAGTCCGGCGGCGCAGACCTGCGTCACGTATCCCACGGTCCGCAACACGACGGTGATCAGTCTCTCGGCGACGGCGTCGCTGACGCTGCCGACGGCGGGCACGGATCTCCGCGTGATCCTGAACGGCACGTCCGTGATCGCGCTCACGATTCCGGTTCCGACCAAGGACATGGACGGGACGAAGCTCACCATCGTCGGCAACGGCGTCGCCGCGCACACGCTCACCTTCACGGGGGGCTTGAGTGGCGCGGGGTCGAGCTACGACGTCATCACCGTCAACGCCACGGCGCCGGCCGCGTTTGAATTCATCGCGGCGAACGCCCTCTGGATGGTCCTCTGTGGCCCGGCGATGGGCGGCACGGTCACCAACATCATCGGGAGTGTCGCCTAATGGCTATTGCACGCACGCTACCGACACGCAACGCCGACGGCTCGGCCGTCGTCACGCCGTCGCGCTCGGGGCCCTATCTCGAAGCCTACGCGCTGCCCTTGGGCGGCGGCAATTGGGCCTTCGCGGACGAGGGTTCGTACTACGTCGGCAACAACGCCACCCTGGCGACGGGCATCGCGGGTCATGCCGCGCCGGTCGTCGCGGACACCGATACCAAGGCGCTGTTCTCGCTGTTCAACGGCTCCACGAAGAACGTGGTCATGGACTACCTCTTCACCGAGCTCACCAACGCGGGCACGGGCGGCACGATCACCTACACCGTCGCCTATCTCGACAACAAGGGCACGACCGCGGTGAGCTCGGGCGGCACGGCGATTACGCCGGTCAGCTCGCTCAGCAACGGCGCCGGCCTCCCGGCGGGCATCGTGACCACGTTTGGGGCCGTCGTCACGGCGATGACCTCGAGCGTGAAAGTCGGCCAGCAGATCGCCCGCGAGGTGATCCCGGTCGTCCAGGACACGCTGCTCGTGAAGTTCGGCGCCGTCTCGGGCGCGCCGCACGCGGGGCTGACCTCGGCTGGCACGGCGACCAATCACATGGTGCAGCTCTTTGCGCCGATCGTGATCGCGCCGGGCGGCAACTTGAACATCGCGCACATCAGTCCGTCGCAGTCGGCGGCCCGCAGCTACCAGGTCTCGTTTGGGTTCTGGGTCCGCTGATGGCCATCGCGACCGTCTCGCTCGCCTCCACGACGTTCAGTCGCACGGTCGAGCGCGGCGACACCAGCGTCAATCTGGCCAGCACGTCGGGGATCGTCCCCGGCGTGCGGCTCTTCGTCGATAAGGAACTCCTCGCGGTCGTCAGCCTCGGGATTGGGACCGAAGTCAACGTGCGCCGCGGCGTCGACGGCACGGGCACCGATCGCCATGCCACGAACGTCACGGTGTGGATCGGAACGCCCGATGCGTTCTACGCCGCGGATCCCTTCGCGCTGCCGACTGATCCGATCCCGGTCTACCCGTACATCAACGTGCTGACGGGCGCCGTCTGGGTGCCGCAGGGCGATGAGACGGGATCCGGCCTCGCGGGGCGGACGTGGCAACTCGTCACGAACACACAAACGTTCGGCGCCCTTGGGATTCGCCAGACGGCGACGACGACCCCGAGTTAATCCAGGAGATTCATGGACTTCGATCTCGCGCCGCACCCGCTCGATGAAGAAGCCCCCGGCGGGCTCGTCATCAACCCGCATTCCGCGCTCGGCAAAGAGCTCCGGAAGTGGGAACAGCACCGCACCGAACTCGTCCCCCGCGGGACCAATCCCGGCAACCCGTACGTGTACCGGGAATATCCCAAGATGCTCTACCGCGCGCAGCGGCTCCCGAACGGGCAGTCCGGCTGTCTGGCGCAGCATCCCGATCCGTACCAGTTCGAGCGCGCCGATCAGTTCGAGCGCGCCGTCCTGATGGTCGAGTCGTTCAATCGCTCGTGCACGCGCGTCGTGGCGGATGAGAGTCAGGAGCGGATCGCGATCGGGCAGGGCTGGGCCCTCGATCCGAAAGCGGCGATGGCGGTGTACGAACAGGAACAGCAGGCGATTGGCAATGCGGCGGCCGAAGCGGCGTACGCGGCGCAGGGCATGACGAGTAAGGCGCGCGCGGAACTCACCGCGGCCGACGCCTCGACGCACCAGCACGTCACCGATGTCAAGGGCGGCAAGCGCGGCGCGAAAGCCATCACCGCCGTCGAGGAGAGCTAAGCCATGCCGATCGCACGCGCGCTCCTCCTCGTCGTGGCGCTCTGTGGCTGGGCGGCCTTTGAAGTCGCCACCGACAGCATCGGGGTCTTCGTCACGGCGCAGGGCGTGAGTTACATCGTGTTCGAGCAGATCACGGTCGCCAATACCGCGATCGGGTTCACGAGCACGAAAGTCGAACCGGACGGATCGGGCGGCGGCCGTCAAGCCACCACCGCGTCGTGTCGGGTGCGGACGGCTGAGATCAGCTTCACCTACGACAACACGGCGCCGACGACGACGGTCGGCCAGTTGGCCGAGATCGGCGATCAGATCGTGGTGAGTGGCCACGACAACGTGATGCGCTTTCGGGCGATTCGGACGGGGAGCACCTCGGGGCAACTCGATTGCGTGTACACGCAGTGAGGCGCGGCCTCCTCATTAGTGCGGCGTTGTGCGTACTGCTCCCCACATGGGCGCAGGCGCAAACGAGTGTCGTCACCGCGGGTGGGGCGACGCAGTGGGCGCCCGTGATCGTCATTCCGGCCAGTGCGGTCAATGGGGCGGGGGTCTCCACGGTCGCGCTCAGCGCGCCATCAATTTCGCTCGGCACGACGCCAGCAACGACCGGTACCGTCGCATTACCAACCGCAGGAACCATCAACTTCCGCAATAACGCGAACTCGGCGGACGTGGCGGTGCTTGCCACCAACGCCAGTGATGCGATCGTGATGTGCGGATCGAATTGCGGCGGCATCGTGCCGGCGACGACCAACGTGCGGGACATTGGCGCAACGGCGGCCACGTGGCGCACCGGGTATTTCGGCACGTCCATGAAGGTCTCGGCCGGACTCACGCTCGCCACCACGGCCGACAAACTCACGCAGATCAACGACAACGCGAACGCGACCGGCCTGGAACTGAATGTCGGCACACCGACGCTCGGGACCTGTACGGCGGGCGCACTCACCTCCGGGTCGCACAACTTCGCGGGCCAGTACACCAGCAACACGTCGGGCTCCTGCGTCATCAATTTCGGGGCACCCAACTTCACCAATACGCCGTTCTGCTTCGCGATGAGCATGACGTCCACGACCCATCCGCGCATTTCGGCGGCGTCGGCGTCGTCGATCACGGTGACCGGCGGCGTGTCGGGCGAAACGATTCAGTACTTCTGCGTTGGCCGGATCGGCACGTAGGTGCCGCTCGATCTGACCGCCGCGTACGCGCAAGCCGCGCAAGCGGTGCAGCCCGATCCGAAAGCCACCCCCGCGCCGGCGCCACAAACCCCCGAAGCGCGCTGGCCCTATGCGCTCCTCGCCGGCGGCCAAGCAGCCGATCTCGCGACGACCTACGCGGCCTTGCGCAACCCGAACGCGCACGAAACAAACCCGCTCGGGGCCGCAGGGATGACGGCGGCGAAACTCGGCGTCACCGCGGGGTTGACCTGGTTGATGCACCACGAACACGCCCAAGGCAACGACCACGCGCAGAAAGTCATCGGGACGATCGGCGGCCTCTTGGGCCTCGGCCCGTCCATCTGGAACGTCGTGCAGTTGCAGAAGGCGAAATAGGCGATGACCTACGCCGATCTCATCACCCGCGCCCTGCAGGATCTCCAGGTCACCGACGGCACCACCGCCGATCCGAACGATGTGGCCTTGGCGCTCGATCGGCTGAACGACTGGATCGATGCCCTCGCGCTCGAGGGCTTGACGATTCCGTCGATCAGTCGCGCGACGTGGACGATCGTCGCCCTCACGACGAGTTACACCGTGGGATCGGGCTCGACGGTCAATGTGAGTAAACCCGTCAGCCCGCAAGCGATCAGTAATCTCGGCTACGCGGATACGAGCCTCACGACGCCGCAGGAAATCCTCTTCGGGCGCGTGTTGACGGAAGCCGAGTACCAAGGGATTCCGCAGAAGACGTATCAGGCGACGTATCCGACGTCGTTCTATTACGACCCGACGACGGGGACGACGGGGACGCTGAAGCCGTTTCCCATTCCGACGAGTGCGACGCTCACCGGCGTGATCTACACGCCGAGTCTCCTGAGCGACGTCGCGCTCGGCGATACGGTGAGTCTCCCGCGCGGCTATCGGCGCTACTTTCGATCGAATCTGACCGTGGAGCTCGCGGCGGCATTCGAGAAGCTCGTCCCAGCGGTCATCGCGAAGATTGCGATCGACTCCGCGACCCGGGTGAAAGCCGCGAACGTGCGCCCGACCGACCTGCAACTCGATGCGGCGGTCCCGGGGCTCGCGGCGTCCGGCGGCTACAACATCCTGACGGACAACTAGCGTGCCGTCGTACCCCGGCTTCATCGGTGGATCCTCCCCTTCGCTCAGCGCCATTGCGACCAGTGAGCGGACGGTCAATTTCTACGTCGAACAAATCGGCACCGAGGGGCGCCAGCACAAAACCGCCTTGTATCCCACACCGGGGCAGCAAGCGTGGATCACGGCGGCGAACTCGCTCGGGGTGCTGGTCGATGTCGGCGGGCGCGGCGGCATCTGGACGGGTGCGCGCGCCTTTGTCGTCATCGGCGGGGGGTTCTACGAAATCTTCGCCGACGCCACGATCACCAAGCGCGGATCGGTCGCGCAGGATGCCCATGTCGCGCAACTCGCCTACAACGGCCCGACCGGCGACGAGCTCCTCATCGCGAGTGGCGGGAACGCCTACTGCTACGTCCTCACGACCAACGTCCTGACGCAAGTCTTGACCGGCGAAGCGCATCAGATCGGGATGCTCGACGAGTACTTCCTCGCGCTCAATCAGACGACGGGGAAACTGCGGCTCTCGAATTTGAACGACGGGTTGACATGGGACGTGTCGGAATTTGCCCTGCGCAGTGCGCAGCCCGATCCGTGGGTCGCGATGGCGATCAATGCGCCCGATATTTGGTTGCTCGGCGCGAAAACCGGGGACGTGTGGTACGACGCGGGCACGAGTCCGTTCCCACTCGCCGCCCGAACGGGGCTGAATCTCCCCTACGGGATCATCGCGCCCTTCTCGCTGCAGTTTAGCGGCGGGCAGGGCCTCTGGCTGGCGGCCAACAGTGACGGCGCCGGCCTGGTCGTGGCGACGCAAGGCTACGGCGTGAAACCGATCAGTACCTTGGAGCTCGATACGGCGATTGCCGGCTATCAGCGGACAGCGAGCATTACCGACGCCGAAGCGTTTCTCTTCCAGATGGTCGGGCACACGTTCTACGTGCTGCGCTTTCCCTCGGCCAATGCGACGTGGCTCTA
>Ga0209058_1003505_pt1 | contig 12667 bp, 10 predicted proteins | sample GraSoiAngelo_147_FD_185904 | JGI IMG/M metagenome (GOLD analysis project Ga0209058, IMG submission 185904) | Grasslands soil microbial communities from the Angelo Coastal Reserve, California, USA - 14_1009_05_40cm (SPAdes) (version 2) | ecosystem: Environmental > Terrestrial > Soil > Grasslands ... | reverse complement strand
AAGCCAAATCCACGCGTGGAAATGGCATTTCCAGATCTGGAAACGCAAAATCCAAATGAGGAAACGGCATTTCCCGATGAGGAGAAGCCAAATCCACGCGTGGAAATGGCGTTTCCAGATCTGGAAACGCAAAATCCAAATGAGGAAACGGCATTTCCCGATGAGGAGAAGCCAAATCCACGCGTGGAAATGGCATTTCCAGATCTGGAAACGCAAAATCCAAATGAGGAAACGGCATTTCCCGATGAGGAGAAGCCAAATCCACGCGTGGAAATGGCGTTTCCAGATCTGGAAAACCGAATCCCCGATAATGGGCGTCTGGATCGCAGCACATTGAATCGAGCTCCGGGAAGGTTCCAGCGTAACATTTCGGCGGGGAACGTCGGAATCGATCAGGGCGAGCGACAGCATCAGAATTGTCCTGGATCAACCGGATCGGCTTCTGAACTGAGGCCCAAGGAAAAGTGAACGCGCCGACCGCCCGGCGTTCTTTGCCGGGCGGTCCTCTCTGAATTTCAGTGCATGCAACAAATGAAACCCTGGGCCATGGAATAGCGCCTTCCGTAAACACGCCGAGGATCACGCGCTTCAACGAGAAGATCGCATTTTCTCTAAGATGATTGCGCCTTCCTTCGACACGATGGCATTTTCTTGAAGGATGTTGCCTGCTTTTACCGAAAAGATCACATGTTCTCGAAAAGAGTGTGTCACGCGTTTATTAACTGGGTCGACATGAATAACTTCCGGGGCACGAATGCTCGGATCAAACCTTAGCCTTTGAGTTCAGCGATCATCCGATCCTCGCGCTGCAAGTACAGCATGCCCGATCCGGTTCCGACTCCGTTTGTCGAAGGCGAACCGCTAAATCGTTGGAATTGGGAAATCGATCACTGACGAAAACGATCAGATCGAGAGTCCCCGAATCTTAGCCATGCTAAAATAATTTGGTTTTGCCTCGGGGCGTGGCTCAGCCTGGCTAGAGCACCTGGTTCGGGACCAGGGGGTCGGAGGTTCAAATCCTCTCGCCCCGATTTTTGGATTCAGTAGATACAGGCCGTTTCGGAATACCTGAAAAACGGGCTGATCCTGTAGGTACCTACGCTCTCGCTCAACGTCTCTCCAAGGAATCACGCAGCCAGCCCACGAGGGCCGACTTTGGACAGCTGGACCGGAATTGTCCCAGGCTCGCATGAAAATCACAAAATCGTCCTGATCGGGTTCCCCAAGCAGTTTCCATGATGATGCGTGAAGAATTGAGCAACGTTTATGCGGAAACATTCCACGACATCAAATAAAGGAAGTATGGCAAAAGTTATTTCCGAGAGAGACACGCCATCGAAGTTGACTGGAGCAGCGGCCGCCGCTGCCTTTGATTCCTCGGTACAGGATCACCTCTTCATAAGCTATGCATGGGAGAACTGCGCTCTTCCGGATTGGCTAGTGCGCCAATTGACTCTGCGCGGATATCGCGTTTGGTGTGATCGGTTCGAAATGCTCGGAGGTGAATCATTTCCCAAAACCATAGATGGAGTTATCAAAACTCGCAGCTTTCGGTTAATTGCCCTTCTTTCACGTCACTCGCTGGACAAAGCCAATCCGCGCAAGGAACGAACTCTTGCATTGAATCTAGGACGACAGTGGGAAATCGACTTCATGATTCCGCTGAATGTGGATGGTCTCAAGGCTTCGGAACTGCCGTGGGACTACTCGGATCTTACGTACATTCCATTTAAGGATTGGGCGGCCGGCCTTGAACAACTCCTGAGAGTTCTCGCGAAGGCGGGGGCTCCCCGACCGCTTACCGAGGCGCAGGGGCGCGCATTCGTACGTGAAACGTATCTCCCACAGCATGTGATCCTGAGGCGGGACTCCTGGAAATCTCGAGGACAGAGTGTCCCTTGTATAAGGCCAGGGCGGCTTCAATGATCGTGGGGGTAGGGCAGTAGCGCCCCTTTTCCCATTCAATAGGATCGATGTTTGATTCACCGTGAGCCAGCGTCAGGACTCTCTCAATGACAGGGCCGATGGAGTCAACGCTGCAGAGAATGGGGGAGAGAAGCCGGTCGTTGTTGGCATTCTGAAAATGGGCGGTGAGGTTTGTTCCGATCTGCTCGCGCACAGAATCGGGGCAATCAAACGAGCGTGACTGGCCTCGTGAAAATTCTTGAGATCGAGGGCGTAGTCCCAAACTTGATCGATGCCGGCTGACGTGAATTCCTTTTCGCCGATCTTGAATTCAATGATGACAATCGCCGCCCTGACGATGAGCAAAACATCGATCCGTTTTCCCATTCGTGGAATCGCATATTCAAAGTAGATCTGTCCTTCATAGGTTGATGTCACTTCTTTAAGGATCCGAATCTCTTCCATCCACGCGTTCCGCTGCGTGTGTTCCAGCGTGATGGAACTATTTTCGGCTAGGGTTCCAAGGATTTGCTCAAACGTCGAACCGCGGAAATCAGCGATGGAAGCAGAGTAGAACGCCCGTTTTAGTGAGACACCCCGGCGACCATCATGTTCCCTCGCGTTGGCTATAAGTTCCGGATTCGGTGGACCAATGCTTTGCTCAGGCATGCTGAATCGGCCAGCGATTTCACCGAGGCCGTAACGGCGGCCTAGGCGACCTTCCGAGTCTTTATCGTATCCGGAGAAGAGAAAAACTTTTAAATCGAATTGCTCATCCGCGCAGGCGGTTTTCTTGAAGCTGAGAATAATTATTTCTGCCGCCAGGAAACTCGTGGGGAATGCGGAAATGACCGTGTCCCCCCTGGGGAAATTTGTTTGCGTCGTGGAGATTGTCGTTTCCACGATGGACATCATTGCCTCGTGTATATCAATGATCGAATCCACTCCGGAAATGATCGGATCCGGTCCAGCAATGATCATGTACAGACCATCAATAAACACGATGCGTTCGGAAATGATCGCCTTCCTCTTGGACATCCTTATTTGCAAAACGGAGATAATCGTCTTGGCCTTGCAAATAATCGTTTCCGGTACAGAAATAGTTATTTCCCGAGAGCCGTCTGGAACTCGCTGATTCGCTGGGGTTTGATGATCGCCGGAAATAACCGTCTCTGTTGCGGAAATGATTATTTGCACCTCGGACGCGATTATTTGTGAACCGAAGATGATCGGGGGTGTCTCATCGATAATCGTGTGCGGCAGGGAAATGGTTCTTTGCAGCATGACAATGATCGCGGACGCTGCACAAATAATCGTTCCCGAGGTGGAAAAGACCGAGTCGTTGACCGAGTTGATCGCCGAGGAAATGGAAATACTTGTTTCGCCATCGTCAACGATCGCCGATGACATGGAGATGATCGTCAAGGAAACGCAGTTGATCGGAACAACGGTTCTGTCAAAAGGGAAGACGGGAATGGAGGCAGCCGCAGGTGTGTCTGATGGGAAGCAATCAGCGTGTTTGGTTTGTCGTCTTCCCTCTCATGCCGGCCTATCGAGCATGCGCCGTTCCATTTCTAACCCGATAGGCTCTCTTGAGTTTTCAACGGCTTAGCTGACGCAGCCGATGCCGACCTCGCAGGGTCACGTTTTCCACAACGCGATAAGCCGACGTCCACGATCCACCTGACTATGCATGCCTGGAGCGAGACCGGGAGCACCAGGTGAACAACGACCGGTTCTGATGATAAGGCTTTGCCAAAGAAGACGTTTCATGCCACTAGGCAGCACTACGTGCCGAGAATCCAGGTTCACTGCCAAGCGTCTGCTGGTGTATTTTGAGTAGGCATAATTCAAATCCTAAAAACATAAGGACCAATAAGGAGGAATCCTTAGTAATGCGGGAACGAACACACTTGGCGTGGATGATGTTTTGGCTTGTTCCGATGATTGCCGGAGTAAGCATCGCGCGGGCCCAGCAGAATTTGATCCCCGTAAAAGTGGAATTGGTAACCCGGGCCGTCAGCAAGACACCGGTTCTGCTCGCCTACGACCGCGGGATTTACAAGAAATACGGTTTGGATGTCCAGCTATGGATGCCTCCGGGAGAGTTTCCAGGAGCGATCGAGATGGGCGGACAACGTATGGACAACCCCGACTTCAGCGTCGACGGCGGCGTTCCGATGGTCAGCGCGATCCTCGCCAATCGCGGCCCCAAGCGGCTGCAGATTGCGACTACCGATTGTGAGGTCCGCTTCAGCATCGTCGGAAAAAAGGGAATGAAAAGTCTGGAGGAGATCAAGGGCAAGAGGCTGGGAATCTCCAACGACGGCGCCATGACGGGCTTCATCTACCGTGCCCTGGGCAAGCGCATGGGCTGGACGCCGGGAAAGGACTTCATCGTCGTGGAGCGCGCGCAACGGCTTGACGATTTGAAAGCAAACAAGGCCGATGCATTCATTGCCGACGACCGCTACATGGCACTGGCAAAAGCAGAAGGCTACCCGGTGCTGGCAGACACATCCGCGTGGAAGCAGCCCATCGCCGGAAACGGCGTCCGAGTGGAATGGAACTGGATCAAGGACCCAAAAAATCGCGACATCGCGATGCGCTTCCTCAAGGCTACCTTCGAGGGCATGGCGATCTATTACAACAACCGCGAAGACACTTTGCGAGTGCTGGCAAAGTATCACGGCATGACCGACCGCAAGGTGGCGAATTCCGTCTATGAAGAAGGCCTGAAGATGTCACGCGAGATGTTTCCTTGCGTTCAAGGCTTCAAGGATATGTTCACCATCGGATATCCGGCCGAGATCCAAAAATACAAGGCCACTGACTTTTACGAAGAAAGCTTCGTCGCGGAACTGAAAAAGAACGGGTTCATTGACAACGTTTTCAGGACGGTGAAATAGGATCCGGAGAGAGAGTAAATGTTCCCTGGAAACCCGGAAGCCGTGCAGTTCGCATTCGCAACAAAAGCACAAAAATCATGCGGCTTTTTAATTGCGCTCGTGTGCCTGATTGCACTGGGGCCGAAGTCGCTTCGGGGCCAAAGCCAGGCCATGGTCATTGAAGGTGGAACGCTGATTGACGGCAGCGGCGGTGCTCCGGTGAAAAATTCGGTCGTTGTCATCGAGGGAAACCGGATCAAAGCGGCAGGCCCGAAAGGAAGCGTCGCCGTTCCGCCGCAGGCGAAGGTCATCAAGGCGGATGGGATGACCATCATGCCTGGGTTGATTGACGCTCACATACACTCGCTCGATTTCTTCCCGCCTCTCTTTCTCCACTACGGCATAACAACCGTCTGTGATACAGCCAATCCCACCCAGTGGGTGATGGCACAGCGCGACGCGCTAAAAGCGGGAAAGATTAAAGGCCCACGGATGTTCGTCACCGGCGAAGTGATTGACGGGCCGGACAGCAGCGCCGACCGGCGCGATGAATACCGGACCCACGTGAATACCCCGGAACAAGCCCGCACCGTTGCGCGGAAGCTGTTGCGGGAAGGAGTGGATGCAATCAAGGTCTACCAGAATCTGACTCCCGAGCTGCTGCAGCCGCTCGTGGAGGAGGCACACAAGGCCGGGACGGAAGCTGTAGGCCATTCGCACGATGCAAACGAAGCAATCGGCGCCGGATTGAAGTTTATCGAGCACTTCACGCCGATCGCCCACGCGACTATATCCGATCCAGCCAAGTTAAAGGCAATGGATGAGGGAAGGCTCCGTACCCCGGAAGCAGATATGGACCCCAAGCTGTACGGCCCCTTGATCCAGTCGATGCTGAAGAATGGCGTGTACCTGAATCCTACGCTCACGCGGAGTTGGATCTCAATCATGCCCAAAGAGCTGGAGTGGTACAAGCAGTCGGCGGCACTTCTCGAAGACCCGGCGTATCGCTTCATCCCAGTTGCACGGCGGGAGGCCTGGCTGCGCACCGCGAACGGCAGCGACAGTCCGAGGAACCCGGCCGACGAGCAGCGCATGAAGGAAGGGCTGCGGAAAGTCGAGGAGTTTACCCGGATGTATGCGCAGGCTGGCGGAAGGATTATCAGCGGGCCGGATTCGGGGCCAAGCTCCGGTCCCGCAAATATGGCCGGCCTCGCCATCCACGTTGAGATGGAAGCGCTGGTGGACGCGGGCCTCACGCCTATGCAGGCAATTCTCAGCTCCACCCGATGGTCAGCAGAGCTGCTCCATAAGGACAAGGACTTGGGAACCGTGACGCCGGGCAAAATTGCGGACGTGATCTTGATCGCGGGCGATCCTCTCGCGGATATCCGCGCCACGAGGAACCTTCACACGGTAATCATGGATGGCAAGATTCTCGACACGACGCTCAGTCCGAATTTCCGGAACCCGATCCCCCGCCCGGTAGCCGAATATCCAATGGATGACAGGAGCCCGGAGCTGGAGACGCTCACACCGGAAATCGTGCGAGAAGGCGATGCCCGCGCCGAGATTGAAGTGACAGGGGCAAAATTTAGTCCCCAATCGGTAATCCGCTTCGACACCACCGACCTGCCGACGAAGTTCATCAGCGAATCAAGGCTGACAGCAACGCTGAAGGGATCCCTGCTGAAGAGTCCGGGCACCTACGCAATCACCGTCACCAACCCCGGACCGTCAGGAGGAGTTTCGAAGAAGTTGTACCTGATTATCAATTTCAAGAAATGACGTAGGAAGCAGAGCCATTGCCAAGCTTCGCCACACTTAAAAGTATTTCTCATTGAAACGAAGGCTGCCCAAAGGAACGACCCTCTTCTGGTGTCGCCCCTCGAACCGCGGTATATATTTATGGTTCGCGGAGCTTGACCGCCTTCGAGCGAAACCGTTGATGAAGAAGGGAAGCCGGCGGCAACCCAAAACGCCACGACGCGAGATCTTTGATTGACATATCTCCTCGACACTAATGCTTGCATTGCACTGATCAACGGCAAGCCGACTAAAGTCCGGGCTCGGTTCCAGAGGGCCATCGCTGCCGGCGCGGTGGTGAATGTATCGACCGTCGTGGCCTTCGAACTCTGGTACGGCGTTGAAAAGAGTGAACAAAGGGAAGCTAATACGGCCCGATTAGGGACTTTCTTCGCTGGTCCCATCACCTTAATGTCGTTTGAAGAAGAGGACGCCAAAATCGCGGGAAAGTTAAGGGCCGATCTCGAGAAGGTTGGTAGCCCTATCGGAGCTTATGATCTCTTGATCGCCGGTCAGGGCATGCGTCATAAGTTCACTGTGGTGACGGCGAACGGTAAAGAGTTCGCCCGCGTGAAAGCCTTACTTTGGAAAGATTGGGCAAAGCCTTAACGTGATACTGGACCTGGAAGATCCGACACAGGGCATTGCACAACAAAATGGCAACCTTGCCACAAAAGGCACAAAACCGGACTCAAAAGGCACAAACAAATTGTCTTTGTGCCTCTTTGAGTCCTTTCTTGTGCTTTTGGTGTATCGTTCCCGAGTTATTGTGCCCTGCGGTTTCGTCGCGGATTAGTGGCCGGTGGGTGGTGCCACCCCTATTTCTTCGAGCGACGGCAGCCCCAGCAATTTCGCGGGATTCACTTTGTACATCAGGTCGAGCTCTCGCTGAGTGACGCCATGCGCACGCATCCCTCTGGCCGCCAACACGAGGCAATCGGTAGGGTACACGTTGACAGTCTGGCCGCAGTCTGTCCCCACGATGATGTGCTCGGCTCCAATTCTCTTGACAGTCTCCGCGGCCGCCTTGGACCCAGCGTCGGTCTTATAGATCCCAGATGCGTTCATCTCCATGAAAGCACCCAACTGCACCGCTTGCGCCACTTGCGGGGCATTGGCCGGCGGATGTGTGAGCAGCACCTGCAGACCGTGCTTGCGCCCCTCCCGAGCCAACAGCAGGTGTTCTTCAGCGGTTGCGTGGCCTGTCGCGAGAACCAACCGGCCGTTGCTGTCCACAGTCCTGATCTTGGCGAGGACAGTGATGAGGTATTTCACCTCGGGCAACAGTTCCCCGTTCCTGGCTGTTGCGACGCACTGCGAAGATCCAGGCGGCATCAGGAGCATCCACGGCCGATTTTGAGCCAGATTTTGCGGGTCCATGTTAGGGGAACCGTTGCCGCACGAGTCTCGCGTCGGCATCTCGAGGATGCGTCCCCATCCGCCTTTGATCTGCGAAAAGTGCTCCACCGCAGCCACATTGATTCCGCCTGTCGAGAAGTTCAGGGCCATGCGGCCGAACATCTCAAAACCCGGAACCACGTGCTTCCGCACCAGATACGCGACGGCCGCCGCCGTCGGATCTTGATGCGTTTTGAAGACGACGCCACGCATGCCCCGCTGCTTCGCAAGAATCGCAGCGTCGAAGCCGTCAAGGGCCCGGATCTGCCCGCCGGCTCCAGGAGCATCGGGATCGAGATGCTGGTGGACGTCGATCGCGCCGACGAGCGAAGGATCGGTCAGTCCCAGATCGACCGGACCGCGCATTGGATCGATTCTCCAGTCGTCCGGATTGGCGGTTTGACCTTGAGCCGGACCGCCGCCCCTTCCAGCGCCGGCACCTTGGCCCGCGTCAATCCTCGCGAGTCCCAGGACGGTAATCGCCACCAGCGCCGCACAGCCCAACACTCCTCGTTGCCATGTGAAGTTCTTCATCACCTTACCCTCTAGAAGTTTCTGTCATCATCGGTCAAGAAAAGCACCTCAGCAAGGTGTAATTCGGGGTGCGTCCCCGAATTACACCTGAGCGGATCGCACTGCGCGGAAGCAGTCAATTTGTCGCCATCAATCACAACTGTTATGTTGTGACGACGAAGAACCTCGGCCACAGTTTCGCGTGAAATTGTGGCCTCTTGATCGATGGGTACAATTTTAGGAACTTTTTGTTCTTGGGCCATTAGGCAAACGATTTTGCTTATTGCAACGCGATGGAATTGGTAGATACAATGTAATTACGGCGGTGATTGATGAAAGCGCGCCTGGTACAGATTGGGAATTCACGAGGTATTCGGTTACCTAAAACCGTTTTGGCGGAAGCTCAGCTTGATGACGAAGTCGATCTGAAGGCGGAACCAGGTTGCATCGTAATCCGTTCGGCAAAGCGGCCCCGCGCTGGTTGGGCGGAAGCTGCCCAAAAAATGAGACAACGCAACGAAGATCGCCTGATCGATTTTCCGGGATCTACTCGCTTTGATCGCGAGGAGTGGGGATGGCGGTAGGCCGGCCTGTTCGTCGCGGAGACGTATGCCTGATTGAGCTTGACCCAACGCGGGGAAGCGAGATTCGAAAAACGCGTCCCTGCTTGGTTGTGTCGCCCGACGAGTTGAATCAGTATCTTCGTACTCTGATCGTTGTTCCAATGACAACAGCTGGGCACGCCTATCCGTGGCGCATCAGCTGTCGATTTCAAAACCGATCCGGGTTTGTCGCAGTCGATCAACTCCGCACGGTGGATACAGAACGGATTGCGAAGCGACTCGGCCGGATCAGTTCAAATGCGCTCCTTTCCGTGTTGAATATATTGCGGGAGATGTTCTCTGTCTGATGCTGCGCAGACGCGTACCGTGTGCAGGAGCTGGAAGGGAGACGACTGGTTAACATGTCCTTGGTCACTCCCAGCTCACTGATTCTGTAGCCGTCGCTGTTGTTCGTCTCCGGCTCTTTTCTATCCCACCTCGCTTGGTTTCTACATAGGCAATTACCCCAATCTGTCCAAGTGTTTTTTTCGCGCTGCTTACTGGTACCGCCGCATATTCGTCGGGTTTCGCTGTTGGAAATGCTTTCCTGCGGGGATAGATCCAACAGCAGCGCAGGGCACCGTTAGCACTTTCGCGGCACCGTTAGGCACTTTCGCATGGGCACCTTCGGTCACTAACCCTCTTGTGATCTTTGTCCTAGTATGCATTGGCAAGGTAGTTAAGACGGTGGCGGAAACCACCGGATAACCCGATAGATTTGAGGAGATGAAATTGGTACGCCAGCGCGCGGTTTGGCTGGATCATCGCGCGGGGCATGATCAAAGAGGAATATGCCACGAAGGATTGTCACTATCTCGGCGACTTTGGTATCGCTTTTACTTTGTCTGACCCCGCACCTGGCGGCACAGGCGGATAGAACCGCCAACACGTAACGAGACGAGCGGCAATCAATTTCTGGTCACGCTACGGTGACGGGACCCGTGACAGCGACCGCGTTCTAGGGATACATCACCGTATCTAGTTTTATCATCGTTTGCGACCGTCTTTTCCTCACAGAGCGCAACGGTTGCTCAATTGATAAGACTGCCCACCTTGCCATGGCAAAGGAACGCTCGCGAAATCCTCTGACCGGAACTGCCGACGCGGAGAGCTTAAAAAGCAAACAAGGAGGTTTATATGAGAAGAGTTCTTACGGTTTTCGCAATAATTTTGGCTTTCGCGCTTGCGGCGCAAGCTATTGACAACCCGTACAATGGTTACTTCGTCATTGGGGACCCGGCCCTGCTTATCACCAACCCGACGGCTATCTGGAATACCGTGACCCTAACGGGTCCCGGTATCAACAACTACCGTCAGGTCACAATCCCGCCCGACAGCCGCCTCTGGCTAAGGTCAGTATCCTCTACAGGCACCGTAGTCAATGGAGACGCCTTTATTACCGTAGACAGCTGCTGGGGTTTCTACCTGGCAGCCTTCACCATCACCCCTGACGGGCTGTTAGTGCCGGCCGATGTTAGGAGGATGGGCTCAAGTCAAGACTGCCCTGGCGCGGACGGTCCAGACAACGGAAGCGGAGGGAATGGAAATAGCGGTTCTGGTACATCTGGCGGCTCTGGGAGTAATTATAGTGGGCAGGGACAAGGCAGTGGCGCCAACGGAGGCAGTGGCTCAGGGAATAGCGGAGGTTCGTCAGGCCAGAGCTCAGGTGCGTCAGGCCAGGGGAGTGGCTCAGGCGGCGTCGGCAATACTGGTAACAGTTCAGGCACCGGGTCAGGAAGTGGTGGGAATACCTCCGGAGGCCAGGGCTCAGGTGCGTCAGGCCAGGGGAGTGGCTCAGGCGGCGTCGGGAATACTGGTAACGGTTCAGGCTCCGCGTCGGGAAGTGGTGATAATGGCGGCACCGGCTCAGGAAGTGGTGGGAATACCGCCGGTGGTTCTAGCTCGGGTGGCGGCTCAGGCACAGGCGGAACTGGAGGCTCTGGCGGCGGTATTAGCGGAGGCGGATCAGGTAGTGGCTCTGGGGGTGGGGACCAGGGAGGCGGAACTTCTTCTGGAGGAGGCTCTGAGGGAAACAACGGAGGCTCAGGCGGATCTAACGGGGGCGGAAACGGATCGGGAGGCGGCTCCAACGGAGGCGGCTCCAACGGAGGGGGCGGTAGCCTCCCAGACCACTGCACTGACGGCCACGGCCAGGACGGAGTCAAAAGCCCTCATTGTCAGCTATAAGCTGACCAACCATGGGCGCTATGCGCCCATGGTGGAGAACGAACATGACTAAATTCCGGGCTCCGGCCAAGGCAACGGTGGCAGAAGCGGCCATGACACCGATCACGGTAACAGTGACCACGGCCGGCAGCCCGGAACCGGCAACGACGGACAAGGCCAGGGGCAGGATCACGGCAACCCGCCCGCACAAAATCCCGGCAACGGCGGCGACAAATGAGAATAGGTGCCGCGTAAATTCGGGTGGCGAAAATCAGATGAATCGAACAGTCAGTGATGCCGGGGCTTGGCCTTCAATTACAGCTCTTAAGCCAGCCCCGGCCAGAGGGATTTTATTGTCCTGGTCCGCGATAACTGATTTGCAATTCAGAGAAATAATGGCACTTTTTAGCCATAACCAGTTTGACTGGGAAAACACGTGGGCACTAGACATAGGTATATCGTACGCTGGTGCTTGCGGCGGCAGATGGAGAAGTAGTACATGCGACCGACAGTTTTAGCGGAGGAGGACGTCAGATCGCGATCGAGCACGTCGGGCCCTGCCGGAATCGGCCATTGCATCACTCCTTTTCCCATGACTCCTGGATCGGCCAGGGATAGAAAACCGCGTTCATTTCTCCTATGCTTTTCTGAGGTCCTCAATCAACAATTGCCCGAAGTCTCCTGACCTCCGTCGATGAGAACCCTTTTGATGAGCTTACTCTTTTTCCCAGGTGGGTGATTCGTTCCTGATCAGGAGCGCTTTGATTTGTTGAAGCTCTGCAGTGGTGTCGAGATGCGAGTTCGTTAAGGGCGCGCTGGAGGTGATTGCTTCTTGAATCGATCGAATCCGTTCGACGGTCGGCGGATGAGTCTGAAACATGGCCAGCACATTCTTCAACTCAGTTTCGTCTTTCGCACGCATCCTCTCCAAAAATGTCACGAGCGCTTTCGGGTCGTATCCTGCTTTCTGCATGTATTGGATTCCTCGACGGTCCGCATCCATCTCACGAGGGGATGCTCGAAATTTGAGAGGAATCAAAAAGCCGCCGGCCTCGCCTAGTTCACCCCCGGCTTCAACGGTTGGCAACGCGATAGAGGTACCCGTACCGAGGTAGAAACTAGTCTTCATGCCGTCACGCGCAACCACGTGCGCGATCTCATGCGCAATGACGCCGGCGATCTCTGCTTCATCGTCTACAGCAAGAATCAAGCCGCTGTTGATATACAAGAATCCGCCAGGGAACGAAATGGCGTTGATCTCATTTGAATCGACGATCTTGATCGTGATTGGGACCTGAACATCGGAACTGCGGCCCACATTCTGAGCGATACGATCGACATACTCCTGGACGGTGACGTTTTTGAGGAGTTTGGCCCGCCTCTCAAACCGGC
>Ga0209058_1003502_pt1 | contig 12672 bp, 9 predicted proteins | sample GraSoiAngelo_147_FD_185904 | JGI IMG/M metagenome (GOLD analysis project Ga0209058, IMG submission 185904) | Grasslands soil microbial communities from the Angelo Coastal Reserve, California, USA - 14_1009_05_40cm (SPAdes) (version 2) | ecosystem: Environmental > Terrestrial > Soil > Grasslands ... | reverse complement strand
TCTCGCCGTCCGTCCTGGACACGCTCCGCGAACCTCTCGAGGAACGTTCGGTCACGATCTCGCGCGCGGGTGGCGCCGCGACCTATCCGGCCCGGTTCGTCCTAGTCGCGGCGATGAATCCGTGTCCGTGTGGCTTTTGGGGGGACGGCGAGCGCGAGTGCAGATGCCTGCCTGACCAGATCGAGCGTTATCGCGGTCGGCTTTCGGGCCCCCTTGTCGATCGCATCGATCTGCGCGTTCACGTTCCGCGGGTTGCATACGAGCGGCTTCGCGATGAGGGGCGCGAGTTCTCCGCCGTGGTGCGCGATCGCGTCCTGGCGGCGCGTGAGCGCATGCGCGCCCGCCTGGCCGGGACCTCGCAGCGCGTGAACGCAGACCTGACCGTGGCCGAGGTCAAGCGCTTCTGTCGCGTCGACGCGGAGACCGAGGCGTTGCTCGGTGGGGCGGTGCGAACACGTCGGCTGTCGGCCCGCGGGTATCACCGCGTCCTGCGAGTCGCGCGGACTGCGGCCGACCTTGCGGGCAGCGAGGGGCTGCGCGCCGACGACGTCTCGCTGGCGCTCCTTCTGCGCTCCGACCCGTGATCCCGATCTCGGTCACGGACGCACGTTACCCGCGAGGTCTCCTCGATCTTCGGGATCCGCCGGATCCGTTGTGGGTCGACGGCGACGTCGCGACCCTGACGCGGCGTGCGATCAGCATCGTGGGTACGCGCCGCATGACGCCGTATGGAGCGCGCGTCGCTCGCGAGCTCGCCAGCGCTATCGCGGGCGCGGGGATCGTGGTCGTCTCCGGTCTGGCTCAGGGGGTGGATGGCACCGCTCACGAGGCGGCGCTCGACGCGCGCGGCCTGACGATCGCGGTGCTCGCCGCGGGCGTCGCGTCGTACTTGGCGGAGGCGCGCGGTCGGCGACATCGCTTGGCGCATGCGATTCGCCTGAGCGGCGCGCTCGTCTCCGAGTTCCCGCCGTCCGCACCGGCGCGGAGATGGACCTTCGCCCAGCGGGACGCGACGATCGCAGCGCTCGGTGAGGTCACCGTCGTGGTCGAGGCGCCGATCGGCTCGGGCGCGCTGATCACCGCGGATGAAGCGCGGAAGCTGCGGCGTCCCCTCTACGCGGTCCCCGGACCGATCGGCTCGTCCGCCTCGGCGGGCGCGAACGAGCTCATCGCGCTCGGGGCGGCGCGGGCGCTCACCGGAGCGCCGATGCTGCTCGCCGCGCTCGGAGTCTCGACAGCGACCCGGGCTGGTGCTGACCCGGACGACGATGCGCGGGTGCTCGACGCGCTCGCGGGATCACCGTCCGATCCCGACGCGCTCGCGCGTCAGCTGGGCCTCAGCGCGACGGCGCTCGCGGCGATCGTCGCGCGTCTGCTGATTGAGGGACGGATCGGCTCGGCGGCCGATGGCCGCCTAGCACGACGCTAGCGGCACGCTAATTCGAGCGTCGACGACCGCGTCGCATGGTACTGCCGGTGTTTTTCGAAGGAATCCATGCCCGCCGTGAAACGACTCAAAGCATGGAAAACGATCTCGAAGTCGTGGACCCGATGAGCGCCCCTTCGTCGCTGGTAGCGCGGCCCGGTCGATAGAGCCGTGCCGCGCTACCGCTGCTCAGAGGGGCAGTGTGCCAGCCGCGACCGTTACGCCGCTCCCCAGGCGATCGCGCCGCAGATCTGCAGCGATACTCGGACCGACCCGCGTTGCCGACGGCCTGTCGCCTTCCAGATAACCGGCGACCGGGTGCCGAAGTGGCAGACGTACCACCTCTGTGTGGTCTTGGAGGCGGCGCCCTCGGCGTTCATTTCGGCAGCCCCCTATTTGTTGCGCGGATCGTCCGCGGGATTGACGTACAGGAGGCCTCCGGGCCCGACGCCGTGCAGCTGGACGATCGTCTCGCCACTCGCCCACGCGTAGTGATCGGTCCGGTTCGGAATGAGCAAGAACGAGCCGACCGGAAGGTCCTTCGCGGCCTCGCGGCTCGCCGACCGGCCCATCCCGATCACGAACGTGCCTTGGATGACGGTGAGATGCTCGTCGTTCGGATGCGCATGCGGCGGCAGCGTGTACCCATCCGGAAAGCGGAGTCGGAGCGTGTACGGCCCGGGCTTCGTGGTGTCACCCTCGAGCACCGAGATGTCGGCGCCCGGCGGATAGGCGGCGGGTGCCTTCGTCCACTGCAGCTCCAGCGGCTGCGAGCTTGCCGGGGTGAACGCGAGCGGGACGATCGTCCGCGCGGGCGAGGCCGAGGGCGGCGTCGGTGGGTTCGGCGTGGCCGCTCCTCCGCACGCCGCGAGAACGATGGACGCGACCAGGATCGATGAACGGATCACGGCTCGATCTCCATCATCGCGACGACCTGCTCCTCGCCGAAGTCGAGATCGTGCGCGTCCTTCGCGTGCCGCTTGACCGCTTGGATGAGATGCTTCTCCGCGTCGGTCGTCGCCCCGACGGATGGAGCGCGGAACTCCAGACCGCATGAGCAGCGCACCAGCTTCTTCACGGCGATCACTCCCTTCGCGCTCATGTTGCCCTCCCTCTCGAACTCGCCGGCGGTTGGCCGCCCGGCGGCGCCACGACCCTACGACCGATGCCCCCGGCTTAACCTTGCAGCCACCTTGGCTCCGAAGGTGAACGACCTGGGTAGGCCTACTAGTGGGGAATACGGGCTGCGATTCCAGATCTGCGGCCGGCTGGCAGTGGTGCTCGGTGGGAAGCACGTTGGGGAGGCCGAGCTCGCCGGCCGGCAGGGCCACCGCCTGTGGACGTATCTCGTTCTCAACCGCTCACGGCCGGTCGGACGCGACGAACTGGCCGCGGCGGTCTGGTCCGATGACCTTCCGGATGCCTGGGACGAAGCCCTCAGTGCCCTGGCAAGCAGGATTCGCGCGGCGCTGCGTCCGATCACGCAGGAGGCGCCGGCCCTTCAGATTCAACATGCGACCGGCAGGTACATGCTCGAGACCCCCGCCGGAACCTTCGTGGACCACGAGCGGGCTCGCGCCGCGCTTCACGAGGCTGAGCTGGCGTCGCGAAAGTCTGAGCTCGCACGCACCTGGACCGAAGCAAGAGTCGCACTCGAGATCTGCCGGAGAGGCTTTCTCGCGGGCGACGAGGCGCCGTGGATCATCGGGCAGCGCCGTCTGCTCCTCGAAGGGACCCATCGCGCCTTCGAGCTGCTCACATCGGCTGACCTCGAGCGCGGCCGACCGGAGGACGCGGCAGCATCCGCGCGTCAACTCGTCGAGCTCGATCCGCTTCGTGAGTCGGGATACCGCCTGCTCATGCGTGCCCTCGCTGCGAACGGTGACCGGGGTGAGGCCTTTCGGGTGATGGAACGCTGCCGGCAGACGCTTCGGGACGTGGCCGCAGTCGCGCCATCTCCAGAGACGGAGCGAGTCTTCCATGAGGTGACCGCGGAGCCTTTATGACCTCGGAGAAGCAGGGGGCGGGCCACCCTCCCGGCTCGGTGTTGAACAACTTGGGCAGCTGACTTTCCGCAGAAATAGACGCCTGCCCCGAAGGAGACATTTGGAATTGCGAGGCAATCGGGTTTCGCCGGCCGTGGCGTTGGCGCTGACTGGGGATCAGGCCCCTTTCAGCTAGGGGTTCCGATTCAGTCGCTCCGGCACCGTCCTTTCGTCCGCATCGCGCTTCCCTACGACGCATGCACGCGAACGGCTACACGCGCGGCTCGTCTTCCTCGAACTGCTCGCGCAGGAGCATTCGGCTGTAGTCGCCCCCGGCGGGCGCGTCGCGCGCCGGTAGCAGGCGGAGAGTGCGTACGATCGCCGCTCATTCCGATCGAGCCATGCGTCGATCGCCGGCCCTCAGCTGCGCGGGTCGAGGACACCTGATCGCCGCGCGAGAAGAGAGGGGCGCCGCGGCCCCTCTCCTTGGTCGCGCGCGGGTCACCCGATGATCTTCTTGGCCTCGCCCTCGAGCTCGAGGATGTGCAACCCCGTGTCGGCGCGATCAACGATGTAGACGAAGCCGCGGTCGTCGGTCGCGACGTTGTTTGTCTGGATGACCTGCCGGCAGACGTTGGGAACGCCTCTCAGCGTGCCACAGCGCAGGTCGGTGGCGCGGGTTGTCTTTGGGACGAAGGAGGCCACCTCCGTCGGGTTGTAGGGATCGCGGACGTCGATGGCTCGCACGCCGGCGTTGAAGTACGAGACGAAGACAACCTTCTTGTAGAACGGCGGCCCGAACTCCTCGTTTGTCGCATGCGGACCGAAGCGGCCGCCGCGATCGATGAAGTTGTTGCCGTCCTTACCTCCGGCTGACGACAGCACCTCGAAGGTGGAGATCGACTGCGGCCTGCCCTCATTGGTGACATCCACCATGAAGGTCAGGTGACGGAACTCGTCGCCGAAGGCCCCCCCTGCCTCGGAGACCACCACCACGATGTCGCGCATCGTCCTGCTCGGTGTGTCATTCCCGGTGTCGGTCACGAAGTCCGGGACGGTCATCTTGCCGAGGGGCCAGCTGGTGTGCGCGCCGTTGTCAGGGTTCATGATGAGCCGCCCGAGCTCCGCGGTCTTGTAGTCGATCGGACTTGTGCTGAGGAGCAAGCTGCGATCGACGATCTGCATGACGCCGTTCGAGCCCACGCCGTATGCGAAGTACACCCGGTTGCCGGCCGGACCCGTCGAGATGGGCCCGTGGATCGCCGGTACCGTACTGAAGTGGGGTGGGATCACGCCGCCCGGCTGCTGCCCGTCCAGTGCCCAGTCGCGGATGAACACCGGGCTCGCCGGGTTACTCATATTGAAGATCATGATGTGGTTGCCCGCCCTCCAGCCCGCCGCCGTGTCCGTGGCGCGCCTTCCGACGAGGTAAGCGATGCCCGTCTCGGGTTCCCACCAGTTCTTGTGGGTACCGGTCAGGCCCGCGACGACCGGGTTCCCGCCTGGGACTGTGCTGACGCCAGTGGGATGGCTCGGGTCGGTGACGTCCCAGACCTCGTGCGCGGAGTTGGCGTACGCGCGCAGCAGGTACACCTTGCCGGGCGTGCCGAGGGCCGCGCTGCCGTCATTCACGCGGTTCATCTGCGCGCCGCCGTCGGCGCCGTTGTCGACCGGGAGATGGAAGAGATATTTCGGTTTCTTAGGGTCGGTGACGTCGACGATCGACGTGCCGTTCAACTCGTTCACACCGGTTAGCGGATTGAACGACGGCAGACGTGCCCCGGTCACCGGGTCGTTTCCCAGCGCGTGATGGCCGGCGAAGAGGATGTACCGGTCCCCTGAATAGCGATGGACCACGGGCTGGTATGTCGAGCGGCTCTGAAGGTCATTAAAGCCGACGAGCTTCATGTCCTTCGGCTCGTGCTTATCGCCGGGGTCAGCCGCGACCCGCCCCACCCCGGACTTGATCACCGACGCGGCAGCGGCGGACTTTCCCGTGAGCGCCGCGCCGGCGATGCTGACGGCGCCGGCACCTACCCCGGCGAGTACTTTCCGGCGGCTGATGCCGACCTGTGGTCCGTCCTCCTTTCCTGACTTCTTCGCGGAATCGCGAGCAACCGCGTCCATACCCAAACTCCCCCTCGCTCGGCGCGGGCGCCTCCGCCCGTGCCGGCGCACACTGAACGGCCAGTATTCGCTTCGTCTCGCCGTTGTGGATAACTGCGCGGCTCTACCGTCTTCGGTCGCGAAGCGCGCGGGCCGGCGACATCGCGCGGATCCCCAGACCTCGGGCGGCGACCTCACCCCAGTGAACGGCGTGGTAGCTAACCCATCGGTTCACGTGCGGCGTTAGCGCGCGGGCACCACCCGAATGATCCGGTCGCCATTCCCGTTGCTCGTCGTGAGGATGAGGGCGCCGTCCGGGGCGCTCGTCGCGCTGCGCAGCCGACCGTACTTCTGGTCGAAGAGCACGTCGCGAGCGAGCACCTGCCCCGCCTCGACAGAAAAGCGCCGGACGTCCTGCTCTTTCAACGTAGCAACGACGAGCGAGTCGTCCCATGCGCCCCAACCGGCGCCGGACAGGAATGCTGCGCCCGCCACCGCGTAGCTCACAGTGCCCGAGCTCCACGCTGGGTCGCTGAATCCTCGGAGCGAGCCGCCCGGGCCAAGCGCGGTCGGCCAGCCGAAATTCGCACCCGCGGTCACGAGATCGATCTCGTCCTGCATCTGATCGCCGGCGTCGACCACGTAGCACGCGCCGGTCCCGGGTTGGAACGCGAGCCCACCCGGATTCCGTAAGCCGACCGCGTACACCGGTCCTGGCGCGGCCTGTCCACGGAGCGTCGGGTTGTCGTACGGCACCGATCCATCGACGTTGATCCTCAGGACCTTTCCGTTGAAAGACGTGGCGTCCTGCGCGAGCGCTCCCTGACCGGCATCGCCGGTCGCGATCCAGAGCTTGCGATCGGGACCGAATCGCAGGCGGCAGGAGTCGTGGACCCCGGCGGCCGCGATGCCGATGCGCATCACGACGCCGTCGAGCGTGAGCGTGGTCCCAGCCAGACGATAGCGAAGGATCTGGTTCCGCCAGTCGCCCTGGTCGGTCCGCGAGGCGCACACGTAGAGCAGCGCGTTGCTCGCGAAGTCGGGATCGAGCGCGAGGCCGAGGAGTCCGGCTTCACCCATCGCCCTAACGCCGGCGACCTGCGCCGTCGCGATCCGCTTGGCCATCTTCGCGGTGCTCTCGAACACGCTGATCGTTCCGGGCCGTTCGGTGACGAACATGCGGCCATCGTCCGCGACCGCGACATCCCACGGTACGACGAGGCCGGATTGGATGACCGTCTCGCTAATCGCTGGCGCTGCCGCAGAGGGGGTCGGTGCACCCGCGATCCCTCCTCCGGGCGCGCACCCGCAGGCGAGTAGCGCCAGAACCGCGACCGCGGCGAGGACGCGACCACCCACCGCGGTACATTCTCCACCCACCCGTGCCACACTCGGGCCCTGCCCCCTTCTTTGACACGGATTCTCGACGCGCGCGGCGCGTCGCGCCTCGCCCTCTCGCCCGACGGGACGACCCTCTACTACGTAAGCGACCTCACCGGCACGATTCAGCTGTGGAGCGTCCCCGCCGCCGGCGGCGCGCCAGTGCGCCTTTCGTACGAGTCCGACCGCGTCGGCGCGTACCGGGTCTCGCCGAACGGCACGCACGTCGCGTACGGCGCGGATGAGGGCGGCGACGAGCGCTGGGTCGTCTGGGTCATGCGCGCCGATGGGAGCGAGGCGCGCCCTCTCACGAACCGACGGGATCGGATCCATCACGTCGTGGACTGGACGCCGGATAGCCGGGCGGTCCTCGCGTTCGCGAACCTCAGGGACGAGCGCTACTTCGATCTTCACGAGATCCCCCTGGATGGGAGTACACCCAGGCTTCTCTTTCGCCACGACGGCACGGGTTTTCGGGCCACCGCGCTGCCGGACGGTCGCGTGGTTGTCACGACGAACCGGTCGCGAAGCGACGAGAACCACCTCACCCTGCTCGAACGTGATGGGTCGGCGCGGCGGCTGACGCCGGACAGTCCCGCCGCGATGCACGTGGAGGCGCATGCGTACGACGGAGGTGTCCTGGTCCTCTCCGACCGCGGGCGCGATAAGCCGGCGATCGCGCGCGTCGGTCTGGACGGGTCATTTGCGTACGCAGTGACGCCCGATTCGGTCGTCGACGATCTGGATGTCGCCGGGCCACGCTACGCGTACGCGCTCAATCTCGACGGCCACAGCGAGGTGCACCTGGTCAGCGAGGGCAAGGACTCGGTCCTCGGGGGTCTTCCGCCCGGCGATCTGGCGACGGATCTCATCGGCAACAGCCTGACGCTCGCTCCCGACGGGACCATCGCGCTGGCGTGGGCCCGGTACGACGCGCCGTCCGCCGTTTACGTCGCACAACCGGGACGGCTGGCGAGACTCGTCGTGCCGCCGCAGATGGCGGGTCTCTTGCCGGCGGGGCTGCCCGAAGAGGAGCTTGTGTCGTGGCGTTCGTTCGACGAGCGGACGATCCCGGGATTCTTGCTGCGACCGCGCGGTGCTCGGAGCGGGCCGCGACCGACCGTCGTCCAGGTGCACGGCGGCCCCGAAGGCCAGGCCCGTCCGCTCTGGAACCCACTCACCGTTGCGCTCGTCGCGGCGGGCTTCAACGTGCTGCAGCCGAACGTCCGCGGCTCGGCGGGCTACGGCCGCGCATATATGTCGCTCGACGACGTGCGGTTGCGGATGGACTCGGTGAAAGACCTCGATGCCGGCGCGGCCTGGCTCGCCGAGGCGGGCATCGCGCCGGCGAACCGTATCGGCGTCATCGGCGGCTCGTACGGCGGCTTCATGACCCTCGCAGCGATCACGTTCTGTCCGGAGCGAAATTGGGCAGCCGCGGTCGATATTGTCGGCATTGCCTCGTGGCAGACGTTTTTTGCGAAAACGGCTTCGTGGCGCCGCCCGCTCCGCGCGGCGGAGTACGGCGATCCAGTGAAGGACGCGGACTTCCTCGAGTCGATCTCGCCGCTCAACTTCGTCGACCGCATCCGCACGCCGCTCATGGTCATTCACGGCGCGAACGACCCGCGCGTGCCGGTGGAAGAGGCAGAGCAGATCGTCGCGACGCTCCGCTCACGCGGCCGCGTCGTTGATTACCTCCGCTATCCGGATGAGGGGCATGGGCTCGCCAAGGCGAAGAACCGTGCCGACGCGTGGCCGAAGGTGGTCGCTTTCTTCGAGAAGTACCTGGCGGCTGACTAAGCCGCGGGCGTGCGCAACGCGAGCGGCAGCGTGAAGGTGAATGTGCTGCCGCGGCCGGGTCCTTCGCTCTCCGCCCAGATGCGGCCACCATGGGCCGCGACGATCTCCTTGCAGATCGAGAGGCCGAGGCCCTGACCCGCGACCGCTTCGGACGCGCCGCCGACGCGATAGAAGCGATCGAAGATCCTAGCGAGGTGCTCGTTCGGGATGCCGACCCCGCGGTCGGTGACGCTCACCTTGCCCTCGCCCTCACCGGCGTTCACGCGGACCACGATCGGCTGCGCGGGCGATGAGTACTTGAGAGCGTTTGCGAGCAGGTTGTCGAGGAGCTGCGCGAAACGCGCATGGCCGATCGCGAGCCGGACCGACTCGGCCGGAGCGTCGAGGTCGATCGTGGCTCCGCGGACGCGCGCCCGGGCGATCGCCTCTTTGGCCTCGGCCGCTGCGTCGACGGCACCTTCTACGCCCGCGACGCGCTGCTCGGTGCTGAGCAGGTCCGCCATGAGGCGTTCGAGCTGCGCGAGCTGCCCCTGCACCGCCTGAAGGTTTCGGGACATGAGGGTCGCGTAGCCGTGCACCGCGGTGAGCGGGTTCTTGAGCTCGTGCACCGCCGTCGCGAGCGCGTCCTCTTTCGCCCGGAGCGCGCCGCCCAGACTCTCGACGTCACGCCCCAGCTCCTTGGCGGCTCGCTGTAGCTCGTCACGCTCGGCGATCAGCGCCAGACGATCTCGTGCGCCGTGCGCGATCCGCTCGAGGAGTGGGAGCCGGGCGGTGAGCCTCTCGACCGTGCCGATCGTTGCGAGCACCCGGCCCTCGGAGAGGCCGACGAGCGCCACCGTCGCTCCGGGCTCGAGCACGTTCGCCACGGCGGGGGATGATGTGGCGGGAACGATCGCCGGAAGCCGCCGGTCGCGGGCCAGCTCGAGGAGCGCGCTACCCGGCAGGTCGCCGGCGATCACGGTCCCGTCGGCGAGGCGGAAGATGGTGGCTCGCCCACCGACCAGAGTGCCCGCCTCGAGGAGGCAGGACGCGAGCACGGCCGCCTGGGCGCGCTCAGCGCCGATCACCCCGAGCGCGCGCACCGTGGCCTCGAGCGAGGCCGCCTCCTCCTCACGCCGGACTCGCTCGAACGCCGCGGCGAGCAACGATCCGGCGTCGCCGACAAGGTCGTGGATCGCGCCCGCGGTCGTCGCCCGCTCCTCAGGACTCGACGCGTCAAGGGCGACGCCCATCGTAATCGGCGGATCCGTGGATACCGGGATCGCAAGTCCGCTCATGTCCGACACGATTCGTTCAAGTCCGCCGGGCGAGCGCAGGGCGCGGAGGGCTTCGGCGGACACGACGATCTCGCCAGCCGGTGCCGCTCCGGCGGTGAAGCTTGTCCGCAGACGCTGATCGGTGCCGAGCCGCCAGGCCCACGCCCCGCGAACCCGGGGAAGATGCGCGACCTCCGTGACGAGCGTTCGCAGGACCTCGCTCGGGTCGCGCTGACGGCTGAGGGCACCGAGCGCCCGCGCGTGCACGCGCGACCAGATGGTCTCGAGGTCCTGCCGCCGGAGGGCCCAAACGATCTCCGCGGTCACGAGTCCTATCGCGATCAGTGCCTGGACCGGCCAGAGATCGGTCGCGCGCGCCTGCTCACCACGAAGGATGAGCGCCGCGTCGTAGCCCACGACCGCGAGCGCCGTCGAGGTGACCGCGCCTACCGGCCCCGAGCCAAGGGCGGCCGCGCCGATCGCGAATACGTAAAGGATCCAGGGCGCGAGCTCGAGCGGGAACGCGAAGACGAGAGCCGTGATAGCGACGAGGTCGACGGCCGGCGAGAGCGCCGCCACCCGCCGCGCCGCCGGGAAGAAGCGGAGGACCAACGCGGCGGCCAGATAAAGAAGCAGTACGCCTGCCGCGAGAGAGAGCCCGCCCGCGCCGCCGAGGAGGACAAGGGTGCCGCCGAGCGCGATCGCCGCGAGCCGGATAAGCAGGTGGGCACGCTCGCGTGCCTCGTCGACGGCTGCGGTGCGACCCACTTGCTCTAGTTAGTAACGCATCCGGCGCGAGGCCGGGTGCGCGGGCTAGTAGCTCGCTACCAGGATGCGACTTGGATCGTTGTCGAGCTCTATGACATGAGCGACACGGAGGCGGGGCGCGTCCAGCACCGCGATGGCGTGGGTCAGTCCCGCCAGGGCGACATAGAGCTGGTCTCCGTTCGGTGACACGGCGAGGTCGGCGACCGATCCGAGGAATGCGGCCGACGAAGCGAGCTTTTTCTCGCGGATGGCGATCGCCGCGACGCCGTTGCCCGAGCCGACGTACAGGATGTCCTCGCGCGGCGAGACCGCGAGGGATGTCGCCTGCACGTCGATCGTGATGCGGTCTGTGACCGCGTACTGCTCGGTGTCGACCACGTCGATGATCCTCATCCCGGCGATCGCCGCGTAGATCCGAGTGCCCGAGCCGGCCATGGCCATCGCCGCGGGCGGCCCGTCGAGCGGGATCGTATAGGGCGTCCGGCCGCCGAGATTCAGGTACAGGAGATCGATTCCGCGCGGCGTCGCGACGAAGACGTGGTTGTGCTTGTAGCTGGGGGCGAGCGCCTCCGGCTGCCCGTGGTAGGCAAAGTACTCGTTCTGACCCGTCTGTAGATCGATCTGCTCCACGCCGCTCGGCCCCACGACCATCAGGGAGTGCCCGTCTCGGTTCGCCGCTACGACCCCGTTGACGGTCAACGACTGTTTCGTGGTCGCGTTGCCGGTCACGATGTCCTGCGCCACCACGAAGCGGTCCGTGTACGAGTAGACCGTCCGCTCATCGGTCCCGAGCGCTATCTGGGTGACGTTGCGGGAGTCGCCCGCAAGCAGATCCCCCGGCTGGCTCGCATCGGGATGCATCGCCTTCACCGCGCCGCCCGCGAGCGCAACGATAGTCACGGCGCGCGGCTGTCGCGGCGCCGCAGGCTCGTAGTGGTCGATCGTCGCGCGACGCTTTTTGGTCCAGCCGTCCTTCTCGACGAAGGGGTAGGGATCGACCATGCCCCCCGGCCCCAGGATGGGGTAGGGCGTATCGCCGACGTGGTCGCCGTCGGCGTCTTTTCCCTTGTAGTCGGCCCAGTAGTTGCCTTCCTTCGTCTGGGCGTCGTACCAGATGTTCGATCCCTCGGTGTTGTCGCTGACCTGCGGGTTGTTGCCGATCACGTTGTTGTGGAAGATCACGTTCTCCTTCGCGTCGCTGAACCAGATACCCCAGTTGATGTTCGAGTCGATCGTGTTGTCGGTCACCCGGTTGCCCTTGCTCGCATACATGTAGAGCCCGTACCCGCCGGGGCTGTTGTAGGTCTGCCGCGCGAGCAGATTGCCCTGCAGGAGGGAATCGTCGGAGTTCTGCAGGTGCAGACCGTAGATGTTGAACTCGACGTCGGAGGCTTTGACCGTGATCTTCTTCGAGGCGTGGATGTAGAAGCCGAAGCGATTACGTTGCGTCGTCACGTTCTCGATGGTGCTCGACTCCATATCGATGAAGTAGATGCCGGTCGAAAATCCGATGGTCTTGCCGTTCCGGATCGTCACGCCGGTGTGGCCGCCGACCCGCACGCCGACGCTGTCGAGCTGCGGCAGCGGCCAGGTCTGGGGTCCCATCCCCGGACCGGTGAGGGCGTGACCTCCCAGGTCGACGGTGATGTTGTCGACATCGATGACCATGCCGTCGCCCTGGCACGTCAGGTCATTCGCGAGCGTGAAGCTCTCGCTCACGCGCATCGCGCAGCGGCCCTCGCGCGAAGGGAACATCACGGCCGTGGAAGGCGCGACGCTCGCGCCAGGCGACGGAGTCGTGCCGGCCGGACTCGTCGTGGCGGGCGGCGCGGGCGCGGGGGAAGAACCGGCCTGGCAGGCGACCACCGCGGCCAGAACGAACACGACGGGGGCGGGGGGGCAGCGCCCCACGATTAGTCGCATTGTCGCAAGGCTATACAGCCGCCGC
>Ga0209058_1003499_pt1 | contig 12676 bp, 14 predicted proteins | sample GraSoiAngelo_147_FD_185904 | JGI IMG/M metagenome (GOLD analysis project Ga0209058, IMG submission 185904) | Grasslands soil microbial communities from the Angelo Coastal Reserve, California, USA - 14_1009_05_40cm (SPAdes) (version 2) | ecosystem: Environmental > Terrestrial > Soil > Grasslands ... | reverse complement strand
GAACGGCGCTGCTCGACGTGCACCTGGAGCTCTGGGTCGTGGTCGGATTCCTCTTCCTCTTATCGGATCGCCGATGGCTCGAGCGTCGCCAACAGGCGTATGAGCACGAGGTGGCGGCGGACCGGACGCTCGCGGGCGAGGGTGCGATCGGGCCGCCCCCGCGGCCTCCGGCTTACTCGCCCGTCCTGCGGCCCTGGCGGCTCGCGGCGGGAGTCGCGTTCGGCGCCGCGGCCTCCGTGAAGTGGTCGGGCGCGATGGCGTTGTTCGCCGCGGTGATCATCGCGTTCATGTGGGAGACGGCGCGGCGCCACCGAGGGGATCGTTCATGGGCCGGCGCGTTGGGTCGGGCGATCGCCCGCGAGTCCTTCGGCATCGTGATCGCCTTCCTCTTCGTCCCCGTCGCCGTGTACATGCTGACCTGGGTCCCATGGCTCCATCACTTCGGCTGGGACATGGGCCTCTGGTGGCAGAACCAGGCCGCCTCGGCGCGGTTCCACCGGAGCGGGATCGATTGGACGGCGCTCGACCCGAAGACCGGGCTGTATACCCCGACGCACCCGTACTACGCGCGAGCGTGGAAGTGGATCCCCGACCTGCGGCCGACCTCGTTCTTCGTCCAGAACGGCAAGAACAACCTGGACATCGAGCAGGTCCTCGCGATCGGGAACCCGATCATCTTCTGGGCCACCGTGATCGTGATCCCGTGGATCTGCGTGATGTGGTATCGGCTCCGCGACTGGCGGGCGGGGTTCATCGTCGTCGCCTTCGCCGGTCAGTACGTGCCGTGGTTCCTGGTGACCCGTCCGACGTTCTTCTTCTACGTGTTGCCGCTCACCCCGTTCATGGTGCTCGGCATCACCTACGTCTGCCGGCAGGCGTCCGACGCCACGATCGTGGTCCGGGACCGCGAGACCCGTGACGTCGCGATCAACCCCGAGACGGGTGGCCCGGCGATCTCGACCGCGTTCGTCTATCGACCGTTCGTCGTCGCTTACGTGATCGCGGCCGTCGCGGTCTTCATCTGGTTCTGGCCGGTGCTGACCGCGGGTCGCATCAGCATGCTGCATTGGCGCACGATCGTGTGGTTCAACGCCTGGATCTGAGCGTACCCTTCGCGCCACGATGACCCGCCGAGAGCTCGTCGCGATCCCGATGGCCGACGGTGTCGAGCTGTCGGCCACGCTCTTCTTCCCCGACGGAGACGGGCCGTGGCCGGCCGCGATGGAAGCGCTCCCGTACCGCAAAGACGACATCACGGCGATCTACCGGCCGGGGTACGCGGAGCTGGCCGATGCCGGCTACGTGGTCTGCTGGCTCGACGTTCGCGGCACGGGATCCTCGGGCGGGCTCGCGACGGATGAGTACTCCGAGGCGGAGCGCCACGACCTGGTCGCCGCGGTGGACTGGCTCGCGACCCGCGACTGGTCGGCCGGCACGGTCGGGATGTTCGGGACCAGCTACGGAGGCTTCACCTCGTTGCAGGTCGCGCTCCGATCTTCGCGAGCGACGACCGATACGCCGACGACGTCCACCACTTCGGCGGCGTGCTCAAGCAGCTCGACCTCGTCGACTACCCGACCTACATGACCGCGATGAACGCGCTCCCGCCCGTCCCACAGATCTGGGGTGAGGGATGGCGCGAGGAATGGGATCGCCGCGTCGATCTCCTGGAGCCATGGGTGCTGACCTGGATCGAGCACCAGCGACGCGACGCGTACTGGCGCTGGGGGTCCGCGCGGGGATCGATCGAGGAGATCGACGCGGCCACGATGATCGTCGCCGGGTGGGCCGACGGATACACGAACATCGCGTTCCGGTCGTTCCCCCGGTTCCGCGCGCCGGTCCGCCTGCTGATCGGCCCATGGGCGCACGCCGCGACGGAGACGTCGGTGCCGGGGCCGAACATCCGACTGATGCCGGAGCTGGTGCGCTGGTTCGACCGATGGCTGAAGGGGATCGATAACGGGGTCGACCGCGAGCCGCCGATCGTCGTGTTCGCGCAGCGCTCCACCTTGCCGGACCCGCTCCGACGCGAGGTGCGCGGGGCGTGGCGATCGGAGCCCGGATGGCCACCGACCCGTTCCGTCCGTACGGAGTTCCCGCTCGCGAAAGCGGATGCGGGCGGTCTCGCGTCGGGGGAGGGGCCCGACGATCTCGCGATCCGCGGCGACGTCGGGGCGACCGCGTGGATCTCCTGCGCGGGGGTGATGCCGTGGGTCCAACCGGACGATCAGCGCCCGGACGAGGACCGATCGCTCACCTTCACCTGGGAACCGCTGGAGACGGAGCTCGAGATCCTCGGGCATCCCCGGCTCCAGCTCCGGATCGCCTCCAGCGTTCCCGTCGCCTATCTGTCGGCGAAGGTCTGCGATGTGTTCCCCGACGGAAGCTCATCGCTCGTGGTGCGGGGGCTCCTGAACCTCACCCACCGCGAGAGCGCCGAGCACCCAACGCCGCTGACGCCGGGCGCGACCGAGGAGATCGACCTGGAGCTCGAGGCATGTTCGTGGACCTTCGAGGAAGGACATCGGATCCGGTTGGACCTCGCCACCGCGGACTGGCCGAACGCGTGGGCCCCGCCCGAGCCCGGTGTCCTGACGACCGATCGCGACGCGGGCGTGCTCCATCTCCCGGCGTTGGAGGGAGCGGCTCCGATCGCGGAGACTCCTGCGCTCGTTCCGTCCAACGCTGCCCAGCGCGACCCCAAGGAGCAAGGGGAGGGCGCATGGTGGCGCCGCGAGATCAAGGAGGTTGACGGCGAGCTTCGCGCGGAGACCGGCTACGGAGGTGACTACCCCGCCGGCGACCAGGCGCCGTCGTTCCGGGAGCGGTACGAGGGCGTGGTGGGGGTCTCCACCGCCGATCCCGGTCGCGCGTTCGCCGACGGCGAGGCCGAGTTCGAGATCCGGTACCCGGAGGCAACCGTCCGTTCGTTCACCCGTCTTCGCGTCGACTCCGACCGCGATACCTATCGGCTCGTGATCGAGCTGGTCGTGGGCGAAAACGGGAACGAACGACGACGGCGCCGATGGGAGCGAACGATCCCGCGCGATCTGCAGTGAGGAGTGGAGCCCTCCGGAAACACGGAACCCCGGCGCGATGGCCGGGGCCGGTCTTGATGAGGTACCTCGCCCAGAAGGATACCGCAGATCCGCTCAGAAGCCCGGGAGATGGTGGCGGAACAGGAGGTACCCTGCGCCCGCGGCGAAGTCCAGCAGCAGATGGGCGATCACGAACGGCCACGTCCGGCGCCACCGGAGGAAGAGCACCCCGAACAGCAGCCCCATCAGGAGGTTGCCCGCGAAGCCGCCCCACCCCTGGTAGAGGTGGTAACCGCCGCGGAGGACCGCGCTCCCGATCACGGCCGCGATCGGGGTCCAGCCGACCTGTTGGAGCCGCGTCACCAGGTACCCGAGGACGATCACCTCTTCGAGCACGGCGGCTCCCGTCGCGTCCATCACCAGGGCCGGCCAGGTCCACCAGTGTCCCGGCGGGGGTGCGGGGACCACGAGCCGGTTGACGCCCAGTCTCACCGCCACCAGGTAGATGCCGAGCCCGCCGAGACCGACCACCGCGAACAACACGGTCCCCCGGACCAGATCCTGCCGCGGCCTATCCCACGCGAGGCCGACCGCCCCGACCCCCGAGGACCTGGTTGGCGAAGAGCGGATCGGGGTTGGCCGCCGCGACGGTCACCCCTTTCACGGGCGCGGTGAGGAGCGAGACGATCGCGTACGCGGCGCTCGCGAGGAGGGAGATCGCGAGGACCGCCACGATCTCTTCGTAGAGGGTCCTGCGAGCCGCGGGCGCCGGCGGCGTCGGGGCGAGCTCCATCCCCGCAAGCGTAGTGGCCATCGGGTACGGGTTCGCCCGCGCACCGGATAGGGTTCGCGACGAGCCATGGCACGCGAACGCGCGGACCTCGTGATCGTCGGCGCCGGCACGATCGGCGGGTGGGCGTCGGTGTTCGCGCGGGAGGCCGGGCTCCGCGACGTGGTGGTGCTCGAGCGTGAGCACGCGGGCTCGGGCGCGTCCGGCCGCGCCGCCGGGATGGTGCGGGCCCAGGGCGGGATGCCCGACACGGTCCGATTGGGCTCCTGGTCGATCGGGTTCTACCGGAGCCAGCGGGATCGGTACGAGACCGACTCCGGCTTCATGCAACGCGGGTACGTGATCCTCGCGACGACCGTTCGGGGTGAGCGCGCCGCTCGCGATCGCATCGCGATGCAGCGCGCGGTCGGTCTGGACGCGCGCTGGGTCGGCGTCGACGAGATCCACCGCCTGATCCCCGCGATGGCCGAGGACGGCTATCGCGGGGGCTCCTACGTGCCGACGGACGGCTGGGTCGACCCGCCGCGGAACGTCCGCGCGTACTCACTCGCGATGCAGCGCGCCGGGGTCTCCCTGCGCGAAGGGGTCGGGTTCGTCGGGATCCGGACGCGCGCCGGCCGCCGAGGGCGTCGCGAGCTCACGGCGGTCCAGACGAGCGCCGGGACGATCGAGACGCCCCGCGTGCTGCTCACCGGTGGTCCGGCCCTCCAGGCCGTGGCCGCGGCGGCCGGCGCGCGCGCCTGGGTCGGCTACGTCCGCCATCAGGTCGCGGTGACGGAGGGCTCGGGCGCCCTGCACGCCGACACCACCGCGATGGCGTTCGACCTCGACGCCGGGCTCTACTGGCGACCCGAGGAGGGCGGACTGCTGTTCGGGATGTCGAACCCGAAGGAGTCGCCCGGCCCCGGGCGTTCGATCGATTGGCCGTACCTGCGAGCGATGGAGCGGCGCCTGCACCGGTTCGTTCCGGCCACGCGTGGTCTCGGGCTCAAGAAAGCTTGGGCGGCGACGATCGAGTACACCCCCGACCATCTCCCGATCGTCGGTCCCCTCGTGGTGGGGGACGGGACGGAGATCGACGGTGCGTCGATCGCCTCCGCGTGTGGGCACGGCATGATGTGGGGCCCCGCCGTGTCTCGGATCGCGGTCGACCTGGCGCTCGAGGGCGCGACCGAGGTGGTCGAGCGCCCGTCGGATCTGCGGATGGATCGGTTCGATGCGAACGGCAGATCTCCGCTCGTCGATCCGATCGCGCTGCCATTCCCGGTCACCCTCAGCGAGGATTGAACCGTCACCAGGCGTCGCCCGGACGCGAGTCGCACACGAGCGTCGCATCGAGGTCGGGCTCGGGCAGCGAGGGGGTCGGCAGTACGAAGATGGCCCGGGACTCTTCGGGGGTCGGGATGTCACCCTCCGCGGTCCGCACGGCGAGCGGACCCCGCCACGCGAGCCAGCCGAGGCGTTCGTAGAACGGATGCCGTCCGGTCGAGAGCCCGCCCAGCTGGTAGTCACGTCGGATGATCGCGTCGAGCGTCTCCACCACGGCGCTCCCATGGCCGTGACCTTGGTGCTCGGGCCACGTCGCGACCGCCTCGAGGTACCCGGCGCGCAGGGGCACGCCGTCGAGCCACAGGGTGCGCTCGGCCACCGCCCCGTGCGCGACGAGCTTGCCGTCCACCCGACGCAGGACGTGCACCCCGCCGAACGCGTGGTCCCAGTCCTCCTGGGAGAACCCTCCCTCCCAGGCGGCGGCGAACAGCGCCCGCATCTGTGTGCGCTCGTCATCGGTCAGCCCGTCGCTCGGGACGACGTGCTGCTTGATCACGGAACGGCTACAGCTGCAAGATCGGACAGGTCAGCGTTCGCGTGATGCCATCGAGCTCCTGCATCGGCATCACGGTCCCCTTCGCCAACAGGTCCAGGTCCTGCGCCTCGGCGCGCGCGACGATGTCGTACGGACCCGTGACGGGATCGACGGAGACGATGCCTTCGATCCCTCGAACCATCTCGGTCACGTGCCCGGCCTTGCCCACTTCCGTCTGGATCAAGATGTAGGCGCTAACCATCGGTTCCCCTTTTCCCCACGTGGGCTGCCCATCGTGGGAGGGGCCATGGGTCTTCCGCAAATCGGCAGGTCGGAGCCATGTCATTGCCCCACGTCGGGCTCGCTGAGGGCGGGCGTCGCGAGCGCGAACCAAGCGACGAGCGCCGCGCCGAGCGCGAGCACGCAGGCGCTGAGGTAGAGCGTCCGGGCTCCCAGGTGTTGGTACACGAACCCCCCGAGCCCGGCCCCGAGGATCGGTCCGATGCCGAACGACACCATCTGTCCGACGGCGTTCCCCGTCGAATAGAGCGAGCGCGGCAGGAGCCTGCCCACGACCACCACTCCCGTGGTGAACAGGAGGCTGAACCCGATCCCTTCGAAGACGGCGAGCACCGACAGGATGGTGGGGTCCGACACCGAACCCCACAGCAGGAAGGTCAGCCCGTACACGATGCAGCCGGCCATATAGACCTTCCGCAGCCCGAACCGCCGTTGGAGGCGGGAGGAGCTCCGCATGACCGGGACCTCCATGACGCCGCCCAGCGCGGTTCCCAGCCCGATCAGGAATGGGCCGCCGCCCTGATCCTCGATCCGCGGGCCGATGAAGTTCCACGCGGCGTTGAACCCGGTCCACACGAGGACCGCCGCAACCAGGAACCCCCAGAACCGAGGCGCGTGCCGGAAGACGGCCCCGACCGAACCCATCCGGCCGTGCCGCTCGAGGACATGCGGATGGTCTCGGATGACGGTCGTGCTCCAGGCGAGCACGAAGAGGGTGCTGGTCGCGTACAGCGGCATCGCCCACCCGATACCGAACCGTTGCAGGACGGCGCCGAACAACAGACACCCGCTCGCGTACGTGAGGCTCGACCATCCTCGGATCCGTCCGTAGTCGGACATCCGGCCCTCGCCCAGGTGCTCCAAGGCGATCGCATCGACGTTCGGCTCCTGCGCGTCCATGAAGAACGCTTGGGCGACCATCAGCAGGGTGATCGCGGGGACGGCCGTGGCGGCGTTCAGCATGAACGCCGCCACGGCCGACCCCGCGAGTCCGACCTGCAACGCCGTGAGTCGTCCGATCCGCGTATCGGAGAGATGACCCCAGATGGGGTTCGCCACCATCGAGGACGCGGCCGTGAGGGCCAGCACGACACCGATCTGGCTCTCGTCGAGTCCGTGGTCGTCGCGCAGATACAGCGCGAGGAACGGGAAGAACGCGGCGACCGCGAATCCCATGGTCAGGTACATGCCCTGCACCGCGCTCGCGTCTCGGACCCGCGGTCGACGCATCGCGTCAGCCTAGACTTCGCGCGATGGCGAAGATCGCGATCATCGGCGCCGGCAGTGTTGAGTTCACGCGGAACATCCTGACCGACCTCTGTTCGTATCCGGAGCTCGCCGGCACGCTCGAGTTCGCGTTGCACGACATCGACGAGGAGCGGCTCGACTACGCCGAGCGCGCGGCGAAGCAGATCGTCGCTCGGCTGGACGCCGGCGACGTGGTCTCGGCACACCCGGACCGCACGACCGCCTTCGACGGCGCCGACTACCTGATCAACGAGATCCAGGTCGGGGGATATGAGGCAACCGTCCGCGACTTCGAGATCCCGAAGCGCTACGGGCTCCGTCAGACGATCGCCGACACGATCGGGATCGGGGGCATCATGCGCGGCCTGCGCACGATCCCCGTGATGATCGAGATGGCCGACGAGATGGCGGAGCGATGTCCCGATGGACTGCTCCTGAACTACACGAACCCGATGGCGATGGTCCCCTGGGGGATCTGGGCGGGCTCCAGGTGGCCTGCCGCGCAGACGATCGGGGTCTGCCACAGCGTGCGGGACACGCACGCGTTCCTCGCGTCACTGGTCGGCGTTCCCGAGGACCGGATCGCGTTCCGGACTGCCGGGTTCAACCACCAGTGCTTCGTCTACGAGTTCCGAGACCGGGTGACGGACGAGGACCTGTACCCGCGGCTCCGCGACATCGTCGAGGCTGACCCGGACGGTCTCGGACGTCGTGTGCGCGTCGAGCTCTTCAAGCGGTTCGGATACTTCCCCACGGAGAGCTCGGAGCACAGCGCCGAGTACGTGCCGTGGTTCCTGCCACATGACGACCAGATCGAACGGTTCCGGATCCCGGTCGACGAATACCTCCGCCGGAGCGAGGACAACCTGAAGGGATGGGAAGAGCTGAAGACGTCCCTCGATGCCGGTGCCCCGATCGAGCTCGAGCGGAACGACGAGCTCGCGTCGCGCTTCGTATCGGCGATCGAGACGGGAACGGCGACCGAGCTCTATGCCAACGTGCGGAACGAGGGACTCATCGACGGGCTCCCGGAGGACGCGTGCGTCGAGGTGCCGGTCACCGTGGATAGGAGCGGCGTGCGACCGACGCGGATCGGTGCCCTCCCGTCCCAATGCCTGGCGCTCAACCGCACGTTCCTGAACGTGGCGGAGCTCACCGTCCGGGCCATCGTGGAAGGTTCGCGTGAGCTGGTCTATCGGGCGGCGATGCTCGACCCGAACACGGGCGCCACGCTCACGACGAGCGAGATCGTCGCGGTGGTCGATGATCTGATCGACGCGCACGGCGAGCTGATCCCGGTCGCGATCCGGTAGGCCTTCGCCCGGTCGGCGCCGGGGTGAACGGCGTTCCGCAAGGCGGAACGCATCGGATACCATCGAGGCATGGGCAGAGGGGCCGCTCCGGCCGTCGAGAGCGTCGATCGAGCGATCCGGATGCTGGAGGTCCTCGGCCGGCATGGTTCGGGCGCATCGCTGGACGAACTGGCGACCTCGCTCTCCCTGCCGAAGAGCTCGCTGCATCGCACGCTCGCCGCGCTCCGCGAGCGGGGCTTCGCGACCCAGCGCGAGGACGGCCGGTACCTGTTGGGTCCGGAGCTGCTGCGGATCGCCTTCGACTTCTACGACCGGCTGGACGTTCGCGTCCTGCTCCGACCCACGTTGGAGCGGTTGCGCCGCGAGCTGAACGAGACGATCCACCTCGGCGTGCTCGACGGCGCCGACGTCGTGTACGTCGACAAGCTCGAACCGACACAGCCGATCGCGCTGAGCTCCAAGGTCGGCGGGCGGAACCCGGCGCACTGCACCGCGGTCGGCAAGGCGCTGCTCGCCTGGACGTATCCGACCACCGAGCGGCTCCTCCTGTGGGCCGCGGAGCACGCCCCGCTCGCCCATCCGACCGACCGGACGATCGATCGACCCGACGCGCTGGCTCGCGAGATGGCGCGGGTCCGTGCCGACGGGTTCGCGAGGGACATGGAGGAATCGGAGGCGGGGGTGCGGTGCGTCGCGGCACCCGTGTTCTTCGGCGCGGAGGGTCCCGTCGCGGCCATCTCGATCTCCGCACCGAAGGGGCGTCTGCCCGCGACCCGGATGCGGGAAGTCGTCCGCTCCCTGCTCCGGGAGATCGCTGCGACGCCGAGCGCTTCCCGGGCCGCCGGCTGACGGTGCGTTCTCTCGGTTGACCGGGCGGCATCCGTTCCGTGAAGATACGCGAGGAACGTGCACCGCAGAACAGCGTTCCGTCTCGCGGAACGCCGTGTGATGGGAGGCGCGTGGACCCGAACGCTGAGATCAGGACCGACGGGGCACCCCGAGGGACCGGCGCCTATTCGCAGGCCGTCCGGGCCGGTGACTTCGTCTTCATCTCTGGGCAAGGGCCGCTGGATCCGGGAACGCTCGAAGTCCGGGGCAACACGATCGAGGAGCAGACCGAGCACACCCTCCGGAACCTCGCGGCGGTCGCCGCGGCGGCCGGGGGGAGCCTGGCCGACGTGGTCAAGGTCTCGGCGTTCCTCTCGTCGATCGATCTCTTCCCGGCGTTCAACGCCACGTACGAGCGCATCTTCGCCACCGAACCCCGGCCCGCGCGCACCACGACGGGCGCGGAGCTTCGCGACATCCTGGTCGAGATCGACGCCGTCCTCTACCTGCCGAACGGGCTGCCGAACGGGTGAGCATGGATCTCGACGACCTTGACACGCCGTCGCTGGTGATCGATCTCAACACCCTCGAGCGCAACATCGGCGAGATGGCTGCCGTCGCCCGAGGGGCTGGCGTCGGGCTCCGGCCCCACACGAAGACCCACAAGTCCCCCGAGATCGCCCGGATGCAGCTGGACGCCGGGGCGACCGGCATCACCGTCGCGAAGCTCGGGGAGGCCGACGTCATGGCAGACGCCGGGCTCGATGACCTCCTGATCGCGTTCCCCCTCGTGGGTGAACGGAAGCTGGAGCGACTCCGCGAGCTGCTCGAGCGCGCACGGGTGCGCGTGAGCCTGGACGCGGTCGAGGTCGCCGAGGGCGTCGGGCGCGTCGGCAAGGAGCTCGGGCGCGACGTCCCGGTGCTCGTCGAGGTGGACACGGGGTTACACCGGATGGGCCGCGAGGCGGGGGATCCGTCGGCGCGGCTGGCAGTGGACATCGCGGGCGTCCCCGGCGTCGAGGTCGTTGGGCTGCTGACTCACGGGGGTCACGCGTACCGCTCGGGTGACCCCGACGAGCTCCGAACGATCGCAACACGCGAGGCGATGGACGTGCTCGACACGGCCGAGCGATGCGGACGCGAGGGCCTCCCCATCCGAGAGATCAGCGTCGGATCCACGCCGACCGCTCGCGTCGCGGCTACGGTTCACGGCGTCACCGAGATCCGCCCCGGCACGTACGTCTTCAACGACGTGCAACAGATGCGGCTCGGGATCGCGACCGAGGAGTCGTGCGCGGTGCGCGTCCTCGCGACCGTCGTCGCGCGCCCGACCGCCGAACGGTTCCTGATCGACGGCGGGACGAAGTCGTTCTCGTCGGACGGCGGCGACGGGCCGCCTTTCCCCGGACGGGGCGTCGTCGCCGGCCGGCCCGACCTGGTGCTGGACTTCATGAGCGAGGAGCACGGCGTCGGCCACCTGGTGGGCGACGCCGAGCTCCGGATCGGCGAGCGCCTCGAGGTGCTCCCGCTCCACGTGTGCTCCACGGTCAACCTCTTCGACGTCGCGTTCGGGATCCGGAGCCGGGTCGTGGAGCGCGAGATCGCGATCGCCGCGCGGGGCAAGGTGCAGTGATGCGCGGCCTCGACGGCAAAGGGGTTCTGATCGTCGGGGGCACGAGCGGGATCGGGCTCGCGACCGCGCGGCGGTTCCTCGAGGAGGGGTCGCGCGTCTTCGTGGCGGGCAACGACGAGGCGGAGTTGAAGGAGACCCGAGCCACCCTCGCCGAGCTCGGCGCGATCGACGGAGTGGTCGGCGATGTGAGCGTCGAGGACGACGCGGAGGCGATCGTCCGTGGCGCGACCGCGTTCCTGGCGCGGATCGACGTGTTGATCAGCAACGCCGGCGTCGCGCACAAGGCGCCGTTCCTCGAGACGCGAACCGATGCGTGGGACCGGACGATCGCGGTCAACCTCCGCGGGATGTTCCTCGTCGCCCGCGCCGTCGGCCGCCTGATGGCGGCCGACGGCGCGGGCGGCGCGATCGTGAACATGGCGTCCACGAACGCGCTCGGCGGCGAGGAGCTCTTCACCGCCTACAACGCGTCGAAAGGCGGGGTCCTCCAGCTCACCCGAACGATGGCGGTCGAGCTCGGGTCCGCGGGCATCCGGGTCAACTGCCTCTGCCCGGGCTTCATCGACACCCCGCTCAACCGAGGGCTCGAAGACGAGGCGTGGATCCAGACCTATGAGCGGGAGAAGATCCCGCTCGGGCGTCGAGGTCGCGCCGACGAGGTCGCGGCCGCCTACGCCTTCCTCGCCTCGGAGGAAGCGTCGTTCATCCACGGTGCGGCTCTGGTGATCGACGGCGGGCAGACGGCGGTGATGTGACGTGGGGACGCCGCTCGACGGGCTCCGCGAGCTCCCGACGGGTTCCGGTCGTGTGGCGGTGACGTGGCTCGGCCAGTCGGGCTTCGCGCTTCGTTCGCGGCAGGCGACCGTCCTGATCGACCCGTTCCTGTCGCCGCACGAGGGCCGCCGGTACGAGTCGGCGCTCCCGGGCGCCGCAGCGACGGGCGTCGACCTCGTTCTCTGCTCGCACGAGCACGTCGATCACCTCGATGCGGCCAGCGCGCCCGCGATCGCGACGGCGTCGCCGGGCGCGACGTTCGTCGTCCCGGCACCGATCGTCGACATGGTCACCGAAGTTGGCGTCGCGAAGGACCGCGTCCTCGGCGTCCAACCCGGCGAGACCCACGAGCTGGACGGGATCATCGTTCGCCCCGTTCCGGCCCGTCATGGGGTCACGATGGCCGATGCATACGGCTTCGGCGAGGAGCTCTCCGGTGGACTGATCCGGTTCGTCGGATTCGTGCTCGAGATGGACGGCGTCCGCATCTATCACGCCGGCGACACGATCCACTACGAGGGGATGGAGGCGACGGTCGGGGCGCTCCGACCGCACGTCGCCCTCCTGCCGATCAACGGTCGTCACGCCGAGCGCGAGGCCCGAGGGATCGTCGGGAACCTCAACGAACGCGAGGCCGCGTGGCTGGCGGCGACGGTCGGCTCCGAGACGCTGATCCCGATGCACTACGACCTGTTCACGAGGAACCTCGGCTCAGCGCCCGAGGTCGTGGAGGCCGCCGAGGAGGAGGATCGCGCGGTAACGGTCCTCGTGCCTCCGCGAGAGACCCCCTTCGTCGTGGTGGCGGGGAGGGACCGATGAGGGCGCTCGTCTACCTCGGGCCACGACGGATGGAGCTGCAGGACGTTCCGGATCCCGTCGCCGGCCCGGGTGAGGTGGTGATCGACGCGGTGGTGTCCGCCATCTGCGGATCGGATCTCCACGGGT
>Ga0209058_1003497_pt1 | contig 12677 bp, 10 predicted proteins | sample GraSoiAngelo_147_FD_185904 | JGI IMG/M metagenome (GOLD analysis project Ga0209058, IMG submission 185904) | Grasslands soil microbial communities from the Angelo Coastal Reserve, California, USA - 14_1009_05_40cm (SPAdes) (version 2) | ecosystem: Environmental > Terrestrial > Soil > Grasslands ... | reverse complement strand
GACGCGAACCGGTGATCGATCCGGACGTCCCACTGATCCTGATCGTCGGTTTCGCTGGACGTCCGGCGGTAGTTGTTCGCGGTGCCGGCCGACGTCGGCAGCGGATACCGTTGCAGCAGCGCTAGCGCGACCGGATCGATTCGGTCGAGCGGAATGGCGTTGCCGGGAAAGGCCGTGCGCGTGATCCCGTTCGTCGTGGCCGGATCGTAGATGAGCGGCATGCGCCCGGCGATCGCTTCGGTGAAGATTCCTTGCCGCTCAAGGATCGTCGGCACCGTGGAGATGGCGGTCCTGCCGATGGCCTGACGCTGCCCCTGATAATCGACGAAGAAGAACGTTCGATCCTTCGCGACAGGACCGCCGAGCGTGCCGCCGAACTGATTGCGGCGGTACTCCGGCTTGATCGGATTGCCGGACTGGAAAAAATTCCGCGCGTTGAGCGCTTCGTTTCTCAGGAACTCGAATGCGGTCCCGTGCCGCACGTTGGCGCCGCTCCGGGTCGTCAGGTTGATCACGCCGCCGTTGAACCGGCCGAACTCCGCCGGCGGGCTGTTGCTCTCGATCTTGAATTCCTGAATCGCATCCACGACCGGGAAGAACGCCACCTGACCCGGCTCCGGCTGCAGCACCGAGATGCCGTCGAAGAGATATTCGTTGGTGCGCGGGCGGCCGCCGTTGATGCGCGGCAATTGCGAGCTCGGCGGCAGTGCGACACCGGGCGCCAGCGAGGCGAGCGTGATGAACGTGCGGCCGTTCAACGGCAGTTGGACGACCTGCTCGTGCTCCACGACGGTGCCCAGGCTGGCGGTTTCGGCGCGCAACGCCGTCGCGTCGGCCGTCACGGTCACCTCCTCGCGAACGTCGCCGATCGTCAATTCGAAATCGAGGCGCGCCGTTTCACCCGTCGCGATGCGAATACCGTCGCGCCGGATCTCCTTGAAGCCGGGCATCACGACGTCGATGCGGTACCTGCCTGGCGGCAGGCTCGGCGCCGTGTACACGCCGTTGTTCGTCGTCACGACCACGCATTGCTGGTTCGTCGCGTCGCTGGCGAGCGTGACAGTGACGCCCGCGACAGGCGCGCCGGCCTGGTTCCTGATCGCGCCGGTCACCTCGGCTCCCGCCATCTGTGCGAGCACGAGCGACGGCGTGGCGGCCATCGCCGCCGCGGCCACGAGCCAACAACCGCATACGCAGACCCTTACGAGACGCATTCGGACTCCGCTGCCGCACAGAGGCGTGGCTGGCACTGTACTTCGCGCCGAACCGTCGATCAAATCGGCTTGAATCGCCTCAATACGGAAGATTGACGCGGGCAAAGTATCCTGTGGCCGTGCGCCTGCCGATCGTACTGACGTGTGTGCTCGCCGCGGCGCAGAGCCAGCCGCCGGTACGCGATACGCGGACGTTCTCGTCCGGCGTCGAGCTGACCAGCCTTACGGCCACGGTCACGGACAAGGAAGGCCATCTCATCACCGGTCTGCCACGCGAGGCGTTCGCAATCTACGAGGACGGCGAGAAGCAGGACGTGGCGGCGTTCACGAACGAGCGCGTCCCGATCGGTCTGGGCCTGCTGCTCGACATCAGCGACAGCATGTACGGCAAGCGCATCGCGGACGCCCGCGCCGCCGTGAGCCGCTTCCTCTTCACGCTGCTCGACGAATCCGACCAGTTCTTCCTCGTCGCGTTCAACCACCGCCCGCGGACGCTGACCGGCTGGACGCACGGGCACGAGGAACTCGATCGCGCGCTCGCGGCGCTCAAGCCGTCGGGCGGCACGTCGATCTACGACGCGATCATCGAATCGCTGCCGCTCATCGATCACCGCAACCGCCAGCGCGCCGCGCTGCTCGTCATCTCCGACGGCGCCGACACGGCGAGCACGGCAACACTCCGCGACGTCCGCACCTCGCTGCTGCGGAGCGACGCGTTCGTGTACGCGGTGGCGATCGACTCGCCCGAGCCGCAGCCGATCAACACGCGGGTCAACGCGCAGGCGCTCCGCGAGATCACGTCCGAGAGCGGCGGGCGCACCGAGATCGTCCAGAGCTCCGCGGACCTCGAAGCGGCCACGGCGCGCATCGCCGAGGAGTTGAACAGCCAGTACGTGCTCGGCTACAACTCGTCGCATCGCGCGGACGGCAAGTTCCACAGCATCCGCGTGAGAGTCGCCGGCGTCGATTACCGCGTCCGTTCGCGCAACGGCTACGTCGCGACGCCGCGGTGAGCGCGCCGTCCGTTTCGACCTTCGCGATCGCCCGGCGTCGCGGCCTAACACTTGACTCAGTCAACTAATCGTCCGAGAATGGCCGCGCCATGGCCGCTCCGGCGCAACACGTTGCCGCCGTCCGCGCGTTCAACCGCTTCTACACGCGCCAGGTCGGCGCGCTCGGCGAGCACCTCCTCGACAGTCCGTACTCGCTCACCGAGATGCGCGTGCTCTACGAGCTCGCGCACCGCGACGATCTCACCGCCACCGATCTGGGGCACGACTTGGGCCTCGACGCCGGGTATTTGAGCCGCATATTGCGGCGGTTCGAAGCGAAAGGCCTCCTCCGCCGCACGGCGTCGCCGGCCGACGCCCGCCGCAACCTGGTCCACCTGACCCGGCGCGGCCGCAACGAGTTCGCGCCTTACGAAGAGCGGACGCGGAACGACGTCGGCGCCCTGCTCGGCCGCCTCTCGACGACCGGCCAGCGGCAGGTCGTCGATGCGATGCAGACGATCCAGCGCGCGCTGGCGACGCCACCGGCGGCGCCGGCGTACGTGCTGCGCCCGCATCAGCCGGGCGATATGGGATGGGTCGTCCAGCGGCACGGCGAGCTCTACGCGCGCGAGTGGGGCTACAACGCGCAGTTCGAGGCGCTCGTCGCGCGCATCGCCGCCGATTTCCTCGATCGCTTCGATCCCGTCCGCGAGCGCTGCTGGATTGCCGAGAAGGACGGCGAGCGCGTGGGCTCGGTGTTTCTCGTCAAGCACTCGGCGACCGTGGCGAAGCTGCGCATGCTGATCGTCGATCCGCACGCGCGCGGACTCGGCATCGGCCGCCGCCTCGTCGACCAGTGCGTTCGCTTCGCGCGCCAGGCCGGATACCGCAAGATCACGCTCTGGACGCACAGCCAGCTCAAAGCGGCGCGCGCCATCTACCAGCAGGCCGGCTTCCGCTGCGTGCACACGCAGGCGAACCGCTGCTTCGGCCGCAAGCTGGTCGACGAGACATGGGATCTCTTGCTCTAATCGCGCTCGCCGCCGTCCAGATTTCAGTGCAGGCGCGGGCCGTCGAGCCCGGCGAGCTCGTCGTGCTCACCATCGCCTTGCCCGAGCATCGCGATGCGGTGCGCGTCCGCGCATTCGACCGTGACGCCGCGGCATTTGCCGTCGACGATCGCCGGTGGCGGGCGCTCGTCGGCATCGATCTCGACGTCAAGCCGGGCGCCTACCTCGTCACGGTCGAGGCCGGCGCCGGATTGATGGCGACGACCGATCTCGTGGTCGCCCGCCACCGCTTTCCCACGCGTCGGCTGACGGTCGACGAAGGGTTCGTGAACCCGCCGCCGACGCTGACCGATCGCATCACGCAGGAGGCTGCGCTTCTCGGTACGACCTGGCAACAGGTGACGCCGGAACGCCTGTGGTCCGCGCCGTTCGTACGTCCAGTGCCGCAGCCGGCCAACAGCCAGTTCGGCACGCGAAGCGTCTTCAATGGCCGGCCGCGCGGCGCGCACGGCGGCGCCGATTTCCCGAGCCCCGCCGGCACGCCGATCCGCGCCCCGAACGCCGGACGCGTCGTCATCGCGCGCGATCTCTATTTCACCGGCAACACCGTCGTGATCGATCACGGTCTGGGCATCTTTTCCATGCTTGCGCATCTGTCGGCGATGGACGTGCGCGAAGGCGATCGCGTGGAAGCGGATGCGGCGATCGGCCGCGTCGGCGCGACGGGACGCGTGACGGGACCGCATCTCCACTGGGCGGTGCGCGTCAACGGCGCGCGCGTGGATCCGCTGTCGGTGCTCGCGCTGCTCGGAAACGAACCCTCAGGCCGCTGACGGCGTCCGGCCGGCGAGATCCGCGATCGTCGACAGCAGCCGCTCGCTGTCGATCGGCTTCGTCACGTGGGCCTGGAAGCCGGAGGACAGCGATCGCTCGCTGTCCTCGGCACGGCGAGCTTCGCCACCGTCCGCAGCGTCGCTTCGTAATCGAGCGAGCTCGCCAGCGCAGCGCTCGCTTCCGCGAGAAACGCCGATTGCTGCTTCGAGCGCTCGGCCCGCTCGCGGCTGATGCGCTGCTCGTCGTACAGCTCCGCCGTCGAAATCGCAGCCGCGGCGAGACTGCTGAGCGCGCGTGCGGTCGCGACCTCCACGTCGGAGAATTCGTGTGGCGTCTGGAAGTAGAAGACGACGGTGCCCGAGCCGCGCCCGGAAATCGTCAACGGCGCGGCGAGGATCGACTCGATCCCTTCGCGACGATACGCGTCGAGCCGCTCGTCGAGCATCGGGACGCTTTAGACCGACCGCGCGACCAGCGGCTCGTCGAACCTGACGCTCGACACCGGTCTGCCGTGATAGCTGCTGATGATGCGCCGCGCGAATTCGTCTGAGATTCCCCACGAGGCTGCGATCTGCCAGCGGCTCGTGCGCGAGTCGAGGCGCCAGATCGCGTACCCGTCGGCGACGATCATCGTGCGCGCCAGCACGATGATGGCGGGCATCACGTCCTCGACCTCCGGCGATTCGAACAGCGTGCTCGACGCCGCGACGAGCCACGCGCTCGGCCGCGGCGTTCCACGACTGCACGACGCCGTTCAGGTCCTTGCTGATGATCGCGTCGTCAGAGGTGGCGACGATCGCAGCGAGTCGGTACGCGTCAGCGTACGACATGAGCGTAAAGATCTTACCTTGCACGCGGCGGAGGGACGATCTGAAGACCGTGCTGGTGCGGTCACGGTGGCTGAGCTTGCGTCGGCTTGCGCGTCAGCAGTGCACGGCTGCTGTTGCAGGATCCGACACTGCGCGGGCACGCCGCGGCGCAATCAGCCGCAGAATGACCGCGGCTCGAGCGTGGTACTCAAATTGCGAACGTCAACCGGCGTATGGCGTTCTGTCTCTCTTCCAGCGCCGCCGGCGCGACCGCGAGCGACCACACCATCCGCATATTGCGCTGGACCTTCCGCCGAGACGAGGAGACGGTCGTCTGCGAGCTGGGATTGAACGGCGAGGATTCGGCGTACGAGCTGCGGATCGATCCGCCGCGCAATCCCATCGGGCTGGCGACCGAAATCTTCGACGATGCGACGTCGGCCTTCCAGCGCCACTCGGCGATCGAGCGGGTGCTGGTCGGCGACGGCTGGTCGCTCGAACGCTTCGAATCGGAACGCCGGCGGCGCTAGCGCGCCGGCGGTCGGGCGCGTATCGCTGGCCACGAAGACACGAAGTCGCCACCGGCGTCGATTGCGCCCACGAACATCACGAAATCGATTCAAGGTGGTGGTACGTTTCGTGCGTTTCCTGTCGTTCGTGCGCCGGCATGCGCACGATGAAGGTTGCCCCGCGTCCCTCGCCCTCGCTCTGCGCCTCGATCGTTCCGCCGTGCAGTTCCACCAGCTGACGCGCGATCGCGAGCCCCAACCCGAGCCCGCCGTGTTGCCGCGTGAGCGACGCATCCGCCTGCCGGAACTTGTCGAATACGAACGGAAGAAATGCCTGCGGGATGCCCGAGCCGGTGTCGCTCACCTCGAGCACCGCTTCGCCGTCCCGACGGCCGACGTCGACCGTCACGCGTCCGCCTGACGGCGTGAACTTGACGGCGTTCGAGAGCAGATTCCAGACGATCTGCTGCAGCCGGACGGCATCGCCGACGACTCGAATGGGATTGGCCGCACGCATGTCGATGTCGATTTTCTTGGCCGACGCGGCCGGCGCGATCGCTTCGATTCCGTGCTGCGCCACGGTGACGAGATCGACCGCCTGCATGTCGAGGCGCAGGTTGCCGGCCATTCCGCGCGCGACGTCGAGGATGTCGTCGACGATCTTCGCCTGCGCCTGCGCGTTTCGGACGATGGCTTCGCTCGCCTGCTTCATCCGGAGCGCATCCAGGTGGCCCGTGGACAGCATGCGCGACCACCCGAGGATCGCGCTGAGCGGCGTCCGCAGCTCATGGGAGAGCGTCGCGAGAAATTCGTCCTTCAGCCGATTCAACTCTTCGGTCTGGCGGAAGAGTCGCGCGTTCTCGACCGCCGTCGACACGCGGCGCGCGAACTCTTCGATGAGCACCACATCGCTGTCGGTATACTCCCGGCGCGACTCCTGCTCGGTGGTCCCGAACGACATGACGCCGACGACGCGTCCGCGCACGATCAGCGGCGTGCCGATGTACGCGTACGCGCGCAGTTGCTCCCCGAGCTTCACCAGGGCGGGGTCGATATGGTTCGCAAGGGCAGAGGCCGTCTCGCGGAGCTTCTCCGGGGACACGACGAGCGTCGTGCCAGCCTTCATGATGCGCTGTGCGAACGTCGGCACCGCCGACGGTCCGGTCGATTCGAGCGCGCGCAGCGCGAGATCGCGGACGAGCGGCTCCTTCTCGCGCACGACGTGTCCCCAGGCGACATGACGCAGCGCGCCATGGTGATCCTCGACGATGACGTTGCAGTAGTCGCCGAGGCGGGGCAACGCCAGGTGCACAGCGCGATCGAGCGTCTCGCCGTAATCGAGCGTGGTGCCGAGCAGCAGGCTCACATCGGAGAGAAACGCCAGCCGGTCGCTCGCCGCAACTGCCTGACCGCGCGCCTTCCGCTCTCGATCGAGCAATTCCTCGAGCGTCCGCTCCGCGACCACCCGCTCCGTGACGTCGCGCGCGATCGTCGAAGCGCCGACGATCGCGCCGGTTTCATCGCGAATCGGTGAAATCGTGATGGAAGTCGCGACCGTCGAACCGTCCTTTCGCACCCGGATTGTCTCGAGCGGATCGACGCGGTCGCCGCAGCGGATCCGTTCCATGATGTTCGATTCCTCGTCGAGTCGATCGGCGGGAATGATGAACGTGATCGATCGGCCGATCGCTTCGGCCGCCGTGTAGCCGAACAGCCGCTCGGCGGCCTGGTTCCACGACGTGATCATCGCTTGCAGATCCTTTCCGATAATCGCATCGTCGCTCGATTCGACGATGCCCGCTAGGTGGTGGCTGGCAAACGTGGCGGCGGAGCGCGCAATGATCGCGCGGTGGAGGTTCTCGTTCAGCCGCGACACGATGATGCCGGCGGCGATGAAGATCGCGAGCGGAATCGTGTTCTGCGTGTCCTGAAGCAGATGCGGCTCGAACACGAATTCGGACACGGTGACCGCGGCGCTCGCCAATGTCGCGAGGACGCCGGGGCCGAAGCCGCCGTACCAGGCCGCGAGCATGATGGCTGGATAAAAGAGCAGGAACGGGACGTTCGGTCCCAGCCACGGCGCCACGACCGTGCGGACTGCCTCGGCCATAATGACGAACACAAGTCTACTCGCGCCAGCACCGGAAAGTGATCAGATCCGAAACGCTGCGGCAGGCGCCGTACCTCGATTGCCTTGACGCCGCGCGCGAACACGTAATCGAGCCGCGCGTGAAGTCCAAGCATCCCAATCCACGTCGCGCGTCGGTCGTCGATGGTCGATCGAACCGGAAAGACTTTCCGCACGGTCGCAATCGCCGGTTCCTCGTCGCCCATCCATGTATTGAAGTCGCCGCCGACGATCGTCGGAACGGCGGCCGAGGCGCCGAGGGCCTCGATGACCGCTTCGGCCTGTCGCCTGCGCGCGCGAAACGGACCGCCACGCGTGAACACCGCCGTGTCGAGATGAACGTTCGCAATCCTGAGCTGCCACGCGGCTCCGCCCCGCGTGCGACCCGCGACGACTGCGCTCGCCGCGACGCGGCGCTGCCGTTCGAGCGGCAGCTCGATCACCAGCGCGTCGGTGAGCGCGATAGTCGACAGAATCGCGTTTCCTCGATCTTCGGGCACGCGCGACACCGCGCCATTGCGCATCGACGGCGCGTAGAGAACTGCGAGGCCGTGCTCGCGCGCGACGGACCGGACGTCTTCGCGCGGCCGGCCCGGCGGCGCCGGCGCAATCGGCCCCGGCACCGGAAATCCTCGGGGGAAATTCGAGGGCACATCTGTCCCGGCGCGGTACGTTTCCTGGAGCATCAGGATGAAATCGGAGGCCGGTTCGCCGTCCGTGAACTCTCCGCGGAGCAGTCGCGCGATGAGCGCGTCCACATCGCCGCCGCCCACGTGCACGTTCCACGTGATCACGGTCAGCCGATCGAGCGGTCGGCGCGTCGTGGCGGCGACGGCGGGCTCGAAGAGCACGGGTCCCACCGTGTCGCACCACCGCGACAATTGGGCGCGCACGGCGTCGCCCGGCGGAGCAATCCATTCGACACGGCGCTCGGAGTCGGGGACGACGTCACGGCAGCCTGACGCCGGCGCGCCGGCCGCCACGACATGCAGCAGAAGAACGGTCGTGGCGGCGCCAAAACTCATGCCGATTAGCGAATCGTGTGCCGACCGCTGCGCGATTACGGTTTCTCCTCGCCGATCAGCTTGTTCCAGATTTCGTACGGGACTCTGTCTTTGGGCACGACAGCCTGACCGGGCGTCACCGAAATCTCGCCCGTCGCCGTCAGCTGGCCGCGTTCGAGGTCAAGATACGTCGCGCCCTGACGCAAGCGCGTTCCCGGTTCGAGCACGGGAATCTGCTTGAGCTCGCTGTCGTTGAATCGATCGAGCGCGCGGTGCACGCTCTTGACGTCGTAGGCCGTACGCGCATCGGCCTCGCGTCCTTCCGGCGGCTGGCCGATGTTCTGCCCAGCCATACGGTCAGGGCTGAGATCGCGTGTCCATTCCTCTGGGTGCTTCTGCTCGGCTTGAGGTTTGTTCTGCATGATTTCTGTTGCTGGTTGCTGGTTGCGGGTTACTGGTTGCGGGTCTGCAATCCGCAATCCAAGGCGCAATCTCAAGCGCGGGTCAAACGCGCACGAGCACACCGCGCGCGGGGCGACCCGTCGCCCGCGCAATCGCGGTCGCATAGAGCGCGACCTGACGCCGGTAGCGGTCTTCGCCCTCCGTGGCGAGCTCGCGATCGGTTTTGTAGTCGACAACGGTCCACACGCCGTTCTCTTCGAACGCGAGGTCGACGACGCCTTCGACGAGCGCGCCGTCGGCGGTCGTGCAGGTGACCGGTGTTTCGCGACGGCAGGCGCCGCGCGCCTCTGCGGCGCGCGCGCGCGACAGCAGGTCGTGCGCGAGCAGGCGCGAAACGACAGCCGCGGCGGCGCGCGCGTCCTCGTCCGTCATCGCGAGCAGCTGCGCCTGCACGGCGGCGATATTGTCGACAATCTCCGGCGATGCATCGAACGGCGCCTGCGCCATGATTTCGTGGACGAGGGCGCCGAAGTCGAGCCCTCCCGGACGCACGCCGCCGGCGCCGAGGTTCACGATCGACACCGACTCCTGCCCCTCCTGCCTGCCGCGCACCGACTCCACCGTCGTCACCCATTCGTTCACGGTTTGCACCGACACCGACGCGGACGCGCCGCGGGCGCGCGCGTCGTGCCGCGCGAGTTGCCACGCGTCGTACTGCGTTCGTCCGTCGGCAATGACGTGCTTCGGCACGTCCTTGACGATCAGATCCTCGCGTCGGACGCCGAACGGCGCCTCGGCGCCCAACCGAAGCGCAGTCGGATCCCACCAGACCACCGAGTATCCGCCCGCGTCGGCAAACGCATGCCGACCGGGGCACACGGTCGACGGTCCGGCCACCTCGTCGTTCGGCCGCAGCAGCACCGAATCCTTCGATTTGAACGGCGGGCACTTCGGACCGCGCGTCGCCGTACGCCGCGTCGCAATCGGCGGGTACAGCGCGCGGTTGAGCGGGTTGAGCCAGCCGCCGTCCCACGGCTCGTCGCCGAGCGCCGGAACGACCAGCAGGTCTCGCGCGCGCGTGGCCGCGACGTACGCCAGCCGCACGCCTTCCGCCTCGTCGCGGCGCACCTCGACGTCTTCGTGCTCGTGCAGCTCGTGCGGCGCCCACCCGCCGATTTTCATCGCGCACAGCCGCTCGGAGACATCGAGGTACCGGCTCGCTTCGGCGCGGCTCATGCGGCACGTGAGATCGGCAAGGATGACGACAGGGAACTCGAGCCCTTTGGCCTTGTGGACCGTCATCAGCCGCACGCCGTCGCTGCCTTCTTCGAGAATCGGCGCTTCGCCCGCCTCCATCGACGACCCGTCGCGCAGCTCGTCGATGAAGCCGCGAAACGAGATGCCGCCGACCGCCTCGTACTGCCGCGCGAGCTCTGCGACGTGCAGCACATTCGCGAGCGCCTGTTCGCCCGCCGGGCGGAGCATGAAGCCGACGTGCGCGCGCGTCTGCGACAGGAGACGTCCGATCGTCTCGGCTACCGGCCGATAGTTGCGCGCGCGGTGCAACTGCTGCAGCAGCCGCAGCGCTTCGGCAATCGGCACGAGGTGCGCGGCCGGCTCGCCCGTCAGCGCAAGTTCTTCCCCCGAGTTCCCGCCCAGCTCCTTCGGAATCCTGAACGGATGGAACGTTCCGAACCGGTGACGGAATTCCAGCAGATGCTCATCGTCGATGGCGAACAGCGAGCCTTTCAGCGCAGCGAACACCGACAGCTCGTCGTCGGGCCACTCGATGGCGGCGAGCGCCGCGCGCACCGTCTCGACTTCTTCGCGGCCGTGGAACGCCTTGCCGCCGACGAGCAGGTGCGGAATGCCGCGCGCTTCGATCGCGTTGATGTACGGCCGCGTCACGTCGTCGCCGAAGCTGACGAATCGCCTGAAGAGAATCGCGATGTGCTTCGGCTGAATCGGCCGTTCCTCGATCGTCCAGCCGTTCTTCGCGTCGACGAGCCACTCGATGAACGCTCCGACCGCATCGGGCAGCGAGTCTTCGATCGCCTTGGCTGACGGCCGGAGCGGACCGCCGCCGCGTCCGTACGGTTTCGGGACCGGCAGCGCGACGACGGCAGGCTGTCCGGCCGTGGCGGGCCGCGACTGGGCGAGCGGCACGTAGTCGGCCTGCAGCGTCGATCGGTTTCCGGTCATCTCGTGCGCGAACGCGGCGTTCACGAAATGCTGGATCTCCGGCACGCTGCGATAGCTCGTCGTGAGATGCAGGACACGCCCGCCGCACGCCTCGAGCCGATCGCGTACGTCCCAATACGTGCCGACGTCGGTGCCGCGGAACCGGTAGATGGCCTGTTTCGGATCGCCGACGATGAACAGCTTTCCGGGCACGTCGTCGGCGAGCAGCTCCAGGATTTCCGCCTGAATCGGATCGGTATCCTGGAACTCGTCGACGAAGATGCGCGCGAATTTCTGACGCAGATGCCGGCGAACGTCGGCGTCGTCGCGGATCAAATCGCGCGCACGCACGAGCAGATCGGCGAAGTCGAGGGCGCCCGCGGCCTGCTTCAGCTGCTGGTACCGTTCGGTGGCGCCGCGCAGCTCCTGCTGCAGTGCAGCGGCCAGATCGGCGTCGGCGTCTTTGCGGAACTGCTGCAGATCAGCGAAGAGCGCGTCGCGCGCCGCGAGCACCTCCGTGCGCGTGACATCCTTTGCGAACTTGTAGCCGCTGCCCTTGCGCGTCCGCGAGAAGCCGCGGTCGCGCGTCAGATCGATGAGACGTGCCTCCCACCCGTCGAGATCCGTTCGTCCATTCGGGCTCGTCCGCGAAGCGGCCGAGCTGTGGCGGGGCTCGCCAGAGCCCGGCGCAGGCGGCCCGACCGACTGCTCCAGCTGAATCTGCCGGCTCAGACGCCGCACGCCATCGGTGTCGACGAACAGGTTGTCGCGATCCGACGACGCGCGCGACGTGAGATCCGCGAGTTGATGAAGCGCCTGCACGAGCCGATCGATCGTCGCCCCGCGATCGAACGCCGGGCGGGTCCAGGACCGCGGGAAGTCGCGCCATTCGGCGAGCATACGGCCGGCGTTGCGCAGCCGATCGATCGGTCCGTCGGCGTCGCCGCCGAAGCTGCTCCGTCGCAAGGCGCGCCGAACCCCTTCCGGCGGATCGGTGAGCGCCTCCTGGAGCCACGCTCGAAACGCGCGCGTGTAGAGGCGGTCGGCCTCGGGCTCCGTCAACACGACGAACAGCGGATCGACCGACGCCTCGACCGGGCGTTCGCGAAGCAGTTCCGCGCAAAATCCGTGAATCGTATTGACGCGCGCTTCTTCGAGCGTGGCGAGCGCCAGCTCGAGGCGCGGACGTTCGTCGCCGTCCGCGGTCGCGCGCGCGTGCTCGAGCGCCTCGCGCAAGCGCAGCTTCAGCTCGCCGGCGGCTTTTTCGGTGAAGGTGACGGCGACGATTTCGATCATCTTCGCGCGCCCCGTCGCGAGCACGCGCAGGATCCGGTTGACCAGCTCCGTCGTCTTGCCGGTGCCGGCGGCGGCCTCGACGACGAGCGTCGTGTCGAGATCGTCTTTGATCGCTTGCCGGGCGTCGGCGTCGTCGCATATCACGCGTGTCATCATTTTTTACTCTGCGCGGGGCCCCGCGCGCAGACGCCCTCGCGCCGTGGCGCTCGGGCGTATCCAGAACGGAACGTCGCAGCGGAGGACGCAAGGCCACAGGCGCTATCGCATCGACCGCAGTGCGATCAGATCGGCGATCTTG
>Ga0209058_1003494_pt1 | contig 12686 bp, 7 predicted proteins | sample GraSoiAngelo_147_FD_185904 | JGI IMG/M metagenome (GOLD analysis project Ga0209058, IMG submission 185904) | Grasslands soil microbial communities from the Angelo Coastal Reserve, California, USA - 14_1009_05_40cm (SPAdes) (version 2) | ecosystem: Environmental > Terrestrial > Soil > Grasslands ... | reverse complement strand
AGCCGCCAGCGCCGCCCTCGCACAGGGAATCACGGGGCTGGGTGCGGCCGCGCTGTTCGTCTTCTTCGGGCTATTGCCCTCGTACATCATCGCGATTTTCCAAATCCCCGATCTCAGCGCTGTCCTACGCCTCCTCCTCATGGCGGTGGCTGTCGGCGCGGTCGTCCTGATCCCGGCGATCGGCATGGGAATGACCTTTCCCCTGCTGACTGATCTCACCGCCAGAAGTCGCGACGCGCGCGGCGCCGACGTCGGCGTGGCCTACGCACTCAACACGATCGGCAGCATCCTCGGCGCGGTCCTCACGGGATTCGTGCTGGTCGTCCTGCTGGGGACCCAGGCCACCTTGCGGATTGGATTGGCCGTGAATGGAATCGCCGCGCTCGCTCTGGGGCTGATCGCTTCGCGCGGCGTCGCGGAAGGGTCGACGGACGATCGCCGCGTTCGGACGCGCGTGTTGGCCGGCGCCGGGCTCGGCACATTGGCCTTCGTTGCCGCCGCGGCGGCGCCTGGTTGGAGCACGCGCCTGATCGACCTGGGGCCGACGATTTACGCGCGGCAGCGCATGGACAAACCGGCGCGACAGCGGTTCCTCGCACACCGCGGCGTGCGCCAGCTCGCGTTCCGGGAAGGCCCCAACGCCACGGTAAGTGTGTGGGAGGGTGAGACAGGCCGATCCCTGCGCGTAAACGGCAAGGTCGACGCGTCCGATCGGGGCGACATGGATACACAGGTGATGATCGGCCTCGCGCCGGCGGTCGCCCGCCCCGGTGCCGCATCCGCGTTCTTGATCGGTTATGGGACGGGGGTCACCGCCCAGGTCCTTGCCTCGATCCCCGGTATGCAGCGTCTCAAAGTCGTGGAAATCGAGCCGGCCGTGGTAGCGATGGACAGCCTGTTCCGTGCTGTAAATGGTTCGGTCCTCTCTCGCCCGGGCGTCCAGGTCCTCATCGATGACGCGCGTAGCGCGCTACAGCTCGACCGGCAGCGCTATGATGTGATCGTCTCTGAGCCGTCCAATCCCTGGGTGGCGGGCATTGCGACGCTCTACACCCCCGAGTTCTTCCGCATCGCCAGTGGCCGGCTCACCACCGGCGGGGTCTTCTGCCAATGGATTCAGCTCTACCAGCTGCCGCTGCCGGTTGTCGCCGGCATCGTACGAAGCCTGCGCGAGGTATTCCCCCACGTGCATGTGTGGTTTGGGGGCACATCGGACCTCGTCGTGCTCGCGTCCGCGCGGCCGCTCACCTACGATCGCACCTGGCTCACGCACCTGATCGCCCCCGGCGGAGCGTTGCATCCGCTGGCCAGAGAATGGCTGAGTCTCGAATCGACTGACCAGTACTTTGGCCGCATGCTGCTCGGCGACTCCGGCGTGGGGCGTCTCGTCGCACGGGCGACCTTCGGCCATAGCGATGATCGCCCGCGGCTCGAGTTCGAGGCCGCGCGCCGCTTTCTCGATCCCGGGGTCCTGGCCCACGCCGTCTTCGACTCCCTGACGGAGATGGGAAATGGCGACAGCGGGACGGCCCCCTTCGCGCTGTTGCGAATACTCGCCACGCGACGCAGCGACGCGGGCGTGCTCCCGTATCTCGATGCGGCCCGCCGCGCGCAACCGACCGTGGCGGAGTGGAGCGTTCGCAGCGCGGGGATTCAACTGGCCTTAGGGGACACCGCGCAAGCCGACTCCTTGCTCGGTGTCACGCTGGCTCACAACGCGGGAGCGCCCTCGCCCGATGCGCTGCTCATGCACGGCTTGCTGGCGGCCGCGCGCAAAGAGCCGCTGGCCGCCCGGGCACTGGGCGAAGCGCTTGCCGCGGGTGCCGACACGGCGCAGGCGCGCGCGGCCCTGTCGTGGTTGGCGGTTCGCGGATCCCGATGGAATGAGGCTGCGTCGGAGGCGCGCGCTGCGCTCGGTACGGCGCAAGGCACGTTTCGCCATCCCTTCCCCGGCGAGTTTCTCACGCAGTCGCTGGGGCAGATCGCGCTGGACGCTCCGCCCGCTGTGGCCGACAGTCTGCTCCGTTACGCGGCGGAGCGCCGCCCCGGGTCGGCCCGCTATCGTGAGCTCGCGGCCGTCGCCGCGCTGCGGGCGGGCGATTGCGAGGCGGCGACGGCGAGCTTTATCGAGCTGTTGGATTTCGCGCTGGAGCGGGCAAACGGCCCGTCACTCGTCAGGGAGTGCCGGGCAGGCCGGGACTCTACGGCGAGGACCGGGGCCGCTGGCCGCGCGGGAGGGGCGGCGACGCGGGTGCGGGAGAAGCGCTGAGCACATCGCGGATCTCGCCAGCAGCCGCAATCACGTGATCGACGTCCCTGGACAGCGCGCGCGCCTGCTGCGTCGCGTGGGTCAAATCACTGAGGACGGCCGCCACACCCGCTGATCTCAGGCGCAGCAGATCGAACCGCACGTTTTGCATGGCGAGGACGCACGATTCGATCTGCTCCTCGACGTTCTTCCGCCGTGTCAGGAGGTCGCTCATCGCCTGGCGCTGGCGGTCGAGCATAGTGAGCTGGCGCTCGCGCTCTACGCCCTCTTCGTGGTGCTTCACCGCCTCGATGCGCATTTCGATCCGAGCCAACGCGCCGTCGTCGACGTCCACGCTCATCCCGTGGAGCATGCGGGCCAGGTCTTCGGCGCGTTTGAGCAGGGCGTCCACGGTCACGACCACGTCCGGCAGGAGTTTCCGCTCTGACGTGGGGACTCGCTCCATGATCTTGAGAATGGCCTCGCGGTCATTGCGGACGAGCCGAATCGTGTCGACGTGGCGCCCGAACTCATCGGCCTTGGGGGGCGATAACGCACGGCGCGAGCCCGCCCCCAGGAGGGCTTCCTGCGCGTCGGGTGCCGCCGGCCGGTTGAGGACATCGCGCCACGAGTAGCCGTTCTGCCAGAGCTTCATGTATTGCGGCAACAATCCGAAGCCGCCCCAGACGGCCGTCGGGAAGAGCGACAACCAGCCGAGACCGTTCCCCATGATCAGATCGATGCACATCAGTCCACCGCAGACGGACGCCCACGACACGAACGAGTCGCGGAACTTCGCGACCATGCGCGGCTCGCCACTGGGCGTGAGATCCGATTTGGGATCCTTCTTTGTCGGCCGAGTCGCACGCCGGCGCTCGAGTGGGCGACCGCCGCCGGACAGCCTCGCCGGCGGCAGGCCGCCGAGACGCGTCTCGGGTCGTGCCAGCGCGCCAGGGCCACTCGTGCGCCGAGACGGGCGATACGGTGGCGCGCTGCGCGATTCGAGCGCGCGCCGCAGCGCGTCGGCAGTCGGCCACCGCCCCTCAGGCTCTTTCTCGAGCGAGCGCATCACGCACGACGCGAGATCGTCGGGGCAGGTCGGTGTCTTGTCCTGGAGGTTGGGTGCCTGTTCGGTGATCTGCTTGAGCAGCAATCCGGGAACGGTCGGTGCCGAGAACGGCAGCTCCCCGGCCAGCATCTGGTAGCCCACGACGCCCAGACTATAGATGTCGGAACGACCGTCGATCTCTCGATCGCCGGCCGCTTGTTCCGGGCTCATGTAATGGGGCGTGCCAATCGCGACGCCGGTCGCGGTCAGCGTGCCCGGGCCGGTCGTCGAGGTGAGCGCCTTGGCGATGCCGAAGTCCGTGAGCACCGTCCGGCCGCGGCTTCCCTCCAGCAGGATATTGTCGGGTTTGACGTCGCGATGGATGATGCCGAGGGCGTGTCCCGCGCCGAGCGCGTCGGCCGTTTCCATCATGATGCGTCGGGCTTCTTCGGGTGGCAGTCGCTCGCGGCGTTTGAGGCGCGCCGCGAGCGATTCACCATCCACATAGGCCATCACGAAATACACGAGCCCGTCGGGGCCCTCTCCGACGGAGTGAATCGGAACGATGTGCGGGTGTGAGAGCCGCGCGGCCGTTTCCGCTTCCCGCAGAAACCGAATGCGGATTTCCTCGCGAAACGCGAGCTCCGGCGGCAGCACCTTGACGGCCACCTTGCGCTTGAGCCGCTCATCGCGGGCGTGATACACAACGCCCATCCCGCCGCGGCCTATCTCCCCTTCGAGGGTGAACGAGGAGCCAAGGGCCTGACTAAGCCGCTGTGCCAACAGATCGCTCATGCGCCCCAAAAGATAGTCTTCGAGCGTCGAGTTGGCAGCCACGCGCCGCTTTGGCGGCGTAATGCGGAACGGACCTGCCGTCTATGGTGTTTTTTCGTGGCACGGACGGTGCATTCCACACCCCGGGATCTCGTCCCTGTAACCCATGATCGGAGAATCCATGTCAGACCGGATGACTTTGCCCGTCCTGCCGCTGCGCGATGCCGTGTTGTTTCCCGGCGTCGCGTCGCCCATCGGCGCGGGCCGTCCAGCGACATTGCGCGCCATAGAAGCCGCCCTCAAGCATCCCGACCGCAAGATCTTCGCGGTCGCGCAAAAGGAAAACATCGACCAGGTCTCCCCTGGCGTGCTGTACAGCACCGGAACGATCGCGCGGATCAGCCAGGTCCAGCGCAACCTCGGCGGCGTCCAGCTCATCCTGCATGGTGAGGCTCGTGGGACGTCGGTCCACTATAGCGAGACGAATGGCTACCTCGAAGCGACGGTCCGCGAAGCGCCCGATCTCCCTCCCCTCAATGAGAAAGACGCGGCGTTCGTGGCGTTGCATCGGGAGGTTCGCGAGCGGGCCGCCGAGTTGGGCCAGAAGTCGGGCCTCCCGACGGAAGTCGTCCAGCAGGTGCTGGAGGGTGTCGCGGACCCCGGCGCCCTCGCCGATCTCGTCGCGGGCCATCTCGATATTCAGTCGATGGAGCGTCAGCAGCTGCTCGAAACGCTCGCGGTCGAGGATCGGTTGCGTCGCGTGCTGGTGCACGTGCAGCGCCAGATCGCCGTGCTCGACGCCCAGGAAGACATCAAGTCCCAGGTCCAGGAAGAGCTCGGCGAGCGCCAGCGCGAGATGCTGCTCCGTGAGCAAATGAAGGCGATTCGCAAAGAGCTCGGTGAGGAAGAGGACGCGGCGGAAGCCGATGATCTCAAGAAGCGGCTCGATGCGCTGGATTTGCCGGAAGCCGCCCGGAAAGAGGTCGATCGCGAGCTCGCGCGCCTCGAGCGCGCCGGCCGCGAGTCGATGGAAGCACAGGTCATTCGTACCTATCTCGAAACCGTTGCCGAGCTGCCGTGGAACAAGCGGGCGGAGGAATCGCTCGATCTGAAGCGTGCCGCGGAGATCCTCGAGGAAGACCACTACGGCCTCCAGGACGTGAAGGATCAGGTGCTCGAGTTCCTGGCCGTGCGTCAGCTCCGCCAGCAGCAACCGAACGAAACGTCGCCGGGGAACGAGGACGATCGCGCCGCCCGCGCGCCGACACTGCTATTCGTCGGACCACCCGGCGTCGGGAAGACGTCCATTGCCAAGTCGATCGCCCGCGCGATGGGTCGGCCCTATGTCCGCATCTCGCTCGGTGGAGCTCGAGACGAGGCCGACATTCGCGGTCACCGGCGCACCTACGTCGGTGCGATGCCGGGCCGCATCATCCAGGGCATGAAACAGGCCGGGGCCAAAAACCCCATCTTCCTGCTCGACGAGGTCGATAAGCTCGGCGTCTCGTTCCAGGGAGATCCCGCCGCGGCGCTGCTCGAGGTGCTGGATCCGGCGCAGAACGACACGTTCACCGACCATTATCTCGGCGTGCCGTTCGACCTGTCCGAAGTCCTGTTCATCGCGACGGCGAACTTCATCCAGAACATTCCTGGACCGCTGCTCGACCGTCTCGAAACCGTCAATTTTGCGGGCTACACCGAACGCGAAAAACTCGAGATCGCGAAGCGCTATCTCGTGCCGCGCCAGCTCCGGGAGAACGGTTTGCGGGCCGATCAGCTGACGCTGAGCGACGCCGCGCTGAGCGAGATCATCGCGAGCTACACACGCGAGGCGGGGGTCCGCCAGCTTGAGCGGGAAATCGGCAAGCTGGGACGGAAGATCGCCCGCAGGATTGCCGATGGCGAAACGAAACTAGTGACCGTCGGGCCGACGGATATTCCTGATCTCATTGGCCGGCCGAAGGTGCACCCCGAGCGGATGGCGGGAGAGGATCAAGTCGGCGTGGCCACGGGGATGTACTACACGCCCGTCGGCGGCGACATCATGTTCGTCGAGGCCAGCGTGATGCGCGGCAAGGGCGAGCTGGTACTCACCGGCCAGCTGGGCGACGTCATGAAGGAATCGGCGCGCGCGGCGCTCACCTACGCCAAGTCACACGCGGACCTGTTGGGCATCCCGGAGGGCGCGTTCATCGATACGGACATTCACGTCCACGTGCCCGCCGGTGCGATTCCCAAGGATGGACCGTCGGCCGGTGTGACGATGGCCACGGCCCTGGTATCGGCGCTGTCGCGTCGGCCCGCGAGGCACGACATCGCCATGACCGGCGAGGTTACGCTGCGTGGGCGCGTGCTCCCGATCGGCGGAGTCAAGGAAAAAGTCCTCGGCGCCGTGCGCGCGGGCATCACCACGGTGATCGTGCCGAAGGAGAACGAGCGCGATCTCGAGGACCTGCCGGAAGAGGTGCGCAAGACGCTCAAAGTGCATCTCGTCGAGGAGCTCGGCGAAGTGCTCACGCTCGCGCTCCGGGGGGCGCGGTTCGAGGCGGGGCACCTCGTGTTCGAGGGGGATGCGCCGAAAGAGCCCGGCATGGTGCGGCGGAACTAGGCTCGACCGGAGAGCAGCGGCGTGAAAACAGGAGGGGCCCAGTGCGGCCCCTCTTCTTTTTTCATTCTTGACGGCCGCTTGACGGATGGATTGTCTAGTCAGGCACCCTCGTACGTCGACAGGGCGCGTGCCCGCGCGATTTCGACGGAGCAACTGTCGGCGGATCAACGGGAAGAAAAGGAGTGCGACCATGTTCACGTTCCGCAGACTCGCACTAGTCGTCGTCATTGCCGGGCTGGCGTCCGGCTGCGAGCGACAATCGATGGCGTCGACTGAAGTGGACGCCGACCGACAGGCCACCGCTGTGACCCAGGGTCCCGGAACTTCCACGAACGAGGCGACAGACCCGCTCCGGCCGGTCTTTGGAACGGGTGATGCGGGCTTTGTCGCGAAGTTTCTGAGCCCCCAGACCATCGGAAACTCCGCGATTTTCGAGCGGGATGGCAAGTTTGTTACGATTGGGGGAACCGGCAATACGTGTTGTAGCCTGCAGGTTGACGGCGGGTTCTCGGCCGGGGCACCTATCCTCAATATTCAGCAGCTCGACCCCTCTGGTGACGTCAACCTCGACTTCGCGCAGGCCGGCTTCGGGCGACTGGGCGACGTGGGCGTAATTCGGACCAATGGGCCCGAGCGCTTCGCCATCCTCAGCCGGGGGCGGAATCCGAGGGGACTGTCGCTGTCGCTCGCCGAGGACGGCGGGAACGTAGGGATCGGAAACGTCGAACCGCACCAGAAGCTCTCTGTCGTCGGCGACGTCGCGTTTTTTGGAACGGGTCATACGTGCTGCGTGTTGCAAGTGCAAAACGACTTCCCGGCCGGCGGCACGATGGTCAACCTTGTTCAGCTCAACCCTACCGGGGCCAACGTCCTCGAATTCGCGCAGGGCGGCTTCGGGGTGCTGGGAGATGTGGGGATAGCTCGGGCAGGTGGGCCCGAGCGCTTCGTAATACTCAGCAGCGGGAGGAACCCCCGAAAGCTTCCGCTGGCGCTGGTCGAAGGCGATGGCAACGTGGGGATCGGCACCCCCGATCCGCAGACGAAGCTGGATGTCGTCGGGAACACAAGCATCAATGGAAATCTCACGGTCACCGGGACCAAGTCGTCCATCGCCACACTGAGCGACGGCCGACGCGTGCTCCTATATGCTGTCGAGAGCCCCAAGAACTGGTTCGAGGACTTCGGTACAGCCCGACTCCAGCACGGCGAGGCGTGGGTATCCCTGGAGCGCGTCTTCGGCGAGACCGTGAACACGGGCGGTACCTACCACGTGTTTCTGACGCCGAACGGCGACTGCAAGGGTCTGTACGTCGCTGAGCGGCGTGCGGACGGCTTCGTGGTGCGAGAGCTCGGCGGCGGCAGGTCAACGGTGAGCTTCGATTATCGCGTTGTTGCCCCTCGTCGCGGATTTGAAACCGTGCGTCTTTCGGAGCTGCCGTAAAGTAGCTGGGCTGGGCGGTCGTCAGTCAGCCCGCGCTTACTCCGGCCACAACCAAGTCGACCGCCGCCTCGCGCCAGCGCTCGCGGAGCGAGGGTTCATCGGCGCCGAGCGGGCGGGCGCTGGCAGCGACGACCGCTTCCATATTGAGGTAGCCGACCATCAAGATCAGGGCTTGGGCAGCGGCCAGGTGCGGATCCAGATCGTCCCGCACCTGGCCCAGGCCTTGACCCTCTGCCAGCAATACAACCAGCCGATTGATAGCGGGCTCGAATGCCGCGCCGGAACGCGTCCCCTGCCCGAGCAGCGCGACGATCTGCGGATTTCTCGCCAGGAATTCGAACTGCGCCGCGAGCGTCAGCCGCAGCCGTTCGAGCGGACCGCCCGGTGGATACGCTAAGCCGGCCAACGCGGTCTCCAGCTCACCGGCGGACTGCGTGAGCACGGCCTGAAAGAGGCCGCGCTTCGAGTGGTAGTAGTAGAACAGCAGCTGCTTGTTGACGCCCGCGCGACGCGCGATCTGCTCTACGCGCGCGCCCGCGAAGCCGCGCCTGGCGAACTCTTCACGGGCCGCCGTCACAATTCGTAATGCTCTATCATTACTCAGCTTGGGTGGCATTTGCCGATTTCGTCAACCGTTTGGTTGACAAAATCTATCGCCGATTGCTGGTTGGCGCCACTGGTCGCGCCGACCGTGCAACGTTCTCCGGAATGCGGGACAGACCTTCCTTGAGAAACTCCAACAGCAAGCGATTCACCTGATCGGGCGATTCCTCGGGGGCATCATGCCCCGTGCGCTGAAGGACGACGAACTCGCTGCGCGGCAGCTCGCGCGCGAAGCGGATGCCATCGCCGATCGAGATCCATCGATCCGCATCGCCCCAGAGGACCAGCGTGGGCGTCTGCACACTGGCGAGACGCCCGCCCAGCGTGTCGAACCTGAACTCCCGGAGCACCCCTCGCAAAGCACGCCCATAATCGGGATCGGGGACCGGCGCGTAGTACTGGTCGACGTCAGCGTCTGTGACCTTGCGCGGATCGGCAAACGTCGAACGGAGGATCCGGCTGGTGATCCAACGCCCGCGGAACGCGGTGGCTACGGCTCCCACGAACGGCCAGCGCGCCAGTTTGAGTGCACCGGGCCAGCGCACCCCGAAGCCGGCGGCATCGACGAGCACGAGGCCCCGCACGCGATCGGGATACGCCCGCGCGACCTCGGCCGCAATCGCGCCGCCCATCGAGTGGCCCACCAGCACCGCACTCGCGATGCCGAGTGAGTCGAGCAGCGACACGACGAGATGCGCGTACTCGGCATTGTGGTATCCGTGGGCCGGCTTATCGGAGAATCCAAAACCGCGATTGTCGAACGTGACGACGCGATAGCCCGCGGCGGCGAGCGGGGCGAGCTGGTGGCGCCAGCCATACATGGACGCCCCAAACCCATGGATCAAGACGACGGGCGTCCCGTTTCCCGAATCGATCAGGCGGAGACGCGTGCCATCCACCACGCGGTATTGGGCGTGGAATGCCGTGCCCGCGGGATATCGCTGCGCTTCGGGAATCGCCGCGGCGCGGCACGCGGCTGCCAACAGGATGCTGGAGACGACGAGTGGCGTGGGCCTGGCAATCACGAGAGCGTTTGCAGCGCGCTTCGAGCGAGCAGGAGAATGAGAGGATGCGAGGTCCAGAGCCCGGTGATCGCGTCACCATCACCCGACGTGACCACGACCTGGGCATCATCGATCAGGAGCACGGTGGCGGCAGGCGCATCGGCGGCTGCGGGCTCGAGCCAGGACGGCGCGTCGTCGGGCATCCCGCCGCGCATGCGAACCTTCAGTTGGGCACGCTCACTCGCGCGTCTCCAGGCGGGCAACGTGGGCCGCCACAGCTCGAGCGCCATGATTCCTTCTACACTCCCTTCGGCGCGTGCGACCAATTGCATCACGAGGTTCGATACGGCCCTACTGCCGCCGACTTCCCGGACCACGGGCTCGCCCGGTCGTGACAGGTCGCGCAGTTGTCGACCCAAGCGGTCCAATGCCTCTCCCTGCAGGGTCGCGAGATGCGCGAGCAGCGACTGCGGGTCCGTTGGCCGATACCGGGCCGGCCGGTCTGGTGGCGGCGTGCGGCTGGCGGCTCCGCGGGAGACCAATCCGTCGAGGGCGCTATAGGCGTTGGCGCGGGCCAGCCGGGCGCCGCGGGCCACTGCATAGCCGGTCGAGGGGCCGAGGCGTAACAGGGTCGCGTAGACCAGCGACTCGGTGGGCGTAAAGCCGAACGGCGTCAGGTCTGGGGCCATTGTAGTAGCAAATACTACTACTTATTGCGTTGGTGCACCATCATCAGACGACGTTGAGCGGAATCCCCAGAATCCGAGCGATCAGCGCCAGCCGGAACGTGACATCCGTCTGCCGCTGCGCCGGGCTTTTCCCCGGCCCTTCGAGCGGGAAGTAGTGGGAGATCACCGGGTTGGTCGACTTCGGCATGACGCGGAGTCCCGCCGGACTCCAGATCCCGCGATCGTCGCACTCGCTGTACAGCCGGGCCAGGACCTTTGCCGCACTGGGGACTTGGCGGACAATCCCCAGGCGGGCCAGCAGCTCGAGCCAATAGACCGCGAACGCGACGTCGCTCACACGCCCCTGAGCGTCGGCGTGCAGCGGATCGCCGAGGATTTCGAACAGCGGCCGGAAGAGCTTCTTGCCCGCCAGAATGAAAAATGAGCGACGCGGTGTCGGCACCGAAAAGTACGACGCCAGCCGCTCCAGGAAGCCGGCCCGCTCCCGCTGCACTGCCGGCATGAAGGCGAGCATCTCGATCGAAAAGCCGGTCGGCGGATAGGCGAGCGGATCGAGCACCGTCTTGCCCTGCGCCTTCTTGAACGGCTTCTGCGCAAGCTCGCTGCGCAGATACATCGAGATATCGCTTGCGATCCGATGCGCCGCGCCGCGCAGGCGTGGGTCATCCTGGTGCGCGCCGCGCGCAAGCGCCGCTGCCGCCGCCTGCCCCGCCATGCTCCGCGCCCAGGCGCCGAGCCCGGGATCACTCTTGGCGGCGCGCTGAAACTCGACCAGCAGCGCGGGATCATCATCGCGTGACAAGAGCCGGAACAGAAACCGATCGGCAAACCGAAACACGCGCGCGTCAGGTGGCCAGCCCAGTTCGAGCAGGCGGCGGTACTGCGTCATGGTGCCGACTTCCTTCCACCCCATCGCTTTTGACGGCGCCGGTGCCAACAGGTTCGCCCCCCACAGCCCGGTGTCCTTTTGCTTGCGAACGATCGCGAGGGCTTCTTTGTAGTGCAGGATCTGCTCGCGGAGCGCGACTACTTGTTCGAGGTCACGAGCCGGTTCGGGGACGACTTCGGTGAGCGTGCGATACTGGATTGGCAGACTGGCTGCCTCGTACAACCACGACAGAGGCACGGTGTGCGTGGAGGGAATCTCCAACCGGCGCTCCAATCGTAGGAGGTCGGAACAGCTGGTGCCGCGGGGTCAAAAACGGGCGCAAACTTATCCGCCGCCCGGCCAATAGGCAATCGCCGCAGATTAACCCGTTGGAATTGAAGATGTTCCGAGAAACCGGTCAGCGTGCAATCTACTGCACACGCTACGGTTGGGGCCGCTGGAACTCCGACGTCGGGAGCCAACGCGGCATCGTCGGCTGGTTCGCGATGGCGCGCGCCGTTCGCACCGTCACGCGCACCTCTTGAGCCATCCCCGCGTATCGGAACGTGGGCTGGTATTCGTCGCTCGGTTGGTGATAGCGCTGTTCGTTATAGATTTTTTCCTGCTCCTCGCCCCACCCTTTCGCGCGTCCCACGAAGTCGTCGCCGGCATAGATCGACAGCGCCGGCACGCCCGCGCGGGCGAAGGGAAAATGATCCGAGCGGAAGAACGAGCCACGCACATCCGGTTCCGATTCCACGGTCAACGACTCGGCGTGCGCCGCCGCCTCGAATATGGGCCCCAGTGTGGAACGATCCCCACCCCTCGCTCCGATATCGCGCGTCGCCCCGCGCACGTTCGTCACATCGAGATTCAACACCGCGGCGGTCTGCGCCAGCGGCACCAGGGGATGCTGCACGTAGGCTTCGCTGCCGAGCAGACCGCTCTCCTCGGCGGTCGTCGCGACGAACAGGATCGAGCGCGCGGGTCGCGGCAGCTCGGTCAGTGCCTTCGCGGCGCCGAGCAACGCTGCCACGCCGGATGCGTTGTCTTCTGCGCCGTTGTAGATCGAATCACCGCCTATCGCGGGACCGATGCCCTTGTGATCCCAATGAGCCGTGAGCAAGACGGCTTGCGACGCGAGGCGCGGATCGCGTCCACCGCCCGGTAACCGCGCAGCGACGTTCTCCGATTCCACCCGGCGCAGCGCGCTGTGGATGCGCACGGCCGCCGTGAGCCCGGTGGGTACGGGATGGAAATCGCGACGCGCGGCTGCCCGCGTCAGCGAATCGAGGTTCAGACCGACCTTCGTGAACGCCTCGCGTGCACTCGACTCCGTCACCCACCCGGCGAACGCCAGATTGGGGGACTGGGGTTGATCGAGCTTGAACTGTTCGACCGAC
>Ga0209058_1003493_pt1 | contig 12691 bp, 16 predicted proteins | sample GraSoiAngelo_147_FD_185904 | JGI IMG/M metagenome (GOLD analysis project Ga0209058, IMG submission 185904) | Grasslands soil microbial communities from the Angelo Coastal Reserve, California, USA - 14_1009_05_40cm (SPAdes) (version 2) | ecosystem: Environmental > Terrestrial > Soil > Grasslands ... | reverse complement strand
TGCGGTTGTTTCGATACTCGGGGTGACCCTGGCCGGCTACGCGTGGCGCCTAGGGGGACGAGGGACGGGGGACGGGGGACGGGTGCGAGCCGCGTACGTCGCGCTCGCGCTGCTCGTCGTGCAGGTGCTGCTCGGTGCCGTAACGGTGAAGACCGGACTGACGCCGGTGCTGGTGATCATCCATCTCGCCACCGCCATGCTCCTACTTGCAACCCTGATTGCAGTAGCACGCGGAACGTGGACCGTGCCGCCCGGCTCGGCCGGCCTGCTCGGGCTCACTTTCGTTACCGTTTTGTTCGGAGCGTTGACCGCGAACCTGGGGGCCACGGCTGCCTGTGGCGGCTTTCCGCTATGCAACGGCCAGATAATCCCCAGCGCCGGTCCGCTCGCCGCCATCCAGTGGACACACCGGCTGCTCGCGTATGCGCTGCTTGCGGTCGTGATTTGGTGGGTGTCGCGTCAGCCGCGCCGCGGCTGGCTGGTCCTGGGCCTCGTTCTCATTCAGATCGGGATTGCCGCGACCATGGTGGAGCTAGGATTCCCGGGAGCGCTACAGGCGGCGCATGCTGCGGTTGGTGCCGGCGTGTGGGCGGCGGTCGTGCTGACCGCACTGACTCGCACTCCTCATCCGCTTTCGTTTCCTTCTTCAAAGACGACGCGCGACTTGTCATCCTGAGCGAAGCGAAGGATCTGCTTTCGCGACCACAGAAAAGCAGATCCTTCGCGCCTGCGGCGCTCAGGATGACAGGCTCGCTCGTCGGCGTGAGTAAGAAGTAGAGGAGGAGGAGGCTAAGAGGAGAGAAGGACGCGGCGCGCTCGTGCAGGATTGTGTGCCACACCAGTGAAAAATGATGACAGTCGCGGCAGTTCGATCCGCGATCCTGCTGGGTCATGCGCACCTACTGCGTGTATGTCATGGCCAGTCGCTCGCGAGTGCTGTACATAGGCGTCACGAATGACCTCGCGCGGCGCGTCGGCGAGCACAAGCGGGGCCTGAACGATGGCTTCACCAAGAGGTATCGGATCACCCGGCCAGTGCACTTCGAGGAGCTCGCGGACATTCGTGATGCGATTGCGCGCGAGAAGCAGATCAAGGGCTGGGTGCGGGCGCGGAAGATCGAGCTAATCGAAAAACGCAACCCCAGGTGGGACGACTTGGCAGAGAACTGGTTCCAGAAGGCCAGCTCACCACTCTGACCTCTTTCTTTCCACTTCTTTTACCAGCGCACCCAGTGGCGTGTCATCCTGAGCGGAGCGCGCGGAACGCGCGCGGAGCGAAGGATCTGCTTTTGGGGGAACGCGCGCGTCGCGAAGGACCCGCCACAGAAAATGCGGATCCTTCGCCCCTGCAGAACAAGCAGATCCTTCGCGCCTGCGGCGCTCAGGATGACAGCTCGCTCGCTGCGATGAAGTAAAGAGAGGATCACACCAGCAGCAACTCCTGCTGCGGCTGCCGCGGCGTCACCTCCGGACCCGATTCCGCCATATACACGTTGATCTCACTGCGCACGCCAAACCGATCCGGTAGATAAACACCCGGCTCGACCGAAAAGCCGACGCCGGGAATCAATGTCCGCTCGTCCGCGGTCTCGAAGTTGTCGATATGCGGTCCCGAGCCGTGCAGATCACGATCGATAGAGTGCCCCGTGCGATGCACAAAATAGTCGCCGAATCCCGCAGAGCGGATCACGGCGCGTGCGGCGTCATCAACCGCGGCACCCGTCACCGCCTCCTGCTTCTTCCAACGATCCTTGAGGAGCGCGACGGCCGCATCGCGGGCGCCGCGCACGGCTTCCCACGCACGACGGACGTCTTCATTCGGCTCGCGCCCCGCGAATGCCATCCACGTCTGATCGGCGAAGACGCTGCCCAGCGACACGCCGGCCCACAAGTCGAGCAACATGACATCGCCCGCGGCGAGGCGGCGGTCGCTGCCGGCCCGCGGTTCGTAATGCGGATTCGCCGCGTTCGCCTGGAAGCCCACGATCGGCGGATGATCGGTGACGAGTCCCGCCCGCGTGAACGCATCCATCACGCGCGACTGCACGGCGGCCTCGCGTACCTCGGCCTCCCCCCCGCGTGCCAGCTCGCTGCCGGCCCACTTGAGCGTCGCCACCGCGATTTCCGCGATCGCCTCGGCCGCGCGTCGATGCCCCGCGAGCTCGGCGGGCGACCAGCGCGCGGCGAAACGGGACACGAGCACGCCCGATGACACGACACGCGCGCCCGACGCTTCGATCAGCTCGACGACGCCATGCGGCACGCGATCCAGGTAGGGAACCGCATCCCTGGGCGAGATCTCCATAGCGACGGTCTTGCCGCTCACGAGCGCGCGCAGCGCTTCATGCAGTTCAGGCCACGCGGCGTACGGGCGGACCTCGCCGGGGAATCCCTCGAACGCCGCGAGTTCGATGCGATGCGCCAGCGCGACCGGTTTGCCGTCACGCGGCAACAACACGAAGAACCGGCGCGTCCCCATGCCGTGGATGCCCAGGACTCGCGTCGCGGCGGGGTTGATGCCGCGGAAGTCGTAGAGCAACCAGGCGTCGGCACGCAGCTCGCTCAGCAGCGTTCTGAGCGCGGCGAAATCGAACCCCTCGAGTGGTTTCATTGGTGGCGGGGATCGGGACCGACGGCGCGCCATTCGCAGCCGGCGCCGCCGCGCGCGCGGCAATCGACATGCAGCATCGCGCCCTCGTAGCCCACCAACAGGCGCAGCAGCTCGACCAGTGCGGCGCCATAGAACCCGCAGGCGGCGCCATCGGGGGTCGCCTGAATCGCGATCGGGTCGCTTACGCGCGCGATCGGCAGTCGCTGCTCGCGACCCAGGTCCGCGCCGAGCACGGCGCGCGCCACGCGGCGCGCGGCGCGGTGGCCGAACAGCCGCGGCGCGGTTCGCACCGCGAAGCGCGATACCCCGGACATCCGCCGCACGGCGTGCCGTGCGGCGCGGCGACCCGCATCCGCGAACACGAGGTCAGCGTCGGGCCGCCGACCCACGAGCCGCAGCAGCGCCTCCACGTGCGACGCCTCCACCCGCGCGTCCTTGCGCGCGAGCTGCTCGTACTCAGTCAGCTGCATTTGGACGGTGGGGGACAGGCCCAGACGCTTCACTAACAGCTCCTCGGCAAACTCCGTGAGCCCATCCTCGACGGGCGTATCCAGATTCTTGACCGCCTCGAGGACGGCGAGGGGGACGATGCTGTGCACCACGGCGCGCGAAACGTAGCATCCCCTCCCCCATTGCGGAACTCACCGCGGTACACGAGCCTTCACAGAACAGCGATGGCTCAGACCCCTTCCCCAGACGTGTCTCCTCCAGTCGACGAGAAACGGGCAAGCTTCGAGCGTGAAGCCCTGGTCCATCTCGACGTCCTGTACCGGGTGGCGCTCCGCCTCACCGGAAACCCCTCGGACGCAGATGACCTGGTGCAGGAGACCATGCTGAAGGCCTACCGCGCCTGGGAGCAATACGAGCAGGGAACCAACGCGAAGGCCTGGCTGCTCACCATTCTGAGACACGCCTTTATTAATGAATACCGCCGCCGCACCCGGCACCCGGAGACGGTGGACGTGGATACGATCGAACCGTTCGCGGTGTTCTCGGACGTGCAAGACGAAGACCCGCAGGGCGCATTCTTCGACAAGATCGTGGACGACCAGGTCCTCCGGGCCATCGATCAGCTGCCGGTGGCGTTCCGCGAGACGCTGGTGCTGAGCGATGTCGAAGGGATGTCGTACCAGGAGATCGCGGGCATTCTGCAGGTCCCCGTGGGGACCGTGAAGTCGCGGCTGTTTCGGGCGCGCCAGCTGTTGCAGGGCAAGCTCTACGATTACGCCGTCGAGATGGGATACATCAAAGGAAGTCCCGCATGAATTGTCGCGAGTGCGTCGAGCATCTCTATGAGTTTTTGGACCGCGAGCTGACGCCGGAGCTCGAGCGGGAAATTCGTGAGCATCTCGAGGACTGCCCACCCTGCGGGGAGCAATACGATTTCGAGGAGCTGTTTCTGAAGTTCCTGCGCGCGCGCTGCCGCGCGCAGGGCGCGCCGGCCGAGCTCAAGAAACGCGTGCTGCGCGAGCTGTTCGGCGAGTGAAGTGGCTGACCGGACGCGGCGCCGCGGCGGCGCTCGCGGTGGGCCTGGCGACTGTATACGGATTCGGATGGCGGGGACTGGTGATGCTCCTCGCCTTCTTTGTTTCGGGGAGTCTTTTAACCAAAGGCGCGGAGCGGCGCAGAAATGCGCGGCAGGTTATCGCCAACGGAGGCGTCGCCGCGCTGGCGGCGCTTGCGGGAGGTTGGGTGTGGTTTGCGGGCGCACTGGCAGCTGCCACAGCCGACACGTGGGCCACGGAAATTGGCAGCCATTCGGGCACGCAGCCGCGGTTGATCACGACCGGAAAGCCTGTGCCCGCCGGCACCGACGGCGGTATGACACTCCTGGGTACGACGGGCGGAATTGCGGGAGCGGGATTGGTCGCGGGGCTGTCGTCCGTGTTTGGACATCGCGGCGCCCTGGCCATCGCCGTCGCGGGAGTGGTCGGCATGCTGGTGGACTCACTGCTCGGCGCGACGGTACAAGGGAAGCTCCGCTGGATGGACAATGACGCCGTGAATCTGGCAGCAACGCTAACGGGAGCCGCCTGCGCGGGACTCTTCGCGTGAGGACGAACTGGGATGTCATCGTGGTGGGCGCCGGTCCGGCGGGATCGGCCACTGCGCGGCTGCTCGCACGCGCGGCAATGCGTGTCCTGCTCGTCGACCGCGCGCGCTTCCCCCGTGAGAAGCCCTGCTCGGAGTATCTCAGCCCTGAATCGACGCGCGTGCTCGAGCGCCTCGGCACGGAAGTCCTGGATGCCGTCGCCGCGGCCGCCCCGGCACGCCTGACGGGGATGAAGGTGGTCGCACCCAGCGGCACTAGCGTCGTGGGCCGCTTCGAGACCTTCAGCTTCGCGCTGCCACGGACAACGTTCGACACGATCCTGCGCGATGCCGCCGCAGCTGCGGGCGCCGAGGTTCGGGAAGGCGTGAAGGTCGAGGAACTCGTGTACGACGGTGGCGCGGTCGGTGGTGTCGTGGCGCGGGAAACGGAAAACGGGAAACGGGAAACGATTCGCGCACGAGTGGTCGTCGGTGCGGATGGATTGCGATCAGTCGTTGCGCGGCGGCTTGGCAAGGTCATTCGCACGGCGCCGTATCGCGTTGCGTTCACGGCGCACGTGCGTGATGCCCGCGACGTGGAAGACCTCGGCGAGATGCACGTGGGGCGACCAGGCTACGTCGGGCTCGGTCCGATCGGCTCCGGCGTCGCCACCGTCGCGCTCGTGCTGCCATTGTCCGAAGCGCGACGCGGCGAACGGTTCTTCGACGAGCTGAATCGGTTTCCGGGCGTCCGGGGGCGCTTCGATCCGAGACGGATTGTGCGGCGCGTGCTCGCCACCGGTCCGTTCGCACACTGGTCCCGGCACCCGGCGGGAGATGGCGCGCTCCTCGTCGGCGATGCCGCAGACTTCTTCGATCCGTTCACGGGCCAGGGGATTTACAGCGCCCTGCGCGGCGCCGAGCTCGCGGCAGCAGCCATCGTGGACACCCTGGCGACCGGCGCCAGACTGCAGCGGTACGCGCGCGCCCGGCGCCGCGAGTTCACCGGCAAGTGGCTGCTCGAGCGACTCGTCGGGGTAGCCGTCGGATGGCCGGCGTTGATCGAGCGCGTGGTCACGCGACTGATCCGGCGCCCTGAACTCGCCGACTTGCTCGTCCGCGCGACCGGGAACTGCATTCCCGCGCGCGCGGTGCTGACGCCGGGCGTCCTGGCAGGACTGGTCCTGTGACTGCTCGCGGCGTTCAGCCGCCGCAGTTCCGTCAGCTGCTCGGCCGCTTCGCCACCGGCGTCACCGTCCTGACCAGCCGGTCGCCCGATGGCGAGCCCATCGGAATGACCGCCAATTCGCTCGCCTCCGTTTCGCTCGAGCCTCCGCTCGTCCTCGTCTCCGTCGAGAAACGTCACGAGATGCACACCGCGATGGAGCAGGGGACGCATTTCGTCTTCAACATTCTCTCGTCCGAACAGGAGGCGCTGTCTCGGGCGTTTGCCGGTTCCGAACCGGACCGATTCCGGGGCGTCAGCTACCGTGAGAATCAGCGCGGGATCGCCATCCTCGACGGCGTGGTGGCGCACATCGAATGCGAGAAGCGGGCGGCGGTCCCGGGCGGCGACCACACCGTGTTCATCGGCCTGGTCGTGGGCGGTGACACGACAGACCGGCGGCCGCTGCTGTACTATAGAGGAGGCTACGCCGGCCTCAGCCGCTGATGCGCACCGTCGATCGGATTCGTGTGCTCGCGCCGTTCCCTCGCGTCTTCGCGGCCGCGAGCACCGTCGCCCGTTGGCCGTCCATCCTTCCCCATTACCGCTGGGTTCGTCTCCTCGACGATGGACTGGTCGAGATGGCTGCATGGCGGCCGTTCGGTGGTGGTCTCCTCAAGTATCCGGCCTGGTGGGTGTCCGAGATGACGATCGATCGCCCGGCCGGCGAAATTCGGTATCGGCACGTGCGGGGTATCAGCCGAGGCATGGACGTCGTGTGGAGGTTGGTGGAGGTTGGTGGAGGTTCTGAAGGAAGCGTGGACGTCGAGATTGTGCACACCTGGGATGGGCCGCGTTGGCCGCTCATCGGGCGGCTCGCGGCGAATCTCGTGATCGGTCCGATCTTTATTCATGGCATCGCATCGCGAACGCTGGCGGGGATCAAACGGGCGGCGGAGAATCGTTCATTCACAGGCTAAAGCCTGTGCTCGGCATGCATTGTCCTTAAGGACAATGATTCGCCGAGCACACCCTTCAGGGTGTGAATCAAAAGGAGATCGCATGAGAGATTTGCGTCGGGTCGTCATCACGGGCATCGGCGCCGTCACACCGATCGGCACGGCGGTGGACGGTTTGTGGAACGGCCTCCAGGCCCGCTCCTCCGCGGTGCGCACGGTCACGCGCTTCGATCCCACGCCGTTCCGTAGCCGCATGGCCGCGGAGATTCCCGACTTCCGGCCGCAGGATCATCTGGACGCCAAGCGGGCCAAGCGACTCGATCGCTTTTCGCAGCTGGCGGTGACCAGCGCCGGTATGGCGCTCGCCGACGCGCAGATCGCTGCGCGCAGCGAGGATCCCGACCGTGTTGGCACGATGATGGGTTCGGCACTCGGCGGCGTGTCATTCGCCGAATCCCAGGTCCCGCGGTATCTCGCCGAGGGTCCGCGGGGGCTGGATCCTTCACTGGCGTTGGCGGTGTTCTGCGGAGCGGCGAGCTGCAATATCGCCATCGAGTTCGGATTCACCGGGCCGAACGCCACCAACGCGATGAGCTGCGCGTCCGGCACGATCGCCGTCGGCGAAGCCTTCCATGTCGTGCGCGATGGTCGCGCGGACGTCATGCTCGCCGGCGGCGCCGAGGCGCCGCTCGCGCCGCTGACATACGCGGCATTCAGCATCATCCGCGCGATGAGCACGCGCAACGACGATCCCGCGCGGGCGTCCCGCCCGTTTGATGCCGGGCGCGATGGATTCGTCATGGGCGAGGGGGCGGCGGTGCTCGTACTCGAGGAACGCACCCGCGCGCTCGCGCGCGGCGCGAAGATCTACGCCGAGGTCGTCGGTCACGCGTACACCAACGACGCTTATCACATGACCGCGCCACGTCCCGACGGTCGCCAGGCAGCCCGGGCGATCCAGCTGGCGCTCGCCGACGGTGAGGTGTCGCCGGCCGAGGTCGGCTACATCAACGCACACGGCTCGTCCACGCCGCTCAACGACCCGACCGAGACCACCGCGATCAAGCAGGTGTTTGGCGACCATGCCTACCGGCTGACCATCAGCGGCACCAAGGGCTACTACGGCCACGCGCTGGGCGCGAGCGGGGCCATCGAAGCGGCGATCTGCGCCCTGGCGCTCTCCCGGGGTTGGCTGCCGCCCACGATCAACCTGGAACGCCCCGATCCGCAATGCGACCTCGATTGTCTGCCCGGAGGGGGAAGGACTGCCTCGCCTGCCGCCGTCGTCTCCAATTCGTTCGGATTCGGCGGCATCAACGCGGCGTTGGTGTTGCGGCCTGACGGTGACGCCCGATAGATTGGCGCGGCTTTCACCCCGAGGTCACGTGTGAATTACCGGTCCCTGCGGGCACCTACCGCGGAATTCATCGGCACCTTGCTCTTCGTTCTCGTTGGCGCGGGTAGCGCCGTCACGAATGTCGCCGGCGCGCTGGGCGTCGCCCTGGCCAACGGCATCGGACTCGCGCTCGCCGTCACGATCATGATGCCGATCTCCGGCGGCCACATCAATCCGGCGGTGAGCTTCGCGTTGTGGCTCGGCAAACAGATCGACGCGCTCACGTTGGGCAAGTACGTCGCGGCGCAGCTGCTGGGCGCGATCGTCGCGGCGCTCCTCATCAAAGCGCTCTTTCCCGCCTCAGCGGTCCGCATGACCTCACTCGGCACGCCGCAGGTTGCCGGTTCCGTGACATTCCTCGGCGCGGTCGCCCTCGAGGCCCTCTTCACGTTCTTCCTTGTGAGCGCGGTCTACGGAACGGCCGTCTCATCGCAGAAAGAGCGCGTCGCGGGATTCGCGATCGGCCTGGTCGTCATGGTGTGCGTCCTGGGTGGGGGCGTGCTCACCGGCGCGGCGCTGAATCCGGCGCGCGCCTTTGGCCCCGCGCTCGTTTCCTGGGACTGGCATGCCCAGGCCGTCTACTGGGTTGGACCGCTCCTGGGTGCCGCGGCGGCTGCCGGACTGTGGCGCTACGTGCTGTTGCCGCCGGGTGCGACGGATTTGAGGTAACTACAGCTGTTCGGCGAGGGCCGGCGCGAAGTACGTCAAGATGATATCCGCGCCGGCCCTCCTGATCGCAGTGACTGACTCCCACATAGCCTTCGTCTCATCCAGCATGCCCCGCTCAGCCGCAGCCTTGATCATCGCGTACTCACCGCTCACCTGATAGGCGCCGAGCGGGGAGCCGAAGCGCTCCTTTGCACGGCGAATCAGATCGAGGCATGGACCCGCCGGCTTCACCATCGCGATGTCCGCGCCTTCGTCGAGATCGAGCTGGATCTCCTTCATCGCTTCGTCGCCATTTGACACGGCCATCTGATAGGACTGGCGGTCGCCGAACTGCGGCGTCGAGCCGGCCGCCTCGCGAAACGGTCCGTAGAACGCGGACGCGAACTTCGCCGCGTACGACATGATCGGCACGTGGGAGAAGCCGCCCGCATCGAGTGCCTTGCGGATGCCCGCCACGCGGCCGTCCATCATGTCGCTTGGCGCCACGAGATCGACGCCGGCGCGCGCCTGCATCACGGCCGTCTTGCCGAGCAGGTAGACGGATGAGTCGTTGTCGACATCGCCGTCCCGAATGACGCCGCAGTGCCCATGATCGGTGTACTCGCACAGGCAGACATCGCCGATGACGAGCAGGCCCGGGACCGCGCGCTTCACCGCACGGATGGCCTGCTGCACGATCCCCTGGTCGTCGTAGGCTTCGGAGCCGGTGGCGTCCTTCGTCGCTGGAATGCCAAACAGCATGATGCCGCCGAGTCCCAGCGATGCGGCGCGCTCGGCATCCTTCACGAGCTCGTCCACCGAGAGCTGGGCGACACCAGGGAGCGCCCCCACGGGGCGCCGCAAGCCCTCTCCGTGCACAACGAACAGCGGCCAAATGAGCTGTGACGGAGCGACGTGAGTTTCCTGCACGAGGCGGCGGAGGGCGGCGGTACGACGGAGCCGCCGCATGCGGCGAATGGGAAACTGGGCGGAGCTCATCGGGCGAGTAAGCTCGCGGCGCCCTCTCCTTCGAGCAAGCGCGCGACGGCGTCGCCGGCAGCTTCGGGCCGCTTCGCGTCGATCTCGGCAGAGGCAGTGAGCTGAACCGCGCCGTCGGTTTCTGTAACGCGTCCGTACAAACGCATCCCGCTTCTCGCATCCCGCATCCCGACCCAGGCAGCGACCGGCGCCTGACATCCGCCGCCGAGCGCCGCCAGCAGCGCGCGTTCGGCGGTGATTGCGACGGCGCTGGACGCGTCGTGCAGCGGCTGTAAGGCTTTGCGGGTCCTCTTGTCATCGGCGCGAATTTCGATGCCGAGGGCGCCCTGCCCCGGCGCGGGCATCACATCGAGCGGATCGATGGCCGAGCCTTTGCCGCCGAGACCCAGGCGCTCGAGTCCCGCAATCGCGAGCAGCGCCGCATCCAGCCCATCGCGGGTCTCGACCTTGCGGACCCGTGTAGGCACGTTGCCGCGCAGCGGCACGACCTCCAGGTCCGGACGCAGAAAGCGCAGCTGCGCGATGCGTCGCAGACTCGACGTGCCGACGCGCGTGCCGGGCGCGAGATCGAGCAGGGATTTCCCGTTGACGAGTGCCTCGCGGGGATCGTGTCGAGCGGGGATCGCGCCCAGGACCAGGCCCGGCGGCAGGGTCGTCGGCAGATCTTTGAGCGAGTGCACGGCGATATCGATGCGGCCGTCGAGCAACGCCGCTTCGATTTCCTTCGTGAAGAACCCCTTCCCTTCAAGCTCATGCAGCGGCCGGTCAACTTCCGCGTCGCCGCGCGTCTTGATCACGACGATTTCCGCGCTCCCTCCACCGTGGGCAGCGAGGCGGTCTCGTACCCATTCGGCCTGCCAGCGCGCGAGTTGGCTGCCCCGCGATCCGATTCTCATCCGAATCGCCTCGCCAGCGCGTCGACCAGGCCACGCACGGTGTGCGGATCCGCTTCGATGACGTCGCGCAGCCCCAGCTCGCGGGCGGTGCCGGCGGTAACGGGCCCGATCGTGGCGGCGACAAATCCCGCGCTCGTTGCCGCTGCGCGGCCGACCAGCTCCACAAACGATCGAACGGTGGAAGACGATGTGAAGGTGACCGCGTCGATGCGACCGCCCCGGATGTCCGCCGCGAGGCCGCTGAGATCAGTCTGAACGGGCACCGTCCGGTACACCGTCATCGTCTCGACCTCGGCGCCATGTTGCTGCAGGGTCGTGGCGAGCAATTCCCGGGCATCCTCGGCGGTCGGGATGAGCACGCGCGCGCCAGCCAGGGTCCCGCTTTGTTGAATCATGGCTTCCGCCAGTGATTCCGCCACAAACTCTTCGGGCACCAGCGCCGGCACCACGCCGCGCAGCGTCAGCGCCTCGGCCGTGGCCGTGCCGATGGCGGCGACCGATGTGGTCGAAAACACGCGCGGCGTCAGCCCCCACGCGACGAGACGGTCGAACACAATTTGCACGGCATTCTGACTGGTGAAGACGACCCAACGGTAGGTGGAGAGCCCGGTGAGGGCAGCGCGCAGCGCGCCAAGATTCTCGAGCGGCTGGATGCGAATAACGGGTGCGATCACGGTCACGGCGCCACAGGCTTCGAGCGCTCGCGCCAGGTCGCCGGCCTGTTCGCGCGCGCGCGTGATCACGATGCGGCGCCCCTGCAAGGATGCTGCCATGCGCCGTTGCAATCTCACCGTGCCTCAACCCATTATCAAGCAATGCTGCGCTCACTCCGCGCCGCGCTCGGCCGCTTTTGCCTGCGCCGCGCTGCTGCGGCACAACGCCATGCGCCACGCCGCGCCCTCGCCTGGCTGAAGCTCGGCGCCTGGTTCGCGCCCGGGTTCGCCGATACGTATCCCGCGCTCGTGCACCTGTCGCGCGCGCTCGATGACCGCTGGGGCGCGGTCGAAGCGGCGCGGGCGGCGACGCTGCGGTTCCCCGATCACGCCGATGCCTGGATGCTCCTCGGTGAGGCGCTCCAGATGGTGTTCCGGCAGGATGACGCATTGGGCGCGTTCGAGCAGGCGCTGGCACTGGAGGAACGCGCCGATGCCGCCATGGCGGCCGGGACACTCTACCAACGCATGGGTCGCTTTCCCGAGGCGGCCGCGCGCTTTGCTCGTGCCTACGCGGCGGGCGGGGGCGCGAGCGCCCTGTGGCACAACGCGCAAGCCCTCTATGACGCGGGCGATCACGGCGCGGCGGACGAAGCACTGAATTTGTGGGCGACGGAGGTGCCCGACGGGCACCGCCGGCTGCCCGAAGCGCGGGCCGAGCTACGCGCGAAGGCTGCGGCGCGCGCGCAGGTACAATGACAGCGCGTACCCGACGAGGATGACCGCCGCCACGATGTAGGCGGCGATCATGTAGCCGCCGTTCTGCGGTATCGTCTCAGGCATGCCCGACCTCACCAACCGCCTCGAGTTGCTCCTGCAAGTAACTCAACCCATACCGCTGCACGACAAAGCCCACGTAGAGCAGGGTGAACACGCCGACCGACAACAGCCACGTCTGCAGCATGCTCCACGGCAATGACGGCGCGCTCGGCTTCAGGACGATGGGCATCGGATGCAGCGTGGGAAACATGTAGACGCTCAAGTGGATGAACGGCACCTCACACATCCCGCAGATGCCAAGCACGGCCGCGAAGCGCGCGCGCGCAGCCGGATCCGTGACGGCGCCGCGCAGGAGTAGATAGCCGACATACAGCAGAAACAGGAACAGCGTGAGCGTCAGGCGCGCGTCCCACGTCCACCACGTGCCCCAGATCGGCTTGCCCCAGATCGGACCGGTCGTCAGGACGATGGCGCAGAACACCGTGCCCACCTCCGCCGAAGCGGCCGCGAACCGATCGAGCCGTGGATCCTTCGTGAACAGATAGAACACGCT
>Ga0209058_1003489_pt1 | contig 12699 bp, 12 predicted proteins | sample GraSoiAngelo_147_FD_185904 | JGI IMG/M metagenome (GOLD analysis project Ga0209058, IMG submission 185904) | Grasslands soil microbial communities from the Angelo Coastal Reserve, California, USA - 14_1009_05_40cm (SPAdes) (version 2) | ecosystem: Environmental > Terrestrial > Soil > Grasslands ... | reverse complement strand
GCCGCGGCCGTCGGCGCGGGCTACCTCGTCGCGACAGGCTCGACGAAGAGCCGACGGTACCGACTCGGCCCACGGCTCGCCGAGATCGGTCCTGTCCCCATCGCCTGACGGTGACGTCCCTGCCTTAGTCTGCCGACGGCCGGATGACCGTCGTCCTCATCTATATCGTCCTTTCGCTCGCGCTGAGCGGGCAGTGGATCGCCGCGAAGCTCGGCGTGACCGCCGTGCCCGCGCTCGAGCTGTCGACGATGCGCTACGCCATCGCGAGCGTCGTCCTTCTCGCCGCGTGCGCGGTAACTCGGACGCCACTCCCGATACGACGTTGGCCGATCGTCGCTCTCGGCGCAGCGTGCGGCGTTCTCGGCTTCAACACGCTCGCGTTTCTCGGGCTCACGATGACGCCCGCGTCCGACGTCGCGCTGATCATCCCGACGACCATCCCGGCTGCGGCGGCTCTGTTCGCCAGCGCCATCGGCGACAAGCTCACCTCGCGAAGGCTCGTGGGCCTCGGCGTCGCGACGCTCGGCACGGTCGTAGTGATCGCCGGTGGCCAACAGTCGGACGTGGGACCGTCCGGGTCGCGCATCGTCGGCGATGTCCTCGAGCTTCTTGCGGCGGCGGCGTGGGCCGCCGGGCTCACCGTCGGCGCTGTCGCCTTCCGCCGAGGTGCGGGCGTCTTCGGCTACGTGACGTTGATGGTGACGATCGGGGCGGTGCTCATCGCGCCACTAGGATTTCTGCAAGAGGGATATCGCGATCTGCCACGCTGGAACGCGCAGACCTGGCTCGCGGCGGCGTTCCTCGGTGTCATCTCGACCGCACTCGCATTCGTGCTTTTCTTCTGGGCCGTTCGCCGGTTCGGCGCGAGCCTTGCCGCGATGGTGAGCTACCTCACGCCGGTCACGACGCTCGGGCTCGCGTTCGCGATCCTGAATGAGCGACCGCTCCCGCTCCAGCTCGCCGGGGGCGCGGTCATCGTCGTCGGCGTGCGTATCGCCGCGCGGCGGCGGTCCGCCGCGGTCGCCCCGCCCGTTGCGACGACGCAACGCACCTGACGCCGCACTTCACGGTCATCTTGCGATGCTCTCGCGAAGTCGCAGGATCGGCGTCTCGAGATAACGCCACGATAGAAAGGCGATCACGTACGTCACCACGGCGCCGACGGCGGTCTGCGTCACGTCGCCCTCGACGTAACCGCTATCTGACAGAGTCAGCAGCAGCGAGGCCACGAACAATGCAAGCGGGTTGTAGATGTAGATCCCGTAGCTGATGCGCCCAACATGCGCGAGCGGGCGCCACTCGAGCGCGCGGATGACACGGCCGCGCCCCGATGCCGCAAGCGCGACGACGCCGACGAACAGCGTGGCGAAAGCGGACAGCAGCAGCACATTGAGTGGTCGACGCGCCCACTCCTCGGTGTGTGCGAACATCGAGAGGCCTCCGCTCAATACGAGGACGACAATGATGATCGCGCCGGCGATGGCCGCTAGCGCACCCCAGCGCCGGAATATCGTGGCGGGGGTGCCCGCCCGCTCCGCGACGGCGAGGATCGCGCCGGCCGCGAGCGCGTCGACCTGGGCCGGGAGTGACGCGACGGTCGCGAAGGGATTGCCCGTCCACAACAAAAGCGCAAGACGCGCGAGGGGCGCGGCGATCATGCAGCCCACCAGCACGTACCGTAGCGATGCGCCGCGCACGACGAGGATCACGAGCGGCCACAGCCAGTAGAACTGCTCCTCGACCGCGAGCGTCCAGGTGTGCGACGTGAGAGGAATGCCCTGACTCATCGAGGATGAGATCTGCGGGACGTAGTTCTGGACATAGATCAGATAGAACGGCACCTGCAACGAGCCGATCGATCGCCCAAGCGAGAGTGCCATCGCCACGCTGATGATCAGCACGAAGTAGTACAGGGGCAGAATCCGTAGCGCGCGGCGCGCGTAGAAGATCTGTAGGTAGCGCGCGTGCTCGCGCAGATCGAGCAGGATGCGCGTGATCAGAAATCCTGAGATGACGAAGAACAACTCCACGCCGGCCCAGCCGAGCTCTGTTCCCGGCAGGTGCGAGTGAAAGAGGATCACGGCGATCACGGCGATCGCTCGAAGACCGTCCAAACCCGCGATGCGCGAGAGCGACCGGCTCGGCGTCACGCCGGTCATGCGCGCAGGATCGTGAGCGCTTTCGGCGCGGCTTTCGCGTAGCTGACGCTGATCCCGTCTCCGTAGCTCAGTGACGGACCGTCGACAGGCATTCGCAGCAGCTGCATGAGTAGCACCGCAGGCAGGTCGATGATGCCGCCATGCGACACCGCCAGTACGCGATCCTTCTCGCCCGCGTGCGCGACGATGCGTGCCCATACAGGCAGCTGCTCGTCGGCGAACGTTCGTGCGGTCGCGTCGCGCACGATGAGTCGCTCCCAGTCCGCGAGCGTGCGCATTTCGCCGAACAGCTGCGCGGCCTCGCCGCCGAGATCGGGCAGCAATCCGGGCTCGACGGCGTCGAGCCGCCCGGCGATGCGCTGCGCGGTCTCCTTCGCGCGCGGCAGCGGGCTGGAGACCACGAGGGCGTACTTCGGCGCGGACTTCGCGAGCTTTTCGCACATCGCGATGCCGGCCGTCGAAAGTGCGGAGCGCTGATCGTCGATGTTCTGACGCTGCGCGTGACGGCGGATATCGAGGACCGGCACTTCGCTAGTCTCGCAGCGACACGCGAGGAGGGGACCACATGGCGACCATCAAGCAGACCGCGCTCATCCGCGGCGCGACACCGCACGACGTGTACGAGACGCTCATGGACGGCGAGCAGCACGGCGCGCTGTCGGGGCAGCCGACGACCGTAAGCCGGCGCGTGGGCGGCGCCTTCAAGGTCGGGCACGACCTCGAGGGCAAGCAGCTCACGCTCACCGCCGACAAGCGCATCGTGCAGACGTGGCGCGCCAACAATTGGCCGAAGGGCGTGTACTCGAAGGCGACGTTCGCGCTGGCGAAGGCGCCGGGCGGCACGCGCATCACGTTCACCCAGACCGGCGTTCCCAGCGAGTTCTTAAAGGAGATCACGAGCGGCTGGAAGGTCTACTACTGGAGGCCACTCCGAAGGAAGTGGGCCTCCAGACCGAGCAGCCGTTAGGCAGGGACACGCCGGGGACGGTCGACCGCCCAGCGACCGACATGGGCATGGTGATTGCTATCGTGGTCGCCGCATGCGCGTCCTGATCACCGGCATCACCGGCTTCGCCGGGAGTCACCTCGCCGAGTACATCCTCGCCAACCACCCCGACGTCTCGATCTACGGGACGTACCGGTGGCGATCGCGGATGGAGAACCTCGAGGACGTCTTCGCGCAGCGCAAGCTCGATCTCATCGAGGGCCGCTACCCCACAGGCGCGACGGTGCGCGACGACTCGCACACGGGACGCGTCACGCTGCTCCACTGCGAGCTCACGGACGCCGGCGCGGTCGAGAAGCTCGTCGCGTCGGTTCAGCCGCAGCGCATCTTCCACCTCGCGGCGCAGTCGTTCGTGCAGTCGTCGTTCGACGAGCCCGCGGCGACGCTCCGGATCAACATCGAATCGCAGCTCAACCTGCTCGAGGGGATCCGCCGCCACGACGAGCAGATCCGCATGCACGTCGCGGGGTCATCCGAGGAGTACGGCCTGGTCCAGCCGGACGAGGTGCCGATGAAGGAGACGAACCCGCTGCGCCCGCTCTCGCCCTACGCGGTGAGCAAGGTGGCGCAGGACAAGCTCGCGTACCAGTACTTCAAGTCCTACGGGCTGCACCTCGTGGTGACGCGCGGGTTCAACCACACCGGCCCGCGACGCGGTCTCATCTTCGTCACGAGCACCATGGCGCGCCAGATCGCGTTGATCGAGGCAGGGAAGCATGAGCCGGTGATCTACCACGGGGATCTCACGACCAAGCGCGACTGGACCGACGTGCGCGACATGGCGCGTGCGTACTGGCTCGCGTTGGAGAAGGGCGAGCCCGGCGAGTCGTACAACGTCGGGCGCGGAAAGTGCTGGTCGATCCGCGAGATGCTCGACATCCTGCTCACGCACGCGAGGACGAAGATCCGCACCCAGGAGGATCCGGCGCGGCTGCGCCCGTCGGACGTACCGATCCTCTGGGCCGACACGGCGAAGTTCCATCGTGCGACCGGCTGGGAGCCGGTGATCCCATTCGAGCAGACGCTGGCGGACCTGCTCGAGTATTGGCGCGAGCGCGTCCGCCGCGAGCAGCGTCTACGAGCGGAGGTCTAAAGGAGAGAGATGCCGGATCTTGGTGGCCTGTGGACCGCATTCGTCAACAACCCCGTCGTGCAGCTCGCGTGGCGCGGCGCTGCGCTCTACGTGCTTGCGCTGTACCTCGCGATGGTGTTCTGGACCGTGCGCGACGCGCAGCTACGCACCGAGAACCGCATCCTCCCGTACCTCGCGGGCCTCACGGTCGTCGTGCTCAACATCCTGGGCCTCTTCCTCTACCTCATCGTGCGTCCGAAGGAGACGCTCGGTGAGGCGTACGAGCGACAGCTCGCGGAGGAGAGCCTGCTCGCCGAGGCGGAGCAGCGACTCGTCTGTCCGACCTGTCGTGAACGCGTGCAGGAGGACTACATCCTCTGCCCGACGTGCCGCACTCGCCTGAAGCGCGTGTGCCCGTCGTGCGGGAAGCTCATCCGCCCCGAGTGGAACATCTGCCCCTACTGCGCGAAGGACTTCGACGAGCGCGACTGGACCGTGCACCCCGGCGGTCGGTCCGCCGCGACCGCGAGTGGCGCGCGCGACGCGACGGAGAAGATCAGCTCTCCTTGATCCGCTTCGCGGGACTTCTACCCCGACGTTCACGTCGTATCCGATAGATATGCGAAGTGCCTATTCGCGAGTGGCCGGAGTCCATGCGACCTCGCGAGAGGCTCGTGGCTCGAGGAGCGTCATCGCTTTCTGACGACGAACTCGTGGCGCTCGTCATCGGCAGCGGCACCAAGAAATCGTCGGCGCTCGTAAGGGCGAACGAGCTGCTCCGACGCGTCGGTGGTATGCGCGCGCTCGGCCAGGCCGACGCGATCCGGCTGCGTGCGATCGGCGTGAGCGACGTCGCGTCCATTCGCCTCGTCGCGGCGTGCGAGGTCGGACGACGCGTCGCGATCGCAGGTACGACAGGCGAACGCTGCGACACACCCGAGCTCGCGGCAGCCGCACTCGCGCCGCAGTTCGTGCATCTCGAGCGCGAGCAGCTGATCGTCGCGCTCCTGAACCGTAAGCAGCGGCTCCTCGAGTGCGTCACACCTCTCTACATGGGCAGCGTTTCGGGCACGCCGGTGCGCATCGCCGAGCTCTTCGCTGAGGCCATCAAGCGCCAAGCACCGGCGATCCTCATGGCGCACAACCATCCGAGTGGCGACCCCACGCCGTCCGCCGACGACATCCGCACTACGCGCGAGGCGGCGCAGGCCGGACGCATCCTCGGCATCGACCTCGTGGACCATCTCGTCTTCGGCGCCGGGCGGTGGGTGAGTCTTCGCCGTATCGGTGCGTTTTCGTAGGTAGGGTCTCGAGCGGAGCTCGATAGACGACGAGCCCCGAGCGGAGCTCGGGGCGTATCAAAGCCGCAGCAGCCTGAAACGGACCCCATGGGCCTCTCGTTCTCGGCTCCGGTGGGAGCAGTCGCAGGTACCGTGGCGCAGCGCACCCTCATGGCCGTCACGGCCGTGCTTCTCGTCGCCGCGCCGCTCCCGAGCGTGCGCGCCGCGGCGGCTTCGCTACCGGACGACACGGCGGCCCCGGCTGCCGACGTGCGTCTGCTCCCGAGTGAGGTCGCGAGCCTCGATCTGCCACGCGGCGACCGTTTCACCGACACGGACCTCGCGCTCGCGATCACGCCGCCGGGGGGCTGGATGCAGAGCCCGGTCACCGCGCTCAACCCGCTGTCCGATCCGCCCGAACCGGTGCAGGAGTCGGCGCGCTTCCAGCTGCGGATCCAGGACACGCAGCTGTACGCGACGCCCATCCCGATCACGAGCGGTCTCGTCGCGGACGCGGGCGCGCTCATCTCGATCGGCGTCGCGCGCGTCGGGTCGGACATCCTCGATCTCGATCGGCGCGGTCGCGGAACGCGCGAGCTCGGCAGCGTCCCAGGCTTCACCGTCCTCGAGGACGAGGCGACATACGACGGTCTGCACGTCCTCACGCGCTACCTCTTCTCGCGCGAGACGGACCGCGTCCTCGTGCTTCGCGCCGCGGCACCTGAGACGTCGTGGACCGTGCTCGAGTCGATCCTTCGTGTGTCGATCGCGACGTTCACCGGCGATCCGCGCGGCGCGAACGCGCCCGCTCCGCCACCGCCCCCTCCGCCGCCCGCACCCGCGCCCGCCGAGCCCGCGCCAGATCCGACGACCTTCATCCGCGAACGGATCCTCGAGCGCGCCGCGACGCTCCTCGGGCTTCGCTACGTCTGGGGAGGCAACTCGACCTCCAGCGGCATGGACTGCTCGGCGTACGTGAGCTGGGTGTGGAGCGTCTCGCGCTACACGACCGATTCGATCTGGAACGTCTCCTACCCGATCACGAAGGACGCGCTGCGTGCGGGTGACGCGCTCAACCTTACGATCGGCCGCGACCCGGCGCGCAAGGGCCACATCCGCATCTTCGAGGCGTGGGCCAACGCGGAGCACAGCGCGATGTGGGTCTTCGAGGAGACGCCGCCGCGTGTCGTGCACCGCGTTATCGCCTACGACGAGCGTTATCAACCGATCCGCCTCGCCGGCCTCTCCGATGCAGGCGACGTGCGGCTCATCCCCGGCACTCCCGCGCCGTCGGTGCGCCCGACGCCAGTCCCGACGCGCCGGCCCGTCATCTCGCCGACGCGCACGCCGGTCCGCACGCCCACGCCGTCGTACCGCAGGCTCGCGAGCCCGACACCGACTCGCACGCCCGTACCAACGGTCCGTCCGACGCCGACACCGCTGCCGACGCGCACCCCGATCCCTCCCGATAACGGGCCCTAGCTCGCGCGGGAGCGCGCGTTTCTGCGTTTAGCCCCGTTATCCTCAGGAATGACCACGTCCATACGCGCCGGAAGGGATAACGACTTCTTGCTCGACGGCATCTTCGGGCTGTTCTCCCGCGATGTCGGTATCGATCTCGGGACGGCGAACACCCTGGTCTGGGTGCGCGGGCGCGGCATCGTCATCGCCGAGCCCTCGGTCGTGGCGAAGGACGCGCGCACCGGCGCACCGCTCGCCATCGGCGCCGAGGCGAAGCGGATGGTCGGCCGCACACCCGCGTCGATCATCGCGATCCGTCCACTGAAGGACGGCGTCATCAGCGACTTCGACATGACCGAACTCATGCTCACGCACTACATCCGCAAGGTGCACGACCGCGCGCTCCTCGTGCCGCGGCCGCGCGTCGTCGTCGGGATCCCGTCGGGCGTCACCGAGGTCGAGAAGCGCGCGGTGCAGGAGGCGGCGATGTCCGCGGGCGCGCGGTGGTGCCGACTCGTCGAGGAGCCGATGGCCGCGGCGATCGGCGCCGGTCTTCCGGTCAACGAGCCGTCAGGTTCGATGATCGTCGACATCGGTGGCGGCACGACCGAGGTCGCGGTCACCTCGCTCGGTGGGATCGTCGTCTCGCGCTCGATCCGCGTGGGTGGCGACGAAATGGACGGCGACATCGTTGCCTACGCGCGACGCGAGTTCAATCTGCTCATGGGCGAGCGCACCGCCGAGGACATCAAGATCGCGATCGGATCCGCGTACCCGCTCGATGAAGAGGTCTCGACGTTCTTCCGCGGTCGCGATCTCCTCACTGGCCTGCCGCGATCGATCGAGGTGACGAGCGCGCAGATCCGCGAGGCCATCGAGCCGTCGGTCGAGCAGATCGTCGACGCGATCAAGCAGACGATCGAGGAGACGCCGCCCGAGCTCGTCGCTGACGTCATGGACCAGGGCATCTACCTCGCGGGCGGTGGCGCGCTGCTGCGCGGCCTCGACACGCGCGTCGCCGAGGCGACGCAGATGGCCGTGCACGTCGCCGACGATCCGCTCACCTGCGTGGTGCGCGGATGCGGCAAGATCCTGGAGGACTTGGAGCACTTCGACCGCAGCCTCGTCGTCGAGACGTACGCCGCGGTGCCCCGCTAGCCGGCGATGGCCAGCTTCGGCCGGGCCCGCCGCACGCAGGCCGGCTTCTTTCGTCCTTTCGCGATCCTCTTGGCGATCTCGCTCGTCCTGCTCCTCTCACGCAACAGCGAGCCCGTGCGGCAGCTCGCGACCGGCGCGACGCAGCTCCTCGTCCCGATCCAGCGCGTCCTCGCCGACGTCGGCGTCACGAGCAATCGATTCGTGCAGGCGATCACCGAGATCCAGCGCCTCCGCACCGAGGACGCGGCGCTGCGCGCTGACGTCGACCGGCTGACGCTCGAGAACGTGCAGCTGCGCGAGGCCGCGTTCGCGGCGCAGCAGGCCGCGAAGCTCGGCGAGGTCGCCAAGACGCTGAAGTACGAGACCGTCGCGGCGCCGGTCATCGCGCGCGACCCGAGCAACATCCTCGCGACGATCGTCCTTGGCGCGGGGAGCGACAGCGGGATCAAGGTCGGCCACGTCGTCGTGTCGGAGCAGGGACTCGTCGGGCGCGTGTCCGAGGTCGGGACGAACTACAGCAAGGTCCTGCTGATCACCGATCCATCGTCGACGCTCTCGGCACTCGTCGAGGGCTCGCGGGCGACCGGGATCGTCCGCGGACAGTACGGCGACTTGCTGATCATGGACTGGATCCTCCAGACCGAGAAGGTGAACGTGGGTGACGTCGTCGTCAGCGCCGGGCTCGGCCTCGGCGACGAGCTGCGCTCGCTCTACCCGAAGGGCCTCGTCGTCGGGCGAGTGCTCCAGCTGCAGAACGCGGAGGCGGCGGCATACCAGCGGGCGATCGTCGCGCCGGCGGTCGACCTGCGCCGGCTCGAGAACGTCCTGGTGGTGCGCACCACGCCTTAGGCCCCCGCGTTACCCGCTTCGAGGAAGGGTCGTACGTGCGTTCAATCGGTCGGCACTTGCTCGCCATCGCCGCGTGCTCACTCCTATTAATAGGAGTCGCGTGGCCGTCGCGCGTACGGTCCGCGGACGTCGGAGCTGACGCAGAGGCGTCGTTCGTGGCCGACGACGCGCAGAACTCGAGCGCGCCGTACGTCGGCATTGGGCAATGGGCGCTGCGCAGGATGCAGGTCGACCGCGCGTGGGACGTCGCGCGCGGCTCGCCGCAGATCGTGGTCGCAATCGTCGACACCGGCGTGGACCGCGGGCATCCCGACCTCGCGGGCGCCCTGCTGCCGGGCGCGACGTTCCTCAGCCGCGTCTCATCGGCCTGCACCTATGACGACGAGGACGACAATTCGCACGGCACGCACATCGCGGGGATCATCGGCGCCGCGCCGAACCCGGCGGCCGGCAGCGGTGGCGTCGCGTTCGGTGTCCGCATTCTTCCCATCAAGGTGCTCGACTGCGCCGGCACCGGCTCGAACTCGGATATCGCCGCGGGGATCGTCTGGGCGACCGATCACGGCGCGCGCATCGTGAACGTCTCGCTCGGCTCGCCCGTCGAGAGCGATGCCCTCGCGACGGCGGTGCGCTATGCGGTCGCGAAGGACGTCCTCGTCGTGGCCGCGGCAGGCAACTGCGGCGAGGGCGGCGGCCGCTGCCGCTTCGTCAATTCCAAGGAATTCCCGGCTGCGTTGCCCGGCGCGCTCGCTGTGGGAGCGACCGACGCCGACGACCAGGTGACGTCCTTTTCTACTCGTGGAGCGCAGATCGCCATTGTCGCGCCTGGTGTTCGCATCACCAGCACGACCCCGCGCTACGCGACGTACCAGTCCGCGCGCGGTGTCACCCCGAACTACGCCGCGCTTTCGGGCACTTCACAGGCCTCGGCGTTCGTCGCGGGGATCGCCGCACTCATGTTGAGCGCCGATCCACGTCTCTCCGCGAGCGACGTGGCCGATCGTCTCGCGGCATACGCCGACGATCTGGGCGATCCGGGTCGCGACGACGCCTCGGGCGCGGGTCGCGTGAACGCTTTGCGAGCACTGAACCACCCGACCCCGATCTCGTCGGGTCGCGCTGGTACCGCGGACCTCTCTTCGATCGCTCGCGACATCGGCATCGGGTCGGTCGATGCGGGTAGGCCGCGCATCACCGCCGCGGACACGCGCATCGAGCTCGTCGAGGACGTCGCGACGCTTCGCTGAGCGACCTCGCGCGTTCGTTCGTTCTCATCGCGAGCAGACAGCCGCACTAAACGTCCTGTGCGTTCGCGACATCTTCACGAAGTACGACTTGCAAGCTTGCTCGCCCGCCCGCATCATGACGCAGCCCGTCGGGGGCTGGAGTGAGTGGGGGAAGGGGAGCGGGTGCTCTTCATTAACTTCTAGTGGCGTCGCCGCGCGCGCCACTGGGCGCAGGTTGGTTGATCTCCGCGTTCATCGCCGCATACGTCGTCGTCATCGGCGTTCCGTTCCCGCGCGCCGCTCTCGTCACGACAACTCCTTCAACTCAATCGCTCACTGACAAGACCGACAAGCTCGATGCGAAAGCATCAGCGCCGCCACGTCCGGACACGACGACGCGATCGCTGAAGATCGATCTCGAATCCGGATACGACGCAGGCACCGTGATCGCGACGTTCCCGAAAGGCACGAAGGACGCGCTCGTGATCGCCGCGCTCGGTCCGCTCGGTCTCACGTTCGTCGGCGGTGAGAGCGCGACGGGTCGCTACACGCTCGCGCTTCCGAAGATCAAGGCGTACGTCGAGCCGCGCGCATCTGACGTCGCAAAGGGCGATCGCGCGTGGATCCACTTCCCGTCCATCTACAACGAGGGCGAGATCACTGCGTACCTCGGACGCAACAACCTCGTGCTCGAGCGATGGACGCAGGACCCTGATACGGGCGAGCGCGTCGCGATCGTGACCATCCCATCGATCGAGGCGACGCTCGATGATCCCGAACGCGGTTACTACCGAGTCACGCTGAGTGGCGTCGACGCGATCGGGCTTGAGCAGTGGGCGAACGCGTCGGGAGTCCGCGTCATCGAATACGACCCGGCGACCGGTGCTGTTGTCGTGCAGCCGCTCGATTGGGTCGCCCCGTCACCTCGATCGGTCACCACGAACACGCAGTCGACGCGGAGCGCGGCGCCGAGCGCGACACCGACGCCGAGCGAGAGCGCATCACCGTCACCGGCGGCATCACGAACACCGCCACCGAAGGACGCACTGGTCGCAGGTGTAGATCGCGACGGTCGATCGGGATGGTGGACGAGCGATGGCACGTTCTGGGTGCCCGCATCGCCGAAGCCGAGCGCGTCGCCATCCGCGGTACCGCATCCGACCTCGAGTCCGGCACCGACACCGACCGCAACCGCGGTTCCCGCGGCGACGGTGGCTCCTGATATCGATCCATGCGACCGCCATCCATGGGCAAACGGATGTCAGCAGCAGGACGCAGTGAACTCATACGTCGCACCAAGCGCGAGTCCCGCACCAAGCGCGAGTCCTGCACCGAGCGCGACACCCGCATCGAGCGACTCGGTATCCAGCGCCTCCCCGGCACCGAGCGGCACGACAGCACCGAACGCAACCCAGGTAACGAGCCCGTCCCCTTCGGTCAGTGCGTCGCCCAGCGTGTCGCCCAGCGCGTCGGCGTCACCAAGCTCATCCGCATCGCCCAGCCCCTCCGCTTCGCCGAGCGCATCCGCCTCATCGAGCCCGACACCCGCAGCGAGCGCAACCCCGGGAGCGAGCCCGTCCCCCTCGGTCAGTGCGCCGCCCAGCGCGTCGGCGTCACCAAGCTCATCCGCATCGCCCAGCGCCTCCGCTTCGCCGAGCGCATCGGCCTCCCCGAGCGCGACACCCGCACCGAGCGACTCTCCAGCATCCAGCGGCTCCCCGGCACTTAGCGGCACGACAGCACCGAGCGCGTCCGCGGCAGCGAGCGTGTCTCCATCAGCGAGTGCTTCACCATCGGTGAGCGCATCACCGAGCGCATCCGCATCACCGAGCGCATCCGCATCACCGAGCGCGAGTCCCTCGCCGTCCGCGAGCCCATCAGCGTCGCCGAGCGCGTCGGCGTCGCCGAGCCCGACGCCGATCCCGAGTGGTCCTGCGGTCGCGGTGGGCGCCTTGTCGCAGAAGGTCGACGCCGGATCGCCGGCGACGGTCACCGCGACGGTCACCGATAGCGGCACGCCGATCGCGGGCGCGACCGTCGAGTTCTCGACGAGCACGAGCGGCGCGACGATCAGCGGACCAACCTCGTGCACGACCGGGGCGGACGGCACCTGCTCCGTCACGGTCGACAAGCCGGACTTCGGCGTCGTCGATGTCGAAGCACGCGGCTCACTGCCGGGTGGAAGCGGAGGCAGCGCGCCGGTTGTCGGGTCCTACCAGGTCGGATTCCAGGCACCGTGGTCGCTCGCACCGGTCGCGACGAGCCCGCCGACGATCACGCTGAAGAACCACGGTCCGGATCTGGAAGTCGCGGTCGACGGCAACACCCAGGCGCGACCGGCTCTCACCGTGAAGACCCTCACGATCGACGCGCCGGCGGACACCGCGCTCGTGGTCGACAAGACCGGCCGCATCGCCGCGCCGATCACGTACAACGCGACCGGCAGCGCGAGTTCGCTCGAGGTCAAGGGCGACACGGCGACGTGGAC
>Ga0209058_1003475_pt1 | contig 12724 bp, 12 predicted proteins | sample GraSoiAngelo_147_FD_185904 | JGI IMG/M metagenome (GOLD analysis project Ga0209058, IMG submission 185904) | Grasslands soil microbial communities from the Angelo Coastal Reserve, California, USA - 14_1009_05_40cm (SPAdes) (version 2) | ecosystem: Environmental > Terrestrial > Soil > Grasslands ... | reverse complement strand
TCGCGAGTCCGGCGGTCGTCGCCTCCTCGGCGCTGCTCGGATATATGGGGCCGCCGAGCGAGCTGGGCATCGAGTGGAAGGCGGAGCGTTTCGTCTGATCGTTAGTCCCCCATTCGGGGGAGACTCGCCGGGACGGGCGCCGCGTTCTCAATGTGTGGGTGGCTCTCCAGGCGATCGCGGTACCGAGGACTTCGAGTTCGTGATGGGCGTCGTGCTCCTGGGGATCGCGGTCATCGTCGCGCTCGTTCTCCTTCAGGATCAGCTCGCGAGCCTGTTCGCAGGGGTCTAGACCGACCTCCGCGGGCGGCCAAGCGTCCGGCCGTTCGGCATGACGCGTGCCGACGGAGAGCATGTGGACGAGCCTCGCAGGCCTCGCGACGTCGATGAGACAGAGGAGCTCATGCCGCGGCCGCCAGGTGAGCCGAACATCGCGCCGCCTCCGCGCACTCCGGGCGTTCGCCGGCCGGCGGACCGCTGGTCAACGGTCTTCACGGTGTTCGCCGCGATCGCGCTCGTCGCGCTGCTGCTTCTCGGCGCGGCGGTGATCTCGTCTCAACCGCTCGCGGTGCCTTCGGCTAGCCCGTCTCCGTCAGCGTTACCGAGCGCGTCGCGCTCGACGTCCTTCACGCCGGCTCCGCGGACCGCGGCGCCCAGTGAAGCGCCCACGCCCAGCCCCGCGGCGACCACGTCCCCGACTCCGGCCCCGACCCGGACCACGGCTGCGCCGACCCTGCCGCGGCCGTCACTGCCGGTCACGCTCACGCCGCTTCCGACACGGACTCCGTAAAAAGACGGGCCGGCGGCCCACATGAGCCGCCGGCCGTGGTCCGGGCTTTGGGCTTGGTTAGCGGCTTCTCTCGCTCGGCGGGTTACCGACGATGGGCTCGCCGCCCTTCTTCCCGACCCCGTGTAGCCGCTCGGTGTGGTCCTGCAGCTCGCTCGGCGACCTGAAGCTCTGACCGCATTCCTTGCACCTCAGATCCTGCATTCGGTACCTCCTTTGCCGCGATTCGCGGCGCGTCAGTCGCTGCAGAAGCGATGCCCGCCGCCTCATAGTTGCGTGCGCTCACTTGCCACGTAGCTCGGCAACGACCGGCGCGAACGCTCTCATCGCCCTGCCCGGCAACGCGATATAGCTGATGCCCAGGTGCGCGCGGCGCTCGAGCAGATCCTCGACGAGCGACGCACGCGAGCCATACATGAGGAATGGCGTGGCCACGACGGCCGTCACGGCCGACTTGAGATGCGCAGCGACCGCGGCGAGCAGCGGCTGGCGAGCATCGGTCACCCGCGCGTCCAGAACGATCACGTTGAGCTCGAGCTCGGCGAAGCGCTTCGCGCGGCGCAGACGCGCCACGCGTTCGGCAACCGAACCGACGGTGATCGCCCGGATGCGATGGCGCCCGCGCGCGTCGACCGGCGGCAGGAACGAGACGATCTGCGCTTCCCGCGCGGCGATGCGCAGGATCCGCGGTCCGCCACCGCCGATCATGACCGGCGGGTGGGGACGCTGGACCGGTCGGGGCAGCGCCGTTGCGTCGCGTATGTGGTAATGCGCTCCCTCGTGGGTGACGTGCGATTCGGTCCAGAGGCGTTTGATGAGGCCGACCGCCTCCTCCATGCGGTCGACGCGCGTCTTCGGCGTGTCGTAAGGGATACCCAGCTGCTCGTAATCGCTCGTCTTCCAGCCGGCGCCGATGCCGAACTCGAGCCGCCCGCCGGACAGAAGATCGAGCGTCGCGGCCTCCCTCGATAACAAAACGGGATTTCGATAGTCGTTTGCGAAGACGAAGCTGCCGACTCGCAAGGTCTTGGTCGCTTCCGCCGCCGCGGTGAGCGCCAGCATCGGCGCGAGCTGATCGGTGATGTGATCGGGCATGAGCAGCGTGTCGTAGCCCAGCGCTTCCGCGCGCCGCGCGACTTCGCTCCAGTGCGCTGCTGAACGACCGCGTTCGACCATCGTGGCGAAGCGAAAGGGGCGCACCGCGCGACCCTACCCGGATACCGTTCGCGTCGCCAGATCAGACATGCGCTCGAGCCTTCCGACACGGTCCTCGATCGACGGGGGTGTCGAGAAGAGCCCGGCCTACCGGATTACCCGCTGGACCACGTCATCGAGGAAGCGAGCGACCTCAGCGATCAGCACGTCGCCTTCGGCGAGCCCTGGATCGTTGTGGTCCATACCTCTGAGCACGGCGAACCGCTTCGGGCCACGTAGCGCGTCGTGCACCCGCTGCGAGAATTCGATCGGCACGATCCGGTCGCGATCGCCCGCGACCACCAGCACGGGCGCGCGCAGATCGGCGAGCGCATCGCTCGTGCGGTACCGGTCCATGAGCAGGGCGTCGATCACGGGCAGGTACGGATAGTGGAAACGGCCGATCTCCTCGAACGAGGGGAATGGCGAGCGCAGCACGAGCGCTAGGGGCGAGCGTTCGCGCGCGAGCTGCGCGGCAACGGCCGCGCCGAGCGACTCGCCGAAGTACACGATGCGCGCTGGATCGATGTCGTGTCGCGAGAGAAGATGATCGAGCCCCGCACGGGCATCCGCGCGGAGGCCCGTCTCCGTCGGCGTTCCGGGATTGCCGCCGTAGCCGCGGTAGTCGAAGAGAAGCACAGCGTGTCCGGCCCTCGCGAGCCCGCGCGCCAGGCCGGCGCGGAGCGAGCGGTCCCCGCCGTTCCCGTTGCAGACGAGCACCGTTAGGCCACTCGGCCTGCCAGACGCCGGGACGAACCACGCGCCCAGACGAAGTCCGTCTTCCGTGCGCAGCTCAACGTCCTCCGCGCCGGGCAGGGCGCTCGCGGCACTTGGGACCGGTCCGGGCGTCGGGTAGTACATGAGGCTCCGCTGGGTCAGCCAGGTGAGGAAGAGAAAACCCGCGACCACGATGAGGATGGCGATGAGCACGACGGGCACGGCGGCTCGTCCGTTCAAACCGTCCGTCTTACGGTGCGATCACGCGCGGCAGCCACTCCGGGCGCTTCCTCTCGTACGCGGCGACGTCCACCTCGTAGCGCAGGGTGAGCGCGATATCGTCGAGACCTTCGAGCAGGCGGGTGCGCGCGAAGTCGTCGATCTCGAACGATGGGCGAACGCCAGGCGCCTCGACGATGCGACGCTCGATGTCGACGGCGATCTCGGTCGCCGGATCGGCGCGCACCAGGGCAACGAGCCGGCCGGTGGTGGTCTCGTCTAACTCTACGGGCACGAGCCCGTTCTTGAGCGCATTGTTCCGGAAGATATCCGCGAAGCTGGGTGCGATCACCGCACGGAAGCCCGACTCGAGCAGCGCCCAGACCGCGTGCTCCCGCGATGAGCCGCAGCCGAAGTTCGCGCCGGCGAGCAGGATCACGGCGCCGCGGTAGCGGTCGTCGTTGAGGACGAACGCGGGATCGCGGCGCCACGCTTCGAAGAGTCCCTCCGCGTACCCCGTGCGCTCGAGGCGCTTCAGCCAGTGGCTCGGGATGATCTGGTCGGTGTCGACATCGGCGCGCGCAAGTGGCAGCGCGCGGCCAGCGATGCGGCGAACAGCCTCCATCAGCGCAGGTCCGACGGCAGCGCGAAGTGCCCGGCAATCGCGGTCGCCGCGGCCACAGCCGGCGAGACCAGGTGCGTCCGGCCACCGGGCCCCTGACGTCCTTCGAAATTGCGATTCGACGTGGACGCGCAGCGCTCGCCGGGGCGAAGGATGTCCGGGTTCATACCAAGGCACATCGAGCAGCCCGCGTCGCGCCACTCGAAGCCCGCGTCGATGAAGACACGGTCGAGCCCCATGCGCTCGGCATCGGCTTTCACCCGCATGGACCCGGGGACGGCGAGCGCGCGTATGCCCGGTTTCACGTGCCGGCCCTGAAGCACGTCGGCCGCGGCGCGCAGGTCGTCGAGGCGCGCGTTCGAGCACGAGCCGATGAACACCGCGTCGACCGCGATGTCGCGCACCGGCGTCCCCGGTCGCAGGTCCTGGTAGGCGAGCGCGCGGCGGGCGCTGTCGCGCGCGTCAGCCGGTAGCGCGTCGGGTTCGGGCACGCGGTCCTCGATCGTGACCGACTGCGCCGGATTCGTTCCCCAGGTGACGTATGGACGCAGCCGGCGAGCGTCGATCTTGACCTCGCGATCGAATCGCGCATCGGGATCGGTCGCGAGCGACCGCCAGTCGTCGAGCGCCTTCTCCCAGTGCTGACCCTTCGGCGCGTACGGTCGTCCTTCGAGCCAGGCGAAGGTGATGTTGTCCGGCCCGACGATCCCGGCGCGCGCTCCCGCCTCGATCGACATGTTCGAGATCGTGAGGCGCCCTTCCATCGCGAGCGCGCGGATCGTGGAGCCGCGGTACTCGATCACCTTTCCGACCCCGCCCGATGTGCCGATACGCGCGATGATCGCCAGGATCACGTCCTTCGCCGCGCAGTCCGCCGGCAGCGCGCCGTCGACGATCACGGCCATCGTGCCGGGCTTCGTCTGCGCGATCGTCTGCGTAGCGAGGACGTGTTCGATCTCGCTCGTGCCAATGCCCCACGCGAGCGCGCCGAGCGCGCCGTGCGTCGAGGTGTGGCTGTCGCCGCACACGATGGTCATGCCCGGCTGCGTGAGCCCGAGCTGCGGCGAGATGACGTGGACGATCCCTTGCTCAGGGCTGCCCATGGGAAAGCAACGGATCCCGAACTCGCGCGCGTTGCGGGCCATCGCTTCGATCTGCTTCGCGGAGATCGGCTCGGGCGGCTCGTCGTTCGTCGGAACGTTGTGGTCCATGGTCGCGAGGGTCAGCTCGGGCCGGCGCACGGGCCGCCTCGCGAGCCGGAGGCCCTCAAAGGCCTGCGGGCTCGTCACCTCGTGGACGAGATGGAGGTCGACGTAGAGGAGGTCGGGCTCGCCCGCCGCGCGCCGCACGACGTGCCGCTCCCAGATCTTCTCCGACAACGCGCTCCCCACGGTTCAAGTATGGGCGGGCGCGGTCGCGAAAAGCTCTTCGGCGGCGAAGCCGTGCGTGCGAAGTAGCGCGAGCACCGCGTCGGCGTGGGCGCGGTCGCGGGTGTCCACGATGACGTCGAGACCGACCCGGCCGAGCAGGGCGTACGGACCCAACCGGTGGATACCCACATGGAGGATGTTGATGTGCTCGCGCGCGAGAAGACCGGTGAGCTCGTGCAGCATCCCCGGCTTGTCCTCGAGCCACGTCCGGAACGCCAGGTAACGACCTGCGGACACCAGACCCTGCTGCAACGCCTTCCCGAGCAGGTTCGGGTCGATGTTCCCGCCGCTGATGACGACGCCGACCTTGCGACCATCGCCGATGCGGCCATCGCGCTCGAGCACCGCCGCGAGCGCCGCGGCACCGGCTCCTTCGGCGAGGAGCTTCGTGCGTTCGAGCAGCACCACGATCGCGCGCGCGATCGCCTCATCGCTCACCGTGATCACGTCGTCGACGAGGCGCTTCACGATCGCGAGCGTCCGCTCCGCCGGGCGGCGGACCGCGATGCCGTCGGCGATCGTCGCCGCGGGCCGCTCGACAACGCCGCCGGCGCGGAATGAGTCGGCGAAGGCCGACGCGCCCGCGGCCTGCACGCCGACGATCCGCGGCCGCGGTGTGCGCGCGGATGCGGCGAGCGCGATGCCGGAGATGAGACCGCCGCCGCCGACGGGCACGACGAGCACGTCGAGATCGCGCACGTCGTCAAGCAGCTCAAGCGCGAGCGTGCCCTGGCCCGCGATCACGTCGTCGTCGTCGAACGCGTGCACGTACGCGCGCTTCCGCTCCCGCGCGATCTCGACGGCGGCGGTGTGCGCCTCGTCGTAGCTCTCGCCGAGCAGCAACGCCTCGGCACCGGTGCGCTGGATCGCGGTGAGCTTCGCGAGGGGCACCCCCTGCGGCAGCACGACGGTCGCCGGCACGCCGAGGAGCTGCGCGGCATACGCGACGCCCTGCCCGTGGTTGCCGGCGGACGCGGTCACCACGCCGTTCACGCGATCGTGCGCCTCTTTCCGGAGCAGCGCGTGGAGAGCGCCGCGGATCTTGAAGGCCCCGGTCTTCTGGAGGTTCTCAAGCTTCAGGAAGATCTCGCACCCGGAGAGCGCCGAAAGCGCCTCGGAGCGCTCGGTGGGCGTCCGGCGGATGTGCGGGGCGATGAGCGCGGCGGCCTCGGTCACGGCCGACGCGTCGAGCGGGCGACGCGCGACCACCGCCACTTTGCTATGCGACCCGATCGAACGCCCGGCGCAACCGTCGCACGCCCTCGTCGATCCGCTCCGGGCTCGGACCGCTTATCGAGAAGCGCAGCGCGTTCGAGTGATCGCGCTCGATCGCGAAGGCCTGGCCCGGAACGAACGCCACACCTTCCTCGAGCGCGACGTCGAGCAGCCTGCGGGCGTCCACGTCATGAGGAAGCCGGACCCAGAAGTAGAAACCGCCGTCAGGATCGTTCCAGGTCACGCCGGTGCCGGCGAACTCGCGCGCCAGCGCGGTGCGCGCGCGATCCTGCTTGTGCCGATAGAGCTCGCGCAAGCGGCCGACATGTGCATCGACACCACCGCGGCGGTGGAACTCCAGCACGATGCGCTGCGCCAGCGTGCCTGTGCTCGAGTCCATCGTCTGCTTCACCTTCGCCATGCGCCGGATCGTGTCCGTCGAAGCGATGGCCCAGCCTACCCGCAGCCCGGGGAGGAACGTCTTCGAGAACGTGCCGATAGAGACGACATCGACACGCGATCCGAGCGATGCGACCGGTGGAAGGTCCGCGCCGCGATAACGCAGGAGCCCATACGGATCGTCTTCCACGACGATCGCCTCGTACGCCGCCGCGAGCGCGAGAAGTGACTCACGACGCCCGAGCGAGAGCGTCTCGCCCGACGGATTCTGGAAATTCGGGACGACGAAGAACATTCGCGGCCGAGCCCCGCTGCGCCGGATGAGCCGCGATGCTTCGCCCACGTCGAGGCCTTCGCCATCGACCGGCACTTCGAGAACCGTCGCGCCGTGATTGCGGAACGCGGACAGGGCGTTCGCGAAGCCCGGCGATTCGACGACGACGGCGTCGCCGGGGCGCAGATACACGCGGCACGCGAGATCGATCGCCTGAAGCGCACCGGCGCTGATCAGCACGTCGCTCGCGTCAGTCTCGAGGCCCCGCGCCGACGCGCCGGCCGCGACGACCTCGCGGAGCTCGGGCTCGCCCTCGGTGATGCCGTAGCCGAGCGCGCTCGCCCCCTCGCGGCGCAGCACCGTCGCGGTGAGGTCGTCGGCGCCGACGAGCTCCAGCGCCTCGCGGGACGGCGATCCCACCGCGAAAGACACGGTGTCCCGCGTCTGCCGCGCGACGATGCCGATCGTCTCGTCGATGAACGAGCCGAACACCTCGTGCTCGCGCCGCGCGCTCTGTTCGGGAAGCGGTGCGACGGCCCCACCGCTCATCGCGGGAAGGATCTCGACGGTGCGCTTGCCGCTGAGGTCGCCGTCCGCGGAAAAGAAGCGAACGTCCTCGCCGTCGATGAAGACGTTGACGAAGCGCCCGAACTCGCCGTCGCGCAGCACGCGCGCCGCGAGCTCGGGATAGTGGACGGCGATCTCCCGGGTGAGCGTCGCCAGGTCCGGAGCATCGAAGGAGAGCGTCGCGTTGCCCCCGGCCGCTGCCCGAAGTGGCGTGGCGAGTCGGACGGTGACGCTCACGACAGGGCCTCCGCGTATGCGCCGCGGAACTCGTCGATATCCGCGGATATCTCGGGGCCGAGTGATGGAGACTCGAGCGCGCCCTTGTAGGCGTTGCCGGTGATGAAGAGGACGACGGTCTCGTCGTCCCCAAAGACGCCGCGCCGGGCGAGTGCCCGCGCGGTGGCGACCACCACACCGCCCGCCGGTTCGGCCAGGACGCCCTCGGTGCTCGCGAGCAGCGCGCAGCCCTCGAGCACGTCGGCATCGCTTACCGACGCGGCCGATCCGCCGCTCGCGCGGATCACCGCGACCGATCCATCGCCGTCGGCCGGCGTGCCGATCGCCAGCGACCGAGCCACCGTGACCGGATCGCGGACCGGCCGCACGTCGCGATATCCATCGAGCACGGCATCCGAAACCGGTGCGCAGCCCGCGGGCTGCGCGGCGTGGATGCTGCAGCGCGTGTCCTCGACGAGCCGCGCCGCGCGCAGCTGCGCGACCGCGGTCGCGGTCCGCGTGAGGAGCGCACCGGAGCCGACCGGGACGATCACGTGGTCGGGCAGGCGCCAGCCGAGCTGCTCCGCGGATTCGAAGAGGAGCGTCTTCGAGCCCTCCGCGTAGTACGGACGGAGCGTGAAGTTCACGAAGCCCCAGCGCTCCTCGTCGGCGAGGCGCGCACACAGGCGATTCACCTGGTCGTACGTGCCGCGGACGCGGACGACCGTCGCACCGTACGCGGCGGCGCCCGCGATCTTGCCCTCGTCGGTCGTGGCCGGAACGAACACGTAGGCGCGCAGGCCGTTGCGCGCGGCGGCGGCCGCTACCGCGCCGGCGAGGTTCCCCGTCGAGGCGCAGGCGAGCGTGTCGAGGTCGAGCTCTTGCGCGCGCGCGAGCGCCAGCGCGACCGGCCGGTCCTTGAAGGAAAGCGACGGGTTGCGCGAGTCGTCCTTAACGAAAAGTCGGGACACGCCGATCGCCGCACCGAGGCGCGGCGCCGCGAGCAGCGGGGTCCAGCCGACCGCGTAGTGCGTCTTCGGCTCGGGGACCGGCAGTAGCGGCGCGTAGCGCCAGAGCGAGCCCGGTCCGCGCTCGATCTCGTCACGAAGTGTCTCGCCGTCGAGCGAAGCGAGGTCGTACTCGGGCTCGATCGGGCCGTAACACTCACCGCAGACGTAGCGCTCGTCCGCCGGCGACAGCACGTGGCATGAGCGGCAGCGAAAGCCGCGCAGTGCGGTGCCTTGTAGCGTGGTTGCCATCTCGTGCCTCCTCCATGAACGACTAAGGCCTCCCTTCCGGGAGGCCTCCTTCAAATGAGCGGTGCTGGAAAAGTGCTGCGGCTAGCCTCCCGGACGCGCGGATTGCCCCGGCATCGGGGCGATCGGCATCGGCGGGATGAGGACAAGACGCATCGTGGACGAGGCTAGGGACCCGGTCGCCAGGCGGTCAAACCGGGCGATGCACTGTGCACAGGTACGGCACCATGGGGTCGTGGATGCGGATGTAATCATCGCGGGGCTCGGCGCGCACGGGAGCTCGGCCGCGTACGCGCTCGCCTCGCGCGGCGCTGCGGTGCTGGGTTTCGATCGCTTCGCTCGCGGCCACACACTCGGGTCATCGAGCGGCCTCTCCCGGATCATCCGGCTCTCGTATTACGAGCACCCCGACTACGTACCGCTGCTGCGCCGCGCCTGGGAGCTCTGGCGCGAGCTCGAGCGAGCGAGCGGTGAGCACCTTCTGACCGAGACCGGTGGCCTCTATGCAGGGCCGCCGGACGGCCAGCTTGTCTTGGGCGCGCTCGATAGCGCGCGCAGTCACCGGCTCGACCACGAAGTCCTCGACACCCGTACGCTCCGCGAGCGCTATCCGCTCTTCGCGTGGCTTGAGGGCTGGACTGGCGTCTTCGAGCGCCGGGCCGGATGGCTCGCGCCCGAGCGGTGCATCGAGACGCATCTCCGCCTCGCCGAACGCGCCGGAGCAACGTTCCGCTTCGAGGAGCCCATCGAGCGATGGGGGTCGACATTCGACGGCATCCGCGTGACCACGCGCAGCGGGAGTTATGAGGCGAAACAGCTTGTCATCACGGCGGGCGCGTGGACCGCGAAGCTCGTGCCGTCGCTCGCCTCGCAGCTATCGGTCGAACGCAGCGTCCTGTTCTGGTTCGAGCCGCGCGCCGAGCGCGATGCCTTCGCGCGTCTACCGGTCTATATCGTCGAGGACACCGATCGGATCTTCTACGGCTTCCCCTACATAGAAGGACAGGGCGTGAAGGTCGCCGGCCTGCACTTCGGCGACCCCGCAGACCCGGACACGCTCGACCGGACGCCCTCCGCGGACGACGAGGAGCGGGTACGCGGGTGGCTCCGCCGCCGCGTGCCGCTCGCGAACGGCGAGCGGCGCGACGCGAAGGTGTGCATGTACACGAACACCGTGGACTCGCACTTCGTGATCGACAATCTCCTGGAGGACTCGAACGTCGTGGTGGCCTCGGCGTGTTCCGGGCACGGGTTCAAATTCGCGAGCGTGATCGGCGAGATCCTCGCCGACCTGGTGCTCGACGGCGAGACCGAGCATCCCATCGGTTTTCTCTCGTCGGAACGGCTTGGCTCGGACCTCGCGCTTTAGCGCGCGGGAGGAGAATGCGCCGCACATAGCCTCGAAAAAGGAGAGCGACGATGAGGAGCATCCGCTTCGTTGGTCTGACGCTCGTGCTGGTGGGGCTCGTCGCATCTGCATGCGGTGGAACGACCCCGGGGGGAGGCGCATCCGCGGCCCCAAGCCAGGCCACCGTCACCAAGGACCTGATCATCGGGTTCACGGCGTCCCAGACCGGCGCGCAGAACGTCACGTCGAAGCGCCAGACCGACGGCATCCAGCTCTGGGTCGACGACGTCACGAAGGCCGGCGGCATCAAGCTGAAGGACGGGTCGGTCCTCATGCCGAAGGTGAAGTTCTACGACGACGAGAGCAAGACCGACCGCGTCCAGGCTCTCTACACGAAGCTCATCAACGATGACAAGGTGGATTTCCTGCTGTCGCCGTACTCGAGCGGTCTCGTGAAGGCGGCCGCGGTGGTCACCGAACAGAACGGCCGGCTCATGGTCACCGCCGGCGGCGCGGATGACGTCACCATGGAACAGGGCTTCAAGGGCGTCTACCAGGTCTACGCCCCCGGATCGAAGTACCTCATCGGGGCGATCGACCTCATGTTGAAGCTCGACCCGACGATCAAGAAGGTCGCGATCGTGAACGAGAAGGACAGCTTCTCGGCGTCCGTCGTCGCGGCGGCGAACCCGTATGCGAAGAGCAAGGGTCTCGACGTCGTGGTCGCCGAGGGCTACGACACCGGCACGACCGATTTCAACCCGTTCATCAACAAGATCCAGGCCGCGAGTCCCGACGCGATCATCGGCGGCGGTCACTTCGAAGACGGCACGACGTTCGCGAAGCAGCTCTTCGAGAAGCGTGTGAACGCGCGGTTCGTCGCGCTGCTCGTCGCGCCGCCCGAGCCGACGTTCAAGGACATCGGCGATGCCGCGCAGTTCATCGTCGGGCCGAGCCAGTGGGAACCGGCGGCGAAGTACAGCGCCGAGACAGCGAAGGCCGCGAACGTCCCCTACTTCGGGCCGACGCCGAAGGAGTTCACCGACCGGTACGTGGCGAAATACAGCTCACAACCTTCGTACCAGTCAGCCGGTGGGTACGCGGCCGGCCTCGTGCTGCAGAGGGCCCTCGAAGATGCGGGCAGCAATGACCCCGCGAAGATGCAGTCCGCGCTCGACAAGATCGACCTCATGCTCTTCTACGGCCGCGTGAAGTTCTCGCTCGATGCGAAGACGCACGGCAAGCAGATCGCGCACGACATGGTCTACGTGCAGTGGCAGAAGGGCTCCGACGGCAAGCTCGCGACGCAGCTTGTTTGGCCTTCGGATGCGGCGACCGCACAGGCCCAGCTCCGCAAGTAGCCCGCACAACCGAATAGGTAGAACGCGCCGAGCATGAGCCTCGAGGCGCTGCTTCCGTCGGCGATCGACGGGCTCATGCTTGGCTTCGTCTACGGCCTCGCGGCGCTCGGCCTCACGCTCATCTTCGGTGTCATGAAGGTCATCAATCTCTCGCACGGGCCGATCATCGCGCTCGGGATGTTCGCGGTGTTCATCCTCTTCTCGGGCTTTGGCGTCAACCCGTACCTCGGGGTCGTCGCGGCGGCGCTCGTCGGCCTCCTGCTCGGGGTCGCGATCTACTTCGTCGCGGTGGACCGGGTCATCAACGCCACCGAGCTCACGACGCTCCTCGCGACATTCAGCGTGAACCTCATGATCATCGGCGTCGCGACCGTCATCTTCACCACGAGCCCGCGCTCGGTAGACATCGACCTTGGAGCGCTGCGCGCCGGCAACGTCACGATCCTCGGTACGCACGGCGTGGCGGTCGCCGTGGCGATCCTCGTCGCGGCGGCGCTCTACGGCTTCCTCTTCCGCACCCGCCCTGGGAAGTCGATCCGCGCGGTCGCCAACAACCGCGCCGCGGCGGAGCTCATGGGAATCGACTCCCGGCGCATGCTCGCGCTCGCCTTCGGCATCGGCACCGCGCTGGCGATGACGAGCGGCGCGCTCCTCGCGACGCTTTTCAGCTTCACGATCCTCTCAGGGGGAACCTACGAGCTGAAGAGCTTTGTCATCGTCGTGCTCGGCGGGCTCGGGAACCCGACCGGCGCGCTGGTCGGCGGCCTGGTCATCGGCCTCCTCGAGGGCGTCCTCACCGTGTTCATCCCGGTCGCCTGGGTGCCGGTGGTCGAGTACGTCATCTTCGTGGCCGTGCTGCTCCTGCGACCGGCCGGGCTCCTCGGAGCGCGCGCGTGAGGGATCTGCGCGCTCCATTCCTGCCCGCCCTCCTCGTTCTCATCGCAGCCGTGGCCGCGATCCCAATCGTTACGGGCAACCCGAGCCTGCGCGAGGAAATCTTCCTCGTCCTGATGCTCGTCACGCTCGCTTCGAGCATCAACATCATCATGGGCTACACCGGGTACGTCTCCTTCGGGCACATCGTCTTCTTCGGCATCGGCGGCTACATCGCGTTCTGGCTCA
>Ga0209058_1003471_pt1 | contig 12735 bp, 10 predicted proteins | sample GraSoiAngelo_147_FD_185904 | JGI IMG/M metagenome (GOLD analysis project Ga0209058, IMG submission 185904) | Grasslands soil microbial communities from the Angelo Coastal Reserve, California, USA - 14_1009_05_40cm (SPAdes) (version 2) | ecosystem: Environmental > Terrestrial > Soil > Grasslands ... | reverse complement strand
CCGATAGAGCACCGCGACGTCGCGGTTGTTCTTCACTTCACCCAGGCGCTGCAGCCGCTCGATCTCGCGAGCGATCGCCTCGGCCTCGTGGTGCTCGTCATATGTCTCGACGACAACGACGGCCGGGCCGCCTTCACGCTTGGTCCAGAGCTTCTTCTCCTTCCGGTCGGCGTTGTTGCGCACCACCGACCAGGCGGCGTCGAGGATCTTCTGCGTGCTGCGGTAGTTCTGCTCGAGCTTGACCACCTTCGCGTTCGGGTAGTCGCGCTCGAAATCGAGGATGTTGCGCACGTCCGCACCGCGCCAGCTGAAGACGCTCTGGTCGTCGTCGCCGACCACGGCCAGGTTCTGGCGGAATCCGGCGAGGTATCGCAGCAGCACGTACTGGGCTCGGTTGGTGTCCTGGTATTCGTCGACGAGGATGTGCTGGTAGCGCTCCTGCCATTTCTCCAGGGCCAGGTCGCTCGTCTCGAACAAACGGCAGACCAGCAGCAGGAGATCGTCGAAGTCGACCGCGTTGTTCTCGCGCAGCAACGCGTCGTAGCGCTGCCAGACGAGCGAGGCGATCCGGTCGAGCTGATTGCGGGGAACGCTCGCCATGTCGGCCGGACCCTTGAGCTCGTTCTTGGCGCCGGAGATGACGGCGCCGATCGCCCCGGGCGAGAAAATGCGTTCGCTCACGCCTTGTTCGGTCATCGCCTGGCGGATGAGCGCGCGCTGGTCGCCCTCGTCGTAGATCGCGAAGGCGCGGTCCACCCCCACCAGCGGCCCATCGCGGCGAAGCAGGCGAGCGCAGAAGGCATGGAACGTTCCGACGGTCAGATCCTTCAGCTGTCCCTCGCCGAGCAGGCGCTCAAGCCGTTCCTTCATCTCACGGGCCGCCTTGTTCGTGAAGGTGACGGCCAGGATCGACCGTGGCGGAACACCCAGGTCGCGGATCAGATAGGCGACGCGGTGCGTGAGCACGCGCGTCTTCCCCGAGCCGGCGCCGGCCAGGATGAGCAGCGGCCCTTCGCCGTGGGTGACGGCGGCGCGCTGCTCGGGATTGAGCGGGTCGAGGATGGGATCGGACACGAATTCGATGGTATGTGCGACAGCCGCGGATCTCGTTCATTACGGGTGCGCTGTCGATGACCTGTTGAAAAGCGCAGCGCGTTTGTGGATGAGTTCGCTCCCGGTCCGTGGAAAAGTGGGTTGTCCGCTCTCCACCTCGCCAAGTAGATTTCCTCTCGTCCCGAGGGGACTGTCAAAGGGAACGGGTCCGAGATTCCATCAAGGGCACCGGTCCCCGGGAGCGCAACCGGAGATAGCATCAAAGGCGGTCCGAGAGGATATCGAGGATCGGCTCCACGGCCAGGCTGCTGAGCATCGATGCAGTGGCAGGGCACGGAGGCAGTTCGCTCGGGACGCTTTTTTCCCCCTTCATCCGGGGCTGGACGCCGTCCGTACAGTCGTCGCAGTGCCCAACACTTCCGACCAGCCTGACGACGTCCTCATCGTCGCGCTCGCCGAGCGCGATCTGGGCGCCCTCGCGACGCTCTACGACCGCTATGGGCGACTTGCCTACGCGCTCGCTTACCGGATCCTCGGCGAGGGCCAGGCAGCGGAGGACGTCGTGCACGATGCGTACATCTCCGCCTGGCGCGGCGCGGCGAGCTACCGGCGCGAGCGCGGCAACGTCCGCGGCTGGCTCATGTCGATCGTCCATCACCGTGCCGTCGACGTGCTCCGGCGAAAGACCACCTTCCGTCCCGCGCCGCTCGAAGCGGCGGCCGAGCGAGCGGCGGATGACGACACGGCGGAAGCCGCCGAGCGCAACGTCGAGCACCAGACCGTGCGCGCCGCCCTCGAGGGGCTGCCGCAGGCGCAGCGGCGCACCATCGAGCTCGCATACTTCGGTGGCTACACCCACGTTGAGCTGGCCGAGCTCATGGGCGTGCCGCTCGGCACGGTGAAGGGCCGCATGCGCATCGGCCTGCAGAAGCTGCGGCGCGCACTCGAGGTCCAGGGAACCTATCGGGAGCGGTCGCGATGATCCACGTCACCGACGAGCTCGAGCTCTACTCGCTGGGCGCGCTCGCGCCCGGCGATGCCGCGCGCGTCACCGCTCACCTCTCCGAGTGCCCCGCATGCCGCGAGCAGGCCCGCGCCATCGACGAGGTCGTCCAGGAGCTGCCAGAGACGCTACCCGGCCGCGAGGCTCCGGGCCGTCTGCGGGATCGGATCCTCGCCTCCGCTCGCGCGGAGCTCGCCACGGTGCGGGCGCCGCGGCGCGACATGGCGTGGACGGCACGCCTGCTGCGGCCCGCGCTGGTGCTGGCGGCGGGCTTGTGGCTCGCGGTCGGAGCGGCGGCGCTCGTGAACGAGAACCTCAGCCTCTCCAACGAGCTGAAGGTCGTCGCGAGCGACCGGGCGACGTACGAGTCGATCGTCGAAGGCATCCGTCAGGGGGGCCGCTGGTGGTACATGGCAGGCAAGGACGGCTGGACCGGGTCCGGCGGAACGCTCATCGCTCCACGCGCCGAGGGGCGGCCGCCGTTCGTGGTGTTCCACGACCTGAGGCCGCTGCCACAGGGCCAGCTCTACACGGTCTGGCTCGTCAGCTCGGACAACACCTGGGTCCGCGGCGCGACATTCCGACCGGACGGCAAGGACGTACAGGCCGTCGACGTCACCGCCGCGATCGCGGGGTTCGACAGCTGCGCGGTGACCATCGAGGACTCGGCTTGGGGGCGTCGCGCGGGCCCGGTCGTCATGGAGTCAAGGATCGTCCCACCCGCGCCGTAAAAAAGCGAGGGCCCCGCCTCTCGGCGGGGCCCTCGTGCTCATGCTGGCTGGGACCTAGTAATCCATCCCGCCGCCACCGGGCATCGCGGGAGCCTTCTCCTTCTCGGGAAGGTCCGTGATGAGCGCCTCGGTGGTGAGGATCATGGCTGCGATGGAGACCGCGTTCTCGACCGCCGACCGGACCACCTTGGCCGGGTCGATGACACCCGCCTTGGTGAGGTCGACGACCTCGTTCTTGATGACCTCGTAGCCCCAGACGTTCGACTTGGTCTCGGACTGCTTGCGGCGGATGCCGTCGAGCATGACGGAGCCATCCTGACCCGCGTTCGCGACCAGCTGCCGGAACGGCTCCTCGAGCGCACGCCTGAGGATGTTCACGCCGGTGAGCTCATCGCCCTCAGCCTTGACCTTGTCGAGACCCTTGATCGCGTTGAGGAGGGTGACCTCGCCACCGGGGACCATGCCCTCTTCGATGCCCGCGCGGGCTGCGGAGAGCGCGTCCTCGACGCGGTGCTTCTTCTCCTTGAGCTCGACCTCGGTCGCGGCGCCGACCTTGATGATGGCAACGCCACCGGCGAGCTTCGCGAGACGCTCCTGGAGCTTCTCCTTGTCGAAGTCGCTGGTGGTCTCCTCGATCTGCGCCTTGATCTGCTTCACGCGCGCGAGGATCTTGTCCTGATCGCCCTTGCCCTCGACGAAGGTGGTCTCGTCCTTGTCCGCCGTCACACGGCGAGCGCGGCCGAGGTCCTGGATCGTCGTGGCGTCGAGCTTGCGGCCGGCCTCTTCGGTGATGACCTGGCCACCGTTGAGCGTGCCGCGCAGCTTGTTGACGACGAGCGTGGCGAGCGCCTCGCCATCGATGTCCTCGGCGACGATCACGAGGTTCTTCGTGACCTGCACGAGCTTCTCGAGCACCGGCAGGATGTCGGTGATCGCGGAGATCTTCTTGTCGGTGATGAGGATGTAGGGATCTTCGATGACCGCTTCCATGCGGTCGGCGTTCGTGACGAAGTACGCCGAGATGTATCCGCGGTCGATCTGCATACCTTCGACGAACTCGGTCTCGAAGAGCAGACCCTTGGACTCCTCGACGGTGATCACGCCCTCGCGGCCGACCTTGTCCATCACGTCCGCAATGAGCTGACCGATCTGCTCGTCAGCGGCGGAGATGGTCGCGATCTGCGCGATCTCGGCCTTGCCCTTGACTTCCTTCGCCTCGGCCTTGATGGCCTCGACGACCGCCGCGCCGCCCTTCTCGAGGCCCCGCTTTAGGAGCATCGGGTTGGCGCCCGCGGCGATGTTGCGCAGGCCTTCGTGGACGATCGCCTGCGCGAGGACGACGGACGTGGTCGTTCCGTCGCCGGCGATGTCGTTGGTCTTGGTCGCGGCTTCCTTGAGGAGCTGCGCACCCATGTTCTCGAACGGATCCTCGAGCTCGACCTCGCGCGCGACGGTGACGCCGTCATGGGTCACGGTCGGCGAGCCGAACTTCTTGTCGAGCGCGACGTTGCGACCCTTCGGCCCGAGCGTGGTCTTCACGGCGTTCGCCATGACGTCGACGCCCGCCTTCAGTCGCTTGCGCGCCTCATCGGTGAATACGAGTTGCTTTGCCATACTTCCTCTCCCTATTCCTCGATACGCGCGAGGACGTCCTTCTCCGACAGGATCAGGTACTCCTCGCCATCGAGCTTGAATTCGGTTCCGGCGTACTTCTGGTAGAGAACGCGCTCGCCCTCTTTCAGCTCGACCGGGATGCGCTTGCCGTCCTCATCTCGGTCGCCTGGGCCGATCGCGAGAACGCGGCCTTCCATCGGCTTCTCTTTCGCCGTGTCGGGAAGGAAGATCCCACTCTTGGTGGTCTCCTCACGATCGAGGGCCTTGATGACCACGCGGGATCCGAGCGGCTTGAGCTTGATCTTCTCTGCGACTGCTGGCATTCGAATTCCCCCTTCACTTTCGCCCGTGCCGGTGCCCGGCTGGGGCCGTCTTGTGAATTAGCACTCGCCCGGGTTGACTGCTAAGACTGTAGGGCAGGGCCGAAAACCCTGTCAAGGCGAGCGGTCGCTAGGTCTCGGTCGCCGCCACCGGTCCCTCGGTCATGATCCGGTCCTTCCCGGCTCGTTTGGCCGCGTAGAGCATGCCGTCGGCGGCCTCGAGGAGCTGCTCGGCGGTGCGGCCTGGGCGCCAGGCCGCGACCCCCAGGCTCACCGTGATCGCGGTGTGGGGTTCCGTGCGGCCCTGAGCTGCCAACGCGTCGCGTAGCCGCTCGGCCAGGATCCGCGCGTCGTCGAGCCCTCCGCGCGGGAGCAACACCAGGAATTCATCGCCGCCGGTCCGCACGCCGACGTCGGATCCGCGAATGGTCTTACGCACGATGTTGGCGAAGCCCCGCAGGGCGAGGTCGCCCATTTCGTGCCCGAATGTGTCGTTCACACGCTTCAGATCGTCCACGTCGATAGCGACGACCGCGTAGCTCTGTTTGTGGCGCTCCGCCAACGACTGCAGCAGGCGAAGCTGCTCCGCCAGGAAATGGCGGTTGTGGAGACCGGTGAGTCCATCGGTGGTCGCCTGGCGTTTCGCCGTCTCCAGCACCCGGCGGTTTGCGACCGCCAGGGCGACGCGGTCGGCGGCGGCGACGCTGAACGCGTCCTCGACGACCGAGTCCGCGGCAGGCTCCATGAACAGCGCTCCGACCGGCTCCCCGCCGGCAACGAGAGGCGCGCACACGTAGCCGTGGCTCCCCTCGCGGAAGGGCATGAACGGGCAGATCATCGGATCGGACGCGCCCGTGACCCTGAAGATGCGACCGCTCCGGATGGCGGGACAGTTCGCCGGACCCTTCACCACGGGATGCTCGGTCGCGCCGCTCGCGATGCCGACCGGCTCGAGTAGCGCGATCGACGGATCGGTGAGCAGCGTCGTCGTGGCAACAAGACGGAAGGCGTGCGACACCGCACGTGCGGCGACCTCGGCCGTCGAGGTCTCATCGGTCCCCAGGGCGAGAGCTTCGACGAGCTGATTCATCCCTTCGAGGACCCTGGTGCGTTCGGCGAGTCGCTGCCGCTGCTCGCGGACCTCCTCCAGCGCAAGCAGTGTGGCGAGGGTGGGCGCGGACGCCTCGGCGATGGCCTCACCCAGCCGCAGCTCGGCCGGCGTCCACTCGCGTGGTGTGGCCGCAGACAGGACCAACAGGCCGACGAGATCTCCGCGGTGGATGAGCGGAATGAACAGCGCGGCCGCCAGTCCGTAGCGGGTCCGCACCCGCTCCGAGACACCCGATTCCCGCGCCACGTCGTTGACCACGACGGTCCGGCGCGTGTGCATGGCGCGCTGTCGGGGGGAATCGCGCAGCGTCGGGTCCGCCTCGAATGTCTCCGAGACGCCGCTGGCGGCCACGGTGTGACCGCTGGCCATGGTCTCATCACCGGTGAAGAAGAAGATGCGATCGGCGCCGAGGGACTCACGCGCCACGTCGAGGACGGCACGCATGATCTCGTTCCGATCGCGGGCGCGCGCCAGCGCCAGGCCGACCGAGCGGGCCACACCGAGCTCGAGGTTCTGCGCGGCGAGATCCTTCGATCGCGCCCGCAGCGTTGCGCGGGTGTCGCGCATCGTCTTCGTGATCAGCGAGGTCATCGCGATCACCGCGACGAGCGATGCGAGCGAGATCGCGGCCTCCGCGATCTCAGTCTCCGTCAGAGACCCGCTCAGCAGATCGACCACGATCATGACGACGAAGGCCGCGACCGCGACGGCACCGGTGACAAGGGTCGCCCCGAGCTGCATGGCGAAGGTGGTCGTGAGGATCGGGATCAGGAAGAACACGAAATATGGGGACCCGACATCGCCTGTCGCATTGATCAGGAACGCCGCAAGCAGCTGCGTGACACAGGTGCCGATCGTGAACCGCAGCCGCCCGAAGACGCGCTCGGGAATGACGCGGAACCAGAGGACCGCGAAGACCGCCAGCAGGACCGCGACGACGAGGAGCACTCCCCGCGATGGCAGCGTCGTCGTCGGAAGGGCTGCCGACGCGAGGATCGCGAAGGCGATGCCCCAGGTCGCGATCTCGCTCGCGAGGCGCGTGCGGCGATCGAAACCGCTCGGCCTGTCGGCCGGCTCTACCGCCATCTCACGTGTCATGGTGGGGCATCGGTGTCGCCATGTCGCCGCTTCGCGGCGAACCAGCCTTAGCGCTCGCTGAGGCGCGCGTTCGAGGGCACCGCGACCGGCTGCCGCGCGGCGGCGTCGCGGCGCTCGTCCTCGATCATCGCGACGAACGCGTCCACCGCGATCTCGCGCCACTGCGTGCCTCGGCAACGGAGCAGCTCGGCGCGCACCCGCTCCCACGCCATTCCGTTGCGATACGGGCGGTCGCTGGTCATCGCGTCGTACGTGTCGGCGACCGAGATGACCGAGACCTCGAGCGGAAGCTCGTCGCCCTGCAGGCCGCGCGGATAGCCCTTGCCGTCGTGACGTTCGTGGTGGGCGAGCACGAGCTCCGCGCCCTCCCAGAATTCCGGCAGGTGACGCAGCAGCCGATGACCGATGTCCACGTGCCGACGCATCTCGGCCTGCTCGTCCGCGTCGAGAGGGCCGGCCTTGAGCAACACGGCGTCGTTCGTTCCGATCTTGCCGATGTCGTGCACGCGTGCGGCGTCGCGGATCAGCTCGACCTGCGAGTACTGGAGCTTGAGCCGCCTCGCGAGGCGCTCCGCGAGCGCGGCGACGCGCTGCGAGTGGCCGTGCGTATATGGATCGCGGAGATCGATGAGGTCCGCCAGCTCGAGGATCGCCGCGCGCGTCTGCTCGCGAACCCGCGCGCTGTCGCGCAGCGTGATGAGCATCGCGACCATCGGGACCGCGAACAGCACGAGCGCGAGCGGCTGCCCCTCCGCGGACACCGCGGCGATGGCACCGAGGAGGTAGAGGCCGGTCATCTGCGCCAGGTCGCGCCGGTGCAGCGTCCACCACGACGCGAAGGGGCGCCGCTTCATCTGCAATGCGACGGCGACGTCGACGAGCGCGGTCTGGGTGAGGTAACGGGTCGCGCCGGCCGCGAGGATCGGCACGGGCTGCGACAGCATCGGCCGCGCGCCGTCGGCGAGAGCAAGGTAGACGATCGCCGCGCCGCCGGTGGCGATCGCGGACACCGCGGCGGTGAACGTGCGGTTGTACCAGGGCATCCGCGCGTTCCGGAGGTGAAGCCCGGCCAGCGCGCTGACGGCGGCCACGAGCATCGCGAGGAACGGACCGAGCAGGAGCGCCGCGGCGAAGAGTGGCGTGTCGTCGACGGTCAGCTTGACCTTCAGCGACAGGTGGACGGGCCAGACCTGGGCGAGTGTCGCGAGCCCGAGAAGGATGCCGACGACGAGCAGGTCCTGGGTCTCGTTCATCCGCGGGCCGAATGCGGCCAGAAGGAGCGCCGCCGCCCCCGCGAAGATCACGCCAGCGATATAGGTCCGTAGCTGCCAGCGAAGGCGCGACATCTCGCTAAGGAAGCAGCAGGTAGAACTTGTCGCTCGTCGTCTGGTTCGACTTTCCATTGACGGTCGTCGTCAGCCAGAGGCCGGTTCCGATCGCCCGGGTGTACGTGTCGAACGACCCGGTCGCATTGACCGTCACACGCGCGACCACCGGCATGTTGAGCAGACCCCACCAGCGCGGCAGCGACCTCGTGATCTTGCCCTCGACCGGGACGGTCCCAGGAAGCGTGAGCACCGCGGCGATGGCGTTGCTCGGCACCAGCAACTCCACGACGACCGGGCCCTTCACCGAGGACGCGTACTTCGCAAGGAACGTCGTGTTGATGTCGATCACGTTGCCGTTCACGACGAACGTCGGATCCTCAGAGCACCACTCGAAGCCCGCGTCGGCCTTGCCCGCGGACAGCATGGTGACGAGCAGCGCGAAGACGAACACATAGGCGAGCCGGCGCATCACATCCACCCCATCTGACCTTCCCACCGGTACTTTGGTCAGTGAATGTGAGTCTCCATTTCCGCGCGCACGCGTGGTGTCGCGGCCGTGACAAGAAACCTCAAAGGAAGGTAAACGCGTTAGTGCGCGAGCAGCGACTCCGGGTCGATCAGCTCGCCGTCGCGCCACACCGCGAAGTGCAGATGAGGACCGGTCGTCATGCCGGTCATACCGATCGCAGCGATGATCTGGCCCTGCTGCACCTCATCGCCCGCGGCGACACGAGGTGGTGCGATACCGTCATCGAGATGCGCGTATAGCGACACGAGACCTCCGATGTGCGCGATCAACACGACCATCGCACCGTCGGGAAGATGGCCGACCCACACCACGCGACCGGGTGCCGCGGCGACGACCGGCGAATACATCTCCGCGCCGATGTCGATGCCCTCGTGGAAGTGCGAGTAATACACGCCGCCGTACACGCCCGATGGCTCACCCCGATACGTCGTTCGCCCGAAGCCCTGCGTGAGCTCGCCCTCCGCGGGCGTCATCCACGCGCCGTTCGGCGGCGCGATCACCGCGTATGGCGCCAGCGCCACCGCTTCAGCTTGGAGCTCGACGTACTGCTCCTTCAGTTCGACGCGGAGCGACCGCATTTCATCGGCGGCTTCGCGGGTTGCCGGGGACACCGTCGCGGCCGATGGGGTCTTGGTCGTGGCCGATAGACGCAGCGCCTCGCGCTCCAGCCGATCGCGCACCGCGCTCGGCTTCCCCGTGAGAGCGGAAAGCGTGCTGATCTGAGCGAAGGCGTCGTTCCGCTCGGCTGCGACATCGCGCGCCTGCTGCTGCATCGCGCCGAGGTCGCGGGCGGTGTCCTTCGCGAAAGAGATGAGCTGCTCGTACGAACCGCCGCTGGGCGTCGCAGGGATGCCGCGCGGCGCCGCGACCGCGCGCGGAGGCGTTGGCGGATCGTCAGCCAGAGCGGGCGCCGCCGTCCCCAAGAACACGAGGACGCCCGCGATCACGGCTGCCCCGAAGGGTCGAACCAACCTCTTCCCCACCGCTGCCAAGCCTGTGGTCGGGCACCGATACAGCGGCGATCTGTCTTCTCCACAAGCGATACGACAACAACTCGCTCATTCGTCTTGCGATCAAGCGTGCGATGCAGCAGGCAAAAGCCGCCTGCCGACGCTCCTATGGACGCCGAGCGGACGAAAACTCAGCGCGCCGTGGAGATCGCCCGTTTCGTTGATACGGCACCGCGACGAACGCCCGTCTCACGCGCGGTGCGGCAGCCGCCGCACCCAGTACTCCCAGGCGCGCTCGCCCGCGCGGCCGCGCAGCATCTCGGATGCACGCTGCGTCTCACCCGCGCTCAGGGAGCGCGCCTCGCCGAGGCGGAGCGCGGCCGCGAGCAGCGTCGCGTTGCGCTCGAGATACACGGCCGTGAAGACAGCGGCGCGCAGGTTCGCGCCCACGACGACGCAGCCATGGCCGCGCATCAACGCGACCGTCCGCGGGCCGAGCGCCGCGGCGAGGCTGTCGGCCTGCGTCGCATCGCGCACGAGGAGATCGGTCTCACCGAAGAGCTTCGCGATGTCCCAGACCGGGATCTCGTGTCCGATCACCGATCCCATGTGATAGATGGGCCGCAGCGGGACGCCGGTCACGCCGAAGGGGATGACCGACGGCGCGTGCGAGTGGACGACCGCGCCGACGTCCGGGCGCACGCGGTACACCGCCGCGTGGATCGCGGCCTCTTCATAGGAGCGGCCGTCGGCCCCGGCCACGCGCGCGCCGCGTAGATCGAGTAACTGGAGGTCGGCGGACTCCACGAGCTCGGGCGCGCGGCTCTGCGAGATGAGGAAGCGGTCGGTCGTCGCTGGATGCCGAGCGCTCACATGGCCGAAGGCATCCAGGACGCCCTCGTTCGAGAGGATGTGATTCGCCAGGATCAGATCGTCGACGACCTGCGGCGGTGGGAAAACGCTCACGAGCCTCCGCGGCGCTCCGCGACGCGCCGCCGATAGCCGAGCTGCTCGAGCCACGCCAGTGAGCGGCCGGTGATGACGACGCCGGCGCGCGGAAGGTCGGCCGCGCGGTGCACGCCCGAAAGGAAGATCGCGGTGCGAAGCTCCAGCTCGAAGGCGGTGATCCAGTCGAGCACCGCGGCCTCGCCCTTGAGCGCCGCTTGCAGCAGCGGACGGCCGACGCCGACGACCGTTGCGCCGAGGGCCAGGGCCTTCGCCGCATCGAGTCCGCTCCGCACGCCGCCGGTCGCGATCACCGGCAAACCGGTGGCGGCGGCGCCGACGACGGCGACCGCGGTCGGGACGCCCCAGTCGCGGAAGCGGTCGCCGAGGCTCATACGCTGCTTGTCGCCCTGCGCCGCGGCGCGCAGCGACTCGATCGCGGCGAACGACGTCCCGCCGACGCCGCCGACGTCGATCGCCTTCACGCCGAGTCGGCGCAGCCGGCGCGCGACCTCGAGCGTGATGCCCGCGCCGGTCTCCTTCGCGATCACTGGAACGGGCGAGCGGCGCACCAGGGCGCGCACCGCGGCGTCGGAGCCTTGCGCGCGCGTCTGACCTTCGGGCTGGACGGACTCCTCGAGGTAGTTGAGGTGGAGCGCGAGCGCGTCCGCTTTCACCATCCGCACGATCTTCTCGATGTCCTTCAGTGCCAGTGCGCCTTCGCTGTCCTGCTTGACGAGCTGCGAGATGCCGACGTTCGCGATCACGAACGCGTGGGGGGCGTTCTCACGCACGACCGAGTACGTCGGCGCGAGCGATGGATCGCGCAGCGCCGCACGCTGACTACCGACGCCCATCGCGATCCCGGCGCGCTCCGCGACACGCGCGAGGAGCTCGTTCACCGCGATCGCACGACCGTGGCCGCCGGTCATACCCGAAATGACGAGGGGCAGCCGCAGCCTGTGGCCGAGGAAGACGGTGCCGACGGCGATCTCTTCCGCGTCGATCGACGGGAGCGCATCGTGCACGAGATGGATGTCCTCCCATCCCGCGCTGGATCTCGTCTCGATGTCGCCCTCGGCCGCGAGCTGGAGGTGCTCGCCCTTCCGCTTGGCGATCTCTTCTGCTTCTGACACTTCCGCGCAGTTCTAAGCGAAGACGCCGTCGGCGGCGAGCGAGGCGTATTCGTCCGCGCCCAGACCGAGCAGACCCTTGAACACTGCCTCGTTGTGCTCGCCGAGCGTCGGGCCCGCGCGATCCGCGCGCGCCGGCGTCTCGGACAGCGCGAACGGTGGGGCCATGAGGCCGACCTCGCCGAGGCCCGCGTGTTTCGCGCGGCGCCACACGCCGCGGTGCGCGAGCTGCGGATCGTCGAACAGCTCACCGACCGACTCCACCGCCGCGGCGCGAATGCCACGCGTGCGAAGGGTCGCGACGGTCTCGTCGCGCGAACGCATGCGCGTCCATTCCGCGATCCGATCATCGAGCTCGGCCTCGCGCGCGCGACGGCCCGCCGCGGTCGCGAGCCCGGGGTCGCGCGACCACTCGGGGTCGCCCAGCGCCACGCGGAACTGCGCCCACTCCTCGTCGCCCCACACCGAGAGCGCCACCCAGCCGTCGTCAGCGGGGGTGGGATACACGCCGTGCGGAACGGCTACGCGGTCGTGGTTGGCGTCGCGCGTCGGCACCGTGCCGTTCGCCGCATGCTCGAGGAGCGCGGGCGCGAGGAATTGCAGGCCCGCCTCGTACTGCGAAAGGTCGATGATGCATCCGTCACCGGTGCGGCGGTGGCGTTCCAGCGCGGCAAGGATCGCGATGACGCCGTAGCCCACCGCGATGTAGTCGATGTACGGTCCGTAGAGGATCACCGGCGTGCGGTCCGGCTCGCCGAGGAGCTCGTTGAAGCCCGCGAGCGCTGTCAGCTGGCTCCCGTAGCCGGGGTGCTGCGCGTGCGGTCCGGTCTGTCCCTGATTGCAGCTCGAGAGGATCACGAGGTCCGCGCGAGCGCGTCGCAGCGCGTCATGTCCGAGCCCGCGACGCGCGAGCGTCCCCG
>Ga0209058_1003465_pt1 | contig 12749 bp, 12 predicted proteins | sample GraSoiAngelo_147_FD_185904 | JGI IMG/M metagenome (GOLD analysis project Ga0209058, IMG submission 185904) | Grasslands soil microbial communities from the Angelo Coastal Reserve, California, USA - 14_1009_05_40cm (SPAdes) (version 2) | ecosystem: Environmental > Terrestrial > Soil > Grasslands ... | reverse complement strand
TGCATTTCTTCACGCGGGAGACGCTGGAGGAGCTCCTCGTGTCGTCTGGGTTGGCGGTGGAGTCATGGGACTGCACCACCAACGAGGTGGCGGACCCTGTGATCGTGGAGTACCTCCGGCGGGCGGGGATGTCGTACACCCCGGCCCTGCGCGACGCCTTCGCGCGCTCCGGGGCGATGGCCTACCAGTTCATCCTGAAGGCCCGCCCTGCCGCGCGGCAGCACTCGCCTCTCGTCGAGATGGTCGAGAAACCGCTGGAGTTCATGCAGCGCCTGCACGCCACACGCCTCGGCGAGCCCCGCGACGCGGGGCTTCGCGTGCTCCAAGTCGTCGATCAGTTCCCACCGGGAGACGCGACCGCCCCCGGGGCCTACTGTGCCGACCTCGCCTTCGCCCTCGCCCGGCGCGGCCACGCGGTGCGGGTGCTGAGCACGGCGAGGGTCCGGGAGGACGTGGGAACGACCATGGAGCTGGACGGCGAGCTGGCGATCGTCGTCGACCGCGTGGCTGCAACGCGAGCCTACCGGACGCTGGGAACGGTGGGGCGGTTCTTCGACGGTTTCGACAACCCGGAGGCGCGGCCCGTGGTCCGCTGGCTGCTCGACCAGATGCAGCCCGACGTGGTCCATATCCAGCAACTGGGGTCGCTCTCCGCCGAGCTCATTCCCGAGTGCCGCAACCGCGGCATCCCGAGGGTGGTGACGCTGAACGACTACTGGTTCCTCTGCCACCAGGGGAGCCTCGTCCGGCGTGACGGGGAATGCTGCGATGGCCCGGCGCGGGGCCGGAACTGCTGCCAGTGCCTCGAGTGGAGCAAACTGGCCCGGTCGCGCCTCAACCCGGTGGCCGTCGGCGCGAACCTCTACCGCTACGAGTACCTCAGGCGCCAGCTCCTGAAGGTCGATCGCATCCTCGCCCCCTCCCGGTTCGTGCGCGAGGTCTTCCGCCGGAACGGCATTCCGACCGAGCGCATGACGCTCTGCCCGTACGGCACCCCGAGCCCCCCGCCCTATCCGGGCACCTGGCTACCGGAGAGGCGCCGCCACGACCGTGTTCGCTTCGGCTTCTTCGGCGCGCTGACACGGGAACAGGGCGCCCACGTACTCGTGGAGGCCTTCGCCGCCGTCCCCGCGGGTCAGGGCGAGCTGCATGTGTTCGCAGCGCCCGTCGACCGGCGATACGCGGAGGAACTTCACCGGCGGAGCATCCATCCCGACATCCATTGGCACGGCCCCGTGACCCGGCGCGACCGCTGGGAGGCGCTGGCCGCGATCGACGCGCTGGTCGTCCCCTCGACGTGGCAGGCGCCCTCACCGTTTGCCATCCACCAGGCACACGCGGCGCGCGTACCCGTCATCGGCGCCGCCATCGGCGGCATCCCGGAACTCGTCCAGCATGGAGCCACCGGCCTGACCTTCCCGGCCGGAGACGCCAAGGCCCTCGCCGCCTGCCTGCAGAGCGTCATCGCCGATCCCGACTGCCTTGCCCGCTGGCGCCGGGCCATCGTCCCGCCGAAGGCGATGGAGCCGCACGTCGAAGGCATCGAGGCGCTCTACCGGCAGCTGTGCGCCGCCCGCAGGCCGCGGCCTGCCCCGGCGACCGTCGGCGCGCCGTAGCACGGTGCCCGACGGAATGTCCGCGCGGAGGCGGCTGCTCTGTGACGATCCGGCGGCCGGGCGCGCTGGCGGGATCAGGCGAGCGTCAACAGCACCCGCCGGACTGGGTGAAGTTCTGCCCCGCGACGCTGTTGCCGGAGAGCGTGACGCTGTGGCTCGGGGGAGTGAAGCTGCACCCGGACTTGCTGGCGGTCACGGTGTAGCTGCCGTTCACGAGGCCGAAGAACGTGTAGTGGCCGGCGCTGTCCGTCGTGGTCGTCCTGGACGCCGCCCCCGACAGCGTCACGGTCGCGCCCGCGAGCGCGGCGCCCCCGCTGGTCGTCACGCGTCCCGCGATGTCGAGGCCGGTGCACGCCCCGAAGTTGCCCGTGCTGCCCGCGTTCGAGGACCGGCGCACGCGGCTCAGGACGCGCCGAACGCGGCGCGGAGCGCGCTTGCCGCCTCCTTCGTCGCGGTGCGGGCCTGGGTGAGCAGGGTGCCCATGCCGAAGAAGCCGTGGATCATGCCGGGGTAGCGCTTCACCAGGACCCGATTCCCGGCTTCGCGGAGGCGGGCGCCGTAGGCTTCACCCTCGTCACGCAGCGGGTCGAACTCGGCGGTGACGACGAGCGCCGGGGGGAGGTCCTTCAGGCTCTTTGCGCGCAGCGGGCAGAGGTACGGGTCGTCCAGGTCGGGGTTCTTCCCGCAGTAGTGGTTCCAGAACCAGCGCATCATCCTGGCGGTCAGGAAGTAGCCCTCGGCGTTCTCCCGATACGACGCAGTGTTCGCCGAGGGCGCGTCGGTCACCGGGTAGACGAGGAGCTGGAAGACGAGCGGCGGTCCGCCGCGGTCGCGCGCCATCAGGGAGACGACCGCCGCCAGGTTGCCGCCTGCGCTGTCGCCGCCGACCGCGATACGGCGGGCGTCGCCGCCGAGCGCCCCGGCGTTGGCGGCCACCCAGCGCGTGGCCGTGTACGCGTCCTCGCCCGGAGCGGGGAAGGGATGCTCGGGCGCGAGGCGGTAGTCCACCGACACGACCAGCGCGCCCGCGGCATTGGCGAGGTGGCGGCAGAGGCCGTCGTGCGTCTCGAGGTTGCCGATCACCCAGCCGCCGCCGTGGAAGTAGACGAGCGCCGGGAAGGGCGCACGGCCCTCGGGCGCGTAGACGCGCACCGGAATCTCGCCGCGCGGGCCCGGGACGGTGCGGGTCTCGACCCTGGCGATCGCCTCGCCCTCGCCGGCGGCGGCGGAGAGGGTGACGATCGCGGCGCGCGCCTCCTCGACGGAGAGCTCGTCGAAGGGGCGCACCACGGCCGTCATCTGCTCGAGCAGCATCTTGGCTTCGGGATCGAGCGGCATGGTGTCCTCCGATCAGGTCACGCAGCGGAATACCGGCAGGGTGAGGCGCTCGTCAACGCGCTCGAAGGTCACTTCGACGGGGAGCCCGACGCGGAGCCCGCCCGGCGGCACGTCGTGCAGGAAGGTCGCGAGGCGGACGCGCGCGTCCTCCTCCAGCTCGACGAGCGCGGTGACGAAGGGCACGCGATCCTCGTAGCCGGGGAGGAAGGCGCGGTGCACGGTGACCCACGTGAAGAGCCGCCCGCGCCCGCTCACGCGCGTCCACTCGTGCTGCCCGCCGCCGCACTCCGGGCAGGCCGAGGCCGGGTACCAGACCCAGCGCCCGCAGTCCCGGCAGCGCGGGAGGCGGAGCTCGCCCGCGCGGCAGCCCTCCCAGAACGCACGCGCCGCCGGCCACTCCGGGTCGGGCAGGTGGCGCGCCGCGATCTCGCGCGCCGCTGCCATCAGCCGCGCCCGAGGAGCAGGGTCGCGTGCTCGGAGCCGGAGTAGCCCGCTACCAGCCCGACCTCCGCGTCCCTCACCTGGCGGGGCCCCGCCGCGCCGCGGAGCTGCCGCACCGACTCGCACACGTTGTTCATCGAGAGCATGAAGGCCTGCGCGAGCTGCCCGCCGCTCGGGTTCACGGGGAGCACGCCGCCGAGCGCGATACGCCCACCGCCGACGAACGGCCCGCCCTCGCCGCGGCCGCAGAAGCCCATGTCCTCGAGCTGCTGGATCACCATCGACGTGAAGTTGTCGTAGAGCGTGACGAAGCCGACGTCGCCCGGCTCGAGCCCGGCCATGGCGAAGGCGCGCGGGGCGGAGTGCACCGCCGCGGTCGCCAGGTAGTCCGAGCGCAGGCTCGCGTACTCGCCTTCCTCGCTGACGCCGGCGCCGACGCCGAGCACCGTGACCGGCGGCTGGCGGAGGTCGCGCGCGCGCTCGACCGAGGTCATCACGAAGGCGCCCGCGCCGTCGTTCACCAGGCAGCAGTCGGAGGCGCGGAACGGCTCGGCGAGGTAGGGCTCGGCGAGGTACTGCTCCAGGGTGAGGGGGCGATCGCGGAGGAGCGCGTTCTCGCTGAGCGCCGCGTGGCGGCGGAAGGCGACCGCGATCGCCCCGAGCTGCGCCTCGGTCGTGCCGTAGAGCTCCATGTGGCGGCGCGCCATGCCCGCGAAGTAGACGATCTGCGGGTACCAGCCGAAGGGGATCTCGAAGCTCGCCTTCATCGGCATCTCGGCGTGCAGCTGGCCCACGTTCCCCTGCCGCTCCGTTCCCCACGCGAGCCCGCGCACGCAGAGCACCGCCGTCGCCAGGCCCGCCTCGATGGCGAGCGCGGCGAGCAGCGGCGCCGAGGCGACCGCCGCGCCGCCATTGTAGCCCGCGGCGTTGAAGAACTGGCGCCGCACGCCGAGCTCGCGCGCCAGCTCGTGCAGCTCCGCGTAGGACGTGCCGGGCGCGATGATGCCGTCCAGGTCGCGCGCCGCGAGCCCGGCGTCGGCGAGCGCCGCCCGGGCGGCCTCTAGGAGGAGCGCCATGAGCGGGCGGGACGCCCGGCGCTCGTAGCGCGTCTCGCCGATGCCGACGATGCCGATGCGGCGGGAGAGGCGCGAGCTGCCGCCGGGCTCCACGGGGCTACGCTCGCGTCCCCTCGATGACGCTGAGCTGCGTGGCCGTGGGAACGATGCCCGCCGGCGTGAAGCCCGCGCTCGCGAGGAGCGCGCGGTACTCGGCGGCGGTGCGCTCGCGGCCGCCCGTCCAGAGCAGCATGTTCAGGTCGCCGAGCACTATACCCTGCGTGTCGGCGCTCTGGTCGATCCGCTCCGGGACGACCCGCTCGACGAGGAGCAGCCGCCCGTCCCGGGCCATGGCGCGATGGCAGTTCCGCAGGATGGCGACGCTGCGCTCGTCGTCCCAGTCGTGGATGACCCACTTGAGGACGTAGGCGTCGCCGCCGACGGGGACCGAGGCGAAGAAGTCACCCGCGACCAGCTCGCAGCGCCCGGCGAGCCCGGCCTCCGCGATGCGGGCCTTCGCGTTCTCGATGACGGGCGGGATGTCGAAGAGGATGCCGCGCAGGGCCGGGTTGCCACCGAGGATGGACGAGATCAACGCGCCCTGGCCGCCGCCCACGTCGACCAGCGTGCGCAGGCGCGAGAAGTCGCACGCGGCCGTCACCGCGGCGTCGAAGGCCGAGGTGAGCGACGTCATGGCCGCGTTGAAGAGCGCGGCGCCCTCGGGATCCCGGGCGCTCTCCTCGAGAAACGCCTGCGTCCCGCGCGGGCCCCACACCGGCTCGCCGCTCATCACGCTCCGCTCGAGCTTGCCCCAGGCGTGCCAGTTCCGCTCGTCGCCGAAGAAGATCGCGGCGGCGCGGAGCGAGCGCGGGGCGTCGCTCCGGAGCAGCGCACCGAGCGCGCTCGGTGCAAAGCGGCCGTCTGCATCCTCGGTGAACACGCCCAGGCTCACCAGAGCGCGCAGCAGGCGACGGAGGGCGCGCGCGTCGGCGCCCGTCGCGCGCGCCAGCTCCTCGCTCCCGCGTGCCCCGTCCCGCAGCAGGTCCGCGAGGCCGAGCCGGGCGGCCACGCAGATGGCCTGCATCGCCCGGTAGCCAGTCATCAGATGAAGGAGCGTCGTCGCCGGCGTGGCCATGGCTAGATCACCTTCGCCGCGCGCAGCTCGGCCAGCTCGGCCGAGGTGAGCCCGAACTCGCGCAGCACCTCGTCCGTGTGCTCGCCGAGGGCGGGCGCGAGGCGCTCCACACCGGTCGGCGTCGCCGAGAGCTTGACCGGCGGGGCGAGGGTGCGGATGCGGCCGCGACGGTCGTCCGTGCGCTCCACCACCGCGGCGTTCGCCGCGACCTGGGGGTGCGCGAGGATGTCCTCGAGCCGGTTCACGCGGCACGCCGGGATGTCGTGCGCCTCGAGGAGCGCGATCCAGTCGGCGCAGTCGCGCGTGCGGAAGACGTCGCTCAGGATGGGCACGACCTCGGCGCGGTGCTGGACGCGGAGGTCGTTGGTCGCGAAGCGCGGGTCGGCGAGCAGGTCCTCTCGGCCGATCGCCGCGCAGAGCCGCTTCCAGAAGGCGTTGGTGAGGCAGGCGACGATGAAGTAGCCGTCACGCGCCGGGAAGGCCTGGTACGGCACCAGGTCGGGATGGCCGCTCCCGAACTTGCCGTATCGCTGGCCGTCGGTGAGGACGTTGGCCGCGACGTCGGAGAAGAGCGAGACGACGGCGTCGAGCATCGCCACCTCGACGCGCTGGCCCGTGCCGGAGCGGTCGCGCTCGACGAGCGCGGCGCAGATGCCGAGCGCCGCGTAGATGCCGGTCGTGATGTCCGCGACCGGCGGGGCCGACTTGATGGGCGGGCCGCCCTCCTCGCCGGTGTGGCCCATGAGCCCGCCCGTCGCCTGCAGGATCAGGTCCATGCCGGGCTTCTGGGCGAGCGGGCCGCGCGGGCCGAAGGCGGTGATCGAGCAGTAGACCAGGCGCGGGTTCGCGGCCCGCAACGTCTCGTAGCCGAGGCCGTGGCGCTCCATCACGCCGGGGCGGAAGTTCTCGACCAGCACGTCCGACTGGGCGACGAGGCGGCGCACCAGCCCGGCGCCTGCCTCCTGGCCGATGTCGATGGTGAGCCCGCGCTTGTTGCGGTTCAGCCCCTGGAAGTTGAGCCCGCCGATCTCGGGCGGGAGCCGGCCGGTGCGGTCGGCGTAGCGGATGCCGTCGCCGCGCCCGGGTTTCTCCACCTTGACGACGTCGGCGCCCAGGTCGCCGAGCAGCGACGTGCACCACGGGCCCGCCGCCTGGTGCGAGAGGTCGATGACGCGGATGCCCGCCAGCGCCGCGCGCCGCTCCGCCATCACCGGTCTCCGGCGGCCGCCCTGGCGTACATGCGCCGCCTTTTACCAGCCTCCGCGTTGCCGCGTCCACGCGCGTTGACGCTCCGGGCCCGGCCGTGCTTAGCCGGCCGCATGGCCGCCCGTCTCGAGCTGCCCGCCGACCACCCGCACGTCGCCGTGGTCACCATCGACCGTCCCGCGCAGGCGAACGCGCTCGACCCGCCGACGCTCCGCGAGCTGGCCGCCGCCTGGCGCCGCATCGCGGCCGACCCCGAGATCCGGTGCGCCGTGCTGACCGGGGCGGGCGAGCGCGTCTTCTCGGCCGGCATGGACATGAAGACGACCATCCCGGCGGCCCAACGCTTTGCGCGCGGCGAGCGCATCGAGCCCGAGGCGTTCGAGGGCCTGCGCAGCGTGGCGACCGCGCTGCTCGCCGGCTTCGACCTGGCGACGCCGCTCGTGTGCGCGGTGAACGGCCACGCGCGCGCCGGCGGCTTCGACCTGATGCTCGCCGCAGAGATCCGCTACGCGGTGCCCGAGGCCACCTTCGCGCTCGAGGAGGTGGCGCTCGGGCTCTACCCGACGGGCAACGCGACCGTGCTGCTGCCGCGGCAGATCGGGTGGGTGCACGCGCACGAGCTCCTCCTGACCGCCCGCCCGATCGACGCGCGGCGCGCGCTCGAGATCGGGCTCGTCAACCGGATCGTTCCCCGCGACCAGCTCATGGCGACGGCGCTCGACACGGCCGACGCGATCGCCGCCAACGCGCCGCTCGCGGTGCGCGAGACGCGGCGCGGGGTGCGCGAGATCGTGCACCTCCCGCTCGCCGAGGCCTACAAGCGCCAGGAGGAGATCGGCGCGCCGCTCAGGCGCAGCGAGGATGCGCGCGAGGCGCAGCGGGCGTTCGTCGAGAAGCGGCCCCCGGCGTGGAAGGGGCGCTGAGCGAGCTCCCGGTCCGTGGTCTTTGCCGCGTCCGTCACCCGTATTGACAGAGGTGGACGCCAGATCTAGCGAACAGCAGGGTGAGTAGGACGCTGCTCGAGGTGCAAACGGAAGCGAGGAGCACCTGACGGAGGCCGTGTGGTACTTCGGCTACGGCAGCAACATGAGCCGCTCCATCTTCTGCGAGCGGCGCGGGATGCGTCCGCTGGCGACCCGCTGGGGGTGGCTGGAGGGCTACCGTCTCTGCTTCAACCTCCCGGTCGGCCCGGGCGAGCGGGCGGTCGCCAACGTCGAGCCCGAGGCGGGCGCGCGCACGTGCGGCGTGCTCTACCTCCTCGACCCCGAGGAGCTCGATCGCCTCGATCGCAGCGAAGGGGTCCATCGGGGCGTCTACCGGAGGATTCCGGTCGAGGTGGTGGTCGGCGGAGCGGAGCGCGTCGCGGCCTTCACCTATCGGTCCTCGTGGACGCTCGCGGGGCGGAAGCCGTCGGCCCGTTACCTGCGCCTGCTCGTCGAGGGAGCGCGGGACCATGGGCTGCCCGCCGAGTACGTGACGTTCCTCGAGAGCCACGAGCTGGCGTGGGACGAGCGCCGGCAGGAGGACGTGATGACGAAGAAGAGCGTGCGATTCTACTTCGCGTACAACAGCCCCTACTCCTTCCTCGCCAGCGGCCGCATCGAGCGCGAGCTGGCGCCGCTCGGCGCGGAGGCGGAGTACAAGCCGGTCTACTCCCCGCGCACGGGAGGCGCTCCCGACCTGAACTCCCCCAGGTTCAGGTACCTCTTCGAGGACGTGCTGCGCTTCGCCGAGGCCTACGGTCTCGCGCTCAACCCCGGCCCGTTCGCCGACAGCAAGAAGGCCTGCTGCGGCTTCTTCTTCGCGCGGGAGAAGGGGCGAGGTGCCGCGTACCACGACGGCGTGTATCGCGCCCGCTGGCTCGAAGCCGGGGACATCGGGCAGGAGGAGACGCTGGCCGAGATCGCCGAGCGCGCCGGGCTCGCCCGCGCCGAGCTCCTCGCCGCCCTGCGGGAGGCCCGCTACGAGGCGGCGCTCGAGCGGAGCAACGAGGATGCCCGGGCGGACGGGGTCTTCGGCTTCCCCTTCTTCCTCTACGAGGGCAAGCGCTTCTGGGGTAACGACCGGATCGAGTGGCTGGTGCGGGAGATCAAGAAGAGCTAGCCGCCTCCAGGCGAAGATCCACCGTCCCGTAGAAGCGTTCGGCGCGCTGCACGTCGCCGAGCGGCTCGAGCTCGCGCCAGAAGCGCTCGCGGGCGGGGCTGGCGAGGTAGCGCTCGAGGGCCGCGCGCGACTCGAGGCCGTAGATGAGGAGGTAGCCCAGCCAACCCTGCTCGTCGCGCTGCTCGAGCCGGCAGCGCTGTGCCCAGAGGAAGCCCGGCTCGCGGATCACCTCCGCCATGTGCTTCTCCTCGAGCCAGCGGAGGTAGCGCTCGCCGCCGTCGGGCGAGACCCAGGCCTTCACCATGTAGAGGACGGGCGCGTGCATGGCCCGCTTGTAGCACGCCCCCTTGAAACGAACGAACGTTTGTTTGTATGCCTCGGGCAGGAGGGCAGCGCCGATGGCCCGCGCGTACGATCTGATCTCCGCCGATTCGCACATCCTGGAGCCGCCGCATCTCTGGAAGCAGTACATGCCGCGCAAGTTCCACGAGAAGGCGCCCCGGGTGGTGCCCGACGGCGAGGGCGGCGAGGCCTGGCAGTTCAGCCCCGACGCGCCGCCGGCGCCGATCGGCATCTACGCCTCGGCCGGACGCAAACACGCGGACGTGCGCTGGACCGGCGTCACCTTCGCCGAGGCGAACCAGGGGAACTTCCGCGCCGAGCCGCGTCTCGCGGAGCAGGACCTCGACGGGGTGGATGCTGAGGTGCTGTTCGGCTCGGCGCGCATGATGAGTCACTTCTTCTCCGACCCCGATCCCGAGTTCCAGCTCGCGGGGGTGCATGCCTATAACAACTGGATCGCGGAGGAGTTCGTGAAGGTGGCGCCGGAGCGCCTGATCGGCCTCGCCTGCATGCCGGCCCTCGGCGTCGAGGAGTCGATCCGCGAGATGGAGCGCTGCCTCCGCCTCGGCATGCGGGGCGTCTGGCTCAACACCATGCCGAGCGTCGGCTCCTCCATCCGGCCCGAGGACGACAAGTTCTGGGACGCGGCGCAGGCGCTCGGCGTGCCGGTCCACTTCCACGTGCGCGTCATGCGCCAGCTGCAGAAGCCGAAGGCGAAGGGCGTCCGCGGCGACGATCTGACGGGGCTCGCCACGGTGGGCGCCCGCGACATGATCGTCGACATGGCGGAAATCATCCAGTCGGGCGTCCACGACCGCTTTCCGGCCCTGGTCTGGGTGGCGGTCGAGACCGGCTGCGGCTGGATCCCCTACCTGCTCGAGCAGCTCGACGACCGCTGGTGGCGGAACCGCTCCTGGCTGCCCGTCAAGCTGCAGCACCAGCCGTCCTTCTACTTCCGGCGCAACTGGCGCGCGGCCTTCATGATCGACCGCTACGCGGTGATGAACCGGCACGTGATCGGCGTCGAGAACATGCTCTGGTCGACCGACTACCCGCACCACGGCTGCGACTGGCCGGAGACGCGCCGCGTGGTCGACGACGTCTTCCGCGACGTGCCGGCGGCCGAGCGCCGGCGGATGTGCGCCGACAACGCGGCGGAGCTCTACCGGCTGGTCTAGCTAGCCGGCTTCGGGACCATCGCGGCGTCGGTTGACACCGCTCGCCGCGGTCGTGGTATCTCTCGCGCCAGGTTAGCGCATGTGGCGGTGTTCCAAGTGCGGCGCCGAGGTCGAAGACGACTTCGAGGTGTGCTGGAACTGCAGCACGGCCAGGAGCGGAGCGAGCTACGAGGAGTTTCACGCCGACATTCCCAGCGCCTCGGCTCCCGCACCGATCGCGGCGCTCGAGGTCGAGCAGATAGCGGTCCTCCAGGCGATCGAGGACGGGATCGGCGCGATCGCGAGGCACCGGGTCCTCCTGCTTGCCGGCGTGCTCCTCGTGGCATCGCGGCTCGCCGACTCCTTCTTCGCCACCCCGGGCACTCCGGCGGTCGACGGCGCGAACCCGATCGCCCTACTCCTCCCGCTTCTGCGCTGGCAGTCCGTCGCGTGGCAGGCGAAGCACCTCGTCGTGGACGCGCTGGCTGATGGGTTCGTCGTGGCCTTCCTGTACGGCGCGGCATGCGGCCGGGCTTCGCCCGTGGAGGCGGCCTCCCGTGCCGTCTCGCGCCTCCCGAGCCTCGTGGGCGCCGAGGCAATCGTCGGAGCGATCTTCGTGGCGCCGTTCGTGGCGCTCCTGGTCGCGGTCGGGTCTCATGCACCGCCTCATGCAGCGCTCGGGTGGTGTGCCTTCGCGCTCCAAATCTATCTGCTGGTGCGGCTAATCTTCTGGCGAGAGGTGATCGTGGTGGAGGCTGCAGGCCTTGCGAGAGCGTCTCGCCGGAGCTGGAACCTCGTGCGCGGGAACTGGTGGCGGCTCGCTTTCCTTGCCGCGGTGACGTGGTGGGGGGCCGGCATGCGGCTCGAGCGGTTGCCGGCATACCTGTCGGTGCCCACGGGGGCGCTCCTCCGGTTGGTGGCGGACGCGGTGATGGCGAGCGCGTACTTGCAGCGCGTCGGGCTCTTGCCACGACGGCGCCCGACGCTCAGACGGCTGGTGGAGGCCCGCGCCGCCCCGCGCTCCGGGGTCCTCGACAGCTTGTAGCTGGCCCGAGTTCCTCTGGTCCCCCGCCCGTGCCGAATGCTAGAGGGGCGGCGGTGCTGCGGCGCGCGCTCTCCCTCGTCTTCTGGGTCTTCCTCGCGGGGAGCTCGATCGTCCTCTTCCCGGTGGCGGTGCTCATCTGGGTGGTGACCGCCCCGTTCGACCGGCGCCGCGCGCTCCTGCACCGCTACACGTGCTTCTGGGCCTCGCTCTACACCTGGCTCAACCCCGCCTGGCGCGTGCGGGTCGAGGGGCGAGAGCGCATCCGCCCCGACGCCGCCTACGTGATGGTGGCGAACCACCAGTCGCTGCTCGACATCCTCGTGCTCTTCCGGCTCTTCGTGCACTTCAAGTGGGTGTCGAAGATCGAGAACTTCCGCGTGCCGTTCATCGGCTGGAACATGTCGCTCAACCGCTACATCAAGCTCCGGCGCGGCAGCCGCGACAGCGTCGCGCGGGCGCTCCATGCCTGCGAACGGGCGCTGGCGCAGGGAAGCTCGATCATGATGTTCCCCGAGGGGACGCGCTCGCCCGACGGCCGGCTGCGCGCCTTCAAGCCGGGCGCCTTCACGCTCGCGCAGCGCACCGGCGCGCCCATCCTGCCCATCGTGATCGAGGGCACGGCGAGCGCGCTGCCGAAGCGCGGCTTCGTCCTGCAGGGACGGCACGCGATCCGTGTGCGCGTGCTCGACGAGATCCCGCACGCGAGCTTCGCGACGGAGCCCGTCGAGAGGGTGACCGACGCGGTCCGGGAGCGGTTCGTGGCCGCGCTCGGGCAGGGCGGCTGACGATGGACCTGCGCGGCGCCGCCGTCGCGGTGACCGGGGCGACAGGCTTCCTCGGCCGCTACATCGTCGACGTGCTCCTCGCCCGCGGAGCGCACGTGATCGGCGTGGTGCGGAACCCGGGCCGCGTGCCCGACCTCGCCGCGCGCGGCGTCGAGCTGCGTCAGGCCGAGCTCGCCGAGCGCGATCGTCTCGCGCGCGGCTTTGCCGGCGCCCAGGCGGTGGTCTCGAACGCGGCTCTCTTCTCGCTCCGGAACCGGAGCTGGGAGGATCATCACCGCGCCAACATCCAGGGGACCGAGAACGTGTTCGGCGCGCTCGCCGAGGCGGCGGTGAAGCGCGTGGTGCACGTCTCCTCGGTCGCCGTCTACCGCGCGCACGGGCCGCGCGTCGCGGAGGACGCCCCGCAGCTCACCGCCGACACGCGCCGCGGGCTCACCAACGCCTACTCGGTTCTCGAAGGCGCTCTCGTCGCAGCTTGCCTGGCGCCTCGCCGCACGGTACGGCCTCGAGCTGACGGCGGTCCGCC
>Ga0209058_1003462_pt1 | contig 12754 bp, 8 predicted proteins | sample GraSoiAngelo_147_FD_185904 | JGI IMG/M metagenome (GOLD analysis project Ga0209058, IMG submission 185904) | Grasslands soil microbial communities from the Angelo Coastal Reserve, California, USA - 14_1009_05_40cm (SPAdes) (version 2) | ecosystem: Environmental > Terrestrial > Soil > Grasslands ... | reverse complement strand
CACTCTGGGCAGCGTGTCCAACACAGCCAGCAGGGTGGTGCTCACTACGACCATAAGCAACCCTCCTGGATCAACACCCCCGACAGCGACCTATCATAACTCGACCTTCAGCGGGACAACGATTATTGTCCGTGTTCCGGCGGGTGGAACAAGCTCTGTTACCTTGACCGTGAACGCGACACGTGGCCCCTCGCCCCCAGCGACAACTGCTGGATCCTACACGGTAGTAGTCACGGGAACCAATGGAACCGCGTCCCGGGCGACCCAGGTCAGTGCTACCGTACTGCCCCCGACACTGGTCTCAGTGGTCGTGGGAACAGATGGTAATCTCTACTTCAATCCATTTGGGGGAGCATGGGGTTCATGGTTACCGCTCGGTGGACATAGCCCCTCACCCCCGTCTCTCTGCCCTTCAGGATCAGGCAACGTTGAGCTTGTGGTCAGAGGATCAGACGACGGCGTATATCAGAAGACGTTCTCTGCCACCTCGGGCGCCTTTTCTGGCTCTTGGGTCAAGAGCCCAGGCGGTGCTACGACTAACCAGCCCGTCTGCGCAGTGATAGGCACCACACTGTACGTGGTGGTGGTAGGGTCCACTGGCGAGTTGTGGGCAACGACATTGAACCTGTCAACCAGGACCTGGGCCGCTTCATGGACGGACCTCGCGGGATTCAGCCCCTCAGCGCCGGCCCTCGCAGCCACACCAGCACTCAACAGACTAGACTTGGTGGTTAGAGGTGCTAACGACCAGATCTATCACAAAGCATTCACCTCTGGCGCGTGGGCCGCGGCGTGGGACACGTCCAATCGCACACCGGTTCCCGACAAGACCTTGGCCACTCCGGCAATCGTAAGTGACGGGAGCCAGCTCCACCTGGTCGTTCTTGGGACTGAAGCCAACATCTGGTATGCCACGTTATCCTTCGCGGGTGTCTGGTCGACCTGGACTTCTCTGGTCGGCTCTTCTCCTGTCACGCCAACACTAACCATCGACTCGGCGAACACGCTTCACCTAGTCGTGCAGGGCTTCGACAGTGCCGTCTATGCAAAATCGAAGACTTCCGGAGGATCCTGGTCCGCAACATGGAGCAGCGCTGGAGGTCAAACATCAGGCACACCAGCCGTAGCTATGCTAGGGTCGACTGTAAACGTTGTAGCGATGGGTGCGGACGCCCGAGTATGGTACAACACACTTACGGGAACCACATGGTCAGGATGGGTCTCGATGAATGGAGCTGCTCACGTAGCTCCAAGCGTTTCAGCCCCCTGACATGATATGAGAAGCGACTCCGTAAGACCTGCGCCAGCCTCCATGCCATAATCCCTGTAGACGGAGACCCACAGTCGACCAACGCCGGTCCCCTCGGCCCCTCAACATTTTCCTATTAGAAGAACAATGTAGCGATCTCCGAACCCAAGCGGCCGATCGTTGGAGCCTCTGATCAGGTTAGGGGGATGGCTCTTTCGAGTGGAACCATCTCAAGGTACGCTCTAGTCCAGCGTCAAGTTGTATCGAAGGGCTCCAACCCAGCAGCTTCTCGGTTCTCTCAGTGTCTGGATTACGTCTCATGTGGTCCCCTGGAGGTAGAGGAAGAAACCGGATTCTAGAGTGGGAGGCCGCGAGTTTTCTTATGGTTTCCGCGAGGTCGAGGATTCTGTTCTCCACCGTCGACCCGATGTTCAATACCATATCAGACGTTCGGTCTAATCCCATGAACCTTAGCGAACCAGTGATAGTGTCAGTCACGTAGCAGAACGATCTGGACTGGGCGCCATCTCCAAAAACGGTTATGTCATCTCCTCCGAGAGCCTGGATGATGAACCTTGACACGACTCTTCCGTAGAATCCTTCAGCTCTCAGCCTGGGCCCGTAGCTGTTGAAGAGTCGTGCAATCCTGACATCAAGGCCATACTGGTCATGATACGCCTTACACAAGGCTTCCCCGAACCGTTTCCCCTCTTCATAACATGACCTCGGTCCAAGAGGATTGACCTTTCCCTCATAGGATTCAGGGGTTGGAAAGACCTCAGGGTCGCCATAGACCTCGCTTGAGGAAGCATAGAAGACCCGGGCGTCATTCTTCCTGGCCAAGACTAGCATCCGGTCCGTTCCAGTCGCATTGGCCAGGGCTGTCTCCACAGGGTGCTTCTGGTAATCCTCGGGAGCCGGCCTGCTCGCAAGGTGAAAGACCATGTCAACCTTCGGACTCCTGGAATACGTACAAACGTCGGCCTTTTCGAATTCGAAACCCTTCACTCCCTTCAGATGATCAATGTTCTCGAAGACTCCCGTGGAGAGATCATCAACGCAGATGATTCTCGAACCTAACCCGATGAGGGTGTCGCAGGTCCAGCTGCCCAAGAATCCCGACCCTCCAGATACCAGGACACTCTTCCCCCGGAACGCGTTAGGGTCTATCGATCTTCTGATCGCATCGAGATCCTTTTTGATAATTGGATCCATCATTCCTAGCGCCCGAGACCACTCGGAATCTTGTTCTATGGTGTTGGCTCTCTGGAATGTTTGTATGATGCGCTCTGGGCTTCCCAGTAGAGGTCTGGCGAGCCTATGTCCAGCCATGTTTCCTTGGGATCAACTTGGGTTGTGTACACGTTGAGGTTCCAGTCTACAATCTTCTGTATGCCGTCGGTGAGCTGCAGTTCGCCGGCGAACCCGGTCTTCGTCGACTCCAAAGCTTTGAAAATTACTGGGTCGAACACGTAGACAGGCATAATCGCTAGTTTTGATGCCGCCTTGGCAGGCTTCTCGACGAGATGCTTCACTTTCACAAGCCCATTGGCCATAGTCTCACCTTCGACGATTCCGAACCGTTTCGGATCCTCAACCTCCTTCGACAGGAACAACGTATCCGCCTTGTACTCCTCGCTCATCCGCACAAGCCTACGCAAGTGTTCAGCATTCTTCGATAGGAAGTAGCTATCCCCAGCATGGACTAGGAAACGGTCGTTCCCCGCGAAACCTTTGGCCTTCAAGACCGCATCGCCGAAACCTCTAGGTGCTGGCTGATTAATCCAGACCAGCGTCGAATCGTCAACCATTCTGTAGAATGCTTGCAGATCCTCGGTAGCACTGTCCAAGCCTCTACTGTCAAGTTTCGAAACAAACGAGGGGTCCGGTGTGAAATGATCCTCGATTGCCCTCTTTCCTCGCCCCACGATGAAACAGAATTCCCGGAACCCGACAGAGTATAACTGCTCGAATATCAGCTGAACGATGGGCTTCAGACACAAATCTCCCCTCATACCTCTCGCGAAGATCGGTAGCATCTCTTTCGGCTGTTCTTTGGTGGCCGACAAAAGCCTGGTTCCCATACCGGCTGCGGGAATCACCGCCTTCCTTAGCACTCTAGAACCAGCTCGTCCTCGGACCCGCCTTTAGGGTTCAGGAGTTTAAGACTTCCATCCCTCGAAGCGTGATCAGCCGGGCATTTCCACCGGCGATTCACTGAGGTCATAGTTAGGATGACTCTCTCTGTAGTCTGCAAATTCGGTTGCTCGGAAGAGATTTTTTCTGATTACATTATTATCACTCGCTCAAGCTCCAGCCTTCTATGAAATCCGGACCGGGGACCGTATCGGTCATTGGCATGGGCTACGTCGGCCTTTGCACTGCAGCAGCATTCGCTTCAAGAGGGTTCAAGACCGTGGGAATCGACATCGATGAGAAAAGAATCGAACAGATCCAACAAGGCAGGGCACCTCTTTATGAGCCCCAGCTCGAGGGCATGCTGAAGAGCGCAGTAAGAAAGAAGCTCCTAGTTGCAACGACCGACACTTCTCAAACCGCCGATACATCTTCCACCTTTCTAACCGTAGGAACACCTAGCCGAAAAGATGGCTCCATAGACCTCACCAACATCGAAAAAGCTGCGGATGAATTGGGCAAAGCGCTACAAGAGAAACAATCCTATCATACGGTCATAGTAAAGAGCACAGTGATCCCAGGCACCACCAACAGGACTATCAAGCCCATACTTGCAAAGTCCACTTCCAAGGCCATAGGAACCGACGTGGGACTCTGTACCAATCCCGAATTCTTGAAGGAGGGTACAGCTATCTACGACACGCTACATCCAGACAAGATAGTCATCGGAGCCAATGACAAGAGATCGGCCAACACTTTGAAACGGCTATACATGAGGTTCTACGGCAAAAATCTCCCGCCCATAATTCTCACGAGCCCCGAGACTGCAGAACTCGTCAAATACGCCAGCAACGCGTTTCTAGCAACAAAGGTCAGCTTCATCAACACGATAGCCAACATTGCCCAGACAATTCCTGGCGTCGATGTAAACCATGTCGCAGAGGCGATCGGCCGCGACCCGCGTATCGGACCCCTCTTCTTGAAGGCTGGACCGGGGTACGGTGGAAGCTGCTTCCACAAGGATCTCCAAGCGCTCATCAATTTCAGCGAGGACTTGGGATACAGTTCGATCCTACTAAAGGCCACAGAGGAGACCAACGAGCAACAGGCGGAAAAGGTAGTAGAACTCGTCGAAAAACTTACAGGTCCTTTGGAGCAGAAGAGAATTGCAGTGTTGGGCCTTGCGTTCAAAAAAGACACTGATGACATCAGAGAAGCAGCATCACTACGCGTAATCCGTCTTCTACTGAAGAAGGGAGCCAGGATACTCGCCTACGATCCTTTGGCAGTTCCAAACGCTCGGAAGTCATTGGGAGAAAGTGTCGAGTTTGCAAAGGATTTAAGATCAGCCCTCAACGCTACGGACTGTTGCATCGTCATGACTGAATGGAACGAGTTTAGGGAACTCCAAACGAAGGACTATTTGGGACTCATGCGGGCTCCCAACTTGGTCGACGCAAGAAGACTTTACGATCCTAAGGAATATGTAGCCATGAATTTCGCCGCCGTAGGATTGGGACCCCAGCGGTAACGACTTCTAGCCTAGTCGGAGTGTCCTGCAGAACTTATTCCTAATCATCAAGGACGAGTTCAGGTGCTCTGAACGATTTTCCTGAACCCCCATTTCGACCAGGATTTACAGTCAGCCCAAGGGTCAAGGTAAAGGGCTCTACTGGGAGCCTCTCTACCACAATCACGATTCGGGTCCAAGTAGTCAAAAAGAAATGGAGGTTTAGGATAAATTGTAATCGCCGCAAACACCCTACATCATTGGCGAATGATTATGAAATGGCAGACAAAGCCGGTGCTAGTGCAGTTGACCCTCCCAGACCAGTCCACCCCTGCCATACGGACCCTGAGAGCGTGTTGTACCAGATCGCGCCGTTCGTGCCGCTCACCATGATGGCAATGTTTGGCCCTTGCGCGGTTATTGCGACTTGGTTGCTTGCTGCGCCTCCAGGACTATCCCAGCTCGTTGACCAGACTACCCCTGGGGCTAGCGACTTGTCGAAAATTTGACCGTTCGATCCCACAACAAATAGATGAAGAGTGCCTGAGGAGTCCCCTGCAAGACTGGGCCTGATGCCTGTTGTTCCCCCTAGGGAAACCCAACCAGACCAGAGACTGGTTGTAAAGTTCAGCGCGTTGTACCAGAGACCATTATCCGCACCCCTCACGACCATGTGAAGAGTTAGTCCATCACTCGACACGGCGGGAATATCGCTCGTGATGCCCGTGAGCGGGTCCCAGGTCTGCGACCAGACCCCGTTAATGAGGGTTTTATGGGAGATAGCCCCTGCGGCCCCCTGCACAACGACATCGAGCCTGTTGATGCTGGGAGAAGCAGCCAGGGCAGGGGGCGATTCTAGAGAGCCGCCCAAAGATTGCCAACCACTCCAGCGGCCGGAAACCTCGTCGAGACTGTTATACCAGAGACCATAGTCCACTCCACGGACTAGAAGATGAAGAGTCCCGTTCATCGAAGCGCACGCAGGCTCGGCAGTCGTGCCGCCACCCGGACTCGTCCAGGCTGACCATGCTCCATTCGAATAGCTCTTCAAGAATATGCTGGTATTATCCGAGCCCCTGACAGCCAAGTATAGACTCCCACCCCATGCTGAGCAGAACATAGCCGGCCCGGCGGTACTTCCCCCTAGCGATTGCCAGCCACTCCAAGAGCCTGCCAGCGTTGCGTAGTAGAGACCATTGTCAGTTCCTCTAACAACTGAGATGGCTGACGTTTTCACGGGCGGGACCGTCACTGACGGGAACGTTTGGCTAAACGCTGTGGATCCTGATCCCCACGATATCGTGAAGCTCGACAACGTAGCGCCGGTCGATGCAACACTCGCATAGTTGCCGCAATAGTAGAAAAAGCCCGGCGAAGAGCTAGACCCGGACAATTGCATCTGAGTCCCGTTAGTCAACTGCGACGCCGTCGATCCGGAAGCCGCTGGGGGAGTGCAACCGCTCGTACCCGCGACGAAAAGACCCGCATAGTACTGAGGGAGCTTGAAGAATGCAGTGTAGTCTGCCGTCTGCGACACATTGAACACCGGATAAGCATTTGGACAACCTCCGGGGCAGCCTAGCCACGTCGGAGGCCACCCTGCTCTGCCGCTACAGCCAAAAAGTATCGTGCCGCTTCCCGCAGTCACCGGACCATAAGAGGAGTCTTCGATCATAGCGGTGCAGTTAGCCTTTATCCCGGATATCGCTACAGAAGAGAGCGGCGATTGTGGAAGATGCTGAGTCAATAGGATGGCTGCTAAGACCAAACCTACCAGTCCCGCCGCCAGGATTAGGCGGATTCTCGATCCGAGCGGTCTCACGAACAAACCCGCATAGAGATCGGTATGCGAATCCAGCAGATAAGTCATACCTTTACGATTCAATGCAATGTACGTGCATTCCCTCCACCAAACAGGGTCCCGCCCATTCTCCCTCGAAGGATCATGAACTGTTCGATAGGGCAGGGACCGTCGGTTCTATCTGTTGCCTGACAAAAGGCCATGCAAATTCGCTTTGTGTAGCGAGCTCCCTGGAGTTCTTGCTTAGAACACGATGGGTCTTCAAACTAGACTCAATGGGGAGTTTTGTCTGGGAGAAGGGTGGACGCTCATCAGCAATCACGTCGGCATAGCAGACTTCTGATGGCGGGTTCGTAACAGCAGGCCCGCCCTATGCCACAACGGGTGTTTCGGTCGTCAAGCTCGACGCCGGACCCGTAATCTTAGTGCCCCCTGTATAGCTAAGTAGAAAGCACTCTCTGATAGATGGTCAAGTATTTCTTAGCAACCTCAGTGGGGCTGGTAAGATGCTTCGCTTCCCTGGCAGCATTCTTTCCCAGCTTTAGACGCATATCGTCGTCAGTTAGTTCCAGCATAGCCGAGCGAATCGAGTCGCTATTTCTCGAAACGACCCTTCCCGTCTCACGATCCCTGACCACATAATGAGCGGGAATGTCTGAAGCAATAACCGCGCAGCCAGCTACCATCGCTTCGAGACACGCATAGTCAAGTTCTTCTCCATGAGAGAGGGCCAGAAAGCATCGGCCTAGACCCAGGAGCCGCAGATAGTCACGTCTATCGAGAAATCCAGTGAAGACGATACTGTCCTTGACAACGCTCGGGACACTGAGTGCGGCTTTGTTCCCGCCGACCATGATGAGAACCGCCCGGGTCTTCTCATCAAGTAGAAACTTAGTGAACGCGTCAATCGCAAGTTGCGCACCCTTTCCCTTGATAGACAGGTCGCGAGACCCGAAAATGAAAACAATGCCCGAATCCTCGGTTCGTATACCGAATTCATTTTGATTGCTGCTCGAGGAAACCGAAGTCTCCGAAAGTGAGAGTGGCGGAGGAATGTAGAACGTTTTCTGGAGAACATGTTCTTCTGGTAAATACTTGAGGGGCAGAAGTGATATGATCACCCTCGCACTCCTTAGAGCCAACGTATTCATTACCTTGAACTCGATAGCCGCAGCAGTGCCAGGGATGTTTATCGGAAATCCGAACCTTTCCGAGTACCATCTGGGGGCAAGTCTCCAAGTGAAGTATCCCCATGTGGTTAAGACGAGTCTAGGATGCTTGATGAAGGCCCCATAGGTCGAATCCGGGAAGTGAACAAGGTCGAAGTCCTTTACCTTCCGACGGACTACCTGTGACGCGCCGAGGATCTTGAATAGAGGGCCGCCGACATAGTCAGGCATACCGAGAAACGCATTCTTGGGAAGGTTTAGGGTCCGAATTTCTTCATTGGGAGGCTGGAAACCTTGCCAGGTCAGCAGTGTAATGTCAATCTCGCTCCTCAGCGTTAACAATGACTTGCAGAGTTCGGCTGTATAGGTGGAAATTCCAGAGCCCCCTCCATAGGGGCCTATTGCAATCCTCACGGGGTGCTGTTACTCTCCTGATTTGCAGTGATACCGCAAACGCCAGAGTCGCGTCAAGATTCCGACCATTGACGATACGCTATCATGATTTGCCCATTGTTGAATGATCGCTTGCCTTTCAAGTGATCCAATTAGCGATTACCGCTCGGCAAGGGAGGTGACTGACAGATAGAAGGAACCTATGCTCGACTGGCTATCTTTAACAATGTCAGCCAGGCTAATCTTGAGAGGCTCATGGTATCGTATCATCAGGTTCACACAAGACTGAATCGCCTCAGTTTTTTGATCTTGAAGCTCTCATTTTCTGACCTGCGAATATTCGCACTCTCTTAGTAAGGTTCACGATTACGTCACTGTTGCTTTCATCACGGTAGAATCTTATTCCAAGGTCCACAAAGATGGGTGCTTCTGATTCATCACAGAAGTCCATATACCAGATGGGGATATCCTCGTCATTCTGAATGTCCTGTCTTACGTGAAATGGATGCTTTTGCCAGTATTCGACTGGATAGATGAAAGGTTGAGATACATAGTTCAACTGAATAAGCCGGTCTTTCGGCTTAAGCCGGTTTACGCCTATACCAAACAATTCAACCAGTTCCGGGAACCCCAGGGTGTCGTAGGTTGCATGGAGCTGGAATGGTCCAACGTTCTTTCTGTACAAGACGTTTCCGGCAAGAATTATCTCTGGACAGTTCAATCTTTCATACCTCAGAACGAGCTGTCTGAGAGTTTTCGTCTGCCCTAGATAGTAGCTTCCAACATCCAGGAAGTGCGTTGCTTCAGGATAATATTCAATTGCCAGTTTGTGCGCGTCATTCCACCATCGGACAAGCCTCTCAAACCTCTCTCTTTTCCTATCTCTGGTAAAGTAAACAGGTTCATGGGTATGACAGTAGAAGGGCATCTCATCGTAGTTAAGGATAGCAGGTCTCTGTGCAACTGTAACTGCCAGAAACCTCACCGTTTTCTCATCTCAAAAGCCGCGGTGAATCTAGGACCATCCCACTGGTAGCCTCGGCCTTTACCCAAAACACCATCTTTCCACAGTCGCCAGCGAGACCTAGCTTGTACGCTCAAGGGAACGCCTCTGGCCAGACCTTAGCTGAATGTATCTTCGGGACACGACACGACGGCATATGTATTGACCATTCTTTTGTGTCCCAACTTAACAATATTGCCATCAGCCGGGGTCGTAAACTGGGTGCCTCGCACGCTCATACGGTGCTGGCCCAAAATGACAGGGTTTCCAGGATGCACTAGGCTAACCATTACTTCTGCCGTAGATCAATTTGTTCAGGTAGAGTAAGCTCAAGCCTATCTGGACTTCCTTCGCTATCACCAACAACAAGAGTTAGGCATTTCGCTTTAGATGCCTGTTTGAGGGTAGGCAGGTTCTAACGTTTGTCCCGGAACTAGGCTTTTGTGCAAGTTCCGGACCAGCGATTCTGTTCCTTCACGCAAAGCATGTGGTAAGCTTGTTCAACGAACATGAACGTAACTATCTGTGACCACATCCTACACAAGAACATGATGGCTCTCAAAACCCGTGCACCATCCATACCACGGACTCTGTAGCCTCGGGCTTTCAACTCGTGAGGGTGCCAACCGGATTTGTGGGCTTGCCAGGGATTCTTATCCTCTAAACTCTCTTTTGGACTGTAGCCTACGGGAGTAAACACAAATACCTGATTCCGGGCGACGTCTTCAATGGTCTTAAGGAGCCCGTAGCCGTCCTCCTTAGTAAGGTGTTCCAATACGTCCGTCACGATAGCAAGGTCGAATGATGATGATTGGATCGGAAGCTTCCTGATGTCACACTTGATTAGATCATGATAGACCGTTCTCGCCTCTTTCCAGTAATTCGGCCAGATATCAACGCCTACTAGATAGGCTGTTTGCAATTTCGGGCCGAGACGCGTCAGCATCCTAGTGATCTGCCCGTTTCCGCATCCTACATCAATCACCAACTGGGTTTTCTTAGAGGCCCTTCGGTACATGCTTCCTGAAAGAGACATCCAGGAAACTATCCATTCGATCGCTTCGTCGAATTTCCACCTCATTGTGCTAACATTCTTCGTGTTGGTGCTATGTTATTCGGAACCATGTGCGGAATTCCTTCATGTGGGAGACGCGCTCTCTGTGGGCGAGACTCACGAACCTTCGTATCATATTGACATTGGGGCTGGTTTTGAAGTAGAGTTCTCCTAGGGAGGTCTCTTTGAGACCGTCTCGATGAACCTGGTCAGGCTAGGACTCTTTATGACGTGGCCGATGAGCATCGAATCGGGAACTAGTCTGCGACTCTGGACCAATCTGCGCTTCCGTATGACATTTCCAGGTGATAATATTGGTTCAGTCACACCCTTTGCTATCGAGAGGCCGACTGCAAGTTCGCGTCGGCCTATCTTCACTAGAGCGAACGAGAAAAGAATCATCAAGTGCACCGGCAGATATCGCACCACGTTCTTGAGTTCGTAGTTCTTCATTATCGACGCCACCCTGTTGCGGCATAGGAGGTATGCCTTAACGTTGGATAGCGTTCTGGTCGATGAAGCCCCCTTGTGATAGACGATCGATCTAGGCGCCAAAACAATTCTATAGCCGGCGAGCCAGAGTCTCCAACAGAGGTCTGTCTCCTCAAAGTACATGAAGAAGTCAGGGTCAAACAGTCCTGCTGCCAGCAATGCTGACCGCTTGACGGCGAAGGCTGCCCCAAGTGCCCCGAAAATGTCGGCGACCCGGTCGTATTGGCCCCGGTCTTTTTCGAGGGATCCTATAAGGAAAGATACGCCGAAAACGTCGATGAAATGCCCGGCACTGTCTATGAGGCTCGGGTCATCCATAGTAAGGATTTTACACTGAGCCGCTCCAATCCAGCGGTCCGGACAAATAACGTTCACTAGCTCTGAAATGCAACCGGGTTCGACCGTAGTATCTGGATTTAAAAAGAGGATAAGGTCGCCTTTGGAGAGACCTACCCCTATGTTATTTGCCACCGCGAATCCATAGTTTATCCTATTCTTGATTACAATCAGTCTGCCGTCTTTCTCGCCTAATCTCTCAAGCGCTTGTGTACTGCCGTCCGTGGAAGCGTTGTCAATGACAATCGTTTCCAGCAGAGGAAAATCGGAATCTAACACGGACTTCACGCACTTCTCCACAAAACTCTTGCCGTTGTAATTGACTATGACGACCGAGACAAGCGGAGTGTCAAACCGGAGGATTCGTCGTTCGGTCAAACTCGGAAATTTGATGGACTGCTCAGCTGAGGGAGCGAGGCGCATACTATGCCCGGGGACCTACTGCCAGTTGGCGGAGGCTACGTCTGAAAGCCTTGGATGCTGTCCCAACGGGGGTTGATGTTCCGAGATGATGCTTTGCTGTAATTTGTTTGAAGTCGTTCATTGAACGGAATATTTGGGTGGTCCAACTTGGGAGGTAAAACTTCTTCGCGTCGCGGACCTTGTTCGGAGACATTAGGTGGTTCTCTTATCGAGGTATGCAAAAGATGGAGCAAGCTTCAAGCCGCAAGCGTATTTGGAAAACATAGGTTCGAATCTCCGCTTGCCAGGCGCTGCCATAAGGCCCATTCGCAGGGATAGCGTCTCAGCCTATCTTATTTGAATCGTCGCTGGGAATTCTTTCGGTCCCCGGCTTTGTCAATCTACTCGCTCCATACCTAGTGGCGATCCTCCGTCTGGGGCATCGCGAAATTCTTCATCTATGCGTTCCCTTGAAAGAAGATAGTGTTACACAGGGTATGTTCTCTGCGCTATTGAGAAAAAAATCAAAGTCGCCGAACCTCACAGGTAGCCCGTAACTTGGGGTCATGTTAAGACGCTAGACCGGCTTCGCTTGTATCAGCTGCCTTGTGGTCTCCAATGAGATGCTTCACACGTGAAAGAACTTAATCCTGCGATCATAAACAGCCTCTGAACGAAGCGTTCCTGTCTGGAATCGCCAAGACTTTATCGCCGGTCGTGACTGATTCCTATCTGTCTTGTTTCCTTTGCAAGATTTTGCTGACGTGACCCAGGCCTGCAGCTGCGAATTCTAGCGCTCTGAGGATCATTATTCCTACGCCGTGCACGGGGTCTGTCGGAAGGGTTGCAAACATGGGACTGAATATGCGACGAAACGGGTTGAGCTGTCTGACTCCATGGTAGGGGTTTGTGGCCAGGTAGAGTCCGAACATCTTCCCATAGAAGAATTTCTTCTTGAGCATAGATAGCAAGGTTGGGTCGCCCTCATCGTGTTCGATCGTCGCAGTTATTCGGCCGATGGAGAGGCCAACTGACTTCGCACGAATCTGTAGGTCCCAGTCTTCCCCAGCTTCCAAGCGCGGATTGTACCCGCCAAGCGCGAGAAGAGCGTCCTTCCGAAAACAGCGCGCTGCTTCGATCATATCGTCTTGAATGTATGTCTTTCTTTCAGCTGCTTTGCATTCGGCCCAGAATCCTTTTCCGACAGAT
>Ga0209058_1003450_pt1 | contig 12780 bp, 14 predicted proteins | sample GraSoiAngelo_147_FD_185904 | JGI IMG/M metagenome (GOLD analysis project Ga0209058, IMG submission 185904) | Grasslands soil microbial communities from the Angelo Coastal Reserve, California, USA - 14_1009_05_40cm (SPAdes) (version 2) | ecosystem: Environmental > Terrestrial > Soil > Grasslands ... | reverse complement strand
CGTGTGCCGGCGTGGCATTGGGATGTCTGGGGGGAAAAGCTCCGGCTGCTGGATTCTACGTAACCTCTTCCACGTCGCTTCCCTCCCGCCGGGGGGCCCGCACGCCGGGCCACCAATTCCACCGCCCCGCGATGTGCATGATCGCCGGCACCAACACCATGCGGATCAACGTCGCGTCGAGCAGCACGGCCAGGGCCAGCCCGAATCCGATGAACTGCACGGCGAGGACGCGCGTAAACGCGAAATTGCCGAACACGATGATCATGATCAGTGCGGCGAACGTGATCGTGGACGCCGTCGTCGAGAGGCCTTCCATGGTCGCGTGATCGTTGCGCCCGGTCTTGTCGAAGACCTCCTTCACGCGGGTCAGCAGAAACACCTCGTAATCCATCGACAACCCGAAGACCGTCGCGAATACTAGAACCGGCACGACGACGAAGATGGCTTCCGTCGGCCCGTCGAGGCCGAACAGACCGGCGCCATACCCGTGCTGAAAGACGAGGACCGTTACGCCGAACGCCGCGCCCACCGAAACACAGTTGAGCACCACCGCCTTGAGCGGCACCAGGACCGACCGAAACGCGATCAAGAGCATGATCGCCGTGACGCCGAGGATCATCGCCACGATGCCCGGAAAGCGAGTGAGCAGATTTTCCTGCAAATCGAGGCTGGAGGCCGCAAACCCGCCCACCACCACCTCGGCGCCACGGAGCCGGGTACTGCGCGCGATCGTGCGGCGCACATGGCGCGCGAGATCCATCATGCCGGTCAGGGAGACCGTGTCGGCGGCGATGACGTCCATGAGCGTCGTGCGGCGGTCCGTGCTGAGATAGGCGTTGAAAAACTCGGGATACCGATCGCGGACCGCCTCGGCCTCGCTGTAGAACATTGCGAGCTGCAGCGTCGAGAGACCTGGCCGCAGCGTCGCCACACCGCGGACTTCGCGGACGCGCGGATCGCGCGAGATCGAGTCGCTCAGCGCCTTGAGCCCCGGCAGCCGGCGACCGGAGAGCGCGGACTCGCGCGCGGGCAGCTGCACGACGACCCGCAACGGCTGGATCACGCCGCTCGCGCCCATTTCGCGCAGCGCGGCGAGCCCCTGTCCCGACTCCGCGTCCGGTGGGAACCAGTTGCGTACCGGGAGTCCGATCCTGATCTGCGTGAGGGGAAACGTGAGGAGGGCCGCCACCAGGCCGCCGCCGAGGATGGCGCGCCAGGGGTGGTGACCGAGCGAGCGCGCCCACCGCTCCCAGCCTTGCGGGGTGTGAATCCAGGCGAGCGCGCGCGCGAGCCACTTCGGCCGGTCGATGTCGCGTCCCAGGATCGCGAGGGCCGCAGGCAAAAACGTCGTCGCGAGCAGGACCGCCACTGCGACGACGATCAATCCCCCCACGCCCACCGAGCGCGTCTCGGTGAGCGGGGTCAGGATCAGGGCCGCGAATCCGACCACGACCGTGAGTCCCGAGGTCACGACGGCCGAGCCCGCCGTCTGGATCGTGCGCACCGCGGCATCGATCGGCGACAACCCGCGATTCAGCTCCTCACGGAACCGCGTGACGATGAGCAGCGAGTAATCGATGCCGACGCCCAACCCTACCATCGTGGTGATATTCAGCACGAAGACCGACATCGTCTGGAACTGCGCCGCGACGGCCACGATGCCGAGCGCGATCGTGATGGCGAGGACGCCGACGATGATCGGCAGGGTCGCGGCGACGAGCGCGCCGAACGCGAGCACCAGCACCGCCAGGGTCAACGGCAGCGCGTGCTCCTCGGCGGCCCGCGTATCCTCCGCGCTGATCGTGCGCACGTCGTAATCGAGGGCCGGATTGCCCGTGATCTTGACGTCGAACCCGTCCACGCGCGGCAGCCGTTGCAGCGTGCTGCTGACCGTCTCGCGGAGATCGGGCACGACGGTGCGACTCACGTCGTTCGTGCTCGCGGGAGTCAGCGCCGCGATGAGAAACGTGGTGTGGCGGTCGGGGCTCACGAACGTGGATTCGCCGATCGTGCGGACGGAAATCACCTGGCTGATGTATGGCTGACGACCGAGCGCGGCGGAGACCGAGTCGAGGACCGCGACAAAACGGGGGTTGGTGTAGCGCACTGGGCCGTGCACCACGACGGCTACGTAGTCCGCGATCGGATTGGGAAAGGCCTCACGGATGAGCTGCGCGGCGCGAGCGGATTCGGTTTGCTCGACGTTCATGCCGCGCACCGCCAACACACGCTGCACGTGGGTGGCCTTGGGCACGAACAGGAGCGCGAGGACCGCCCACGCGGCGATGACCCAAAAGCGCCAGCGCACGAGCTGCCGCGCGGGTAATGCGATCACCTATGATCCAAGCACATGCGGGCCACAATCATAGGGACGTGCGAAGTGCAAAGCTAGCGTCGCGACGGCGAATCTCCACATATTGCGCGCATGGTGGAACGCAGGCTCACCGGAATGATCGCCGCCGCCGCGGTGCTGATCGTCCTGTTCATTTTCTGGGACGCGTTTCGACCCACGCCCCGCCCCGTGGATGCCGCGGCCGATGGGCCGATGCGGATCGCCGAGCCTCCCCCGATCCCGCCGCCCCCGCCCCCGCCCCAGGCCACCTCCCCAGCCCAAGGGGCGACCCCCACGACCACGTCGCAGGGAACCGCGGTGCCCGCCGGCCCGAACGGTCGCGAGCCTTCCTATCTGGAGCTCATGGCCCGGTCGGAGACGCGGCGCCGGATCCGGTCGAGCGGCTCGACCACGTACATCGGCGAGATGCTGGAGGCGAGCGGCGATTCGATGCTCCGGCGCTGGGAGAATCGGCAGACCACGCCGATTCGCGTGTGGTTCGCACCGACGCACGCCGCGAATTTCCAGCCGGCGTTCGTCGAAGCGATCAAACTGGCGTTTGGACAGTGGACCAACGCCGGCGTCCCCGTCCGGTTCGACTTCAATGGCGACTCGTCAAACGCCGAAGTCACCGTGAAGTGGCGCATTCAGTTTGAAATCGAGCGCACCGGCCAGACCGACGTCACCTGGGACGACGACGGCATCATCCAGGGGGCGGTGATCACGCTCGCGACGTTCGATCCCAAAGGCCGGCCGATGGAGCCGGAAGACATCCGCGTCGTGGCGACGCACGAAGTCGGCCACCTGCTCGGGCTCGATCATTCCAAAGACTCAACCGACATCATGTTCCCGACCGCCAAGGTTCGCGATCTGTCCGACCGCGACGTCCGCACGGTGTTATTCTTATATCAGCTGACGCCCGGGAGCTTGCGCTGAGCCCACGCCAGATCACCTCGTTTTTGAGTCATGCTCCCCCTCCTCCGTCGTTGGCGCAGGCCCTGGATACCCGCGTCCGCGAAGCCGAACTGATCGAGAAGCTGGAGGGCGGGGCCGTCCGGTGCTTTGCGTGCGGGCATCGCTGCCTCGTCAAGCCCGACCGGCGCGGCATCTGTAAGGTTCGCTTCAATAAGGAAGGGACGCTGTACACGCCGGCCGGGTATGTCGCGGCGCTCCAGTGCGACCCGACCGAGAAGAAACCGTTCTTCCACTGTCTTCCGGGCAGTGACACGCTGACGTTCGGGATGCTCGGCTGCGATTTCCACTGCGGCTACTGCCAGAACTGGCTGACGTCGCAGGCGCTGCGCGACCAGACCGCCGGCGTGATGCCGACCGATGTCACGCCGGACGCGCTCGTCGCCCTGGCGCAGCGGCAGGGCGCCCGCATGGTCGGATCGTCCTACAACGAGCCGCTCATCACGGCGGAATGGGCGGTCGATGTGTTCAAGGTCGCGCGGCCGGCCGGTCTCAAGACGGCGTTCATTTCCAACGGCAACGCGACGCCCGAGGTCCTCGATTACATCCGGCCCTGGACCGATTGCTACAAGATCGACCTCAAGGCGATGAGCGACAAACGCTATCGCGAGCTGGGCGGCGTGCTGCAGCACGTGGTGGACGCCATCCGGCTGGTGCACGAGCGCGGGTTCTGGCTCGAGATCGTGACATTGATCGTCCCCGGCTTCAACGACGACGACGCGCAGCTCACGGCGGCCGCCGAGCTCATCGCATCCGTGTCACCGGAGGTTCCGTGGCACGTCACGGCGTTCCACAAGGACTATAGGATGACCGACCCGGACAATACGTCCGCCGCGACGCTCGTTCGCGCGTGTGAGATCGGCGCGCATGCGGGCTTGCGATTCGTGTACGCGGGGAATTTGCCGGGTCGCGTGGGGCGCTGGGAGAACACGTATTGCCCCGATTGTGGCGACCTGGTGATCGAACGGTATGGGTACGTCATCAAACAGCAGCGCGTCGGAGCCGACGGGCGCTGTCCCTCCTGCAGCCGGCGGATTCCAGGCATTTGGTCGTAGCGCTTCTTCTCTTACAACTCGGACTCGACTCGGTCCCCTTCGATACTGCGGTACTGGGTGGGATTCAGCGCGGCATCTACCCCGGAGCCGCGCTCGTCGTCGGGCGACACGACACGATCCTGTTCGCGAAGGGCTACGGCCGGCTCACGTGGAACGCCGCAAGTCCGGCGGTGAATGTCGACAGCACTTTCTGGGATATCGCGTCATTGACCAAGGTCGTGGCGACGACGCCCGCCGTGATGCTGCTCGTCGAGCAGGGCAAGATCGTTCTCGATTCGCCTGTCGTTCGCTACGTCCACGAGTTCAACAGTCCCGGGACCGGCGTGATCACGGTGCGCCATCTCCTCACACACACATCGGGTCTGCGCGCCACGCTGCCGCTGCGAGAGGCCGCGGATAGCGCGGCCGCGCTCCGGATGGTACTGACCACCGTGCCGGTCGTGCCGCCCGGGACACGCATGGTCTATTCCGATCTCAACGCGATTCTGCTAGGAGAGATCGTGCGGCGCGTGAGTGGCCAGACGCTCGACGCGTTTGTCGCGCACGCGATCTATGCGCCGCTCGGCCTCGACCAGCAAATGCTGTTCCGGCCGCCGAAGCGCCTCGGAAAACGGATCGCGCCGACGAATCTGTGGCACGGACACCCGATCGCCGGCGTCGTCAACGACCCGAGCGCGGGAATGCTCGGCGGCGTGTCGGGCAACGCGGGCGTCTTCGGCACGGCACGCAGTCTCGCGCGGTTTGCGCAATTCATGCTGAACGAGGGAGTGCTTCCCGATCGCCCGCGGCTCCTCAAGAAGGAAACGGTCCGGCAGTTCACGCAGATTGCCGTGCCCGCGCGTCGCGGCGTCAGCGCACGCACACTGGGATGGGAGGCGCTGCCGACCGGGGAAGAGACGTCGAGTGCCGGGTCGTTGTTCGGTCCGCGCAGCTACGGGCACACCGGGTGGACCGGCACGTCGCTTTGGATCGATCCGGACCGCGATCTCTTTGTTTTGTTGTTGACCAATCGCGCCTTTGATCCCAAGGTCCGCCGGTCGTTCACGAAGCTCAAAGCGGTTCGCGGTCGTGTGGCCGACGCTGCCGCGCGCGCCGTCGACGGTGGCAGCCGCTGATCTCGCGGATCCGACGCTGATTTACGACGGCGAGTGCGGGATCTGTCAGCAGGCCGTCGCGTTGTTGCGGCGGTGGGACCGGGAACATCGCCTCCGCTTCGTACCGTTCCAGGACGGGTCTGCCGTTGCGCGCTTCGGGATCGCACTCCCGGCCCTGGCGGCCGCGATGCACTTGATCCTTCCGGACGGCAGAGTGTACGCCGGTGCGGACGCGACGCCCGAGCTGCTGCGGTTGTTCCCGGGCAAGCGCTGGCTCGCACCGGTCTTTCGGTTCCCGGGTGTGTTGCCGCTCGCCCGCCGACTCTACGCGTGGATCGCGATCCGGCGGCATTGTCTGGTGCGCGGTGCCCCGGGTCGCTAGGTTCGCCGGTAAGGAGATGATGCCGTGACGACTGCAGTACTGAGCGCCGAGACAATCCGCCTGGCCCTGCGTCAGGTGAAAGACCCCGAGCTCGATATGAACATCATCGATCTCGGCCTGGTCTATGACGTGGAGGTGGACGACGGGGGGCTGGTCCGTATTACCATGACCCTGACGTCGCCCGGGTGTCCCGCCGGCCCGATGATTACGAACGACATTTACAAGCTCGTCCGCGCCATCGACGGTGTGAAGGATGTCGACATCGATATCGTCTGGGAACCGTACTGGACACCGGATCGCATCGATCCGAAGATCCGGGCGATGATGGGGTTTTAGCGCACGGCTGCGAGGAGCGCGTCGCCCAGCACATCGATCTGCCAGCGCCGTATTTCGCCGACCCGTTCGAGCGCGGCCCGGTTCGCGGGACGGGCGCGCACCACCGCCTCCAACGTCGTCCGTCCGCTCAATACGCCAGGGTCGAGCCCCAGCTCGGTGGCGATGCGATTCCGCACCGCCTTGACCCGCTCCAGCCGCGCGTCGAAGCCTGGATCCTTCGGCATGCGGGGGCGCCGCTCCAGTCGGGGGAGCTCGCCATCCCGAAGTGCCTTCGCGTGTTGAACCGCATCCAGCAACGCGTCGCCGTGACGCCGTGCAAGGGAGTTGGGCAGCTCGCGAATGTGGCCGAGATCGGCGCGCGTCGTCGGAAGCGCGCGGCTGACTCCCAGCAGGGCATCGTTGCCGATGATCCGGAACGGCGCTTTGTCTTCGCGTTCAGCGACAGTATCGCGCCAGCTATGCAGCAGTCGTAGCGCCGCCAGGCTCCGTGGCGACAGTCCCTTCGCGCCCTTGAGCCTGAGATACGACTCCTCTTCTCCCCCGCTTGCTGGCGCGCCCCCCGTCCAGCGCAAGGACTCGAGCTGCTTGAACTCTTCCAGCGCCCAGGACAGACGGTTCAACGTCTTGAGGCGCTGCTCGAGCGCGTCCCGCAGGGCGAGCAGGAACCGGGTGTCGGCGGCGGCGTACGCGAGCATCGACGGCGTCAGGGGCCGGATCGACCAGTCCGCCTTCTGGTGCTGCTTGTCGAGCTTCACCCCCACGTACTTCTCGAGCAGCGCCGCCAGTCCGATGGCGGGCTCGCCGGCGAGCTGCGCCGCGATGCGCGTGTCGAACAGCCGGACGGCGCGAAAGCCATAGTCGCGGTCGAGCACCCGCAAATCGTAATCGGCGTCGTGGAAGGTCTTTTCGACTTGTGGATCGGCCAGCAAGCGGCCGAACGGCTCGAGGCCGGGCGCCGCGATGGCGACGGGATCGATGACCGCCGTGTTGGCTGGACTCGAGATCTGCAGGAGGTAGATGCGGTCGCGGTAGCGATGGAAGCTGGCCGCTTCCGTATCGACGCCGGCGCGTTGCTCGCGTCGCGCGGCCGTGACGAACGCCGCCAACTCGGGCGCCGTGTCGATGTAGAGCGGAGCGCTCACTCCTCCTTCCCGAGCGCCTCCATGCCCGCGGCGATTTCTTCGAGCGCCTTGGCTAAGGTCCTGTAGAATTCGGGGTCGGGAGCCTGAGGTGCTCCGTCGAACGGATCGCCCGCGTATTTGCGGGCGGCTCGTGCTGCATGACGTATGTAATCGGTGGCTACTCGCATGGATCGCTCCGCAATGTTGGCCACAAAGATACGCACCGCCTTCGCACCGTGCAGTCTCGGCGACTGGCCGACACCGCTCGAGGCGCGGCCGAGTCTCGCGCATGCCGTGGGACTCGACGCGTTGTGGCTCAAGCGGGAAGATCACGCGGGGGGAAACAAGGTGCGTGGCCTCGAGTTTCTGCTTGCCGGCATGCCGGCGCCATCGGTGTTCGTCACCATCGGTGGAACAGGTTCCAGTCACTGCCTGACGACCGCGCGGTTCGCGCGGGCACAGGGCCATCGCACCGCGGTCGCGCTCTTCGACCAGCCGGAGACAGATGCGACTCGACGCATTGCGGCCGCGACTGCTGCGGCCGCGGATGTCGTGGTCCGCGCCAGGAGCCCGCTGACACTGCCGTGGGCCGCGCTGCGCGCGTGGCGCGCCGCACGGCGTCTTGGTCCTCGCCCACCGCGCTGGATCCCCGGCGGTGGCGCCGACGCCCGTGCGGTGATCGGACATTGCCTCGCGACGCTCGAGCTTGCGTCACAGCTCGACTCGCCGGCCGACACGATCGTCGTGCCGCTGGGTACCGGCGGAACGGCGGCCGGCATTGCGCTCGGGATTGCGTGGCTCGGCTGGTCCACGGAAGTCGTGGCGGTGCGTGTCGCGCCCTGGCTCGTCGCCAATCGGTGGCGCACCGTGCGACTCGCGCGCAAAACTGCGGCGCTGATACGGCAGTCTGGCGTCGAGCTCGGTGTTCCGCAATCCGCGATTGGCGTTCACGTCGTGGACGGGATGGGGAAGGGCTATGGTCATCCGACGCCGGACGGCGAGCGTGCGGCAGAGCTGGCGGCCGAGCATGGTCTGCGTCTCGATCCAACATATGGCGCGAAGGCTTTCAGCTATTTCCTAAAAGCTGGAGAGGGCGCACGACGTGCCATTTTCTGGCATACGTTTGCCTGGCCATGATCGATCACCCGATACTCTTCATTCATGGTTTCCCGTTCGACAGTGCGATGTGGCGTCACCAAGTCGCCGCGCTGTCGCGGTGGGAACGCGTCGTACCGGACCTTTGGGGCGCGGGCTTGGTGAACATTCCCGCTTCAGCAGGTCCGTACTCGATCGCCGATCAGGCGACCAGTCTTGTTGGTACGCTCGATGATCTGGACGTCGACGAGGTGGTGGTGTGCGGTCAATCAATGGGAGGTTACATCGCGTTCGAGTTGCTCCGCGCGTTCCCGACGCGTGTGCGCGCGGCGATTCTCTGCAGCACGAAAGCGACTGCGGACACCCCAGAGGCGAAACGCGGGCGCGACGCCATGGCTGCAAAAGTCGAGCGCGAGGGCCCGGGAGCGATCGCCGCAGAGCTTCTGCCCAAGCTGCTCGCGCGGGCCACGCTAGAACGTCAACCGGCGGTGGTGCGCGAGGTGACGACAATGATCGAGAGGCAGCCAGTGTATGGAATGGTCGTCACGCTGCGCGCGCTGCGAGACCGCACCGATTCGACCCCGTTACTTGGACAGATTCGGATTCCGGTTCTGGTGGTTGCGGGCGACGACGATCAGATTGCGCCGGCCGACGGAATGGAGGAAATGGCTCGCGCTATTCCGGGTGCGCAGTTCACGGTCATTCCTGGATCGGGTCACCTGTCACCGCTGGAACAACCGCAGGCGGTGAATGACGTCGTGAACGCCTTCCTCGCGCAACTCTGAGTTAGGAGCCCTTGCGCTGCGGCTTGCCGGGCGGGTTCTCGCTCTGGAAGACATCGCGATTCTTCGCGATGTAGTCCTTCCACTGCGGCGGAGTGTCCTCTTCAGGGAAGATCGCCGTCACCGGGCACTCCGGTTCGCACGCGCCGCAGTCGATGCACTCGTCGGGATGGATGTAGAGCATGTCCGGCCCTTCGTAGATGCAGTCCACGGGACAGACGTCCACGCAGGAGCGGTCTTTGACGTTGATGCACGGCTCGGCAATGATGTACGGCATTCCTTCTCCTGAGTGGCGAATGGCAAACCTAGACTGAGAGTTAGCTCAGTCAAGGGACCATACAGTATCCGGGATACCTACCGGTATCAGAGCCGCCATACTGTCGACCCCTCAGCGCCTTGCGCCGTTGGTTCCTGCAAGTATCCTAGATACTCGTGGGAATCGTGCACCAGCGGCGTAAAGCCGAGACACGCGCGCTGCTCGTGGCTGCGGGGCTGGAGCTGTTCGCTGAGCACGGCTTCGAGATTGCCACGCTGGACGAAGTCGCGCTCGCTGCCGGCTTCACGAAGGGCGCCATTTACCGGCACTTCCCGTCCAAAGGCGCCTTTCTCCTCGCGCTGTTCGAGCAATATGCTGCCGTCGCGCGCGCCGGCTCCGGCGCGCGGCAAGCCTCGTGGTTCGTTCCCCTCACCGTGCAGTTCGCGGCGCTGGCGACGCGCGATCCGCTCCTGCGGCGTCGCCTCGCCATCGTTCTTGCCGAAGCTCCCGACGGTGCGACACCCGAGGGACAGCTGCTCAAGGCACTCGCGCGGATATGGCCCGCCTGATCGACCTCAGTCATGAGATCGAGCAAGGGATGGTCACGTATCGTGGCCTCCCCGCGCCGGTGATCAGCGACTGGCTCACCCGCGATGCCTCGAAGGCGCGGTACGCGGCGGGCACCACGTTCCAGATCGGCAAGATCGAGCTCCTCGCCAACACCGGCACGTACATCGATGCTCCGTTCCATCGCTACGAGAACGGCCGCGACGTGGCGGGCTACGCGCTTGAAACGGTCGCCGACCTGCCCGGCATGGTGGTGCGGGTGCAGGGTGGGTCGGGTCGGGCGATCGATGCCGCCGGCTTCGCAAAACTCGATGTAAAAGGAAAGGCCGTCCTCGTGCACACCGGGTGGGACGCGCACTGGCGGACCGACACCTACTCCGCCGGACAGCATCCGTTTCTGACCCGTAAGGCGGCCGAACACCTCGTGAAGGCGGAAGCCGCCCTCGTCGGGATCGATTCGCTCAACATCGACGACGACAAAGACGGCAGTCGCCCGGCACACACCATCCTGCTCGGCGCCGGTGTGGCCATTGTCGAGCACATGACCAATCTGGGCGCCTTGCCGGACAGCGGTTTCTCCTTCTTTGCAGTCCCGCCGCGTGTGAAAGGTATGGGCAGCTTTCCAGTCCGGGCGTTCGCGCGAGTCTAGCGCATGAACCTCCTGGCGCAGCTCCTGCCGCAGCTGGTGTTGGTCCTCAGTATCCTGGCCGTCATTCAGATCGCAGCCTTCGCCCGCATGCTGCTCACGATTCGCGCGACCCCCGCCCCCCGGCCGCAGTTCACTCCGTACAACGAGGCGGACGATTGGATGCCCGCCGAGCGCCGCGCGGAAATCGCCGACCACGTGGCAGCCCTCGCGCTGGAAGGATTCACCGTTGTCATGGACGTGTTTTGGGAAAGCGCGCGTCGCCGTCTCATCGTCATGGGCAACGACGCGACGGCGGAGTTCGCGGCTGTGGTGAGCAACACGTTCAGCGGTGGGCGGGTAGCGGTTTCGCTCTCGATCAGCGGCGAGTTCGCCGACGGCCGCGAGTTGAGTGTCGATGATTCAGCGTTGGGCACCGGGCTTCCGGGCATACCGCAGCTCACCAGATGGCAGCTGCCGGTGGCACACCCGCCCGCCCGTCTGCTCCGCGCGTTTCGCTACATCTTGGGTCGCGATTTTCCGGGACAGCGTCCGACAATTCGGGATCAGGATCTCAGCATCGAGGAGCGCACGCGGCGGTCGATGGTGCGCGAGACCACGCATTGGATCGCGGCCGGTTACTACGCGATCGATCCGCGCACCAACACGCCGTTTCCCACCTGGCGCAGCGCGCTGCGCATGCTGATCCATGCCGCCTTTCCGTTCGGCCCGGTCAATCGCCGCCGGATCCGGCGGCAGGCGGAGGCGCTACTGGCGGAGGCCGAAAGCGTGCCTTGGGAGCATCATCACGTCACGGCGTAGCGCGCGTTTGCTATCTTGGCCCGCATGAGCACCCTGCTCGCCGTTCTCTTCCTGGTTGCCTTCTTCATGATCGTCTTGCCGCTCATCACCTGGCTTCTGATGGGCGAGGATTCGGCTCCGCGGTTCGAACCATTCGATGGAAGCAGGCACCCGAATCCGCCCGAGCTTGCGGGGTTCATCCGCGATAACATCGCCGGACTGCAGGGCGATCAGTTCCGGCAGGTAGCGGACTTGGTACGCGAGCGAGCGGGATCATTCCTGATGGTGACGCGCGTCATCATGTTGCAGCACCCCGAGGGGGAGACCGCAACGATCGCGATGGTGTACTCGGCGAAAACCGGCACCGCATTGCCGATGGTCGAGTTTACCGCGGAGTTTCCCGACGCCCGCATGTTCGACGTCAATAACTCCGTGACCGTTCCCATTTTTGCGCCTCGACCTGGTCACGAGGTTTATCGGTTCCCTCAGGTCCGGGATCCCCTCCGTCTGCACAAGATTTTCCAGGTCCTGCTGCGGCGGCGGTTCGGCTCGAGTACGCTGCGCCAGCGCGATGTCGCCACGGATCCCGCCCGTTTTCTCGCGGAAGTCATGGATGCGGAATATCGCGGGCAGATGGAGGCGGGTTACTACCGCCTGGACGAGAAGACGCGGCGGTGGCGGCCGACGCTGCGCGCGGCGTTTCTCATGGTCTGGAAGATGCTGCCGCCGTTCAAACAGCTCGCCAAAGCCGCAATCCGGCGTCGTGCGCGACGCGAGCTCGCTGAGATTGGAATGGAAGGCCCGGACGCCCGACCCGTTGCGGCGGTAACGACGGTCACGCCGCAACCCGACACGGCGACCGGCGACGCGACGCGCCGCGAGGGCCCGCTCGACGTTGTTCTGGGTTTGGGCGGGATCGTGCTGCTCATCGCCGGGATGTTCGCCGTGAGCCGCTTGACCCACAGTCCGACGGCCGGAGTGGCCATCTTGCTCGTCCTCGGTCCCCTTGGGCTGTGGCTGTGGGTGCGGTGGTCGGCGGTCGCGCGCGCGCAGAAGACTGGCGGCGATCCGCTGGCCATCGCGCGCGCCCGCAGCGCGGCGAATCGCGGTGCGCTGCCCCTGCTAGGCATGGGTGTGTTGCTGGTGAGTCTGATGGGTTACCGCGAGTACCAGACTTATCTGCCCAACCTGATCGTGCCCCCCGATTTCGACGGGGCAGTCGCGACACTCGGCCAGCTCACCGGTCACGAGGTGACGAAACTCGAAGGGCGCGATCGCGTGTACGTCGTTCGTGTGCGGACCAGTTGGGCGAACCGCTACCTCGGCGCCGCAGTCCCCAAGTTTGCCACGCCGGGCTTCTTC
>Ga0209058_1003447_pt1 | contig 12782 bp, 11 predicted proteins | sample GraSoiAngelo_147_FD_185904 | JGI IMG/M metagenome (GOLD analysis project Ga0209058, IMG submission 185904) | Grasslands soil microbial communities from the Angelo Coastal Reserve, California, USA - 14_1009_05_40cm (SPAdes) (version 2) | ecosystem: Environmental > Terrestrial > Soil > Grasslands ... | reverse complement strand
CATTACATTCACGGCCGCGCCGTCCCACTCGCGTCCGGCATCAGCCTTGCCCGGCCCGATCTCCATGTGTTCCTTTTCGGCGGCGACGGGGACGGGTTCTCCATCGGCGGTAACCATCTTGATCACGGCGCGCGCAAGAACATCAACATGACCTATTTCATCATGGACAACTTCGTCTACGGCCTGACGAAGAAACAGACTTCGCCCACGTCGCCTATCGGTTTCAAATCCAAGACCGATCCCATCGGCGCGATCGATCAGCCGGTTAATCCGATGAAAAAACTGATCGCTGGCGGGGCGACATTCATCGCGCGCACCCACGCCGCGCAGGTGAATCACATGATCCAAATGATCGAGCGCGCGTTTGATCACCAGGGCTTCAGCGTCATCGAATGCTTGAGCGAATGCGTCGAATTTTTCCCAGACGTGTTCGATCCAGCCAATCCAAAGAAAGGCGGAAGCTTCGAAGTGATCCAGGAAAAGAAATGGGACAACACCCCCGAAGATGACTTACGACATGACGTGACGGACGAATTGGCCGCGTACAAGCTGGCGACCCTTCCGTTCCCAGGCGTCTTCGGCGTGTTTTACCAATCCGATCGCCCGACGAAAAACGCGCTGGAGAAAAAGTGGATTGAAGCGACACGTGAAAAGACCGGCGGCGCAAGCGACGTCGAAATTCTCCGAAAGACCTTCGACAGAATGAAGTGACAATGGCTGCGGCATTGTCATCCTGAGCGCAGTCGAAGGATCTCATATTCTTGGCGTACGCGTCTCAATCCAGAACCAGATTGATTACCACCGCCGAATTACCTATTAGGAGAACAACTATGATGAAATTGCGTTCCTTTGTTTTGGCTGGATTTCTATTTCTAACTCTTCCGTTGGCGAGCTCGTTCGCCCAAGTAGATATCTCTGTTGGCTTTGCTCCGCCGGTTCTGCCGGTATATGAGCAACCGCCCTGCCCCGTCGAAGGCTACATCTGGACTCCCGGTTACTGGGGTTACGGTTATGATGTCGGGGATTATTATTGGGTCCCCGGCGCCTGGGTCGCGCCACCATCAGTGGGTGTGCTTTGGACGCCGCCATGGTGGGGCTGGAACAATGGTGTTTACGCGTTTAACCAGGGTTACTGGGGGCCGACTGTCGGTTATTACGGAGGCATTAACTACGGCTATGGCTACAACGGGAACGGCTACTGGGGCGGCCGATGGGAAGGAAACGCCTTCCGTTATAACACCGCTGTGACGCGCGTGAACAATACAGTCATCCATAACACCTATGTCGATCGCTCGGTGACGAACAAGCAGGTGAATGCTAACCGTGCCAGCTTTAACGGTCCCAATGGGGTGAAAGCGCAGCCGACTGCTGAACAAAGAGCCGCTGCACAGAACGCTAAGAAAATGCCACCAACTTCACAGCAGCTTGAGCGGCAGCAAGCGGCAGCCAAAGATCGAAACCTCCAGGCGTCCGTGAACAAGGGCCATCCCAAACCCGACGCGATCAAATCATTCAACAAGAATACGGGAGAAGGCAAGGTCGGCGCACAGGGAGCCGGCGCTGCAGCTGGAGCGGGCGCAGGCAAAGGTGAAAACAAAATCGGGAACGCATCCGAACTTAATCGCGAGGGCGCAGGCGCCGGGCAAGCCGGAAAAGGACGCGAAACTGCGGCAGGAGCGGGAAAAGGTGGAAACAAACCGGGAAACGTAACTGAACGTGATCTTCACGGAGCAGGCAACGGTGGAGTAAACGGGGGTAAGGTCAAAACCGGAAACCAAAGAACCGCTACGGGAAACCGGGCCAAAATGCACACCGCCAAAGGAGCCGGAGCTGGAGGCGCTGCTCACGCATCGCATCTGACGAATCAAGTGTCGCACCAGCCGAAGGCGGTTGCGCGCAATCCCCAAATGGGCGCGCGTAACGCGCAAACGGGAGGGAAGCATCCGCAAATGGGAGGTGCAGGCAATCGCCCTCGCCCGGCCGGTGGAGAACCGCAAGCCAAGAAAAAACCCGGCAAACCCTGACGCCCTCAGGTCACCATTAGAGGCCGCAATTCTCCTGTTGCTGCAGAGGCGGGGGAGCCTGCCTTGAATCTGTCTAGCCGGTCAGCGCAAATTCTATAACGGCAAAGAGGGATCATCGACCAAATCCTTGCCGCGTTCATCCGCCCAGGAGCGTAGTAATCTCTTAAGTGGCGCTGTCATGTTGAGCGAAGCGAAACATCTCGGATTTATTTCCGTTGGGAACCGGTCCAGAAATGATCAGAGATTCTTCGCTTCGCTCAGAATGACATTGTAAGATGGCTCGTAGTACATTCTCTGTTCTTACCCCGTGAAAGAGGAACCACTCGATACCCATTCCAAGGCGCTGAGGATTAATCTCGATCCGCGCTGGTACGGCACGTTTGCTGAGATCGGCGCGGGCCAGGAAGTGGTGCGCTGGTTTTTCCGTGTCGGCGGCGCCGCGGGGACGGTCGCAAAGAGCATCTCGGCTTACGACATGCAGGTGAGCGACGCCATCTACGGTCACGTTGATCGTTACGTTTCGCGCAACCGGCTGCAGGCGATGCTCGACTATGAATTTGGGCTCGACGTCGAGCGACTGGCGGCGGAGCGCGGCGATAACACTTCCTTCTTCGCGTTCGCCGATACCGTTGTGGCGCGGAGCTATCGCGGCACGCACGAATGTCACGGCTGGATGGGCATCAAGTATCAGAGCCGCGCCAACGACGAGCCCAGCCAGGTCGTCATGCACGTGCGGATGCTCGACGAAGAAGCATCAGCGCAACAGGAAGCGCTCGGCATTGTGGGCGTCAACCTTTGTTACGGCGCATTTTTCCTGAGCCACGTTCCGGAGGAACTCGTCGAATCGTTGCTCGATAACCTCACCACGCGCCGTCTCGAACTCGACATGGTCGAGTTCAGCGGAATCGAATTTCGCAACGTGGACAACCGCGTCATGGCGCTCAAGCTCGTGCAGATCGGACTGAGCGGCGCAGCCGTGTTCGGTCCGAACCGCGAAGTGCTGCAGCCGTCCGACATGTTGCATAACAAAGCCGTGCTGGTCGAGCGCGGCAGTTTTCGTCCCGTCACTTACGTTAATCTCGACATGTTCCAGAGCGCCCTGATCAAGTTTAAACAGGAACCTGTGGTGGCGAACAAACCCATCCTCGCTCTGATGGAATTGACCATGCGCAATCTGCTGGCAGGCGGCAAAGAGGTTGACCGTCGCGATTTTCTCGCGCGCGCCGAAGTCCTGGCCGCGTGCGGCATGACCGTGCTGATCTCCGATTACTTCGAATACTACCGGCTGGCCGCGTATCTCTCCTGGCGAACGCGCGAACGCATCGGCATCGTCATGGGCGTGCCGAGTGTGTATGAGTTGTTCGACGAAAAATATTATGCCGACTTGCCCGGTGGCATTCTCGAGGCTTTCGGCCGTCTCTTTAAGAACGACTTGAAAGTCTACGTCTATCCGAAGCAGCGCAGTCCCAAAGACGAATTAGAAACCATTCACACGGTTCAGGTCAAACCCGACCTGCAACCGCTCTACAGTTACCTGCTCGGTCGGGGCAGTTTGGTGCAGCTTGATAACTATAATCCCAAATATCTCCCGATCTTTTCGCGAGACGTCCTCAAACGCATCGCTGAGGGCGACGAAACCTGGGACCAGATGGTGCCGCCGCAAGTTGCCGACATCATCCGCAGCCGCGGCTTTTTCGGATACAAGAAACATTAAAGCTCTGCCGGCCTCCGACGCCGCATACAATCGACGACTGACGTTGTATTTCGCATACGACTCGAACATGGACTGGGCCCAGATGAAGGAACGGTGTCCATTCGCCAAATTTGTTTGCCGGGCAAAACTGCCGTCACATCGGTGGCGTTTACGCTTAGGTCTTGCTCTCGGCGATGTGGCGTTGCAGACATCCTGCGTGATGAAACGAGAGAGGTCTGGGGTGTCGTTTACGAGCTACGGGAGAGTGAATTGAAAAACCTCGACAAAGACGAAGACTTCAACCCCGGACGACCCGACGACCAAAACGAGTACACTCGCGAGATTTGTTACGTATGGCACGAGGGCGATGCGAAACGGCTGCTCCTCGTTGCACTTTATCGTGGCCATCCGCAGCCCAATCCACCATTGCCCGATTGCGATTACAAGAACCTGATTGTCGCAGGTGCAAAGCACTGGCAGCTACCAGCCGACTACATTCGAGAGCTCGAGTCCATCCAAACAGGGTGAATGGCAAGGCTTGCTAGTTCGGCCTTCATCCGTCATCCTCCGCACTTTTTTATGAAGACCTTTCGCGTTGAAACTCGCTCGCTGCCCACGCTCGCTCGCTGCTACCTTCGCAGCCAACTGCCAGTCCGGCTCGGACCCTTCTATGTCGCTCATCCCGTTCGCTCCATTCTTACTTCATACGTCTTACTTCTGACTTTCTCGGCGATCGTGCTCAACGCGCGTGCGGCTGCGACAGAAACATCGCCGACCCCCAATTCTACCCAGGCAGCGCAATCAGTGGCGGATCCGTCCATTCAAGCCGCGATCGTGGCAGCTGTGGAAAATGATCGCAAACGCTACGGCGGCCACACGCCCGTTCCCGCCACATTGATCGGCGTCTGGGATTCCAAAGGAGGCAGCTTCACTCGTGCCTTTGGCGACGCCGATCTTGAAAAGAAAGTGCCTCTCACTCCGGCTGATCACTTCCGCATCGGTAGCAATACAAAGACGTTCGTCATTAGCGTCCTTCTCCAGTTTGTAGCCGAAAAAAAACTCAGTCTCGATGACCCGCTCAGCCGCTTCTCACTGGGCATTACCATACCGAATGCCGAGGGCATCACCGTGCGCGAGCTCTGCAATATGCGCAGCGGCCTGTTCGAAGCCTACGATACCCCGGAGTTCGCGCAGTTGAATTGGAAGGTCCCGAAACACTTCAACCCGCGCACGCTCGTCGCATGGGCAATGAAGCAGAAACCATACTTTCCGCCCGGAAAAGGATATCGATATAGCAATACCAATTACTTGCTTATCGGGATGATCATCGAAGCGATCACGAAAGACAGTGTTGGAAACCAGATCCGCAAGCGGCTGTTGGAACCAATCAAATTGACACAGACCTCCTATCCGGAAACAGAAGCCATGCCGAGCCCGTGGGTGCACGGTTACCATCTCGACAAGCAAGGTAACTGGGAAGACATCAGCAACACGGTTCCTGTCGCGTTCATGGGATCGGCCGGCGCGATGATTTCAGATATGAACGATATCAGGCGTTGGATCGAGCTGTACGCCACCGGCAAAACGTGTGGACCCGGGACCTACAAGGATCTGATCAACTGCATCCCGTTCCTGGGCAACACTTCCTTTGGCCTCGGAATTACGTGCAGCGAAGGTTGGTACGGCTACACCGGCGCGCTTCCCGGATATAACACAGCGGACTACTACTCGCCGGAGACGGGCCTGACGATCCTTGCGTGGATAAACTACCAGGCTAAGGAGCCGGTTGAAGGCGTTGCAAGTGTCATGGTCCGGGACATCGCGCGAATCCTCACGCCCGACCACATTCCATTCGTGTACAAAGAGTGACCCTCCGAACCCTAATCGATCGTTCAAGCGACCGCGACGTTTACTCCATTGCTGTAGCGGCCGCGGAGCCTGCCCTGAGTTTGTCGAATGGGTCAGCCGCAATTCTGTAGCATCCCCGAAAGCTTTCGGGCGTCGAAGTTCTTGAGCGTGTCGATCGCGGCTGCGATGTTTGCATTCGATGAGCGTCGCTGAATTGAAAAAGGAAGTGTCGCGTCTGAGCAGGGCCGAACAACTTCAAACTATGGAGTGGCTATGGACTTCGCTTTCCAAGAAACCGGAGGAAATCGAATCGCCCGAATGGCACGGCGAATTCTCGCCGCGCGCAAGGCAAAAGTTGATGCAGGCGAGGAGCACTTTTTAAGCATCGACGAGCTCAAAGAACGCCTCCGCCGTTGAAGCAAGTTCGCGTTCTTGCAGACGCTGCTGAAGATCTGGAAGCGGCGAGAGATTTCTACGACACCCAGGAACCCGGCGTTGGAGAATATTGTGTCGATTCATTATTGGCCGACATCGAGAGCCTTGGCCTTTTTCAGCGGAATGCTGCCAGGCGAAACACCAATTTCCCGCCGACCGTCAAAACTCAATCTAGCGGATGCCGCCACTTCAGACCGGGGAATCGCGCAAACCCGCGATTAAGAGTTAGCCATTCGCAGCCAAGCTCAATCGCCAGGGCGGCGTGAAAAGCGTCCGGCACAAGATTGCCCCGCGCGTCTCCTCGACGGCAGAGATCCACGAAGATTTTCCAGTGTCCAGCTCCAGGCCCCAGAAGATGCACCTCGTCGCGGGAACGAAGATTGTCGACGAATTCAAGTGCCTGAGTCAGCGGAGTCGGCTTCTTGAAGATTTTCGGATGCGTGATGAGCCGCAGGCAACCGCTCAAGGCCAGTTCCGAGACCGCCACTCCCGCCGGGTCGCGCAGGGCCGATTCCAGCCAAGATTTGATTTCCCGGTGATCCTCCGCGTCTTCGCGATGCGCCGTGACCAGAACATTCACGTCCAGCAGAATCATCGCGATTCCATCGCATCCAGTATCGCAGACGACGAACTGAGATCGATTCCGGGTTGAATCCCCGTGCCTTTGAACGTCTTCAACGGACGGTGCGAGCTGGACCGGGTCGCCTTTTGTCCTCTAGCGAATGCCGCACGCAGCGCGTCCTCGATTACTTCCCGAAGCGAACTCCGGCGTTCGTGAGCAATTTTCTTCGCCTTTTGCAAGAGCGAATCCTCGATCGAGATTGTCGTCCTCATGCATCAAAACATATTCAAAGAGCATCATGATGCAAAAGGAGGGCCAATCCACAAACGTGCGCCGGCGGTTTGATGTCTTGTTCGGCTGCAACTTCCAAAGCGCCTTCGAGTGCAAGTTGAATCTGGCGCGCGGCTTCTCAACTCTCAACGATCAACTCTCTTCGTATCACTCATAGCCAATCGCTTCTTCTACTTCGTTTCGGCTCCCGCCTAAATGTTGCGGATTATTGCCGTTTCCGTTAATCTTTGTTCCATGAGTTCGGTGGTCAAAATTGATTCTGAAATCATGAGCGGAGCGCCATGCTTCTCCGGCACACGCGTCCCGATCCAGAACCTCATCGATTACCTCGAAGGCGGCGATTCCGTCGAAGATTTTCTCGAAGGTTTTCCAAGCGTCTCACGCGAGCAGGTCATTTCATTTCTTGAAGACGCAAAGGAGTGCAGGCTCGCAGCTGCGACCAAGTGAAGGTTCGTCCTCGACGAATGCGTCGATCGGCGATTCGCTCGCGATCTCGTCGGCCATGTTGTCACTACTGTTCCGAAACGTGGCTAGAGTGGAGTCAAGAACGGCGAATTACTTGAGCTGCCGAAAGAGAATTCGATGTGTTTGTCACTGTTGACCGGAAACTCGCAGCGCCGCAGGACCTGAACAAATTTCGAATTCCGGTGATCCTGATCCGCGCCCGAACAAATCGGCTGGAACACATTCGTTCGCTCGCAGCCGAGCTGCTCGAAAGGTTATCTGGAGCTGCCGAAGGAGAACTGACTATCGTCGGAACATGACTCGGTTTGACTCTCAACGCTCAACCATCAGCTTTCTTCGTATCACCGATCACTTTTCACTAATCACTGATCACGTGTACCCGCCTGCGCGCTAGCGCGGCGGCGGCGTCGTCCACCCGCCGACACCGAGTGCAGTCAGCACGATTTCCACTGCCAGAGAGCAAAGGATGAGTCCCATTACACGGACCAGGACGGACGCGCCCTGCCGGCCGATCACCCGCAGAATCGCATCCGAAAAAAGCAGCAGGATGTAGGTGATGAAGAGCACCACCACAAGCACAACGCCGGTTTCAAGCCGCTGCGGCACGGTATAAACATCATTATCAGTTAAGACGATCACTGCCATCATTGCGCCAGGTCCGGCGATGGAAGGCACGGCCAGCGGGAACACCGCCAGGTCGCGCCCCTCCTCTGGCGATCTTTCCGTCTTTGCATCCATTTTCCCGAAAAGCATCTGCACACCGAACAGGAACAGAATGATGCCGCCAGCCACTTTGAGCGAGTGCATGTGAATGCCGATCGCGTCGAGGATCACCTGGCCGACGGTCCCGGCGGCCACGAGGATGATAGTGGCATAAATCACAGCGCGCAGCGCCGTCAGATGCCGCTCTGACCGTGTGAGCGCAGCGGTCAGCCCGGCAAACAACGCCACGTTCCCGATCGGATCGATCGTCGTCCAAAGCGTAGCAAAATCCTTACTAATTTTAATGAGCAGCGGAGACATGGATAAAAATGTGCGCTGTCGTTTTAAACAAACCGCAGATCAATGGCGAGGCAAAGATGGCGTGTGCGTCTCACGCAGACAAGCTTATCAAATTTGTTCGCGCCGTTCTTCCAGCCGCCGCGGATGCCGTCGCCCATGAAAGATTGCCAGTACCCAAACCTGATCTTGGTGGATGACGTAGTAAACGCCGTAGAATTTGAAGCGGTGTACCGGTGCCCGACGCACGTCTGCAAAGCGAACGCGATGGAGTAACGCTGTCTCGCCCAGGGCCCGAACAGCGCGATCGATTTCACTTAGAAATTCCTCGCCTAAACCCGGCTGACGTTCCTCGTACCAAATTGCAGCCTCGAGTGCGTCTTGCTCAGCGGGCGGAAGCTTTTTGACGACGAAACTCATGAAGTCGCTCACGTACGCGCTCGATGGTTCCATCCCACGGCTCGAGCAATTCAGGATGCGCCAGAGCGAGGTCGCGCCGGCGAACGATCTCGGCTTGTTGCTCCTCGGTTAGTTCGTCTGAATCGTCGTCGCCAAGCAATTCGCGGCGATTTTCTTCAAACCATACCGCCAGTCGTTGCCGCTCCTGCGGGCTCAATTCAAGAATCGCGCTTTCGAGTTGTTCCAAGCTCACAACGAGCAAGTCTAGCGTGAGCGACTCTGCGCTTCAACGCTGAACGCTCAACTCTCAACAAACAACTCTCAACCGGCGCCGAGTCTCACCCGAAAAGCCGCTGAATCAATTCCTCGCGGCTGATTTCAAAATGCGCGGCCACGTCACCAAGAATTCCAGCCAGCGTTCCCACTTTGAGCGGGTCGTGATTGGGAATGGTGACGTGGTGCGCGAGCGGTAAAGCCGCCTTCCACCGCTTCCTCGATCAGGAAAATGATTTCGTTCATGTTTTACAGCTCGAAACGTCCTAAGACTCTGCGCGATTCACCGTTAATTCGCAAGAACGCTCTCGGGAGGCACACTGCTTGCCGTGGGCGAAATCGAATCGTCTCTCAACAATACACTCTCAACCTCTCAACCGTTTTCCCTTACTTCTTAATTTTTACTTCTTCCTTCTGCCTTCTGCCTTTGTTAAAGTCCTTCTAAGTTCTTCATTCTTTCTTCAAACTTCCTTTTGCGGCGCTGTTTCTTCGGATACAAGAAACGTAAATCGTAGCACGCAGCGCCGTCCGACGCCGCTCTGCGCGCGTGAGCGAAGCGGTCAGCGCGGCAAACAACGCCACATTTCCCGATTGGATCGATCGTCGTCCAGATGGTAGCAAAATCTTTGCTAATTTTGATCAGGAGCGGAGACATATGTCGGAGCGTGTGTTTTATGCTGTTACGAACGGCGGATCAAGCGCGAGGCAAAGTTGGCCTAATTCGTACCTCTTAATTAATACTTTTTACTTCGGACTTCCTTCTGACCGCGGTTTCTTCGGATACAAGAAAACTTAAGAGCCGCAATGCTGTAGCGGCGGCCGCGTCGACTACAATCCTTCCGGAGAGCACACACGCCTAGCGTGTTGCTCATTGCGTCCTCGCGATCGCGAACTTCATTGTCTTGCTGTAGTCACGGCTGTGTCAGACTTGATTCCGAAATTCTTGTCGCGACCGACGCGATGTCGCTAGGATACCCCGCCCATGCCAGAAGTTCTTCGCGTCCGCAGCTTTCGCTTTTTCTTCTTTAGTCGCGAAGGTCACGAACCGCGCCACATCCACGTAGAGCAAGCAGAGCGCTACGCAAAATTCTGGCTCGATCCGATTGAGTTGGTCGAAGCGCGCGGATTCCGCGGCTCAGAATTGCGCGAACTTTATTCGATCATTGAAGAACATCGCGAGAAGTTTATCGTTGCGTGGAATGAGCACTTTGGCCAGTAAGCCTGTAGCAGACGCTGTCGATGTTAAGTGCACTGACGACGAATTGATTGTCACGCTCGTTGACGGTCGTCGCGTCTCCGCGCCACTGGCCTGGTTCCCGCGGCTACTTCGTGCCACGCCGAAGCAACGCGCTAACTGGCGGCTCATCGGCCGCGGTATTGGCATTCACTGGGAAGATGTGGATGAAGATATTTCGGTTCGGTCTCTTCTCGCGTCGTGAGGTCGATCTGCCTCTCAACAATCAACTATCAACTCCTCCCAGCTACTTACTGTCGTTGTGAAAACATCTATCATTCTCGCGCTTTCATTCAGCCTCGCAGCGATCTCATTCAGCGCGGCTCCAAGGCCGACTCCACTTTCGCAGCCGCAAGCGACACAGTCATCAGCCATCGCAGAGATCATTCAGAAAGCGATGAAGTCCGAGCACCTTCGCGCGGTCATCGTCAAGGTTACGCAGGGCGATAAGGTGGTGATTAGCCAGGCGTTCGGCGAATCAATGGCCGGCGTACCCGCGACCACGGCGATGCATTTCCGCAACGGAGCCGTCGCGTTCTCTTACCTGGGCACACTGCTCATGGAGTTCGTGGACGAGCACAAGGTCAAGCTAGACGACACGATCGATCGCTGGATGCCGACGTTGCCAGAGGCAAACAAGGTCAAGTTGAAAATGCTGGCAAACCAAACCTCAGGCTATCCCGACTACGAAACAGATCCGAAATGGCTCGACGCCTTCATCGCAGATCCGTTTCACATCTGGACTTTCGAAGAGCGAATGAAGTACGCGTTCGCTCGCCCCATGCAATTCGATCCGGGAACAAACTGGAGCTACTCGCACACGAATTTCATGATCCTCGGCGAGATCCTGAGCAAGATCGGGAACAAACCGCTCGACGTGCTCCTGCGCGAAAAAGTACTCGACCCGATGGGCCTGAAAAACACTACCGCCTCGCAGACTTCAGAAATCCCGAGCCCGGTTCTGCACGCGTTCGACTCCGAACGTCGATCCGCGCTCAAAGTTCCTGCGAACGTCCCGTTCTACGAGGAATCATCGTTCTGGAATTCGCAATGGGGCACGCCGATCGGCGCGAACCAGACCACGAACATTGACGACATGGCCACAACCGCCGCGAAAGTCGGCAGTGGCGCGTTGTTGTCAAAGTCCAGCTACGAAGTCATGACCGGCCCACACTTGCTCGGGTTCGGAAAAAAGCAGGACAACTGCGCGCCTTCGTGCGGCACCCAAACGAACTTCTACAACTACGGCCTGGGCATCGTCCGCTCGGGATCGTGGCTGTTGCAGAACCCGATGCTCGGCGGCTACAGCGCAACGGAAGCGTACCTGCCCTCAAAGAGGATCGCCATCGCCGTGTTCGTAACCTACGCGCCGGAAGCATTCGACGCGGAAGGGAATTACCACAATTCCAGTGACGGGCTGTTCCGATCGATCGGGACGTCCCTCGCACCGGAGGATCCGCCTCCACCGGCAAACGGCTGATCACCGGTTGTCGTAATTCTCGGGAGCGCACTGCCTGCCCGCCGTGTGCGGGCCGTTCGAGTGTTGGTTCTGGAGTCCTCACCAAAATCAACTTCTCTTCAGTACGCCTTTCTGATCACTCTGCGATCATAATTCATCTCGCATGAGCAAAGCAGACAGACTGTTCGCGAAGCTGATCGCCGAGCGAACCGATGCGAACTTTTCCGTTCACGACCTCTGCACACTTTTGATCAACTCGTAGTGATTTTCATACGCGGATCAGGAAGGGAGAGCTCGCAACAGACCGCGCTTACCTCCCTGTATAGTAAGTGTAGGCCGCCAGCACCAGCAGCGCGACGCCGACCGCCGCTCCTAAAATCCAGCTGCCAGGCACCCGCGGTTCCAGCACCGACTCATCCGGCCGTCTCGGGTTGTAGCGCACCGCCACCGCGCTTCCGCTCGGATAACGCTCTACCACCTTCTGCGCAAACTCCGGCACGCCACGGTTCAGCCCCGGACTTTGCGCAATCCGGCTGCCGCGGAAGCGTTTTCCCGCAACTTCGTACTCATAAAGCAACACCGGCCGGTAGAGCGTCAACCGGTCCCGAGGGCCTCCGGTTCCACGGCTGACACTCTGCCGGTACTTCTCCACCTTCGCCGACAACACCCGGCCTTCCGCCACCGGCCAGCGCTTCATGGCCGCCGCTTCTCGCAACGAGCTCACGACGATCGCGAGGACCGCTAACCCAAAGCCGCCGATCACCAGCGCCACCACGCCGGGACGATGCATTCCCGTGCCCCGTAGGGCAAGTTCCTCGTTTCATGCGCCCCGGTGAGTCACGAGCGATAATGGCTGGAAAGCGCGATTCGGTATCGACCCCGAAAGCGTTCGGGGTTTGAACCTCTTGTCACCATCGGTGATGCACCGCTAGAATTCGCATTGCATGAGCAAAGCAGAAAAGCTGGCCACGAAGATTCTCAGCGGAAAATCAGACAATAATTTCGCTTTCAATGACCTTTGCTACATCTTGGAGCGCGCCGGCTTTCAATCGCGTTCTGGAAAAGGAAGTCATCGGATTTATTACAAAGAGGGAGTTGTT
>Ga0209058_1003440_pt1 | contig 12789 bp, 11 predicted proteins | sample GraSoiAngelo_147_FD_185904 | JGI IMG/M metagenome (GOLD analysis project Ga0209058, IMG submission 185904) | Grasslands soil microbial communities from the Angelo Coastal Reserve, California, USA - 14_1009_05_40cm (SPAdes) (version 2) | ecosystem: Environmental > Terrestrial > Soil > Grasslands ... | reverse complement strand
AAGTGAAACGCTTACGAGCAAATCGCTTTTCCTGACGAGCAAAAGTGAAATGCTTACGAGCAAATCGCTTTTCCTGACGAGCAAAAGCGAAATGCTCACGAGGAAAAGCAATTTCCTGATTACCGACGTCGACTGTCAACTACCTCCGCCCGGGGGAGAGCAAAACCTTGCACTCGTTGGTTCCATTTGGCGGTTTTTACAATTTCTTACAAAAAGGAAGGCCGGAAACGCATTCTGTAAGGATAGGAAAATCAAGCGATAAAACCTAATGAGAAAGTCTGAACCTTGGATCGGACGAACCTCGGATAAGGTGCTTTCCGCGGCGGCCGACGGCGGCCACTACAGGTGGTTAGAGTCCGAGCATCGATGGTCGCGCCGGGCCGGATGCATCTGCGGTAATCGCGCGGGCGACGCTCCGCAGCCGGTCGGCTGGTCGCCCGACGGGAGAAGCTTCTACGTTAGTCTCGTGGGTGGGCAAAAAGTCTACGCGGTTCCGTTACGGCCGGAGCAGGTTCTTCCGTCCCTGCCGCAGGGAGGAATTCGATCGCCCGAAGACATTGACAAGCTGCCGGGCGCCAAGCTTCTCCCTGCACCAGGAGAGTTTCCGGGACCCAGCCCGTCGCTTTACGCCTTCCCGAAGTTTACTTCCCAGCGCAATATCTATCGGGTACCCATACCGTAACGGGACCGCGATCGCATGGGCGACGAACTCGAAAAGATTGGACGTCGCCCGCTCTAAGCGCTCATCGCTGGTTTGAGATGATCGCCGTCGTTCCGTCGAATTTCGTGATGCTGATGGTGAACGGTTCGTTGTAGGACTCGGCTCGGTCCTGCAGAACGCTGAGCGCCACCTGCTCCCCTAGCAGGATTGACCAGTATGTTGAACTGCGGAAGTGGATGCCGGCGTGGATCCCGTGACCAAACGAGATGTTGTACGCCAGCTTGTTCAGTTCTCCGTTGATGTCCAGACCGTTCCTGTCGGCTCCGGTATAGGTGTTGAGCGAGAGGCCGTCCGTGCTTGGAACAAACACGTCCCGTCCCGCCGCTGTGAGCAGCGGCCGAATCTGCTGACTGCCGTCAAAGAAGAACTTCAACAGCGTGCAGCACGCGCCACCGACGGTTCCGTGACCTGTGGGATAGCAGGGGTGCGTCGGCGAACCTTCCGGGAACGCCTGTGGTAGCAAATAACTGCCGTACGTGGAGAAGATGATGGGAAGCGCTGCGGACTGTGAGACGTCCTTGTGCAGCGCGCCCGCCGCCTGGGGAAATGGTTTCGTGTTCATCAGCTTTGCGTGCACCAGCGCCCCATATTCCTCCGGCCGCAGCCGCATGTTCACGATCCACTTGTGGAACCAAGAGGCTTTGAGCGCTCGCGTGGCTATTTCCGCGATCGACCCTGCAACGTCGGGACCGCCAAGCGTGGCGAAGGCTTTTTCGGCCGCCGAGTGGATGTAAGGATTACCAGGGTTCGGCGGGGCGCCCATCCCGGCCAGGACCAGGAAAGCGACGAAGTACGCTTGATAGAGCACGTCCACATGTGTGTAGGCGGCGAGGTCTCGACCATTCCGCACGAACCGGAATGTGGAGTCAAAACCCAGTTGACGGCCTGAGTCTCCGCCGTTTTGCACGGTTTGGTATTCGTTCACCGAGGTCATGAAGTTGGTACCCCCGCCGCCCACAGGAAGGAACGTTTGGTACTGCTGGCTTAGGGGTTGGGCTCCAAAAAACGTTGGTTGAACCAGAAATTGCGAGATGTACGGCCCCAGGACATTGCCATCACCCTCGAAGAACTGTCCGCGGAACAGATTCTGTGGTGTTACCGGGAAGGGGTATTGATTATTCCCCTTGAGGCCCGACAGCTGGTTCATGTCTGTCACCGCCTGAGCAACCAGCGAATTCGTCGGATATTGGGTGAACGGTATGTCGGCCAGCAGAGCGCCCCAGTAATGTTCGATTGCTTCGGCGGCCGTTTGCGCGCTCGCGACGCTCGGTGCAGGCGGGATGACGACGGCATGGGAGTCGAGGCCTTCCAGGTCAAACGCGACGCACGCCTGTGGGCCATTCAATTTCGAGTTGGGCCCTCCGCCTGGCGTCCCGACGATGATTTTTTCGTAGTCGGAATGGCGGCCGCTCTGGAGCGCATACTTCAAGCTGAGCCAGGAAGCGGCATTCGGCACGCCGAGGCCGTCGTGCTGCAGGCCTTTGCTGAAGCTGCCGCTGAAGTCCGTGAAGGACAAGGTATCGCCATTGTCCGGTTGAACTCCAACGTTGATGTGCTCGTCTTTAGCTGTGCTTGTGCGGTAATTGCGGCTCGCAGCCGCGCGAGCGGCAGGTTGATAATCCACGACTGCCGCACCAACGACTGAGTGCTTTTCGTCAAACAGAGGTTCAAGTGGAATGGAGCCGGCCGCGATAGCCAAAGTGGCCACGCCGCCGACGCTTCCCAGGAAATTGCGGCGTGTGAGCGGAGCAGGCGCGGATCGGTCGACTGGAACTTTGGCCGCATTTCCGTTGGAGTGTCTCGACTTTCCGTCATTGCCTTTTTTCTTCTCGTTCGAAACTGAACTGGTTTTCATGCGCGTCCTCTCTTAAATGGTCGTTAAAGTAAATTGATCAGTGACGGTTCGCAGCCCTGCAGCGGGGCGGGCTGCGAACGGCCGATTACGGAAGCACGCTCAGTTCCGGAGTAGTGAATTTCCCTACGCCGTGCCGTTGACTCACGGCAAACAGCAGCGTCCAAGACCGTAGAGGGGATGGCCTTGCGCAAAGGCCGGAAATCAAATGAGATGGCAGGTCGTGTTCAAAATATTGCTGATCGCCTTGCTCATTTTGTTGGCGGCGCCGCTGCTGGGAGCGCTCGCCATGATGGCCACGGGTGGTAGATTGATGCCTCAAATGCCCGGCATGGTGCATGGCGGAAAGGCTGCATAGGGCACCACGTCCGGCAAGGAAAACACGGTGCCCGATCAACAAAAAGCAGGCGATCGCGATCGGCCTTTCAAAAGCGCGCCGTGCTGGAGTCGAGCTACCGCCGCTGGCGGAGGAAAAGACCTCTGGGTAGTGGGCTACTTTCAAATTTGACCTCATGATTCGCCCTTGCGTCCTTAGCCTTTCTGTGCCAACAATGGATGCATGATCCGCTCAAGAAAACTCCCTAAAGATCCGATGGAACGAGCCGCAGAAATCGTACGGCTTTCCGTAGAAGAACCGAAAGAAGACGAACGCTCGCCGGTCCAGCAATACCTCGCCGAAATTGGCAGAAAAGGCGGATTGAAGGGGGGAAAAGCGCGTGCCAGGAGCCTGTCAGCAAGAAAGCGGAAGGCTATTGCCAAGAAAGCTGCGGAATCACGCTGGAAGAAGTAGGTTTTATTCCTTATGGGTTGGAAACATGCTTCCTTCCTCGCAGTCTTATGTTTCGTGGTCATCAGTGTTCTCCTTTCTCGCTGTGACAGGGAAACGCAGCCAGCATCGCGTTGCTGAACACGATAAACGCCTCCCAATGTAACTGTTCCGGATGATCATCGATATATTTCAGAAAAACGAGCCGTGTCTGTGCAAGCGTTACTCCATTCAGGCGACAACCCGAGAGGCGTTCGAAATCCTGTGGGTTGCCTGTTGCAGCTGTTGCGAGGTTCAAACCCTCTTCAAATCCTCTGAGATACCCTATACAGAAGGCTTGATCGGTTCGCGCAGAGCCTGCGCAGTATTGCTTTAAAATCGTTCGCGGTAAATATGGTCGTCAACAGCACGAATATCAACATGGCAAACCCCCGTGTGATATTCGTACAGTCGTAAGCCAATAGTTTTTTGTCAAGTTCCATGGCTTTCAGCGGATTTCAAACTGAGACGCTACTCTGTTTTCGGCTCCGTATAGATCGTTATTCATCCCAATCAATATCCCATCCACGAATCTCAGCTGTGATATTCGGATTCTCTTCAAGGCTCGTGCGTAGAGACTTCAAATATCCGGTCAAATTATTTAATGCGGCATTTTCATCTGGCACTCTGCGACCAATGATGTAATGCACCATCATGGAGTCGAGTTTCAGTGCATGATTGAAGTGATACTCCATCAGAGCGATGTCTGAGTCTGCGAGCATTCGCGCTTGGCCTCCATCCAAGACAACTACTTCCGTATTTTTCCCGCATCCCTCGACGAACTCTTTCACAAGAAAAATCGTATAGGCCGCAAGGACAGTCGCTTTCGACAACGGAAGTTGTGTATAGATCCGACTCAGCAAAACCGTCGCGTATTCCGCGCCAGATCCTACCGCACCGTAGGTGTTAGATCTACGCAGAACGGTCTGATCGCTGAGCCATAATCTAGTGTCATTGCCCTGCGTAGCCCCCAAAACAAGATCAAAATGCTTATCTTTACGTTCTTGCGGCAGCAAGACATGGTGCGTATAAAAATCATCAAGTGACGCATTAAGCAATGCCGTGAGATCATTAAGCGTATTTCCGGCAGATAAACAGAATGATTCTGCCAATTTCTGATTTACGGCATCCAGATTGCCCACTGTCCCTGCACCTGAAACAGCAAAGGCTCCAGTAACAGGCGGATTGCTCGCATCGCTCCGTAGAGCCCATAGAATTTTCGTTCCACTGGATTTCATATCGCCGGGATAACCGGCGCTCTCTTGCGTGTCAGCGGCAATCACTACGCCGTCGGTAGCTAATAGCCCTATCGCGATTGTCATACGTTTCCTTCCAGGCAACCGCCTAACCTGTGGCCTTGGTTTCGGCAGTGGATGTGGCGTTGAAACAGCTATCATTACCTACATCCTTGAGCCGTTCTAGCAAAATAACGGTTGCAATGCTTGAGCGGCTTATGCATAATACGTGTATGAACCGATTGGACAACGCGAGACGCTCTCAGGTGATTCGATGCTTGGTTGAAGGAACCTCCGTTCGGGCTACGGTCCGCATGACTGGCGTAGCAAAGAAAACTGTTTTGCGGTCGCTGTGCGAGATTGGCGAGTCTGCCGCGAGGTGCAGGACATTATGTTTCGCGGGCTGACCTGTCGGCGAATTCAAATTGATGAAATTTGGTCGTTTTGTGGTGCGAAAGAAAAGATTGCGTCTGCCGAAAAGAAAGCCCAAGGATGGGGCGATGTGTGGACTTGGGTTGCCATCGACGCCGATACGAAGATTGTCCCGTCTTGGTTGGTTGGCAAGCGCGATACGCACTGCGCCATTGAATTCGTTAACGACTTGGCTGGACGGCAGTCAGTGTCTGCGGAATCTTGGAGGATTCTAATGAAATTGGAAGTGGCTTCGATTGAGGCTCCCGAATTCGTACTTGCTCCTGATTATGTTCAGAAAGAACGCAGCTATCATCCCCAATACGAAACAATTCAGGATAAGACATTTGAGGGCGGCTGGATGGTCGTTGACAATCGGCAATTTCAGAATTGCAAATTTCTTCGCGTCCATTTTGTCTACTCAGGTGGACTGTTTGGTTTTCGTGATTGCGAGATAGACGCCGAATCAGTTCTGTCTCTAACAGGTTCCGCAGCCAGATCACTTGCGTTGTGGAAAGCGTTCGTACAACACCCAGAGCGAAAACCGTTCCCGTTTTAATAGATAACTTTTGAAAGTAGCCCATTACCGACCTCTGAAGAGACTCGACGCAGCGCCGAATATGCGTTGAGACGCGCCCGCTCAGGGCGTAAGCCCTCCCGCAGACGGGCCCGGGCTATCCAGCGGGCGCTCCGCCGTGAAGGCCCGGGAGCGGCGTCACCGAAAGCCCTCGCGCAGCAGGCACGGTCGGCAGCCCGGAGACGCGGAGCGGGATCTTTGAAAGCAGCGGCCAGAAAAGCCGTCCGGACGAAAGGACGAGCCGGCCGCGCCCGCGCGGCCCGGAAGGCCGCCCGTACGCGCGCTCGCCGTGGTTGGATGTCCGGATAGAGCCGAATCAGCCGCTCGGGCTGCTATCATCCACGAATGTCTCTTCTTCTCCGGAAGATCATCAGCGGCGGACAGACCGGAGCGGATATGGGCGCTCTCGTTTCAGCGCGGGAGCTTCGCATCGAGTCGGGAGGTGTGGCTCCCAAAGGCTGGCTTACTGAAATTGGGCCTCAGGAAGCGCTGTTGAGGAGTTTCGGACTTCTCGAATGTGAAGAGGACGGATATCCCGCGCGTACGCGGCGAAACGTCATCGATTCCGACGGGACGCTGGTAATAGGTCCCTATCGCTCGGGCGGAACCCGGCTCACGGTCGAAACTGCGGCGCAATTCCATAAACCGCTCTTTTTAGTTTCTTGCCCCGATCCGCCCAATGCGGCTCCGGATCCGGTCCAAGTCGAACGATTCCGAACGTGGTTGGACCACCATTCGATTCAGGTACTCAATGTTGCCGGCAGCCGGGAATCCCAAACCTCCGGCATTGAGGAATTCACACATGCTTTCTTGGTTGTTGCGCTTGGTTCCGCTCACCACTAATCTTTATGATCCTAATTGACGGAGGTACAAATTGAAGATCCTCCTTCTTTCGATGCCGGATTCCTTTGAGCACATGCCGGAAGTTGTCGTCCGCATGCCCAACGGCGCCCTCAGTTCGCTTGCAGGGAACGTGGATTCGCATCACGAGGTGGCGGTCGCGGATCTCATTCTTGTGCAGCGGCAAGTACGAGGAACAGTCGAACGTCTTGTACGCGAAATGAAACCCGAGGTCGTGGGTTTATCGGTGATGACGTTCCAACGCCATACCGCCAAAAAAATCATCGCGCTGATCCGAAGGCTGAATCCGGCGGCCCGGATCGTCGCCGGCGGGTACGATCCCAGCCTGGACGCCGACGCGTACATGGAAGATTCGTACGCACCAGTGGACTTCATTGTCCGTGGCGAAGGCGAGATTACGTTTCGCCAGCTCTTGCGCTCTATTGAAAACAACAGTGGTTTTGACAGCATCGCCGGGCTGTCGTATCGGCGTGATGGAAACGTTTTTCATAATTCTGACCGGCACGTAAGCCGTCTTGAAAGCAGCGACATCGACATGCCCAATCGCAAAGCGCGGGTGCTCGGCGGTTATACCCTGCTTGGAAAGCAAGTCGATGTCGTTGAAACGTCTAGAGGCTGCACGTTTGATTGCAGCTTCTGCTCGATTATCGAGATGCGTGGACGGAATTTTTATACGTATTCGTTCGATCGTGTGCTCGCGGACATCCGCGATGCGCGCGATCAGGGAGCGCGCGCGATTTTCATTGTGGACGACAATATCACTCTGAATGTGCCGCGGTTCGAGGCTCTATGCCAGGCAATTATGGATGCCGGCTTGAATTCGATCGACTACATCGTGCAGGCGATGACTTCGGCGATTGCCAATCATGGCGAAACCCTCGCACCGCTCATGCGCAGAGCCGGATTTCGATACATCTTCCTCGGGATCGAAAATATTCTGGAAAACGATTTGGCTTTTCTGCGAGCCACTTCCAAGAACACAAAGCATGAAGCCGGCCGAAAAAGTAATGCCACCATCAAGGCCATTGATTACATCCACCAAAACAAGATGTTCGTCGTTGGCGGCTTGATCGTCGGCAACCCGGACGACACACGAGAATCGATCGAGGCCAATTTGAATTTTGCGCGGCAGTATGTCGATTGGCCCTACATTCAGCATCCCACCCCATATCCGCGTACGCCCATGACAAAAGACTTTCGGGAGCGCGGGCTGATCATCAACGAGACGCTCGAGGCATATGACGGCACCACCGCCGTCGTGCGTACAGAACACATGTCGGCCGAGGAAGTCGAATTTATGAGGTGGAAAGCCGAGCGCTGGATGAAAGTGCGCCATATACCTTTCGCGCTCCTGCACGATCGATTGTTCATGTTGCGCAATTTGCGGCGCATTTTTGCTCATACCTTCCGCGGCAGCTCGATCAAGTCCATACTGGGTCTGGAAGACGAACGCCGTGCGTTTGAGCGGTACCGGGCAATCCGCCAGGTTGAGCGCGCTTACCTTTAGGCACGATTGAATTGGGCCAGAAAGTCCGGCAGAAGGCCGATGTGTTCGAGCCGAAAATATTGCTTCTGTTCCAATTCGCCGGGCGCAACACGTTCGTGAATCCATGTGGTCTGATACGGGATGTGGATAGCGTGGGCGCCCAACGCAACCACAGGCAGGATATCGGATTTCAGCGAATCGCCGACCATCAAGAATTGACGGGGATCCAGATCATATCTCTTGAGGATTCTCTCGTAGGTGATCTTGTTCTTATCCGAGACGACCTCGATGCGCCAAAATCGTTCTCCCAGACCCGACTTTGCGAATTTTGCTTCCTGGTCGAAGAGGTCTCCTTTCGTAATAACCATCAGACGGTAGGACTTCAGCAATTCGTCGATGCACTGCTGGACACCATCCAAGAGCGCGACCGGCGCTTTCAACATTTCCTTGCCCAGTTCCACAACAGTCCGAATTTCCGTCCCGCTAATACGACCTTCGGATAATTCGATGGCGGTCTCGATCATCGAGAGCGTGAATCCCTTCACACCATAACCAAAATGTTGGAGATTGCGAGCTTCGGTCTCGTAGAGTTTGCGATCGATCCATTCTTCCGTGTGATATTTTGCGAGCAGTTCTTTGAATTTCTGTTGGGCCGTCACAAATATCGTTTCGTTGTGCCATAGTGTGTCGTCGGCATCAAACGCAATCAGATCAATCGCCATTACAATGAAGTATAGCCGGGAAAAATCCTGGATGAGATGCGGCGACCTGGTGCTTTCAATCGCGCAAAACAGGGGTCAAAGGAACACTATGGTCATGTTAGGATTTACGGTCCGGATCTTTGAACGGAAGAGAGCGAGTCTCCTGAATGGACGTTGGTAGTAAAACCGTTTTTTTGCCCAAGCCTCGCGGTTTTTGCGCCGGGGTTATTCGCGCGATCGACATTGTGACGCTCGCGCTGGAAAAATTGGGCCGTCCTGTCTACGTGCGGAAGGAGATCGTTCATAACCGGTTTGTGGTGGATGAGCTGGCGGCTCAAGGCGCGGTGTTCGTAGAAAATCTGGACGAGGTTCCCGATGGCGCAATCACGATTTTCAGCGCCCATGGAGTAGCCCCTGAGGTTTGGCAGGAAGCGAAGTTGCGGAAGTTGCGCGTGATCGACGCCACTTGTCCCCTCGTCACGAAGGTTCACATTGAAGTCATCCGGTATGCGCGGGAGAACTATTCGATCATCTTGATCGGGCATCGCAACCACGACGAAGTCATCGGGACATTCGGAGAAGCTCCGCATACGATTCATCTGGTTTCGAGCGTCGACGACGTGGATGTACTCGAAGGCATTCAGGCGGATCGCGTGATCTACGCAACTCAAACGACCTTGAGCCTGGATGACACGCAGGCCATCGTCGATAGGTTGAAACAACGATTTCCAAAGATTATTTCTCCATCCAGTTCCGACATCTGCTACGCCACACAAAACCGCCAGACTGCAGTCAAGGTACTGGCCGAGAAGGCGGACCTGATTCTAGTGGTTGGTGCCCAAAATAGCTCAAATTCGAACCGCTTGGTGGAAGTCGCTCACAGCGCCGGAGCCGCCGCGCATCTTATCGCTACGGCCGGCGACATTCGCGAAGAATGGTTGGACAAATGTTCATCTGTAGGCGTAACGGCGGGTGCGTCCACGCCAGAAATCCTTGTGCAGGAGGTTGTCGATAGATTAGGCGGATTCGGCTTCACGCGGGTTGAAGAATTGGAGATCATCGAGGAAAACGTCCATTTTCCTCTTCCGGCTCCATTAGAAAAATTCGATCGAGTGGTCTCCTGATAGGCGTGGGGGGACCGGCCGGCAGTAAGAAGGCCGCGAAGCGGTGTACCGAAGCGAGCCGGCGTGAGCGGCTGCGAACGCAAGCCCGACAGGGCGCAGCATCAATAAACGGTGGGCCCGACGCTGAAAAAATGCCATGCGCAATAGGCTAGCACTGGAAACAGCACCTGCAAATTTGCCTCAGCCGGTGACTCCTTCCGGCAAAGACCGGCTCGATGCCGCCATTGAACGCGCGGTGTCCTACTTGAAATCAGTTCAGCATCAGGATGGATATTGGCTGGGCGAACTCGAGGCCGACACGACGCTTGAATCCGATTACATTTTTTATCTTCACGTGCTGGGCCGTTTCGATCGCAAACGCGTCTCAAAGCTTGCAGAATATATCCGCCGGCGGCAGCTCGAAGACGGAGGCTGGAACATTTACTGCGGAGGTCCGTCCGAGGTCAATGCGACGCTTAAGGCCTACCTGGCGCTGAAACTGGCCGGAGATTCGCCGGAGTCGCAGCATATGGTTCGCGCCCGCCGCTGCATTCGGCAGCTTGGCGGTCTGGAGCGAACGAATTCCTTTACACGGTTCTATCTTGCTTTGGCCGGCCTGATTGGTTGGCAAATGGTCCCTGCAATTCCGCCGGAGCTGATGTTCCTGCCGCGGTTGGTTCCCATCAATATTTACGAGATGTCATCGTGGACTCGAGCCATCGTTATTCCACTGACTATTCTTTACGGGCTGAAACCCTGCTGGCCCGTACCGCGGCACGCCCGCATCGACGAACTCTTACCCTCTCCCGCCGGGAGAGGGCGGCGCGGCAGCCAGCGGGCTGGCGCGCCGGGTGAGGGTCTCAATTGGCGAAGCTTCTTTCTGATCCTCGACCGCGCATTAAGGCTCTACGATCGCTGTGCTGTCAAACCCGGCCGCCAACGCGCCATAGGCCGCGCGACCCGATGGTTGTTCGACCACTTCGACCGTTCCGAAGGGCTCGCGGCCATTTATCCCGCGATGATGAATTCGATTTTTGCATTAATCGCACTGGGATATTCTCCACGCCATCCGCTAACCGCGCGCCAGATTGATGAGTTTTCGCGCTTTGAGATCGAAGACTGCGAGACACTCCGGCTCCAGCCTTGCTTGTCTCCGGTGTGGGACACTGCAATTGCGTTCTTTGCGCTGATGGAAGCGAATGTCTCGCCGGCCGATCCTGGAGTGCAGAAAACCATCCGATGGCTTCTCGAGAACCAGATTCTCGGCGGCGGCGACTGGCAGATCAAAAACCCCGATGCGGCGCCGGGCGGTTGGGCGTTCGAGTTCCGAAATGATTTTTATCCCGATGTGGACGACACTGCCTTCGTGTTGATGGCGCTTCAAAACACCTCCTACACGGATCAGCCCAGGCTCGCTGAAGCCATCGAGCTTGGTATGGACTGGATGGTCAGCATGCAAAACAGGGACGGTGGATGGGGAGCATTCGATCGCGACAACGATCGTGCGTTCCTTAATCACATCCCATTCGCGGATCACAACGCCATGCTGGATCCGTCGTCGCCAGACGTGACAGCGCGCGTTGTCGAATGCCTAGGCCGGTTTGGCTGGACGGCCTCGGAGCCACGCATCCGGCGGGCCGTCGGGTATCTTGTAAAGGAACAGCACCCGGCAGGCTCATGGTACGGGCGCTGGGGAGTGAACTACATCTATGGAACCAGCGGCGTCCTTCGAGCGCTCGCGGCCGTTGGCGCCAATCGTGAGATCGAGGTCGAAAGCGCCATGAAACGCGCCGTCGATTGGCTGCGATCCGTCCAGCAGGAGGATGGCGGTTTCGGGGAATCGATTGCTTCTTATGATGATCCAAGTTTGATGGGGCAAGGTCCAACGACGGCGTCACAAACGGCTTGGGGCTTGCTTGGGTTACTCACGATATTGCCGCCCGATGACCCCGCTGTCGGCGGCTCCGTTCAATATCTTCTCGAACGTCAGAACGCCGAAGGTTCCTGGGATGAGCAGCCCTTCACGGGGACCGGCTTTCCCAAAGTGTTTTATTTGAAATACCACCTCTATCGGCACTACTTTCCATTATTCGCACTGTCTCGATATCGGAGGCTGAAGTGAGATTTCCGCTGACCCTGACCGCAAGCATGACCAAGTACATCGCCGGCAAGCGCATTCGAGGTGTCGAACAATTCCCACTTGTAATGATGCTCGAACCGTTGCACGCCTGTAACTTGACGTGTACCGGTTGCGGCCGCATTCGCGAGTACGCCGACACGATCCGCGAAAAACTCACGGTGGAACAATGTCTCGGCGCCCTGGACGAATGCGGCGCCCCGGTCGTTTCCATTTGCGGCGGCGAACCGTTCATTTACCCGGATCTGGGGCGCCTGGTTCGCGAGATTATTGCCAGGAAGAAACACATTTATCTGTGTACGAACGGAATGTTCATTCGGAAACGTCTGCGCGAATTTCAGCCGACATCCCGGTTGTTCTTCAATGTGCACTTGGATGGATTGGAAAAGACTCACGATCTTTGTGTCGAGCGCGAAGGGGTCTTCAAAGAAGCCATCGAGGGTATCCAGGCCGCGAAGCAAGCCGGCTTTCTCGTTTGCACCAATACGACGATTTTCCGGCAAACCGACCTTCGGGAAATTCGGGAACTGTTCAAATACCTCACGACGCTTGGCGTCGACGGTTTCATGATTTCGCCCGCTTACTCTTACGCCGCAGTTCAGACGAAAGAAATCTTCATGCCGAGAACCGAGACGCGGCAAAAGTTCCAACAGGCTCGAAACCTGTTGAGCGAATTCAAACTGATGACATCGCCGATTTATCTGGAATTCCTTTCAGGCGAGCGCGACATGATGTGCACTGCCTGGGGAAATCCGACCTTTAATCCTCGAGGGTGGAAAGGTCCGTGTTATCTCATGACCGACGCGCATCACGCGACCTTCAAGGATTTGATTGAAAAAACTCCATGGGAAAAATATGGCCATGGCCGCGATCCGCGCTGCCAGGATTGCATGGTGCACG
>Ga0209058_1003439_pt1 | contig 12789 bp, 14 predicted proteins | sample GraSoiAngelo_147_FD_185904 | JGI IMG/M metagenome (GOLD analysis project Ga0209058, IMG submission 185904) | Grasslands soil microbial communities from the Angelo Coastal Reserve, California, USA - 14_1009_05_40cm (SPAdes) (version 2) | ecosystem: Environmental > Terrestrial > Soil > Grasslands ... | reverse complement strand
GCAAAGTAAAAAATAAGCTTTGCAGAGCGTCGTTCTAAACCAATTTTTTTCTTATATCGTCAGTAATTTCAAAAATTGCTGAATAGAATTGTTAATGTGTTTTTTCTTATCACATTTTGACCTACCATAGGGCTTTAACTGTTTTATAGTTTTTTGACGAAAAATAAACATAAACCCGTATCAACGGCTTACCTGTTTGTTATCGTTGGTCTCCTTTGGACCCACCAGTTTAATAATTCATAAAATCTTCTACTATCAAAACGATATTTCATCGTTTTAACTCTTGATATGTTCCTCTTTTTCTTCTTCAATTTTTTCGAATAGTCTTTGTCTTTGTTTTTAATTTAAAATAATGATATCTTTTGTGAATCCAATTCTTATATCAGACATAATATATTAGTCAGAAGACTTTGATACTCACAGACCGACTTGTATAATGTGTGAAGAAAAATAGATCCGAATTCACAGCTTAGAATATGCCCGACTTGTCTTACAATACCGATCTTGGATAAAGAATTTTATTTTAAAAACTAGATCAGCTTATATGTTTTTATAGATAAATAAATTTCATATGGAGACGAAAATAGCTATTGTGACAATACATGATGTAAATCCATCCTGCACAGAAAGATTAGAACAGGTCACCGATATTTTAGAAGGGCAAAATATAAGTTACAATCTTAGTCTAGTTCCATTTTATCAGCAAAAGTTTAATTTAATGAATTATCCAACTTTTATCAATCAATTATTATCACTATCAAAAAAACAGAATGTAGAAATAACATTACATGGATTATATCACGAAATTAATACAGTGATAGAAGATTTTGAGTCTCAACCAAAAGAACAGGAAAAAAGTGAAATACAAATAGGTCTTAAAATAATTGAGACTGTAAAGCTTCCGCTCCCTACCACATTCATTCCTCCCGCATGGCGTTTAAGCAGAGAAACAATTGAAGCACTCAAAATTCTCAATTTTAAAATTGCTGAATCCAGATCAAGTATAGAATTCATTCAAGCAGAAAAAAAATATCTTCTTTCTCCAGTTATGAATTGGGACAAATATGGGGATAAGGACAAGAATAGAGAAATGCTCAATGAAAATAAAGACGAATTTTATAAACATTTATTCAATCTAGACGGCGAGTCTTTTGGAATATTTAGATTGGCAATTCATCCACCTCACGACCCAACTGAAGCTTTAGAAGATCAAATGAAAATGATTGAGTATTTAAAAACTAATCAAAATTACAAATTTATAACATATTCACAATTAGCAGACAATGTTTTATCAAACAAAACTTCGAATGAATAATATAGATTTTGGTAATGTTTGATGATAGTAGTACGAGAAATTAACGAATCTGATCTACGAAACGGTTTTTTAGAAGTACTCGACAATCTGGTTAGTCCCAATATTACTGAAGAACATGCAATAAAGATTTTAAAGAAAATTAAACTCAACAAGTTACATAAAATTTTTGTTGCAATTAACACATCAAATAATCAGGTAATTGGATGCATCACATTATTAATAGAATTCAAATTTATAAATAAAGGTATGAAAGTAGGCTATGTAGAGGATGTTGCTGTCCGTCGTGGATATGAAAGGAAGGGAATAGGCAGAAAGCTTGTTAATCACGTTACGAATTTTGGAACTTGCCGTGCGAAATGTAAAAAAATAATTCTGTATTGTAACAAAAAAAATATACCATTTTATAATGAATTGGGATTCAAAGGTGATGAAGGCGCCGTAGTTATGATATTTGAGAGCAAATAAGGTATAATACAAACCCGTAAATTTTTACTATCAGAAGGTACTACTTAATAAATTTTTAATGATTAATAATATTGATAGGTTTGTACGACTTTATACGGAGCGATGGAGTACGTGTCAATAGGTTTTGAGGTAAATTGAAAAATTGATCTTCGACACATTAAGATTATTACAGACTACCGATATGATACCTTTTTTAATATCACTCGGGATTTGTATAACTTGGATGATTATATTCATTAAGACATCTTTGTCGTATAAATCATATTTGGCTAACACAAAAAAGAAGGACGAATGGGACATTCATTCTGATTATCTAAAAAATTTGCCACCTATTTCAATAATAATTCCTGCAAGGAATGAAGAACTAAATATAGAAAGATGTTTATTATCAATTCTGGATCAAAATTATCCGAATTATGAGGTAATTTTGATAGATGATAATTCTAATGATAACACAGTACAAAAAGCAAGGAAAATACAGCAAAAATTCAAGGCTAAATTTCAAAATTTAAAAATTATTGAATTAAGGACTAAGCCGCAGGATTGGACAGGCAAAACTTGGGCATCACAAAAAGGACTTTTAAGTACTAGGTATAATATGCTTCTATTTCTTGATGCGGACTGTTACTATGCCAAAAACTGCATACTCTTTGCAATATCTCATATGCTAAGAAACAAGTTAGATGTAATAACTGGGTACCCTTTTTTTGTTTTGAAAGATTTTTGGTCTAAAATATCCATGCCACTATGGAAGTTAATGTCCTTTACATTCCAAGATGATGCATCACATGTTAATGATCCCAACTCAGAAGTTGCTTATTTAATGGGATGTTTTTTCATGATAAAGAAACATGTGCTAATAGAAATTGGGTCCTTTGCCGCTGTCAAAAATGCGATTCAGGAGGATAAGGAACTCGGGCAGAAGTTGAAATATTCAGGCTATAAACTCAATATGGTTCAAATGGATGGTTTTATTATGGCATTATGGTCTCGAAATCTTTCAACGTTATGGCACGGATTAGCAAGAACAATAAGTCCTATGATGCTACATCAGAAAAAAAAGGTTTTTGTTAATTTTGTAGCTATTTTTATTTTAGCAGTCCTTCCAACTCTTTTGGTTGTTACCAACTTTCCTTCAATCATGCAAGCACAATTACTTAAGGACATAACAATCAACTACTTACATTTGATTACTTTTGTTTTATATTTATTCACGTTTGGATTAACAACATGTTGTGTAATAATCAAATTGGTTAGTATGTGCGGAATATTCCCCTATTACGCGTTATTATTCCCTTTGGGAGGACTTTTTCTAACTTTGGTTTACTTGGCAACTATGTTACCGTTGATTTTACCCATTAAACGATCCTCGAAGAAGATAGAATGGAGAGGAAGAACTTATACATATAGTAGAATTGGAGGTAAAATCATTTAATTTTAATCGCAATCTACCTCCTGCAAGGAGAAAATTGATTTAAAATAAACAGACTAAAGTCAAATAGGTTCAAATTTACATTTGCATTGTAAAACCTTTATTGAAGATTTACACTGCACACTATCCGAGAATATAATACTTATAAGGAATAAATGTCATTGTTTATTAAATGAATTCCAGAATGCTAATCATAACTTTGGTATTTGCATTTCTTTCTATGTGGTTAACTTTGCAACCGACGATAACCATGGCACAATCATCTGGCTCTAATACTGGTGCTAATACATCAGGTGTTAACGTTACGACTGGTACTAATATCATGGCTGGAGATAATAATACTGGTGCTAATACATCAGGTGTTAACGTTACGACTGGTACTAATATCATGGCTGGAGATAATAATACTGGTGCTAATACATCAGGTGTTAACGTTACTAGGACCGGCTAAAGTTAGGGCTGCCGGACCATTGAATTTAAAAGTTATAATTTTGAATAAAAAATAACCGGAGATGTTAATGCAGGTTCAGAGGGAATCGGACTGCATTTATCCGGGACCTGTTTAGCACTTTCTAGTCAGAATTTATGAACCGTTACTGTTCATATAGTTAGGTATGAATGTCGATTTAACCATAGGAGAGCAAAAAGCGATATTCATCAATGGATTGACGCTACGTGATCACTGAGCTCATCTTGGTTATTAAATAACCTCTCACATAGAGCACAGCCATATTTCCCTTTCTTAGTCCCGTGCAGCTGAATACTTGCAGCCTTCCTATTGGGTCTTTCGTATTTTGGAGGTATAAATTTAAGCTCTGGAAAACTTGCCGAATAACCAGGTATGTCTTAAGGTATTGAGAAAGATTGGGCTTGACTTGTCTTTCATACTCGCTTTTTACATCATCTTCTTTTATCTTCAGCCACAAAGCTTGAACGTCTCGGCCTTCTGTCTTCAAGATGGGTATAGTGTAATAGTGTTTGTGAATGTAACCTCGCTTAACAATGACAACGTCCCTGCTCATTCCCTCGATATCGCCGAAATCTGATTGATTCAATTGCTTTTTGCTTAGGGAGGATTAATTTCAACTAATATGCTTAGCTTTCTTTTTTCAAGACTCCCTCTTTGAAATATACATGCGTTATAATGCTGTATTTGTTTATAAAAAGGGATTGCAAATGGGTATCTTCTCCTTCTTATGCTGAGATTTTCTTATCATGTCAGTTACTAATTTTATTTTTCTCTTGCTTAATTCACAGTCATTCGATTCATTCTGTATATAAGCTTCCAATATTTTGTCAATCTCCTGATACGACAACCCAATTTCTTTTTCAGCTAATTGTCCTTTCCAAAATCTAGGGCTGCTTGGTTGTTCAACAATTCGTTCCGTCAATCGTAGTTCTTTACCTAATAATTTGACCTGGCTCTTATACAACTCTCCAATTGGCAGTATGTCTGCTCCAATGTCACCAAACTTGGTAAAATAGCCTATCATTAATTCACTCTTGTCAGCCGTGCCCAGTACCAGAAGATTATTGACTGCTGCGCAATGATATAGTAAAGCCATTCTGAGTCTCGCTGAAAAATTTCCTCCAGAAAGTTTGTCCTTTCGTAACCTGTATAATAAAATCTTCTTTCCACGTTCGATATCGATTTCCTTATACCTAATTTTCAACTTTTGGGCTAGAGCACGAGCGTTTTGAATATCTGTTATCGGCGTCAGTCCTCTTTCTGGCATCATCAGACCAATTATCTTTTTATTTTCAATAGCTCTGGAGGCTAATGCGATACAAACAGAAGAGTCAAGGCCACCGCTGAGTCCGACAACTACGCCGTTTTTCTTTCTTGATCTGACTTCGTCTGAAATAAAGCTTGTAATTTTTTTAATAACTTTTTTGTAATCTAAGATTAGAAAATGGTCGGACATTACTACTTTACCGGACGTTTTGAAAATGTGTTATTGGATTCAAATAATGGTTATCTACAATCGTGGTGAATATAAAGGAAATTAGAATCAAAGTCATACTGCCTGCCTGTTTAAGGCTTCAGTTTTTTGCCAAGACCAAACATTATTTCGATTTCCCTCTCATCAGAGTAGCTGTAAATAAAAGAATCGTTTAGCCTTAGTGGAAAACTTGATAACTGGTCTTGAAAGCAGAGTGGACAAGTACCTCCCTTTCCAATTATTTGTACTGAGTGAGATTTGTCAAGGGATGTCATACTCCATAAACATTCTTCACATAAAAAAAATATTCTTTCTTTGCTTTTATGATTTTTGTCATATTTCAATTCTACGCTTGTCGTCATTTACGAATGTATGTGTTAGGGTACCCCGTTTATTAGTTTTCGGTCTACATCAACGCATAATAGCAGTCTATCTAAAGTTAAGTCTTTAGGTATGAAAATTATGGTTATATATTATAGTATCGTATCTGGCCAGACTTGATTTCAAAATACGGCATTGGCGGAAAAATTGGTAAAATATGAATAATGACTAGTTGGTAATAATAAAATTTTTTGTAAAGGGTTAAGTTATTACTCTTCAGTAACCAGGAATAATATCAAATGACTATGATACTTGTTTTAAATTTAACGGAATCATTTGGAGGTTTGGAATTTGGTTGATTTAGACCTGCTTGCATATCAGTGCTATTTTCGCTTTGTTTGTTTAATATATCCACAAGTGCTGGGTCCGCAACTATATTCTTGATACTTATCGTTACGTTTCCGATATCATAATCCTTCAAAACAATAGTTTGAGGTCCATGGCCTGCTTGAGGCTGTTGATTAGTTTTGTTCCAGATCTCTTTTCCATCACTTGAATTTATTACAATATCGTAACTTTTTACAGGAAGTGTTCTTTCAACTACAGAAGGTACTACCAACCCACTACTTTTTTTGTATTCTGTGCTTGAGAGATTGGATTCAGCGTTTGGAGGTGGAGTATTAAGCTGTGGAGATGTTTTATTCAGGAAAACTATGTCTAAATTTAATCCTGTTGAAAGAGCTGATTGTCCGGATTTTATAGATACTAAATATATTCCTTTATCAGATACCTTTTGAAGAATAGGCGAACCTAACTTTACTTCCTTATCACCCGCTGTAGAGTTTACTGCAGATTGAGAAAAACCGATATTCGTTAATGATAACATAATAATAGTGGAAAGCATTAGGACGATATATTTCATATAGTAGTTATTGAACTTTATAATTTATAATACTTCCAATGTTTCCAACTCGATTATAATATCTGGTAGATAAAAGATATTAAATTTTCGGTATTGCTTTTCACAATTTCATATTACAATACAATTCCATCTTTGTCCTGAAATTAACGTCAAATACAGTTCAAATCCACAACACCGAAACTTCATTCTGTCTACCTATGCATATGGTCTACTATACGGTAAATTTGTTACTGTCTTTAGAATCAGTAAGACTTTGTGAAAGGATTTTTCCCCGACTCAAGGGAAAGAAGTGAGATTGTAATTATCAGTCCTTTCAATATAGAATTAAATGTCATATGCCCTGAGGCTAAGTTTGAAAGGTTACTTATTATGAATAAATTCTCTCATGGCCTCTGAACACTGTTTGACTTGTCGACATATAAAAAATTCACATTTTTTCAACGAAGAACAGTATATGTCAAAAGAATTTACCCATGATTTGCATTTACAGGCAATTAAAAAAATTGGAAAGTTCAGTAGTTAGAAATGGAAAATAGAATTATATAATATTTTGACCTGGTGACCTTTGTTTATCTCTGCTTTCATTTCCGCACACGTTTTAACTGTTTTATAATTAATTGTACATCGATAATATCTAAGTAATAAATAATATTTTGTGCAGCAAATAGGTACATGTCGTCAAATAGGGAAAAAAATAAAGAAATTAGGGATAACATCAACATCACTCTAGACGAAACTAAATCTTCAGTACATAAGACAACAGATGAAGCAAAAAAGCAGGTTCCACAATTTACGAAGGCCGTTAACGAATATCAAGAACAATCCATTCAAGCCACAAAAGATATTGCAGATAACTTTTTGGAATCGCAAAAAGAGGTTATCAATTCGGTTCAATCATTATGGGTCCCGTACATGGAAAACGTGCAAAATATGTACGGGTCGTATTGGGTGTCACCCAATAGGCTTACCGAAAACTATACAAGAGCAGTTAGCAACATTACCGATAGTACAATAGCCGCAACTAGAATAGCAAACAACTTCATGTTTGCCAGCATTGAGGCTTGGAAAACAACAATACAACACACAAGAGATAATGCATTAGAATTTTCACGGTTAAATGCAAACCACGCAAAGACATTAGAAAACCTAGCAAAGGACAATTTAAGAGATTATGAAAGAAGATAAGCATTATCGCAACGTAGGTAAGAACTATTTAGGTACAAATAATTTATTCATTTTTCTTATAACTTAAACTGTTTTATTACTTATTGTCGTGGTTAATTGATAATGGAGTTTAATCTTACAGCGAAAGACAAACATGCACTTAAGTCGCTTTCAAGAGATCTGCGTGATATGTTCTCAATGAAAAAGGTGGAAGATCGATTGGAAAATCCCCCAGAATATACAAAAGTCTTTGATGCTACATTCTTTAAATCTGTAGAGGGAAATTATCTCGCCGAGATGCTTAACTGGGTTGAAGACTTCAGGAAACGGATAGATGATGAGGAAAGTAACCAGTCAAAAGAGGAATTAGACTCAGAAACAAAGCAACTTATTCATGCCGGATGGATTACAGAACAAAACGAAAACGAACGACTAAAAACCTAGAAAATTATTCCAATCGGTTACTAAAATCATTTTATATTTTATTGGCAATAATTAACGACGTTAGGACTTCAGACTATCATACATTCGCTGGCGGCATTATTTTATCGCTACGGTTCCAATCCCGCTGGTGTACTTTTTATATTTGGAAAATCTGGCCCTTATTAATTTGATTTGATTGAATGAACAAGACACAACCACTAATTATATCCAATATGGATATTTACCCTAATATCATGTGTGGCTAAGTCCATCGTTCGCTTGACTTTACGAATATCCATCCAAATCTTTAACTAACCAGTTATTATTAAATTAAATTAAATCAGAAAAAAGTTGATTAAGGAATTTTAATAGTCTTCCATTCCAGCGCCTGGCATACCCGGTCCTGCACCACCCACTGTCCCCGGTTTTGGCATATCTTTGGTTTTAGAAGCAGCAATTACGTTATCAATCCTTAGAATCATAGATGCAGTTTCAGTTGCAGCATTGATAACATTTTCCTTAACCATGAGTGGTTCGTATATATTTTTTGAGGTAACATCTGTTATCTTTGCATTTATGACGTCAATGCCGAACTTTGGCTTTTCTGTATTTGAAGTTTTCGATCGAAGTTGTACCTGAGTGTCAATTACATCCATTCCAGCATTTCTAGCCAATGTTATGGGTATTGATTCCAGAGCATCGGCAAATTTCTCTGCAGCCAGTTGTTCTCGTCCTGGTAACGTACCTGACCACTCTCTTATTTTCTGGGAAACTAGTGCCTCTGGAGCTCCGCCTCCTGGAACTACGTATGGATGTTCTACTACATCTTTTACACACATCAGAGCATCGTGTACCGATCTTTCGGCCTCGTCTACCACCCTCTGAGATCCTCCACGTATAAGGATTGAAAGAGACTTTGGGTCCTTACAGCCTTCTATAAATACCCATTTATCACCTTCTACCTTTCTTTCTTCAACCAGCTTTGAGTAACCAAAGTCGTCTGCCGACAGCTCATCAATGTTCGTTACTATCCTTGCGCCACTTGCCCTTGATAATTTAGGCATGTTACTTTCTTTTACTCTGCGTACTGCTAGAACGTTAGCCTTAGCAAGATAGTGCTGAGCGATATCATCAATCATCAATGCCTTTTTGACATATAACCACATTTGCTCTTCTGGAAACAATCTTGTCAACCATTCTTTTTAGTATGTTGTTTTCTTCCTCCAGAAAGGATTTCATTTGATCTGGTGAACTGATATTAATTTTAGCATCGAATTCAGTTTTCTCTATCTCCAGTGGGGAATTTATCAATGCGATTTTAGCATCTTCGATCCGCTTGGGCATACCACCGTGAACAACTTCCTTATCTAGTATAACACCACCTATTAGAGAGGTGTCATTAATTGATCCCCCTGCTTTTTTCTCAACTTTAATATTGTCAATATCTACTCTTAATTTATCTTCAATCCTATCGGCTGCAGCGAGAATGGCCCCTACAACGTTTGACAGATGCTCCGAATTTGCTGAAACCATCTTAGAGAACATGGACGTTTCTGCGATTTTCGTCAAAATATCCGTATCATCTGGACGTACCTTTGTTGCTATACTTCGTAAAATATCGTTTGCTTTTAACGAGCATTTCTTGTAACCATCAACTATAATGGTTGGGTGAACACCTCTATCAATAAGCTCTTCAGCCTTTTCTAACAGAGACCCTGCAACTACAACGGATGAAGTTGTACCATCACCAACCTCATTATCTATTGACTTTGAAGCCTCTACCATCATTTTAGCCGCGGGATGCTGAATATCAATGTTTTTTAATATAGTAGCACCGTCATGGTTACGTCTCCAAGAGTATCAACCAACATTTTATCCATTCCTCTTGGACCAAGACTTGAGCGTACTATTTCTGCAACAAGTTTCGCCGCTGTTATATTGTTGTGTTGCGCGTTCTTTTCTTTTGTTTCTGTAGTACCTTCCTTTAAAACTACTATAGGGACTTGTTGTTCTGCCGACATACAATTCACCTATGTTACTAACATAAAGCGAGTAACGATATTTATATTTTTTCTAAGTTCTTGAGACAACCTAATTGAGTGCAAGCATCAGTCAATAGAGGAGGAGGAACAGTCATCTCCTTGATAACCAACGAGGTCATTCTAGGCCTATAAGAGATTTATAGGCCTATAAGAGATTTATAAAATTTTTGTGCCAGTACGTTACACTGCGTTTTTCTTAGAGGACTAAACTATATTCTTAGCTTTTGAATTTAGAAACTTATTTGACGAATGAAGAATTCGTGGATCAAATTATGGATAAAGTACATGCTCTATGCTCTATAAAGAAACATAAATGAATTTTCAAGGCTTTCTGACTTTCCCTAAGTCTTCAATTTTTACAGCGAATTTATTATGGCATTTTGGACAAATAAAAAATAATGTTGCAAAGTAGCCGGTAGCATAATGCTCTAGATCGATTACTGACGCAGACATAGGGGCTTGATTATTGCAATACATGCATGGGAAAATCATCGATTTGATACGTTCGATAATTTCCTGTTTTGGCCTGGAAAGGTCACCACTCATTTCCAAACGGCAATTTTCTATAATTTAGAATTTTATAAATTTTTCGGAATTGTATGGAATCAATTCATCCTAGTTTTATTTATTCACCAAGTTTAAAATTGAATGCTCAATTTCCATTAGTTTTACGGGTTTTAGCAGTACATCAACTTTCTTATCGCGCAATTTAGGATTCTTTTGTATTTCCTCAGGTTGACTGTAATCAGCAGTAATGAATAGGATCGGTGCTGACGGATATATATCCAAGATTTCGGTCGCTACTTCCGTTCCAGTTTTATTCCCTGGTAACTTGGAGTTTATTAGATAGATGTCTGGCGAGTGTCTTTCAAGATCCGTCTGAATATTATTTCCTTTTGTATAGCGAGCAATAACGTGGTAACCCCTCTTAGACAAGTAATCGCTATAAAGGGTCAGTATATCTTCATCATCTTCAACTATCATGATTTTAAGGCTTTTTTCTAATCTCTTTTCCATGGTAATCTCACACTCCGTTTAGCGTATGTATTATACATATACAACAAATTATATACGGATTTAATTTAGATTAATCCTCTTACGGTTTAAAATTATTTTATATTTTATTGACAAATGTCTAGCGCGCGTATTGAAATCCATCAAAGCTTCGCCGATGGGACTATTTTCGTCCGTTATCTCGTACGGCTCTAGTCCCCTCGGTTAATGTTTTAAGATTCCCTCCTACCCTTCCCAGAGTTTTAGATTTAAAATTATTTGTGTCTGTCTTATGATATCATATCTGACACGTGTTCACTACAATAAATCTCTACCAAATGGAAAGCGGATAGACTTTAACACCTTCTAACTCTTTTTAACTTTGTTGCAAACAGAATTGTATGGGAGTACAAAGTGACAAAACTAAATTAGATAATTCAACGTACGACATTTTAGTCGCATTAGGTATCGAAGCCAATTTTCTTCACTCAACTGTGGACACGTATATCAGTGATGCCCGGAAAGAAAATAGAGACAAACTTGTCGAAGTTTGGAATATAATTAAGCAGGATAAAGAGAAGCACTTGCAAATGTTGAAGGACTGTCTCGAGACCGAAGTGAAAGAAGGCGAGTTAAAGCAGTAATTTCGTCTACTATTATTTTTTGGTATTCAATCTTTTACTTCTGCCTTTCCATTCTTATCGAACACTGTAACAGGTTGCCTGACCATACTTTCAATTATTTTTTTAATTCCCTGTTCTGGATCTACTAATGTGTCAAATTTCTCTTGTTTTGAGCACTTTCTAAATCAAAACGATTTTCAATGACATGATAGAGCTCACTATGAATCTAAGCTAATAGGTTGTAGCTTTAGCGAGTTTTTTATTTGTATATATTAAATCTATACCAAGTAAAGAGGCTAAAATTATGCAGGTGTTAACGTTGATTGAAGGCAAAGATTAGTATGAAGTGGCAGACTCGTGTTTGGATTTTCCGCTTTTGTTATAATTTTTAACCGTCTTTTACAAATATCTTATGTATCTGGCTAGAGGTGGAAATAATGATATAAAGTAATGCCGTGAATACCACCATAGTCTGGCACTTGAGGTTCTAGTTTTATTTTAATTCAGAATCTCTGGGTGTGCCTAACTTTCATTGATGCCAGTCGGCAGTAATTTGACAAATCTTCTATTTTTAAGAAGAATAAACTTATTCTTCATGTTCAGTTTTATTATGTTCGTGTAATTCCTTGTCAGTTTTGAAGGATGCGCCACAATCACATGTAAACAGGCTATGCTCTTCAGACATTGTGATTCTAAATAATCTTACTCAACATACTTATTAACAATTAAAATAAGCTGATATATTCAAGTTTTTCATCTTAAAAAAAGCTCACCTTCTCGATCTAAATAGATGAATCTCATCAACTGGAATGCCCGAGGGATTACGACAATATCCTGTGTGTAATAAGGGTCGTATGAAGCCGCTTCCACTGGTTGGAGAACTTTCACGTGAAGATAATAATGAATGAAGATTGACAGAACATGTATGTGATAATGAAGAATGTAAACACATAGAAGCAAGTAAATGAATGAATAATGATAGCAGAATATCTAGTTAAACTGATTAATGAAGAGATAACTAGAAAACGTTTTACACAAACAAAATTTTATTGTCTCCGATGTGGCTCAGTGATATATTATAAAATGGTAAAAAGGATTTAGTATTTTAGAGCTTAGACCTTTTTTTAGTATGAGGTGTTATTAGAA
>Ga0209058_1003428_pt1 | contig 12802 bp, 13 predicted proteins | sample GraSoiAngelo_147_FD_185904 | JGI IMG/M metagenome (GOLD analysis project Ga0209058, IMG submission 185904) | Grasslands soil microbial communities from the Angelo Coastal Reserve, California, USA - 14_1009_05_40cm (SPAdes) (version 2) | ecosystem: Environmental > Terrestrial > Soil > Grasslands ... | reverse complement strand
CGGAGACGGAGTCGCCGTCGAGCCTCAGCTCCCGGTCTCCCGCGCGGCCGCGGAAGCGCAGGCCGCCCTCCCACTCCAGCTCCACCGTCACCGGCGGCCGCGGCCTCGCCACCTGGCGCTAGCCCCGGTGCAGCATCAAGCGCTCGATCCTCTTCTCCAGGGGCGGGTGGGTGCTGAAGAGGCCGGCCAGAGACCGTCCCGACAGGGGGTTGACGATGAACAGATGCGCGGTGGCCGGCTCGGCGTTGCGCATCGGGATGCGCTCGGCGGCCGCCTGCAGCTTGCGCAGCGCGCCCGCGAGGCCTTCCGGGTGGCCGGCGAGCCGCGCCCCGGACGCGTCGGCCTCGTATTCGCGCGACCGGCTGACCGCGAGCTGGATCAGCATCGCCATGAATGGCGCGAGGAGGACCGTGAGCAGGGCGACGAGCGGGTTCGGCCCGTCGTCGCGGTCGCGCCCCATGGGCATGAAGTACGCCATGTGCGCAAGCCACGAGATCGCGCCCGCGAGCGTGGCGGCGACGGTGGAGGTCAGCGTGTCGCGGTTGATCACGTGCGACAGCTCGTGCGCGAGCACGCCCTCCAGCTCGTCGCGATTCAGCGCGCGCAGGATCCCTTCCGTGGCCGCCACCGCCGCGTGCGACGGGCTGCGGCCGGTCGCGAAGGCGTTGAGGGCGGGGTCCGGTATCACGTAGAGGCGGGGGATCGGGATGCCGGCCCGGTGGGCCAGGCCCTCGACGATCGAGTACAGCTCCGGCGCCTCCGGCGGGCCCACGGGCTGGGCGCGATAGGAGGCGAGCACGATCTTGTCGCTCCAGAACCAGGCGGCGAAGTTCATGACGGCCGCGACGAGGAGCGCGATGGTCATGCCGGAGCGGCCGCCCACGGCCTGGCCGATGAAAAGCAGCAGGCCGGTCATGCCGGCGAGGAGCAGGGTGCTCTTCAACGTGTTCATGCTTGAAACTTACCGCCGCCGCTCCCCGGCGGCAAGCGCCCTATCTTCCGGCGGCGGTCCAGCCGCACACGTCGCAGCGCGTGGACGCGGCGGGGATCACGCTTCCGCAGGCGGGACACTGCATGTTGGCGGCGGCGCCGCCTTCGGCCGCCGCCGCGGGCGCAGAGCCGCGGGTGGTGGACCCGGTCCGGGCGAGGTAGACGTCGAGCGCGTTCTCGGTGTGGAACTCCGTGAACCCGCAGTCCGCGCACACCCGCGCGCGCAGGTGGGGGAGCAGGCCGGGAGAGCCGGGCGAGGCCACCGCCACCGGCGGGGAGATGCGCTCCGATCCGCACTCCGGGCACTTGTGCTCCATGTCGGGGATGGCCCTCCGCGGCAGACTAGCACGGCTTGACACCCCGCCGGCGCCTCTTCTAGAATCGGCTTTTGGCGCTGGAAGTCGACATGGATTCACGCACCCAGACCGCGAGGACGGACCGACGAGCGGTCGCCGTGCGTCGCTGGCGTCCGATCTTTCACCGCTACCACCACACCTAGCGGCGGGCCGGGAGGCCCGGCCGCGAGGCGGAGCGGGTTTCCTGGAGAGATCGGACCAGCGGAAAGCCTCTTCAGGGAACCCTGAAGAGGCTTTTTCATTTCGGGCTACGAAAGTCGAGGGCATGACCCAGATCTGCGTCAGCCTCACGGAGGAGACCACCGCGGGCGTGGTCGAGCGCATGCAGGAGCTGGCCGGCATCGCCGACCTGTTCGAGGTGCGCGCCGACATGGTGCTCGACCTGGAACTGCTCACGATCCTGCGCGCGCGGACCCGCCCGATCATGCTCACGTGCCGGGCGGCCTCGGAGGGCGGGCGCATGGACGACGACGATCCCCGCCGGCGGATGACGCTGCTGGAGGCGGTGAAGCGCGGCTTCGACTACGTGGACGTGGAGTATCGCAGCGCGTTCACCGAGGTGATGGTCGAGAAGGCCGGCCGCGGCCTCATCGTCTCCTATCACGACCTGAAGAGTACGCCCGAGGACCTGGACGGCTTCTACGCCGCGATGCGCGAGCGCGGCGCCGACGTGGTCAAGATCGCGGTCACCCCGCGCTCGATCCGCGACGTGGGACGGCTGCTCGACTTCGCGGCCCGCACCGCCGCCGGCAACGGGCCGCCGCTCGTCCCCATCGCCCTCGGCCCGCTCGGCGTCCTCACCCGCATCGCCGCCGGACGCTGGGGCGCGCCGTTCACGTTCGCCTCCGCCGGACGGGGCGTCGAGGCCGCCCCCGGCCAGATCCCGGCCGCGGAGATGGCGGACCTCTATCGGGCCCGCGAGATCAACCCGCTCACGAAGATGTACGGCGTGCTCGGGACGGACGTGGTGTGGAGCCTCTCGCCCGTCCTGCACAACCGCGCGTTCGAGGCGCGCGGCCTGGACGCGGTGTACGTGCCGCTGCAGGCGGAGTCGCTCGAGGCGTTCCTCACCGCGCTGCCCGCCTTCGCGCTCTCCGGCTTCAGCGTCACCCGACCGTTCAAGGTGGACATCGTTCCCCACCTGCAGGAGGTGGACGAGCAGGCCGCGCTCAGCGGGAGCGTGAACACCGTGATGGTGCACGACGGCGCGCTGAGCGGCTCGACGACCGACGGGATCGGCGTCCTCGGCCCGCTCAAGCGGCGGCTCGACGTGAAGGGCCGCTCGGTGGTCATCATCGGCGCGGGCGGCGCCGCGCGCGCGGCCGCCGTCGCCCTGCAGCGGAAGGGATCGCGCGTGACCCTGGCCGCGCGCCGGCCGGACAAGGCGGCCACGGTGGCCGGCGCCCTCGGATGCGCGCACACGAGCATCGCCGACCTCGGCCGCGTCGCCTGGGACGTGCTCATCAACGCGACCCCGGTGGGGTCCGTCGCCTTCCCGGACCAGAGCCCGCTGCCCGCGAAGCTGCACCGGCCGAGCACGGTCGTGCTCGACATGGTCTACGAGCCGCTCGAGACGCGCTTCCTGCGCGACGCGCAGCAGGCGGGGTGCACGATCATCGACGGGCTCGAGATGCTGCTCGCCCAGGCCGTGGCCCAGTTCGAGACGTGGACCGGCCTCGAGGCTCCCCTGACCGAGATGAAGTCGGCGGCGCTGTTCCTGGCCCAGGAGCAGGAGACATGAGCGCCGGCCGTTACTCGCGCCAGGAGCTGTTCGCGCCGATCGGGCCCGAAGGGCAGGCCCGCCTGCGCCGGGCGCGCGTCGCGGTCGTCGGTTGCGGGGCGCTCGGGTCGGCGCTCGCGGAGATGATGGCGCGCGCCGGTGTCGGCGCGCTGACCGTGATCGACCGCGATTACGTCGAGGAATCGAACCTGCAGCGGCAATCGCTCTTCGACGAGGACGACGCCGCCCGCGGCCTGCCCAAGGCGGCGGCGGCGGAGGCGCGGCTGCGGGAGATCAACTCCGAGGTGGCGCTGCGCGGGGCCGTGGCCGACCTCGCCGCCGACAACGCGGCCGAGCTGCTCGAGGACGCCGACCTCGTCCTCGACGGCACCGACAACTTCGAGACGCGCTTCCTGCTGAACGACGTGTGCCTGCGCGAGGAGATCCCGTGGGTCTACGGCGCGTGCGTGGGCGCGTACGGCCTCGCGCTCCTGGTGCGGCCGCGGATCAGCCCCTGCCTGCGTTGCGTGCTGGAGGAGATGCCGGGTCCGGGAGGGCCGACCTGCGACACGGTCGGGGTCGTGGCGCCCATCGTCCACGTCGTCTCGGGATTGCAGGCGGCGGAGGCCCTGAAGCTGCTGGCCGGACGCGCGGAAGACCTGCGGCCCGGCCTCGTGAGCGTCGACCTGTGGAAGGGGCGCTTCGAGGTGATGGACCTCGCGGGCCGCGCGCCGTGGTGCCCCGCGTGCACGGAGGGGCGGTACGACTATCTGGCCGCGGGCACCGGCACCGGCTCCGCGGTGCTGTGCGGCCGCGACGCGGTGCAGGTGCGGCCGCCGCGGGGAACCCGCGTGGACCTGCCGGCGCTGGCCGGGCGCCTCTCCGCGTCGGGCGACGTGGCCGCCAACGACCACCTCGTGCGCTTCCGGGTCCCGGGGACGGAGATGGTCGTCTTCGGCGACGGCCGCGCGATCGTGAAGGGCGTGAAGAACGCCGCGCAGGCGCGCTCGATCTACGCGCGCTACGTGGGGAGCTGAGGCCGTGAACGGCGCGTCGCACCGGCTCGTGCAGGTCCCGCCCGGCGTGCAGTGCTTCCTGGGTCCCGGAGCGCCCGCAGCGAGGGCCTCCTTTCCGCCGAGCCGGGACCTGTGCCCGGCGAGGCGGAAGTTTGATGATGCGCCCGAGCGAGGACGCGGATCTGGCACTGCACGCCGGGGAGGTAGGCCGTGAACGGTGCGTCGCACCGGCTCGTGCAGGTCCCGCCCGGCGTGCAGTGCTTCCTGGGAGACGAAGCGCGACGCCGCCGGAGCATCGAAGAGCGTGTGGTCGGCGTCTTCGAGGGCTGGGACTACGAAGAGATCATCCCGCCGCTCTTCGACTACGCGGACGTCTTCGCGAGCCAGGCGCTCCTGCCCAAGACCTACTCGTTCGTCGGGCGCGACGGGAGCCTCCTCGCCCTGCGCCCGGACTTCACGAGCCTGCTCGCCAAGATCGCGGCCGGCCGGCTCGCGGGACGCCCCGCGCCGATGCGGCTCTACTACTCGGGCGAGGTGCTCCGCTACGAGCCGCCCCGCGCGGGACGGCAGAGCGAACTGTTCCAGATGGGGCTCGAGCACCTGGGTGGCGACCCTCGCGCAGCCGACGCCGAGGTGCTCGCGATCGCGGCCGAGTGCCTGGACGTGCTCGGCGTGCGGGGCTTCGTCCTCGCCCTCGGCCACGTCGGCGTCTTCGGCGGCCTGCTCGCGGGCACCGCGCTCGATCCCGCGACGCTCGAGCGGCTGCGCGAGCGCGTGGAGGCGAAGGACGCGGCGGGCGTGCGCGACGCGCTGCCCTCGGGCGCGGTGCCCGCGCCGGTAGCCGACGCGCTCGTGCGCCTCACCACGCTCTCGGGCGACCCCGCGATCCTGGCCGAGGCCGAGCGGGCGCTGGCCTCCTGCCCGCAGGCGCAGGCCGCGCTGGCCGAGCTGGCCAAGGTGGCGGAGACGCTGCAGCTCGCGGGCCTGGGGCGGGGCCTCACCGTGGACCTGTCGGAGGTGCGCGGACTGGACTACTACACCGGCCTCGTCTTCCGCGCCTACGCGCCGGACCTCGGCTTCGAGGTCGGCGGCGGCGGACGCTACGACACGCTGCTGGCGCGCTTCGGCCGGCCCATGCCCGCCGTGGGTTTCATGCTCGGGCTCGATCGGCTGGCGCTGCTGCTAGACCGTCAGGGCGTGCGACCGGAGCCGCCGCCGCGGCCGGCGGAGGTGGTGAGCGGGAGCGGGCTCGGCCCAGGACTGCAGCGCGCGCGGGAGAAGCGGGCGGCCGGCATCCGCGTCCGGTTCGAGGAGCGCTCGTGAGCCTCACGATCGCGCTGTCGAAGGGCAAGCTGCTCGCGGGCACGGAGGATCTCTTCCGGAAGGCCGGCCTGCCGTTTCCGGCGAGCGAGGGCCGGCGTCTGGTCGTGCCGGTGAACGGCCTCCGGTTCCTCCTCGTGAAGGACATGGACGTGCCGACCTACGTCGAGCACGGTGTCGCCGACTGCGGCATCGCCGGCCGCGACGTCCTGCTCGAGATGGAGCCGGACGTGTACGAACCGGTGGACCTCGGGTTCGGCCGCTGCCGGCTGGTGGTCGCGCGGCCGCGGGGGGCCGCGCGTGCGGACGGCGCGTCCACCGTCCGCGTGGCCACGAAGTACCCGCGCGTGGCGGCCGCGCACTTCCTCGAGCGCGGCCGCTCGGTGGAGGTCGTGCGGCTGGCCGGCTCGGTGGAGCTGGCGCCGGGCCTCGGGCTGGCCGACTGCATCGTGGACGTGGTGGAGACGGGACGGACGTTGGAAGAAAACGGGTTGGAGCCGGTGGAGGAGGTCGCGGCCTCGTCCGCGCGCCTGATCGTCAACCGTGCGAGCTACCACGCGCGGCGCGAGGAGGTCGCCGGCCTCGTGAGCGCGCTCGAGAAGGCGAGGCGGCCATGAGGGTCGTGCGCTACGGCACCGCGGCCTGGCGGCGCTACCTCGACGGTCTGCCGCGCACGTCCGCGCCGCGGCCGGAGGTGGAGCGGGCGGTGGCGGCGATCCTGCGCGACGTGCGCCGGGACGGCGACGCGGCCCTCGTCCGCCTGACCGCCCGTTTCGACGGCGTGCGGCTGCGCCCGCGCGACCTCCGGATGCCGCCCGAGCGGATCCGCGCGCTCGCCCGCCGGGCCGATCCGTCCGTGGTCGCGTCGTTGAAGACGATGGCCGCGCGGATCGAGGCGTACCACCGCCGCCAGCGCGACCGCGGGTTCCGCGTCCGCCTCCGCGACGGCTCGCGGCTGGAAGAGCAGGTGCGCGCGCTGGACTCGGTCGGGCTCTATGTGCCGGGCGGGGCCGGGGCGTATCCGTCGTCGGTCCTCATGAGCGCGATCCCGGCGCGCGTGGCCGGCGTGCCGCGCCTCCAGGTGGCGACGCCTCCGCGCACGCTGGAGGCGAGCCCGGCGGTGGCGGCCGCGCTCGTCCTCGTGGGGCTCGAGGGCGCCGTCTTCCGCGTGGGCGGCGCGCAGGCGGTGGCGGCCTTCGCCTTCGGCACCGCGCGCGTCCCCGCCGTGTCCAAGATCGTGGGCCCGGGCAACGCCTTCGTAGCCGCCGCCAAGCGGCAGGTGCGCGGGGTCGTGGAGATCGATCAGGACGCGGGGCCGAGCGAGGTGGTGGTGCTCGCCGATGAGAGCGCGGATCCCGAATGGGTGGCCGCCGACCTCCTCGCCCAGGCCGAGCACGGCAGCGGCGACGAGACGGCGGTGCTGGTCACGCCCTCGGAGGCGCTGGCGGCGGAGGCGCGGCGCATCGTCGCCCGCGGCCTCCCGTCGGTGGCCAACACCCGCGCGGCCCGGCGGGCGCTCGGACGCAACGGGGCGATCGTGATCGTGCGCGGACTCGAGGAAGGCGTGCACGCCGTGAACGAGCTCGCGCCCGAGCACGCGGAGGTGATCGCGCGCGGCGCCGCCGACCTCGCGCCGAGGATCGTGGCCGGGGCCGTGTTCGTGGGCGCCTGGGCGCCGGTAGCGGTGGGGGACTACGGCATCGGCCCCAACCACGTCCTGCCCACGGGCGGCGCCGCGCGACGGTCCTCGCCGCTGTCGGTCCGCGACTTCCAGCGGCGGCAGAGCGTCGTGCGCATGACTCAGGCCGGGCTGCGCCGCGTGGCCAGCGGGATGGCGCGCGTCGCCGCCGCGGAGGGCTTCCGGGCTCACGCGCAGAGCCTGCTCATGAGGCTGAACGGATGAAGATGGGTAGCAATCAGCAGTCAGCGATCAGCGTTCAGGACCCCTTGCGGCACATCAAGCCCTCCGTCCGGTCGATCGCCGCCTACACGCTTGCCGTCCGCGAGGCCGCCGTCAAGCTGAACCAGAACGAGAACCCCTACGACCTGCCGGAGGCGGTGAAGCGCCGCGTGCTGGACCGCGCGCTGGCCCGGCCGTGGTCGCGCTATCCCGAGTTCGATCCGAAGGAGCTGGTCGAGCGGCTGGCGAGCGTCGCGGGCTGGAAGCCCGAGGGCGTCCTGGCCGGGAACGGCTCCAACGAGCTGATCGAGGCGCTGCTCCTCGTGACGGTCGGACCCGGGACGCGCGTGGTGATCCCCGAGCCCACGTTCACGCTCTACGCGCTGCTCACGAAGGTGCTCGGCGGCGAGTCGATCCGCGTCGCGCTCGGCCCCGAGCTGGAGTACCAGGCCGAGGAGCTGCGGCGCGTCCGGCGCGAGCTGGCGGCGCCGCTCACGATCGTCTGCTCGCCGAACAACCCGACCGGCGGCCTGCTCGCCGCCGACGAGATCTCCCGTCTCTGCGACGACGCCGACGGGCTGGTGGTCGTCGACGAGGCCTACCACGAGTTCTCGGGGCAGTCCGCGGTGCCGCTGCTCGACCGCCATCCGAACCTCGTCGTGCTCCGCACCTTCTCCAAGGCGATGGGGCTGGCCGGCCTGCGCGTCGGCTACCTGCTGGCCTCGCCCGAGATCGTCCGCGAGGTGAACAAGGCGCGCCTGCCCTACAACCTCAACTTCTTCTCCCAGGTCGCCGCGCTGGCCGCGCTCGACGAGGCGGAAACCCTGCGCGCCAATGTGGAGAAGATCGTGGCCGCACGGGAGGACCTGCTCTACCGCCTCTACCGCGTGCCCGGCGTGCGGCCCTACCCGTCGAAGGCGAACTTCATCCTCCTGGAGCTGTCCGAGGCGGACCCGCGCGCGGTGTTCGAGTCGGTGTACCGGCGCGGCGTCCTCGTGCGCGACGTCACCTCCTACCCGCGGCTGCAGCGCTGCCTCCGCGTGAGCGTCGGCACGGAGGAGGAGAACGATGCGTTCCTCTCCGCGCTCCGTCATACGCTGGAAGAGCGGCGCTTCAAGAAGGCGTGATGGCGCGCCGCCAGGGTACGGTCGAGCGCAAGACGCGGGAGACGGACATCCGGCTGCGCCTGGACCTCGACGGCGGGGGGAAGAGCCGCATCGCGACCGGGATCGGGTTCTTCGACCACATGCTGACCGCCTTCTCCACGCACGGCCGCTTCGACGTGGAGCTGCGCTGCAAGGGGGACCTGCACGTCGACGCGCACCACAGCGTGGAGGACGTGGGCATCGCGCTCGGCCAGGCCCTGCGCGAGGCGCTGGGCGACAAGAAGGGGATCGTGCGCTTCGGTCACGCGTACGTGCCGCTCGACGAGGCGCTGTCGCGGTGCGTGATCGACCTGTCGGGGCGCCCCTATCTTCATTACGACGTGACGTTCAAGGCGCGGCAGATCGGGGAGATGCCGACCGAGCTGTTCGAGGACTTCTTCTGGGCCCTCGCCGACCACGGCCGGCTGAACATCCACCTGGAGGCGATCCGCGGCCGCAACGCGCATCACATCGCGGAGACGCTGTTCAAGTCCGCCGCCCGCGCGCTGTCGATGGCGGTGGCGCTCGATCCCCGGGTCAAGGGGATACCCAGTACGAAGGGAGCCCTTTGAAACGCAGAGGAAAGGCCGGTCCAGGAATGATCGCGATCGTTGACTACGGCATCGGGAACCTCGGCAGCGTGACCAAGGGCTTCCGTCACGCGGCGGCGGAGACCGTGCTGACCGGCGACCCCGAGGCGCTGCGCGCGGCCTCGGCGCTCGTCCTTCCCGGCGACGGCGCCTTCGGCGCCACCATGGACGAGATCCGCCGCCGCGGGCTCGTGCGTCCGATCGAGGATGCGGTCGCGCGGGGCGTGCCGGTGCTCGGGATCTGCATCGGCATGCAGGTCCTCTTCGAGGAGAGCGAGGAGCACGGCCGACATCTCGGCCTGGGCCTGCTCCCCGGCCGCGTGCGGCGCCTGCCCCCGGGCCTGGCCGTGCCCCACATGGGATGGAACGTGCTGCGCCCCCGGCAGGCCCATCCGCTGCTGGAGGGCATCGCCGCCGGCGACTACGTCTACTTCGTCCACTCCTACTACTGCGACGCGGCGAGCGAGGTCGTGCTCGCCGACACCGACTACGGCCTCGACTTCCCGGCCGTCGTCGGCCGCGGCGCCGTGCTCGGGATGCAGTTCCATCCCGAGAAGAGCCAGGCCGTCGGGCTGCGCCTCGTGGAGAACTTCGTCCGGTTCTGCGCCGGGCGCGGTCTCGGCCGGACGGAGGCTTCCGCATGATCGTGGTGCCCGCCATCGACGTGCGCGGAGGCAAGGTGGTCCGCCTCAAGCAGGGCCAGCTCCAGGAGGAGCAGGTCTACGGCTCGGACCCGGCCGAGGTCGCGCGCCGGTGGGAGGCGGAGGGCGCGGCGCGGCTGCACCTGGTGGACCTCGACGCCGCCATCTCGAACCGGCCGCAGTTCGACGCGATGGAGAAGATCATCGCCGCGGTCAAGGTGCCCGTGGAGGTGGGGGGCGGCCTGCGCGTGCTCGAGAACGCGATGCGCTACCGCGACCGCGGCGTAGACCGCGTGATCTTCGGCACCGCGGCGGTGGCCGACCCCGGGGTCGTGCAGGCCGCCGCCCGCCAGTGGCCGCGCTCGGTGGCGGTGGCGCTCGACGCGCGCGACGGCAAGGTCGCGGTCGCGGGCTGGAAGGAGATCACGACCCTGGACGCGGTGGAGCTGGCCCGGCAGGTGAAGTCGTGGAGCGTGCCCCGTATCCAGTACACCGACGTCCGGCGCGACGGCACGCTCGTCGGCCCCAACCTCTCCGGCATCGAGGAGCTGGCCAAGGCGAGCGGCCTGCGCATCACCGCCGCCGGCGGCTTCTCGACCGTCGACGACCTGCGCCGGCTGAAGAAGCTCGAGCCGCTCGGCGTCGACGAGGTGGTGCTCGGCAAGGCGCTGTACGAGAAGCGACTCACGCTCGCGCAGGCGCGAGAGGCGGTGGCCTGATGCTCGCGAAGCGGCTCGTCCCGTGCCTCGACGTGGACCGCGGCCGCGTCGTCAAGGGCGTGCGCTTCGTGTCGCTGCGCGACGCCGGCGACCCCGTGGAGTGCGCCGCCCGGTACGACGCCGAAGGCGCCGACGAGCTGGTCTTCCTCGACATCACCGCCTCGGCCGACGCGCGGCCCATCGTCATCGACATGGTGCGGCGGGTCGCCGACGCCGTCTTCCTGCCCTTCACCGTGGGGGGCGGCGTGCGCTCGGTGGAGGATGCCGACGCGCTGCTGCGAGCCGGCGCCGACAAGGTGGCGGTCAACACGGCCGCCGTCGACGACCCCGCACTCGTGGAGCAGCTCGCGCTGCGCTTCGGCTCCCAGGCCGTCGTGCTCGCCATCGACGCGCGTCAGCGGGCCGAGCACTGGTGGGAGGTCTACGTCCACGGCGGGCGCACGCCCACCGGACGGGACGCGGTCGCGTGGGCGCGCGAGGGCGCCGAGCGAGGCGCGGGCGAGATCCTGCTGACGAGCATGGACCGCGACGGGACGAAGGACGGGTTCGACCTGGTCCTCACGCGCGCGGTCTCGGACGCGGTGCCGGTGCCGGTGGTGGCCTCCGGAGGGTGCGGGACGGTGGAGCACATGGCGGCCGCGCTCAGCGACGGGGGTGCGAGCGCCGCCCTGGCCGCCTCCGTCTTCCACTTCGGCGAGATCCGGATCCCCGACGCCAAGGCGCGCCTGCGCGCGGCGGGGGTGGAGGTGCGCCCATGAGCGTGGCCGTCCCGGAAGCGGTCGCGTACGACGCGGCCGGTCTCATTCCGGTCGTCGTGCAGGACGCGGCCAGCGGCGACGTGCTGATGGTGGCCTACGCCAACCGCGAGGCGCTCGAGCGCACCGCCCAGACGGGACTGGCCCATTTCTGGAGCCGGAGCCGCGGCGCGCTGTGGCGCAAGGGCGAGACCTCGGGCAACGAGATGCGCGTGCGCGAGGTGCGGGCCGACTGCGACCGGGACACGCTGCTGATGATCGTGGATCCCGCGGGGCCGGCCTGCCACGCGGGGATTCGCACTTGCTTCGGCGACGAGACACCGACGCTGGCGGGCATGCCGGAGGAGCTGGGGCGCGTGATCGCGTCGCGGGCGTCGGCCTCGCCGGACACCTCGTATACCGCGCGGCTGCTGGCCAAAGGCCCCGACCACGTCCTCAAGAAGATCGGCGAAGAGGCGACGGAGGTCGTGCTGGCGGCGAAGTCCGAGAGCGACGAGCGCCTGGCCGAGGAGGCGGCCGACCTCCTCTATCACCTGATGGTGGCCATGGCCCAGCGCCGCGTCCCGTTCGCGCGCGCGCTCGAGGTCCTGCGCCAGCGGCGGAGGCCGCCACGATGAAGGCGCTCGCGTTCGCGGAGTACGACAAGCTCTCCGCGGGCGGCGGCCTCGTGCCCGTGTACCGCGAGGTGCCGGGCGACCTGCGCACGCCCGTGTCGGCCTTCCTCGCGCTGGCCGCCCGCTCCCCGCGCGCGTTCCTCCTCGAGAGCGTCGTGGGCGGCGAGCGCATCGCGCGGTACTCGTTCATCGGCCGCGACCCCGTCGAGACCGTGGAGATTCGCGGTCCCGGCGACGACCTGCTCGGGTCTCTCCGGGCGCGGATGGGCGCCCCCGCCGCCGAGGTGCCCGGTCTGCCCCGGCTCACCGGAGGGGCCGTCGGCTATCTGAGCTACGACGCCGTGCGCCTCTTCGAGCGCATCCCGGACCGCCATCCGCCCGACGGCCTGCCCCTGGCGTCGTTCTCCTTCTATCGCTCGCTGGTCGCATTCGACCACGCGCGGCAGCGGATCGTGCTCGTCGCGGACGCCGAGCCGGGGAGCCGCACCGCCTACGAGCGCGCGCAGGACGTGCTCGACGGCTTCGAGGCCGACCTGCGCGGCCCGCGCCCGGCGGCGGCCGCACCGGTTCGTTCCGGGACCGCCCTCGACGCCGGCGGGGACTTCTTCCCCGACGGCGCCGGCTACCGCCAGTCGGTCCGGCAGGCCCAGGACTACATCGCGGCCGGCGACATCTTCCAGGTCGTGCTCTCCCGGCGCCGCCGCGTCGAGTGCCCGTGCGATCCCTTCACGGTCTACCGCGCGCTGCGCATGGTGAACCCGTCGCCCTACATGTATTTCCTCAAGGACGGCGAGCGGGCGGTGGCGGGAGCGTCGCCCGAGATGCTGGTGCGGGTGGAGGGCCGGCGCATCGAGACGCGGCCGATCGCGGGCACGCGCCCGCGCGGGGCCACCGCGGAGGAGGACGAGCGCCTGGGCCGGGAGCTGCTCGCCGACGAGAAGGAGCGCGCCGAGCACGTGATGCTCGTGGACCTCGGCCGCAACGACCTCGGCCGCGTGTCCCGCTTCCGCAGCGTGAGCGTGCCCGAGTTCATGGC
>Ga0209058_1003425_pt1 | contig 12804 bp, 13 predicted proteins | sample GraSoiAngelo_147_FD_185904 | JGI IMG/M metagenome (GOLD analysis project Ga0209058, IMG submission 185904) | Grasslands soil microbial communities from the Angelo Coastal Reserve, California, USA - 14_1009_05_40cm (SPAdes) (version 2) | ecosystem: Environmental > Terrestrial > Soil > Grasslands ... | reverse complement strand
GAACGCGCCAAGCCAGCGGCCGAAGCGAAGTGGGTGATCGCCCATTCCGCCCACGGATACACCTCGGACCTCTCGCTTCGATCGATGGATGACGACGACGTGCTGGTCGCGTGGAGGAACCACGGCGAGGATCTGACGCCCGAGCACGGGTGGCCGCTGCGACTGGTCGTTCCGAAGCGCTACGCGTGGAAGAGCGCCAAGTGGCTGACTGGCCTCGAGTTCAGCCCGAAGAACACGCGTGGGTTCTGGGAGGTTCGGGGGTACCACGTGCACGCGGAGCCGTTCGCGGAGGAGCGCTACAGCTACCAGGAAGGCCCGCGGGCGGAGCTCGAGCCCTAGCTCACGCGACGAACAGGGTGATCGTGTCGCCTGACCGGACGGTCGTCCCAGCGGCGGGGGACTGACTGATGACCCTCAGTTGGGGCGTGTTCGGGACGTAGAAGAAACTGACCTCCAGCCCGTACTCGTGGGCCTTCTGCCGCGCCGTGTCGGGGGAGAGCCCGGTGAACGTCGGGACCGGGAAATCCTGCGGACCCTGCGAGACGGTGATCGTCACCGGGTCCCCGTAGGTGGTCGGCGTCGCCTCGGCGGGGTCGACCCTGATCACGATCCCACGCCCGATCTGGTCCGAGAACGCTGTCTGGACGACCGGGACGAAGCCCGCGCGGCGGAGCAGCCGCTCGGCCCGAGCTTGCTGCTTCCCCACGACCGCCGGGATCGGGACGGGTGCGCGACCCTTGCTCACCCACAGCTCCACGGGACTGCCGCGTGGCGCCTTGCCTCCGGCTGGATCCTCGCGAACCACGTCACCCTCGTTCACGGTCGGGCTGTAGATCTTGTGGACGTCCCCGAGGGTGAGGTTGGCGCCCTGGATCGCGTTGGTGGCGTCGTTCAGCGATGAGCCGGTGACGTCCGGGACCGGCACCGGCGGCGGTCCGAGGGAAGGCACGACCGTCACCGTCGCCCCCGCCTTGAGCGCCGTTCCGACCGGAGGATCGACCGCGAGCGCGGCACCGCGCGGCGTGGTGATAGAGAACTCGCCGTTCGCGACCCTGACGGTGAAGCCGAGCGCGCCCAGGCGTGCGGTGGCGTCGTCCATATTCGCACCGACGATCTGCGGGACCGGGTGCGTATGCGGGACGACGTACGCCCAGGCGCCGTAGGCGGCCCCGGCGACCAGCGCGACGACCACGAGGGCGGCGGCCCAGCGCCGCCATCGGCGGCGCTGGGCCCGTTGCAGGCGCGGGATCGTGTCGGTGACGGTCGCGGCGGCCGTCCCGGCCGCCGCGACCGTCTGCTCGACCTCCGGGAGGTCGCTGACGAGCGCGCCGAGGGACCGGGCCCGAGGGAGCGAGCCGGCGAAGGACGCGAGGTCGACGCGCATCGCAGCGGCGGACTCGGGCCGCAGCTCTCGGCTGGGGTCGGTGGCGCTCGCCACGAAACCGTCGAGGTCGGTGCCGACCTCCGGCGCCGACCTCGACGGCTTGGGCACCCGGTCCGACAGGTGCTTGTAGGCGATCGCCATCGGCGTCTCGCCCGTATACGGCAGCTCACCGGTCAGCAGCTCGTAGGCGACGATCCCGAGCGAATAGAGGTCCGACCGCGGGTCGGCGGGCTCGCCCCGGATCTGCTCGGGTGCGAGGTACTGGACCGTGCCGGTGACGGCTCCCGCCCGTGTGTTCTTCGCGTCGGCGAACGCCCGCGCGAGGCCGAGGTCGGTGAGCTTCACGACGCCGTCGGTCGTGATGAGGATGTTCTCGGGCTTGAGGTCGCGGTGCACGATGCCTTTGGCGTGCGCGTGCTCGAGCGCCGCGAGGGTCTGGCGGAGGATGTCTGCCGCCTGCGCGGGCGCGAGCCGGCCGCCCGCGTTGAGGAGCTCCCGGACGGAGCGCCCGCGGACGTACTCCATGACCATGTAGTAGATCCCGTCGACCGCGCCCCAGTCGTACACGGCGACGATGTTCGGATGGTTGAGGGTGGCGGCCGCTCGAGCCTCCCGCCGGAACCGCTCGACGAAGCCCTGGTCGCTCGAGAGCGAGCGGTGGAGAACCTTGACCGCGACCTCACGCGCGAGGACGGCGTCGTGTGCGCGGAAGACCTCGCCCATGCCACCGGCGGCGATCCGCTCCAGCACGTGGTAGCGGCCATCGAGGGTCACGAGCGTCTGGCCTTGGCCGTTCGCCGAGGCCATCGGTTGTGTCATGCTCTTGGACATCGGCCTCCCGTTCGGGGAAGCGCTCAAGCTGGGAGGAGCGCGTCCGGAGGCATCCTAAGGCCATGGAGGCCCGGAACCATGCAGCCACTGCGACCGACCGCGGATGAGGCGGCGTCGCACCGCATCGCCCAGGAGCTCGACCGGATCGACGCGGCGGTCCATGCGGGCTCGGCCGACCTTCGGCAACTGGGCTTCTGGCGGGTGGTCGCCGCCATCAAGCGGGACCCGGTGTTTGTGCTCGACCACGCCGACCAGGTCGGAAGGATCGATGGGGCGGCCTTCCGCGCCCGCGTCAGGGCTCGGGCGCCGGTCTGGGTCGGGACCGTCCTGCTCGTCGCGGTGATCGGGGTGGGAGTGGTCGCCATCATCCTGGCCGCGCGATGGACGGGGACGGCGGCCGGGCTCGCCCTCCTGGCGGCGGCGGTCGCCTGGTCGATCGGGGTGCATCTGCCGACGCATCTGGCCTTCGGATGGTTCGTCGGGATCCGCTTCACCGACTCCTTCCTCGGAGGACCGCCACCGCCCCGGCCGGGTCTGAAGACGGACTACGCCACCTACCTCCGCGCCGAGCCCTCGATGCGAGCCTGGTTCCACGCGTCCGGCGCGATCGCCACCAAGATCGCGCCGTTCGTGGCCGTCGCACTCGCCCCGGCGACCAACGCGCCGGCCTGGGCGGTGCTCGCCACCGCTGGGATCGGCGTCCTGCAGATCGTCACCGATGTGCTCTTCTCCACCAAGACCAGCGACTGGAAGAAGTTCCGTCGCGAACGCGCCGTGGCGAAGTACCTCCGCCACCGCTGACGCCGCTCCTCGGTATCCTTCGGGGCGACGGACCGGGGAGCCCGGGCGATGACCGGGCTGAGAGGTGGGCATGGGGCGCCCACGACCCGCAGAACCTGACCCGGATCATGCCGGCGGAGGGAGGACGATGGCGGCACTCGATCCCCGAGCGCTCCGCGTCTACGTGCTCACGTCTTCGAGGTTCGCCGGCAGGTCCCATCGCGACGTCGCGATGGCCGCCCTCGAGGGCGGTGCCGGCGCGGTGCAGCTCCGCGCGCCCGAGCTCCCCGAGGACGAGCTGCTCGGGGTCGCGTCCGAGCTGGCGCGCGCATGTGCCGACGCCGGCGTCCTGTTCGTGATCAACGATCGTCCCGAGATCGCCGTGAAGGTGGGCGCCGGGGGTGCCCACGTCGGTCGCGAGGACGACCCGTCGAGGGCTCGCCTCGCTCTCGGGCCGGAGCGCGTCCTCGGGATGAGCATCAACGATGCGACGCAGACCCGCGAGGCCGAAGAGCTCGGAGCGGACTACATCGGGGTGACCGTGTGGGCGACCCCGACCAAGCCGGAAGCCAACCCGGGCGGCCTCGCCCTCGTCCGAACCATCGCAGATCGAAGTGCGCTCCCGGTAGTGGGGATCGGCGGGATCGACGCCGCCAACGCGCCGTCGGTCGTCGATGCCGGAGCCGCCGGCGTGGCGGTGATCTCGGCGGTCGCGGCCGCTCCCGACCCGATCGCGGCGACGCGGGAGCTCGTCCGTGTCGTCGACAGCGCGCTCGAGCGACGAGGAGGCTGACATGTCCCAGCAGGTGACCGGGAAGGCCACACCCGAGCTCTTCGAACGGGTCATCCTCCGGCGGCTGGGGGCGCCGGACGTCGACGTGCTGACCCCCCCGAAACACGGCGTCGACGTCGGCGTCGTCCGGGTCGCCGATGGGGTGGCGATGGCGCTCACCACGGATCCGGTCTTCGTCGTCCCCGCGTACGGCTGGGAGCGAGCGGCCTGGTTCGCGGTCCACATCCTCGCGTCGGACGCCGCGACCTCCGGTCTTCCCCTCCGGTGGATGGCTGTGGATCTCAACCTCCCGCCCGAGCTCGACGACGAGGGACTGACCGACCTCTGGGACGCGTTCCACCGCACGTGCGAGGCGCTCGGGATCTCGATCGTGACCGGGCATACCGCGCGCTACGACGGCTGCGCCTGGCCGATGGTCGGCGGGGCGACGTGCATCGCGCTCGGGCCCGCCGACGCCTACGTCACCCCGGAGATGGCGCGACCCGGCGATGCGATCGTCGTGACGAAGGGCGCGGCGATCGAGGCGACGGCGTTGTTCGCCGCCACGTTCCCGGAGCGCCTCGCCGAAGGGGTGGGCGCCGACGTCGTGGAGGCGGCCGATGCGCTGTTCGAGGAGATGTCGGTCGTTCCGGAGGCGGAGATCGCGCGCGCGTTCGGGGTCCGGGACGCGGGGGTGACGGCGATGCACGACGCGACCGAGGGCGGTGTGCTCGGCGGCCTCCTGGAGGTCGCCGTCGCTTCGGGCAACGGGATGCGGATCGAGCTGGACGCGATCCCGATCCGTCCGGAGGTCCGGGCGGTCTGCGAGCACGTCGGCATGGACCCCTACCACGCGATCAGCGAGGGGACGCTGATCGCGACGGTCGTCGCTGACCGCGCCGATGCCTACCTTCGGGCACTCGCCGATGGGGGGATCGCGGCGGCGGTCGTCGGCGAGGTCCTGCCCGCGGGCGCGGGCCGCACGCTCGTCCGCGGAGGGGTGGCGGAGCCGCTCGAACACCCCGGCCTCGACCCGTTCTGGGGCGCGTTCGGCGCGTGGGCGGCTGCGGCGGCTGCCGGCGCGTGAGCCGGGTCGCGCGGAGGTCGGCCCGGTAGCGTGTGCCGCGGATGGACCTCGTCTGCATCGGCGACGTGATGCTGGATGTGCACGTTGCCTCCGGCGCGCTCGCACGCGGCGGCGACGTGCACGGCCGGGTCGCGATCCGCCCGGGCGGGACCTCGGCGAACGCCGCCGTGTGGGCCGCTTGGGCCGGGGCCACCGCCGCGGTGATCGCGGCCGTCGGGGACGATCTGGCGGGAGCCCTGTGCGTCGCAGCCCTCGCGGATCGAGGTGTGGACGTCGGGGGCGTGGTCCGGCGCTCGTCGCCGACCGGGGTGATGGTCGTGATGACGGAGGACGGTGAGCGTTCGATGGTCGCCGACCGCGGCGCGAACGCCCAGCTGGGCGCGGCCGACGTCGAGGGGATCGAAGCCGGGGCCGTCCTCGTCTCCGGCTACCTGCTCCTGCAGGAGCCCGGGCACGAGGTCGCAGTCGCCGCCATCGGAGGCGTGCGCACGCCATTGCTGGCGGTCGAGGCGGCGTCGTGGCCGCTCCTCGAGACGTTGGGCGTGGAACGGTTCTTCGAGGAGACGGCGGTGTGCGACGTGGTGCTCGCGAACGAGCGCGAGGCCCGGGTCCTTACGGGGACCGACGGCGAGGATGCCGCACGGGTGCTCGGTGCGCGGTACCGCTTCGCCGCGGTCAAGCGCGCGTCCAACGGTGCCACGCTGATCGCGGACGGCCGCCTCGTGGCGGCCGACGGTGAGGTGATCGAGGAGGTCGAGTCCACGGGCGCGGGCGACGCGTTCGACGGGGTCCTGCTGTCATCGCTCGCGCGGGGGCGAGCGCCGGAAGAGGCGCTCGCCCGCGCCTGCCACGCGGGGGCGCTCGTCGCGGCGAGCTATTCGACCTGGCCGGAGGAGACCGGCGCGTGACGTTCCTCCTGTCCGACGAGGTCGCGATGGCCGTCGCCTCCGGACACGCCGTCGTCGGGCTGGAGACGAGCGTGATCGGTCAGGGTCTCCCGCACCCACGCAACCTCGAGTGCGTCGAGCGGATGGAGACCGCGATCCGCGGCGCCGGGGCGACCCCCGGCTGGATCGGCGTGGTCGACGGCGCCGTCCGGGTCGGCCTCGAGCGAGCCGAGCTGGAACGGTTCGCCGAGCCGGACGCGGCGGTCAAGGTGACGCGGCGCGACGTCCCGGCCACGGTGGTATCGGGCTCGCTCGGCGCGACCACGGTGAGCGCGACGATCTGGGCGGCTCACCGGGCCGGTATCGGGGTGGCTGCGACCGGCGGGATCGGCGGCGTCCACCCGGGTCCGCGGCCGGACGTCTCCGCCGACCTGCTCGAGCTCGCCCGAACGCCGATCGCTCTGATCGCGAGCGGCCCGAAGTCGATCGTGGATCCCGCGGCGACCGCCGAGAAGCTCGAGGAGCTCGGCGTGGCCCTCGTCGGCTACGGCGTCGATCGTCTCCCGTTCTTCCTCGCGCGTGAGGTGCCGGTCGAGCTGGAGCATCGGGTCGACACGCCGGAAGGAGCCGCGGCGATCGCCCGGGCGCATCGCGCGCTCGGCGCCCAGGCCGCGCTCGTGCTGTGCAACCCGATCGCACCCGAGCACGCGTTGGATCCCGATGCGTTGATGGCCGCGACCGCGCGCGCAGAAACCCGGATGGAGGAGGAAGGGGTGGCCGGCAAGGCGGTCACGCCGTTCCTGCTCCGGGCGCTCGCCGACGAGACCGGTGGCCGCTCGCTGGAGGCGAACCTGGCCCTCCTCGAGGACAACGCCCGCCTGGCCGCCGAGGTCGCGCTGGCGATCAGCGCAGCCACGTCTGGACGATGACCTTCGAGAAGCTCCAGCCGTAGCGGAGGCTGGCGGGCTTCTTGGATTCCCCGCCCGCCCGCGCCACGATGGTGACCGGGACCTCGACCACGCGCACTCGATGCCGGAGCGCCTCGATCAGGATCTCGCTCGTCCAGAACTGGTCCTCCTGCAGCACGAACCGCTGCAGGAGCTCGGCGCGGGCGGCCCGGTAGCCACTGGATGGGTCGGTGATCCTGCGGCCGGTCAGCAGGGTCACGATCCGGGCGAAGAGGTGGACCCCGAGGTGGCGGAGGAGGCTCTCGCGTTCGAACTCACCGAGGATCCGCGATCCGTTCACGTAGTCGGCGCTCCCGTCGATGATCGGTCGGATCATCACAGGCAGTTCCGAGGGCAGATGCTGCCCGTCGGCGTCCATCGTCACGACGATCTCGGCTCCGAGCTGCAGGGCGATCTCATAGCCCACGCGGAGGGCGAGCCCACCCCCGCGGCGGATCGGCAGCTCGGTCACGAGCGCGCCCGCTTCGCGTGCGCGGCGGGCCGTGGCGTCGTCGCTCCCGTCGCTCACCACGACGGGGATCACCTGCATGCCCTCCAGCTCTCGGGGGATCGCGCGCACGACGTCGCCGACGCTGTCCTGCTCGTTGTATGCCGGCGAGATCACGACGACGCGTCTGCCTTCGGGAAGGGCGGCGGCCCGCTCCCAGTCGAACCGCTCCCGGCCGAGCGCCTCGATCAACAGCCGCAGTCCCCGATCGTTCGTGTCGGACCCCGTCTGGAGCCTCAGCACGAGGAAGAGCAGGAGGAGGACGCCGATCACCAGGACGAAGATCACCCGACGCTCCGCACCGGGCACGATGTGGAACCAGTTGAAGACCGGGTCGTAGACGGACGGACGGAGCGACAGGACGATGAGCGCCGTTCCGAGCAGGCTCGCGACGATCAGGCTGAGGCGGCTGATCCGGCGCCGGTCGTACGCCTGGACGGACATGAGGAACAGGCCGATCCCGGCGACGATCCCCAGGATCCTGACGGCCGTCATGGACGCCTCATCTCGGGCGGATCGGTCGCCAACGATCCTTCGGAAGGATGTGATCGACGATCACGCGATCCTTGAAACGTTCGATCGTCGAGAACATCGATCCGATGAGTGTCTCGTCCAGCAGGTGCGGTCGCAGACCGAGATCCAGCAGCTTCGTGTGTGCGGCGTTGTAGTAGTGCTGCTCGGCCTCGACGCGGGGGTTGTCGATCGGATGGACCGCCACGTCCATGCCGATCTCTGCGCCCGCCTTCTGGACCAACTCGGCCAGCTGCACCACCGAGAACTGCTGCGTGAATTGGTTGAAGACCCGATACTCGCCGGCCTGCGGTGGATACGCGACCGCGAGCTCGACGCAGCGAAGGGTGTCCTCGATGTTGAGATACCCGCGCGTCTGTCCGCCGGCCCCATACACGGTCAGCGGGTGGCCGATCACCGCCTGAAGGCAGAACCGGTTGAGCGCGGTGCCGAAGACGTCGTCGTAGTCGAACCGCGTGAGCAACCGATCATCGAGCGCCGTCTCCTCCGTCCGGATGCCGTACACGACGCCCTGATGCAGGTCGGTCGCGCGCAGGCCCCAGACGCGACACGCGAAGTGGAGGTTGTGCAGCTTCGGGAACGGGAGATAGTCCGCCCTGCCGTTGTGACGAACCTCGATGAAGCCCTCTTCGATGTCGATGTTCGGTGTGCCGTACTCACCCATCGTGCCGAGCTTCACGAGATGAGCGTCCGGGGCGAGATCTCGGATCGCGTAGAGCACATGCAGGGTGCCGATGACGTTGTTCGACTGCGTGAAGACCGCGTGCTCGCGATCCTTCATCGAGTAGGGGGCGCTGGGCATCTCGCCGTAATGCACCACGGCGTTCGGTCCGAAGCTGTCGAACACCGCCTCCACGACGTCCCAGTCCGTCAGGTCCCCCCACGTGACGCCGATCTCCTTTCCCGTGAGCTCCCGCCAGGCGGCGACCCGCTCCGGGAGCCGGCGGATCGGGGTCAACGAATCGGTTCCGGCCTGCTCGTGCGCGTAGCGCCGGAGCTCGTTGTCGACCACGTGGACCTCATGGCCTCGAGCGGAGAACCGCATCGCGGTCGGCCAGCCGAGGTAGCCGTCGCCGCCTAGGATCAAGATGCGCATGAACGACCCTTCGGGAAGGTTGGGTTCGGGGTCTTCGGGGCTCATGGTACCCGTCGACCCTCTGGAGAACGGCGAGGCTAGGAAGCGAGCTCCGCAAGCGACTCGAGGACCCGATCGACCTCGTCCGCCGTGTGGTAGTGGCAGAATCCGACCCGCACGGCGCCACCGGTGTCGAGCAGCCCGAGCCGGTCGAACACCTCGATCGCGTAGTAGTGCCCGTCCCAGGTGAAGATGCCGCGCCGGGCGAGCGCCGCGGAGGTCTCCTTCGGATGCTGGCTCCCGACCCGGATCGCGAACGTCGGCGTTCGCTCGTCCACACGATCGGGGTGGCCGATCCCGATCAACCGCACGCCTGGGATCCGAGCGATCCCCTCGAGGAACCTGATCGCGAGCATGCGTTCGTGGGCAGCGATCGCCTCGAACCCGCCCACCGAAACGATGTACCGGATAGCCGCGATCGTCCCGGCCATCGATTCGTGGCTCTGCGTGCCGGTCTCCCAGCGGTCCGGGACGGCGTCGGACGCCGGTCGCAGCTTGTAGGGCTCCCAGGACGCGAGGAGCTCGCGACGAACGGCCATCATCCCCAGGTGAGGTCCGAAGAACTTGTACGGCGAGGTCGCCACCATGTCGGCGCCGATCGCGTGTAGGTCGATCGCGCGGTGCTGCGCGAAGTGCACGCCATCGAGGGCCACGAGGGCTCCGACCGCTTTGGCCCGTCGGACCAGCTCGGTCGCCGGCGGGATCGTCCCGACGGCGTTGGAAGCGAGCGTGAGCGCGACGAGCCGCGTCCGCTCGGAGAGCTGCCGCTCGAACGACTCCAGGTCGAGCGTCACGTCGTCGTCCCGGACGTCGACCCAGCGAACCGCCGCGCCGGCATCGCGCGCCGCGAGGATCCAGGGCCGAACGTTGGCATCGTGATCGAGTCGGGTCACGACGACCTCGTCCCCGGGCTCGAGGGTTCGCGAGAACGAGCGTGACAGATGCAGCAGGAGCGAGGTGGCGTTCTGGCCGAACACGACCTCGTCGGGGTCGCACCCCAGGAAGCCGGCGCCCGCCCGGTGCGCCTCGGCGATCACGTCGTCGATCTCCTCGCTGAGCGGGAAGACCCCGTGCGTGTTCGAGGCACCGGCCGCCATCCTGTTCGCGACCGCGTCGATCACGCTCTCGGGGGTCTGCGATCCTCCAGGAGCGTCGGCCCAGACGAACGGGCGGCCGTCCGCGCCCACCCGCGCGAGCGCGGGGAAGCGGGCGCGGACGGCCGTCACGTCGAAGGTGGTGGCGGTCTGACGGATCGTCATCACCGCGAAGCGTCCCACAGGAAGCCGGGAGGGGCACCCCGTTCCGGGGTGCCCCTCCCTGACGTCGGGATGGAACGGTTAGGTGCGATCCAGGTCCATTGCGAGCGTGGTCGCGTTGAGGCTCTCGTGGCGGGCTCGAAGGTCGACGTAGAGGACGACCGATACGAGGGCGACGAAGGGGGCCGTGATGATCTGCGCGATCGCCGAGAGGATCCAGACGCCGAAGAAGGTGTTGCCCCCGATCGCCGTCAAGATGCCGTTGATTACGCCGGCGATGATGGCCGCCACGAGGATCACTCCGAGCGTGTGCCACCACGAGCCGCTCACGAGCTTCCAGGAACGGGACATCGAGTCCGTCACCCCGAGTCCTTCGATGATGAAGGCGGGGACCGAAACGGCCAGGAACACCAGCACGATGATCCCTGGGATGACCAGGAGGATGAATCCGATACCGACGACGAGGGCTACCAAGAGCGCGAGCCCGATCAACGGCCCCAAGCGCGAAAACGCATACCCGTAGCTTGCGCTCACGTCGACGTCACGTCCGATCAGCGCGCCCGCCGCACCGCGAGTGAGTGCCCCTAGCAACAACTGCTGCACATGTTGCGCGTCGCAGTGTTGTTTGAACGCGACCTGCGTGAGCAGCGCCATAACGAACGTGAGCGGGATCACGACGATCGCGACGATCTGGATCAGCTTCACCGCGTTCGCCTTGTAGACCTCGAACGCAACGGACAGGATGTCACCTAGGCCGCGCTGCGGGATCGAGCCACCGCCGCCGGCGCCCGGAGGCGGAGGTGGTGGTGGTGCGCCGAAACCGCCCGAATCATCCATACGAACCCCCCTATGCCGTCGGCCGAGAACGGCCGGATACTACGCCCCTCCGGATGCCGTTTCTCGCAGGGCGACGGGTGATCACCCCGGTGCCAGATCCCAGTTCCCAGGCAGGTCGGCGTCCTCCCAACCCGGCTCCGGGCGCCATCTCGACCAGTCGCGGTCGAACGGTGGCTCCTGCAGCAAGACATGCTCCGCTCCTCGTTCCCCCCAGAACCGGAACCATGCCGCGTCTTCCTCGGTGAAGATCCCACGGGCGACGGCCTCCAGGAGCTCGTCCTCGTCCTTCCATGACCATCCACTGCGATCTGGTGGGATCGTGACGTCGAGGAGGTGGTCCACCGTGTCGAAGCCTGCCGCGGAACGGGTGAGTGGCTCCTCGAGGTTGACGTAGTACTCGAACAACTCGCCGCGCTCGTCGAACCCGATGATCACCGCGTACGGCGTATCGGGGAACGCGAACGACAGCATGCTGTTCGGTCCACGCCGCACGTCCTGGAGGGTCCATCGATCGGTGGGGAGTCGAAGCGGTCGACCGGCGGCGTCGACCGGTTGCCGGCAGCGCGCGTTCGCCGGCACGTGGAGCATCTGCAGGTTGGGCTCGTCGCGCACCACCACCGCGGGCCACGCGTACCAGACCCGGCCGTCCCAGAGCTCCCGGATCGCAACAACGTCACCGGGTTGGTGCCGGGTGAGCTCTTCGCGGATGGGAGCGTTCGGGGTCTTCCCCACGGATCGAGCGTAGTCCGGCCCCGCGGTCTTGACGGATGCCGGTAGCGGGGCGTACATTCGCCCTCCCCACTCGAACATACGTTCGATTGATGGGATCTGTGGAAACGGAGATCGGCAGACGCAGCTCGGGGACCCAGCCATGACGAAGCGCTTCGATGAGGAGGTCCGGGTCGAACGCGACGCGGGGATGCCCTCGGTCTTCGAGTGGCGCGGGAAGCGCTACCAGGTCGTGGACGTGATCGGGAAGTGGCGGATCGAAGGCCGTTGGTGGGCTGATGGTCGAGACCGCGAGTACTGGCGGGTCGAGGCTCGGGGGGGCGCGGTGTGGGACCTCTACTTCGATCGTCAGCACGATCGATGGCACATGGAACGGCTCTGGGATTAGGCCGCTCGTTCCAGCGTCTTCGCGACCTTCCTGAGATCGGCGACGAACGCCTGCATCGCTTCCTCTCGTGCGTCGTCGGGCGTGCGCAGGATCGATGACGGGTGCACCGTCGCCATCACGAAGGGAGCGAGCGGCGACTCGACGAACCGGCCTCGATCCTGCGTGACCCGGAACGATCGGCCCAGGAGCGCTTGCGCCGCGGTCGCGCCGAGGCACACCAGGACGGTCGGTCGCACCTGTTCGAGCTCGGCGTCCAGCCACGGCCGGCACGCCAGCTGCTCACGCAGATCGGGTTTGCGATGGATCCGGCGCTTGCCTCGTGGTGCCGGCTTCCACCGGAAGTGCTTGACCACGTTGGTCACATAGACGTCGGCACGATCGATCCCCGCATCCTCCAAGGCGCGGTCGAGGACCCCGCCGGCGGGACCGACGAACGGGTGGCCCTCCACGTCCTCGCGGTCGCCCGGTTGCTCGCCGATGAGCATCACGCGGGCTCGCTCCGAGCCCTCACCGAAGACGGCCTGCGTCGCGTTGAGGTACAGGTCGCAGCCCTGACAGCTCTGGACGGCCTTCGCGAGAGAGGTCAAGGAACGTTCCTGGGGGAGGAACCTATCTGCGGAGTTCTCGGTCATCCAGGAACGGTCCTACCCGATCCGATCGGACCGGGAAACACCGCTTGACGGATGTCGCCACGAAGCTCAGACTCGAACATACGTTCGACCTCGAGACGGG
>Ga0209058_1003424_pt1 | contig 12807 bp, 7 predicted proteins | sample GraSoiAngelo_147_FD_185904 | JGI IMG/M metagenome (GOLD analysis project Ga0209058, IMG submission 185904) | Grasslands soil microbial communities from the Angelo Coastal Reserve, California, USA - 14_1009_05_40cm (SPAdes) (version 2) | ecosystem: Environmental > Terrestrial > Soil > Grasslands ... | reverse complement strand
TCTCTCCAGCTGCTCCTTGCAGTCACTTGCAGAGCAACACCGCAAGAAGAATGCAATCCTCAGACTCTAGCGGCAACGTTGACGGGATCCCCCAGCACAGGCCGTTTAAACTGGGGGAGGGCAAGCTGAATCAAGGGGTTGACTAAATCGATTTCGCAGAGTAAATAGGCCAATAACTTCGTAGTTTGCAAGGTCAGGTTGCTGCCTCGCTCAGGCCTACTTGGACTCTATGCATTCTGCGAGTAACGGGGGGTGTTCCATGACAAGAAAGTACGCCGCCACGGCGGGGGTTTTGCTGCTCTTAGGTGTTTCTTTCGTTTCAGCGCAGGTTAGCACATCATCCATCACAGGAGCCGTGACCGATTCTTCCGGCGCCATGGTGGTTAACGCAAAAATAGAAGCGAAGAACGACGACAACGGGGTGGTGTTTGAGCAGCACACCACCGGCGCGGGCACTTATACGTTCTCCTCACTGACGCCGGGCAGCTACAGCATTACAGTAACAATGGCTGGCTTTCGAACCTTCACCAGCACGCACAATATCCTTACCGTCGGCACGCCGCTGGTTGTAGATGTCACGCTGAAAGTAGGCGCTGTCGGCGAGAGTGTGGAGGTTGTGGAATCGAACTATCAGCGCCTAGAAACTTCGAACGCCACCGTGAGCGATGTCATGGACACGAAACAGGTGCAGGACCTACCCCTGAACGGTCGCAATCCGCTGGCGTTGCTGACGCTCGAGCCGGGCGTGGTGCAGCGCACCACCAACGGCGCCGGGTCTGGGACACACGTCTTTGGGTCGCGCGACCGCGCCCATAACGTGACGATTGACGGCATTGACGCCAATGAGTCGACGGTCCCCAACCCCCAAGGGAATATCCAGCGGTTGAATCCCGACAACGTCGAAGAGTTCCGCACCGTCACGCTGGGAGCCACTGCGGAAGACGGGCGCAACAGCGGCGCCAATGTAATCGTGGCCACCAGGCCCGGCACCAACTCGCTTCACGGGTCCGTGTTTTATTTCAATCGGAATACGGACTACAACGCAAACGAATGGTTCAGCAATTACGAAGGCAGAAATCGCCCTGACCTGAAACTTAACGAATACGGATTTGCTGTTGGCGGTCCCATCGTCAAGAATAAGACGTTTTTCTTCGGGAGCTTTCAGAACAACCAGATCAAGCAGACCGAGCCTATCTCGGCCACCAACGTGGGCATCGCTCTCTTTGGCGCGCCGACCGTCTATACGTCGCCGGCACGAAACGGGATGTTTCGGTTCGTACGGGGAGCGATCAACGTGGGCGGAACAACAGTCACCGGCAATTCGCCGCTTCTGGTCGACGCCAGCGGCAATCTGAAGCCTGGCGTTCCAGTGTGCAGCACGACCATCACTGGGAACTGCGTGGACACCTATAACATTTTCGCGAACGATCCCCAGGGAATCGGAGGAGACCCGGCAGTGCTGGCATTGATGAACAAATTGCCGGCGGCCAACGCGTTCAACCTGGGTGATGGGCTCAATCAAGCAGGATTCAATTGGAACCCGCCTTCGCAATTCAAAGGGCCCAACTATTACGTGCGGGTGGATCACACTTTTGGTCCCAATGACAGCCTCTTCGTCCGGTGGCTACAAAATACTTTCGATACCAAGCAGGGCGACTTCCTCAATGCGCGACCTGAGGTGTACCCCGGATTTCCGCCGTTGGGTGAGGTGAACCGCTTGGGCAAGAATCTGGCCATCAGTTACCGGCACAATTTCTCGCCGACGTTAGTGAATGAGTTCACGGCCGGGTTTAACCGTTTCGCGTTTCAATTCACGTTTGGGGAGTCAAATCCGGACTTTCCGAACCCCCAGAAAGTTCCCATCTGGGCTGACGACTGCGTGCTGGGATCGATGCTGAACGTGGACCCGCCGTACTGTCTCTCGCCACACACACAACGCGCGATCACCACGCCCCAGCTCGTGGACAACATCACGTGGGTTCACGGGGCACACACGCTTCGAGCGGGAATCAACTTCCGGTTCTACATCCACAATGACAGCCGCGGCTTCTTCGGCGGCAGCGTGGTTACTCCGATTATCCGCTTCAACCAGAATAACCGCCAAGGGAATTTCACAAACATTCCAACGACAGGCAGCGGGGCCACGTGCGCGACCTGCGCGAATTCGACCGACATCAACCTTCTTCAGCAGGCTATCGACGAATTGGCAGGAATTCCAAGCCGCATCCAACAGGCGTTTCTGGCTAATTTCAGCAATAACACTTATGGAAGCACCAATTTCGCGACCGTGTATACGCGCGCGCACCAGTACGATTCGTACCTGCAAGATGAGTGGAAGCTGCGGCCAAATCTGACCCTCAATCTGGGGTTGCGCTGGGAGTACAATCCCGCGCCCTACGACGCCAAGCAGGCCCTGGTGCCCAATGTTTTTCCGGACGGGTCACAAGGGACAGTAACGTACGCAAAAGCAGACCGTTGGTTCAAGAACGACAATATTGGTGCCGTTGGGCCGCGTGTAGGCGTTGCCTGGTCGCCCGACAACAAGACCTCGGTGCGGGCCGGTTACGGCTGGCTCTTTGACACGCTTTCCACATTCCAAGTTACGGCGATAGCGGGAAAGATACCGGGCTTTTTGCAAAATTGTTTGATAAACATCCCTACGGCCACAACAACCGGCCAGGGCCCGGCCACTGCAACGAGCGGTTGCGTGGTGCCCCCAGCTCTGGTCGCCAACCCCGGAGCGCGGATTTCGACAGGTTTTCCGGTAACCGTGCCGACACCGACGATTACGCCTTCGGCGGCTTTGTCCCCTGGCCCTCAGCCAGCGACACAGGCTCCGGCGGTGGGCGCGTTCGATCCGAATCTCAAGAATCCCTCAGTGCACGAGTGGGATTTGACCATTCAGCGGGAACTCCCGAAACATTTCGTTGCGGAGATCGGCTACATCGGAAAGCGCGGCACGCATTTATACAGAGCATATGATCTGAACCAGGTTTCCATTAACGGCGCAGGCTTTCTGGACTCGTTCAACATCGCTATGAAGAACCGACAAATGGGGTGCACGCCTGATGGGACGAACTGCCCGGCCGGGGTAACCGGTCAGTCGCCGACTCTATTGTTACAGATGATGAGTGCCGCCAATCTGAACCGGAGGACGGCCGACTTCGATACATATAACATCGGCAATTTTGCTAACTTTGCGGATGGGCTGACGGGAGCGAACGCTATCACCGCTCACGGATTCCCAGCCAATTTCTTCCGGCCGAATCCGCAATTCGGGCAAATTTTCTTCCAGGATTCTGGCGGCGATTCCTACTACCACGGCTTGTTCATCGCCGCGCGCCATCGGTTTGAACAGGGGCTGGATTTCGGCTTCTCTTACACCTTCAGCAAGTCCATCGATGACATGTCCGTGGATCCGACTGGCGCCGCAACTGGCGGCGGCCTAAGCACGACGAACAGCCGCACGCCAGCGGACATCCACAACTGGCGCCTGGACCGCGCGCTATCGGACTTCAACAATACGCACGTGCTGCTGGCAAACTTGCTATACGAATTGCCGATCGGCAAAGGCAAGAGACTTGCTTCGTCGGCACCGGGCTGGGCCAACCAGATCATCGGTGGTTGGTCCTACACCGGCATCTTTGCGTACCAGAGTGGCGAACCCTATAGCATCACCAGCGGATCGCTTACCGCCAACGGGGCGCACGTCAGTTACGCTCAGGTGAGAGGGCGATCAGACAAGGGCCACGTGCAATTCATTAATGGCGTGGAGGGCCCCGGGCCAGCGCATCACGAACCCATCCGACCCAAACTTTAACTGTGTCAACGTTACTGGCACGCAGACCTATTTCTGCATCCCGCTGCCAGGACAGCAAGGTAACGGCCGCAATATTGTTCAAGGACCGAACTTCTGGAATTTGGATTCGGGCCTTCTGAAAGATTTCGGCCTTACGGAGCGCTTTAAATTGCAGTTCCGAGCGGAATTCTTCAACGTTTTGAACCATGTCAATTGGGAAAACCCACGGAATGCGACATCCGGTTCGCCCAGCATTCGCAGCAGCATTTTTGCGCGGACTTGCTGCGTTACGGCTTCATTGCCGTCCTCGGCAACGGTGATCGCCATCGGCGAGCCGAATCGCGTCTTGCAGCTCGGCCTAAAGCTCAATTTCTGACCTATCGCGCGAGGTTGATAGTGTAGTCGACAACAGGTGAAGGGTCTGCTTGGTTCCCTTAGCGATTGTGCCTGGATCACGGGCAACTCTGAAGTAATGGCTAGGATGGACCCCCGACGCGGGCCAGAAGTCAATTTTGGGGACAGTCGAAGCAGCAATTGCTCGGAGGCTTACGAAGCGCTGCGGCGGACAAAGAGTCCGCCTGCGGGCAGCAACGAGAACTTGTCAGCCTCATTGATTCGGGCACGATGCTTGTCGGACTTCCTGTCCGCCGAGCGCAGGTAGATCTGAGTTGTTGAGATATCCGAAATGTCCGAGTTCCTGCCGGAGGGTCTCGATGTCGACACCATTTTGGTGCCGCCGTGTGGCGTACAACACGCGGAAGGCATGGCAAGCGTAGATACCCCTCCGTCAGCTATGACTAGCAGTGTTAAAATTCTTAGTACTTTTGCTGGTGTTATTTCTGTTACGGTACATTCAGCGGCGTGTCGGCAGAACCCTGAACATAATTCTGTGAATAATCTGTGAATAAAACGGGCAGTATATTCCCCGCGAGTAATTGAGGCGATTTGTAATCGGTTTTCACGGCTCACTGTGCTTTGCGGTTGTCGCGTTTCTTCTCCGGGGTTGATGGAAGATTGCACGCAGTTCCCTGCCCGGATCCCTTGCCGCATCCTTTACTGAGATGCCTGACAGGTCATTGCATCAAGGGTGTTGGGATTGTCATCCAACGGCCAACTCCAGTGGTCGTCTCGGCGCGGGCTGACCGCTTAGGCTCATCGACTTGATGTTGCCCCTTTATGGCGCTTGTGCGTTCTCCATAACTGCTTGTGATGAAAGACGTAAACTATCGAGCAATCTACTGAGAAGTACTTTCCTATTGTGCGTTTCCCGCCACCGCGCACGCAAGGACCAGGATCAGAGCGAAATAATATTTTCGGCTGCGATTTGGAGCCACGGAAAAACCTCCGGCCAAGTAGGATTTCTTACACTCCTGAAGTCACAAAACGAATTCCTCGGAAGGTCGCCGCACCCGATCATTCGCCGTCAGCCAATCGCTGCTTATATCATGGGCACTGAGATGCTTCATAATCGTGGACTGGAGAGCGAATAAGTGCCGCTCAAAGATCCCGCCACAGTCTCGTTGGGAAGTACTCAGCGAGGCTGCTTTATCCTGCCCTGCAGGTGAAACGCAAAGAAGTCGTCCACCCGGTGCCACGCGTCCAGCAAGACATGCGCTCTGGTAAAATAGTGGAATTCGCCCGGATACATCATGTAGGAAAGCAATTCGCCTTTGCCTTTCTTGAGGGCTTCGTCAATGAGCCATACGGACTCGAGATACGGCACGTTGACATCGGACGTCCCGTGAAGCACGAGCAAAGGGCGTTCGAGGCGATCGATGTGGGAAATCGGTGAGGAGTTGGCATAGACCTGTGGATTTTGCTGCGGCGTCCCAATACGGCTGGCCGTCCAATCGCCGTGATAGGGGTCCGAGTAATACATTACATAGTCAACGACGCCTGCTACGTCCACACCGGCGCGGAATAACTTGGGCTGATCGGTCATCGCAATGAGCGTGAAAAACCCGCCATAGCTCAAGCCCCAAACACCGATTCGGTCACTATCCACGTAAGGCAGCGTCTTTAGATAGTTTGCCGACATCCATGCGTCTTTGGCGTCTTTTCCGCCGACGTCCATGTACACGCCATTTCGCCAATTCCGGCCGTAGCCGATGCTGCCGCGATAGTCCGGGGCGAAAACGACATAACCTTGCTGCAGCAAATACTGGTGAAAGCTGTAGTAGACGGCATAATTCCGCTGCACATGCCAGCCATCGTAGTTCTGATTCACGCCGTCCCCATGAATCCAGATAATCGCCGGATGCTTCTTTGTACGATCCAGGTTTTTAGGCACGAAGAGCCAGCCGGGAACCTGCTGGCCGTCGGGTCCGAGATAGTGCACGAACTGAGGTTCGATAAATCTTGAGCGGTCGATGCCCGCGGGCATCGAGTCGGTCAGCCTCACTGGTTGTGCGCCAGTGTTGGTGCCGATAGTGAAAAAGTCCGCGCTGTTGCGCGTGTCGGTGTGCTGGTAGACAAGGCGCCCGTCCCCCTCGGACCAGTGCGGCTCGATATTCGTGCCCGGCCCCGTTGTGATGTAAGTGATGGTTGCGCGCGCAGGATCATCGCCGATGCTGGCGATGCCAATGGCGCGGTCGCCGGGGTGGTCTTCCAAGTTCGCGTCGAAGGCGATGCGCGTGCTGTCGTGTGACCACGCGGGGCGCCAAGCCTCAAAGTGCCCTTTCGTGATTTGGACGGCGTCCCCGCCGGACGCGGCCATCACATAGATATGGTCCCAGCCGTCTTGATCGCTGAGAAAGGCAATCCACTTGCCGTTGGGCGAGGGCCACGGCTGCGCCCCCGCTTCGCCCCAGTCGGGAATGCTCCAAAATTTTTCTTCGTCTATTTCATGAATCGCTCGCGTGGAACCAGACGAGGCGTCAGCGAGATAAATGAAATATTTTTTGAAATCTTCGGATTCTCCGTCGAATACGAGATGCGTTGGGTCAATCCAAGCCAAACCTCCGTACTCGCCGGGCTTGCTGATGGCGATCGGTTTGCCGCCCGCGAGCCGCAACGCATACATTTGACCCCGCACGTATTCCGACACTCGATAGATGATTTTTGCGCCGGAGTACGCTGGGGACTCGTCGTGATGGACGATCTTCGAACCGCCGGTGTAGGCGACGGATGCGCCGTCGGGGGACCAAACGATACCGCGAATGCTTACGTCATCGTGCGCGACGGTTGATTCCGTTCCGTCGGAGAGCCACCGTATGATCAGGTCGCTCCCGCGCTGGTTCCCTTCACTCGGAGTTGGATTGCCCCGTACGAACGCTACGCGCCTGCTGTCTGGCGACGGGACGATATCCGTCCCACGATCCTGCTTGCTCCACACCGGCTTGGGGGTACCCACAGAAACGGGGACCTGCCACAAATCGCCGTCGTGTGGAAAATAAACGGTATCGCCGTCCTCATTCCAGAACGCGCCCTCCACTTGGCCTTCGGGAAACGAAGTGAGCGCTTGGGGTTGGCCATGGCCGTCAGCATTGGCCACATAAAGGTTGCCAACCCCTGCGCGATCCCAGGTGAAGACAACATGTTTGCCGTCGGGAGACCACACCGGGTTGGACGGATGCTTGATCTCAATCAATTGCTCGATGGTCAGCTTGGAGGATTTCGTGCTGTTCTGCGCCGCGGCCGAGGCCGCAAACATCACCGCCATCCCAACCATGATTCCAATCGCTTTGTTCCATCTCGGCATAACGCCCTCACACTACACAAACTGAGAATTGAGTTCTAAACACGAGACCGGCGGGTGGGCGCAATCTTAGGCCCAACCCGCCGGATAGGAAAGTGCCGGCCTCAAACGAGGCCCGCGCCGTTAAAACGTGAATCGCAGGCCGAAGCGGGTCACGAACGGATTGATGGCGAGGGAAGGCAACAAGTAGCTCCCTCCAGTGGGAGGACTCCACTGAGATACCTCCGAAATAGTGGTTTGCGAGTTGGTTAAATTGAAGAAATCGACAGTCGGAGTGAGATGCCACCGATCATTCAGCACAAACTCGCGCGAAAAACGCAGATTGAGTTGGTCCACGCTGGGCAGACGCTGGATACCCGCTGGTTGGAGAATAACCGTCTCCGAGCCTTGGTTTAACCCTTTGTTTACCCCAGCGTTTGTCAAGCCTCCAAACGTCTCGGTTGGCAGAATCGGGAAGCCCGTGTAATGCTGGAAGTTGACGCTGGTACCGAACTTCCATGGCAGCTCGTAGGTGCTATCCACCTTGAAGACATATGTAGCATCAAGATTGAGATAGTTATTCTTTCTGTTAATGTCGTTGTTGGGATCCGTAAAATTGTCACCGGTGGCTTCATCCGAGAAGCCACGGCCAAAAATACCCTTCTGGCGCTGAATTGTGAATCCACCGAGAACTTGCCACTTGTGGGACAAGCGCTTAACCGCGGTGAACTCGACAGCGTTGTAGGAATTATTGTCGAGCTGCGGAATGTTGGTGACCAACATGTTGAACTGCCCCACCTTGGCGGGATTCAGATTGAATAGGGTCATCGGCTGCCCGGTGAGGCCGTTCGTAATCGGCTGGGGAACCCCGTTATCGTCCAGGAGCGTCGTGATCGGCGTGTAATCCGAAGGTTGCACAGCGGTGTTCTCGATCCCATACAGGTTCTTTTTTGTACGGTAATAATACGTAGCGGCCACGCGGAGGTCCTGCCACAGCTGTCTTTCGTATGCGGCACTGATTTCCTCAGAATAAGGGCGGCTCATGTTGTGGTTGATCTGCGCCCCTCCGGACGAGTTTATCGGCTTCGCTCCCGCGGGAAGCCATTCGCTAAGTTGCGGAATACCGTCGTTGTTTGCGTCACATTGGGTGCAACCTGGAGAGAAAGGTCCCCAAGGGAAAGTTAACGTGACTAGTCCATTTGGGTTCGATGTCTCCGCCAGCCCCGTTCCCTGCATGATGTAGTAGATGCCGTAACCGAAGCGCAACACGGAGGTACCTTTACCGGTAGGATCGAATGCTACCCCTATACGGGGAGAAACCGTGTTCCAATCCACCAGGTCCCCCGACGCTGGAAACGTAAAGCCAGCCTTGAAAAGCTGCGGGAACGTAAGATTAGAGTCCGTCGTCTGTGCCGGGAAGTAGGTCGTGAACCGGTCATAGCGCATCCCGAGGTTCAGCGTGATGTGGCGTTTAAGAGCCCAAGTGTCCTGCAGGTAGAAGCTGGTATCCCGAAAATAGTTCTTTTGAGTCGTTGGGGTGTTGTAGGCCACAACTTCGAAGGGCGTCGAGAAGGCCTGCGTCCCGCCGTTGTAGATAGCGTTGATGCCTTGACTAACTTTGTTAATGTAGGAGTTGTAGCTGTCGCCCCACTCGAAACCAAATTGGAAATTGTGATTGCCGCCCCAATTCGCCTTGTACCACGAGCCGCCTGCGGACCATTTCAGCACCCACGCCGGATTTTGAAATTCGTTGGGTGCTGCGCCTGTCTCGGTTGAGAATCCAAGGTCCTGCTTGTTGAGACCTGTCGAGTTGGCCTGATAGCTGAGGGGGAAGATGATCTTGTTCCAGCCGACGCGAAAATCGAGCAAAAAGTTATTGGTGACTTGGCTGGTCCACAGTCCTTGCAAGATGTAGGCAGGCTCAATTTGCTTCCAACTGGCGTCCGCAGTAACAAACTGATACGCGGTGTCCCGGCGGAAAAAGCGATTCTGCTCGTTGTAGAGCCAGATGAAGCTGAACTTGTTCTTCGAGTTGACCTGGAAATCGCTGCGCAGGTCGGTATTGGTCTGATGATTGATGTCTTTCACGGCGTTGCCTGCCTGATCGGTCACCGCGAGAATGCGCTGGTTCAGGTCGTAACGGCGATAAGAGCCGAATAGCCACCATCTGTCCCTCATGAGTGGGCCGCCGAGGCTGGTAGAAGTGTCCCGGGTCATGTCGAAAGGCGAGCCCGTAGGCACTGGCGAGCCTTGGAATACTGGCTGCTTTACGCCAGCCTGGGTAGCAGCCGTCAAATAGTAGGCGGCAGCTAGGCCATGCAGCTGGTTCGAGCCAGACTTGGTGACCATGTTCATGTAAATTCCGCCAATGGGAACGGAAGCAGGCGCGTTGTCCGCCACCACTTGAAACTCATCGAACGAGTCATGATTGGTGTAGAACTGTGTATAACCGCCGTTCGCACCGGGCCAATTGAGGTCCAGACCGTTATAGCTGTAAACCTGCTCTGCTTGGGTGCTCCCGTGCACCTGCATGGCAGATTGCTGGTAGCTGTTGTTGCCTGCGACGTCGAATGTGCCGACCGTCGCGCCCGGCATTTGGGCGACCGTAGACCAGGGGTCGCGTCCGCTCGGAATCTCTTGCAGTAGATTCTGGTCAAACGTCGTCGAAGTCTGGTTGTTTTGCAAATCGATCACCGGTTCCCCTTCAACCTTGACAACCTGCGTCACTTCGCCGACCTGCATCTTGGAATTGACCGTGGCCGTGAACCCCGCCGTGAGCACGATCCCCGTCTGGCTCTGCGTTCTGAATCCGGCAGCGGTGACGGTCAGCTCATAGCTGCCCGGTGGAAGCAGGTCAAACAAGTAGCTGCCGTCCGCTTCTGTGTGCGTGCTGCGCGCGGCCAAAAGCGCGTCGCTCTTAACCGAAACTGCCGCGCCCGGCACTGCCGCACCTGAACTATCGGTAACGGTGCCGGCTATCTTTCCAGTAGTTGATACCTGCGCCGTCAACGTCTGTGGCAAAACGAGAAAGCATAGTAAAGCGACCAAACACGTGAGAATCATCGAACTAAGAATGGATTTGTAGCCGGAAGGGACAGGAAGGGACATGGGCCACCTCGGACTTAGAATTGCTTCCCAGGAAGTCTTGCATCCCCCACCCCAAGGGGGAAGCTTGGTGCAAGAGGTTGGGAGCAGATGAAAACGTGCATATTGTATACAGTGGCGAATGCCTGTCAACCTCAGAATCCTGCTTCTTTGGAATGTATTCCTCGGGTATCGAGGTCTTCAACAACCAGCGGCCGCACGAGGCGCTGGACATGAAGTGCCCGGCGGAGGTCTACCAACCTTCCCAGCGCGTGTACAGCGGACTGCCGGACGTCGACTATCCCCTCCACGACAAAACCATCGTGGTCACCCGACGCGGTCGCATTTGTCTGGGACGCAAAAAATTAACTTCAGCACGGTCTTCGCCGGCCAAGCCGTGGGCATCAAAGAAGTCCACGACATTTGGCTAGTGAGCTTTATGGATTATGATCTTGGATATTTCGATCTGGAGACGCGAGTGCTCGAACCACTCGAAAACCCTTTCGGCCCAAAAGTGTTACCCATGTCTTAGGTACGTTGTGTAACGCCCATGTCTCCGGGCCGGACACAAGTAAGTTGGTGGAGCCGATGGGATTCGAACCCACGACCTCCTCGATGCCATCGAGGCGCGCTCCCAACTGCGCCACGGCCCCACCGGGATGAAACAACGAAAACCATTTTACATGAGCGCAAAGGCTGCGTCCACGACCAGTAGCTTGTCTGACCACAGTGTTCGTTTAGAATACGAACCTATGGCAAAACTCACTTTTCTGGGCGCGGCGGGAAGCGTTACGGGTTCGAAATATCTCGTCGAAGCAGCGGGCAAACGCCTGCTGGTGGACTGCGGGATTTTTCAGGGTTCGCAGGAGCTGCAGGATCGCAACTACAAGCCGCTGCCAGTCGGCGCGAAAACGATCGACTATCTCGTTCTCACGCACGCGCACCTGGACCACACGGGATGGCTGCCGGTGCTGGCGAAATCGGGCTATCGCGGGCCAATCTTCGCAAATCCTGCGACGATTGAGCTTACGACTATTCTGTTGAAGGACTCCGCTCATTTGCAGCAAGAGGATACGCTGCACGCGCGGATTCATAAGGACAGCCGTCACGCTAATCCAGAGCCGTTATATACGGCCGAGGACGTTGATCCCACACTGAAGCTCATCAAGATGATGCCCCGCAACGGCAGCTTCGACATCAGCCCGGAATTCCGCGTGACGTCTTACGACGCTGGCCACATCCTGGGATCTTCCAGCCTGGAGTTAAGGGTCACCGAGGGCAGCAAGAAGACCGTCGTGGTGTTCTCTGGAGACATCGGACGTTACAACCAGGCGATTTTGAAAGATCCGGCCACGCCACCATCGAGCGCGGACGTGCTGATTTGCGAATCAACATACGGTGATCGGGAGCATCCCGAAGGCGATCCCGCGGAATTGCTGGCGCAAATCGTGGATCGTGTGGCAAAGCGCGGCGGGTCGATCGTGATTCCGTCGTTCGCCATCGGGCGGACGCAGACGTTCATGTACTACCTGCGGCAGCTGGAGGACCAGCAAAGGATTCCGCGCTTGCCGGTTTACGTGGATAGCCCGATGGCGCTCAGCGCGACGGATTTGTACGTGAAGCACAAAGAGGATCACGACCTGGAGTTCGCGCGCGAGGAAGGAAGCGACGGCAAGGGCGATCCCCTGAACGTGCATGAATTCCACCTGACCCGGTCAGTCGAGGAATCCAAGGCCATCAATAATGTCAAGGCGCCGTGCATCATTATCTCAGCGAGTGGGATGATCAGCGGCGGGCGGGTGTTGCATCACCTCGTCCAGCGGCTGCCCGATGCACGCAACGCCGTCATTCTGGCGGGATTCCAGGCGGAAGGTACTCGCGGACGTGCCCTGCAAGAAGGCACGAAATCACTGAGGATCTTCGGCCAGGAAGTGCCGGTGGGCGCGGAGATCATTGAGATGGGACAATTTTCCGCCCACGCCGGAAAGAGCGAGTTGTTGCGCTGGCTGACGGCGCTGCCTGCCCCTCCGAAGCAGACCTACCTGACCCACGGCGAACCGGCCGCGGCGCAGGCGCTGCAAGCAGCAATCTCGCAGAAATTTCAGTGGAAGGCTGCGGTGGCCCGGTATTTGGATTCCGTGCCTGTGGGCGAATAGTTCCCAGAAGGCCACAAATTATTTTCAAGCAGTCAGGAAACTATTTGGGGCCTGACCTCGTCTATACATGCAAGACCACTCGCGGGGTAGGG